>Ga0114918_10000344_pt1 | contig 40177 bp, 50 predicted proteins | sample LantaG_FD_87015 | JGI IMG/M metagenome (GOLD analysis project Ga0114918, IMG submission 87015) | Deep subsurface microbial communities from Baltic Sea to uncover new lineages of life (NeLLi) - Landsort_02402 metaG | ecosystem: Environmental > Aquatic > Marine > Oceanic > Sediment | place...
GAATTGAAAATAGACAATAGGAATACCACGTTCTCCTTTCTTAACATTTCCACCAAGTTCTTTAGCTTGATTATAAGTAAGCCAATACGGTGTAGCTCTATCTTCAAGTAATGCCTCAAAGAAGTTACAACCTTTATATACTTTCTTACTTATAAAATTTTGAGGATAACCGAATTGAACGGATTTCCAAGGTTTTTTCCAAGGGATTTCCCCTTGTTCTAATTTTTCTAGTATCTTGTCAGTTAGCTGTTGATATACGTCAATTTTAGCTTTCTTTTTAAATGTTTCAATCTTCATCTTCATCATCATCTTCATCATCATCATGTCCTGCTGGATTATGAATTTTATATCCGCATTCACAATAAACGATAGTTGGATTTTCTTTGTCCTTACCGAAATTATCCCCACAATCGGGGCATCTTAAATCTACTGCCATATCATTAATTTTAATTATTAAAAATCGTGGTCATACCACTTTGTTTGTTTGTTTACTATTTCTACATAATCTTCTTCATACTTAAATATATAGCCTCCAGAATGTTTTCTTTCTCCTTTACAACAGCGCTGAATATTAGAGCCACTTACTTCAAGTACTCTTTTAGCTACAGCTATAGAACTAAATTTAAATACTCTTCCATTAGCTTCAACACTTGTAGCTACAACAGCTTTTTCCCTCTTAGGTGTAACTGTAAATCTTCTTAAAACACTAAGAGATGTTCCAATATCTAAGATTTCTCTATCTATTCTTATTTTCTTTTTTTGAGAAAGCTCAAGATATTCTTCTGAATCAGTATAAATACTTAATTTAAAGAAGTATACTTCAAGGTCATAACACGTATAAATACTAAATCCTAACATAATTTTGATTTTAAATTCAGAGAGCAACAAAGCTCTCCGAATACTATATTTTTATTGGTTTTGTAATACAAGTTGATAGATTCACATATCCACCTTGATGAGTTATTCGATATTTGGTCAATAATGTCCAAATAAGGTTCATTCCGGTACTTACCAAAACTGAATTAATAAATAAATCTTGCTTTAATAATGCTTCCCTGGTACTACAACTTGGTGCATCAATATCCTCATTTTTCTCCATATCTGAAAACATTTGGAGAACATTTTTTAAGAAATCTACGTTGCTTGGCTTAGGTTGTTCAATATAATTAGATCCTAATACAAACTGTCCAAAATCTCTACCATTACCAAAGTCTAACCAATAATAGGGAGTATTAAAATCAGATAATGAAAAAACTCCAATAGCTGCAATTTTTATTTCCTTTCTTGCTTTTACATTATCAACACAAGAAATAACAATATTAGTGCCTTTCCATACTCTTTTATGGAATTTTTCAGTTACAGCTCTCCAATCTAAACCATAAAATCTATTTAGCCTTGTAATGGCTACTACAGATTTATATTGTCCTAAATCAGCTTGAGAGAACTTTTGCCTACCAATATTAGTTTGTTCAATCTTATCATCATCAATAGCGTACACCATTAGACCAGGATGATTTAATTGTTGCAAACTACAATGTATTTTTGCTAAGTCGTTTAAGACTTGCGTTCCGTTACCACCTACACCTACTACTGTAACAGTAATAGGATGTAGAGGTTCCATAAAATATTGTGGTGCATAGTGATAATTAATCATTGTACTTTATATAATTCAGCAGCTTCCTTCATAATAGAAATTACAGTTATCATTAATTCATGATTACGTAATACATCATTAAAATCAGCCCAATCATTATTTTGTGATATTAAATCTAAACATTCTTGATAATTCATATTAAATCCCCTATAGTTTTATTAGTAGCTATCAATACATTCTTATCGAATGGTAGCTTACCTTTGATTTGACGATTAATGAAAGTGGTAAGATTTCCTACAATCGGACTCTCTCTATTTAAGTGAGAGAATTTAGATTGAAAGAACGCATCTTCCCAAGTTTTCATTATTTTACTTACTTCTTTTGAATTATTAACTTTAGCATTTCCCATACATACCTTTCCACCACCATAAACATTATGAAATGGTGCATCATATAGTATAGTATCTTCATTAGGATTATTAGTTTTAATAGCCCAAACTGATAGATTTGTTCCTTTTAACCTAAATACCAATGCTGGTAGCTTCATTAAGCCATCTTTACATAATCCCTTAGTAAAAGATAAATTCCTTTCAGATGCTTTAATATACCATATTACTGTAGGTTCTGCATTTTCATTATTAAATGCTAATAAGTTTTTAGGAAGTAAACCTTTGCAATATGTTTTTTCTAATGCTACTGGATCTATCTTCTCTAATAATTCTGCCAATAGTTTTTTAGTCAGAGGAACTCCCTCTAACATTTGATAGCCATTACTACTTTTCTTTATTTTCCTTGATTCCAAGTAATTTTGATTAGAATCACCTTGTTGGTAAACAATAATCGCAGCTGCAGGAACAAAGTCTTCTTTTATAATATTATTCATAAAAATCTTTCATTATTTTATCAGCATAATAAAATGTTGAACTTTCTTCAAGATAGTTCTTCATTTCACGCCTCTCGTTTTTATCAAATATTTTTACTTCTCTTTCATTGGTAGTCTTATAATCACAAAGAACTACTTTTAATACTTGATTCTTGTGTACAGTTACTTTTACTGTACCATAATAGCAACACTCTCCAATATGGTAAGTCTTGCTTTGTTTACCTGTTAATTTTACTTCTTCAATTCCGAACATGTGGTTGGTTTTTACATAAATAATCTCTTACTGTAAATAATATTTCATAAGAGCTATCATATCCAGCTCTTGAACAGTAAGTTTTAACGTGCTCATAATCATTATCCCTACCTTTAGTAAGAATATAACCATGAATAATTTCTCTATCTCTATTAAAATGTCTTACTTTATAAAGAATATGTTTTGATTCTCTGTCAGCCATTGAAACATGATCTCTCATACAAGTAGGAATATTTTCATTGAAATTTTTAGTTAAATCCCAATTCTGTAAATATCCTAATGGCCTATCTTCAAATCCATTATGATTATCAGTATAAGCTCTAATACAGGCTCCATTTAATGTGTTAGCTACAATGTTTCCAGTACTAATAATATTAGTCTGTTTATCAAAGGTTTTATGACCTGTATTAATTTTCATTTTATTGGGATTTTCCCATTCAATTTTTCTCATAGGGTGTAGTTTTATTAATAACAAAGAGCCACTAAGGGCTCTCTGTATCAATATAGTCTTGCAACTTCTTGTAAATTATTCAATAGGTATATCCATTCATAAGGAAAATAAGATTCTTCTTTATCTTCTTCATTCATTTCTATCCATCTAAACGGTAGTGCTCCATAGTTTTCCCAATTTATTTGAGTATTCTGACTATCGTACCGAGAATAAGGGTCATCATCATCCTCATATCTCCATCCAATAGCACAATAATCTGAGGGCATTACTGGACATCCATCATTAAATTCTTCTTCAGTAGCGTGGTAAAAATCCCAAAATTTAGTTTCAGGATATTTAGCAAGTAACTTTAAAGCATTTTCAATAAATTCTTTACAAGATTTTTCTTTGTTGTTTTTAGGCTTGAATAGTTTATAAAGCTTCATATTAAAAGATGAGCCTTTAATATCATTCTCAACTATTTTGTAATTACCAGTTTTATATTCCTTTATATAATCCTTGTAAATTCTAATAGCTTTTTTATCTCTATCCGCACCTTTCATTTCAAGCATTTCTCTCAACTCTTCTTCAACCATTTCGTCTGTATAATCATTATCAGCATTCCAAAAACAAGGAACATTAAATTGACCATGTAAAAGACCTATTATTCCTACCATTAAATCATACAGCATAGGATTTTCTTCTTTAATTGTAGGATAGAAATCTATACCTACAGAATGTCCTCCTTCTGCTATCTGATAATCATACATTCTTTGAATACCCTCATCTTCTATTGACCATATTGCTTCGCTATGAATTTCTTCATAACAACGGAACATCCAGTCAAGGAAATCTATTGGATCTGTATTCTCATTAAATGATTTAGAGTGTAGGAATATAGATATATCATCTTTCATTATTGGATATAACTTTTTAATCAAATCAATAGGACTTACTCCATTTTGGAACAAACCTTTTTCATTTAAGTAATCCAATTTTAAAGACTTTATATCTCTTATACTATTGGTTGTAAGAAAATTGACATAGGTAATACTCTTTCCTTTTGCTCTCCTATTCCTTGTGATAGGTTGCTTTTGGTTTCTTCGAGAATTATTGATACTATTGAACTGTGAAATGCTTTGTCTATCTTGTTTTTTCTTTTTGCGGGTTTCTGTTTGCATATGAAATCGTAAAATTGGTTAGCATTCATTATTCATTAATTTTTAAGTTTAGATAATCTTGTACCATATGGCATTCAGAACTATGTCCAATTTTTTCACGAACATAATCTTCCCATCCATTTTGAGGTTCATCTAAAACTTCTTCTACTATTACTTCTCCGTTTTGATAATCTAAAATAGTTAGCCACATATTTATCCTTTTGTTCCTACTGATGTAGTAAATTCATATTGTAATGCATCATTTACAACAGTTGGTCCTGTTACGTGAGCATTTGTTAGCTCTGGATATTGATTAGAATAAAAATCAAGCACATCGTCTTTCGATATACTTTCATTTGGATCCTCCAATACAACATCTTTATGTTTAAATACTCTTTTTAGTTCTGTTACCTCCATCTTATCCTAATATTTCAATATTATTACTTGCTGGAGCTATTGGAGCTTCAGCTTTAACTTCTGCATTAAAATCCTTTTCACGTTGCAACATTTCTTGATGCCTCATCTCCTTTTGTACTTGTTCTTCCTCAGCCATTTCTTGCATATCCGATTTAGGTTCTTCAATAGGAGTAGCACTTGGCTGAGTTGCTGCAGGATTATCTGCTATAGTTTCTGGATTGAATACTAACCAAGAGTTTAATCTTATAATGTATTCTTCCATAGGCTCCATATCCATTCTTGTAGGCTTAGGAGTTCCAGCTAAACTAACAGGTTTATTATCTGAAGTTATTTGACTAACTTGAGGCGCTACTACAATATTTTCTACTATTGTAGGCTTCATACCTTCAGGATTGTTATCGTAAAGCTTAACTTCTGGAATAATATCTGCAACAACGGGAACAACAACTGGAGCAACCACAACATCAACAGGAGCAACAAATGCTTCAACTTTCTCTTGTTTTTCAGGAGAAATAGTTTCAGGAGTTGCCAATGCTGGACCTTGATTTGTTTGAACTAATATATTGGCCTCATCAATTATTTGAGGTTCACCAGTTTTAACTAATTCTTCTTGAGCTTTTTCAATAATTGGATCAGCCTTTACTTCTTCAACTACTGCAAATATATCAGGAGCAGTTTCTGCCTTATGTTTAGCTAATAAATCAAGAGCCTTTTTGTACTCTGGTGCAATTTTCAATGCTGCCTCAATTTTCAATACTGCTGCAGGAATCTTATCTTCTTTAATTAGCTTGTCTGCTTCATCTAAGAATTTATCTGCTTTATCAGTAAGTTTCTTAGATTCATCTTTCTTAGCCTTAGTAATAGCATTATCTGCTTCTGTTTTTTCTACTGCTCTTTCAAATTGAATAAGATTTGTAGATATTCCTGATACTTTTTGTAACGGTTGTTGAATTATTCCTGCAAACTGTGCATCTAATTCTTCAGCCGTACCTTTTAATAAAATAGGAGTAATATTACCTTTCGCTTCATCCTTACAAGTAAGTTGAGGAAACACAGATACTACCAATCCTGTTTCATTTTTACTGATTACGATATTTAAATTCATACCGACTAAGTGTTGTTCAATACTTTTAAAAAACATATTTATAATTTTAGGTGTATAATAACTAAAGAGCCACAATGGGCTCCTTAGTAAGGTACTTAGTAAGGTATTCTATCTACCTTCTAATTCATATTTAGCCATGCTTCCATTGATATAACATTTAGCATTTTCTTTAATGAGTTTTAACCTTTCAGTTTTAGTAGCTATAGACTTAGCTAACTCTCCACCTACTTCATCAATAACTCTTGCTAATGCCAAGGCTTTCAATTCAGTGAAATCTCTTAATTCATCCCCCCAACGTGCAACAACATATCGCTTTACGTTAGTTTCATAAGCAATGCCATCATTTTCAGGCTGAGCCTTACATTCTTCTTTAGTATCGAAATACCTTGTAGAATTATCCTCATTTTTAGAATTGTTGTAATACTGAGAAGTAATTCCTACAACAATAGGATCTGGTTGCTTATCATCAGCCCAAATCATTATTCTATTAAAGTGTTTCTCTTTTACTGAGAATGCAATTTGTTTTAATATTTCTAATGGAATAGCTGTATTCTTATAATCTTTAAAATTAGTCTTATTTGGACATAGGGTTTCATATACTCTTTCCATTCCTTCGTTCATGTATGGATAGGGTATTGGACTATTATCTCCTGTTGAGAGTCCTAATTGACCTTCCATTCCTAATTCTTTTGCTGTTGCTTTCCATTCATCTAATGATTCTACATCAAATGCAATGTCTGAAAGCTCTTTGTTAAACATATTTTCTACCATCATTTATTGGGTTTTAGTTAATACAAATTTAAACAAAGAGCACCAAAGAACGAAGTTCTTTAGTACCCTAAGTTATCCTCTTTTGTTAAGAGGTTCCTCCACCCAATATTGTGTCAATTCCATTTAGATTCCTACTGATAGCATTTACTCTCGCATTGATGCTTTCTCTATAATCATCTAAGTCTTTTTGTGTCGTAGCTATAAAATAGCCATCTGAAGTTGCCACAATATTTCTAATGATTCCTGTTGATCTAATAAAATTCAATATCTTTCTCAATCGAGGTCCAGATATTAAATGTCCTTCAATTCTTAGTTGCTGACACATTTTTGCATTTTTAATTGCGTTCTGTTTACCAACTCTTTTAACTATTCCTTGTATTACTCTTGGAACAATTTTCTTTTCTTGGTCTGTTAATTCGTGAGTATATAATTCCCAATTGATAATCATAATATTCCTTCGTCTGTAAATGAATAAAACTTATCTGCAGTTACAATAATATGGTCCAACAAATCAATTCCAATTGCGTGACAACCAGCTTTAAGCTCTTTTGTTATAGAAATATCCATATTACTTGGATTGAGATTTCCGCTTGGATGATTGTGTGATATAATGATTGATGTAGCTCCAGTATTTAAAGCTGTTACTAATACCATTCTTTTATCAATTATGGTTCCTGTAATACCACCTTGGCTAACTTTAAACCAACCAATAGTATTATTCACTCTATTTAAAAATAGAACTATAGCGCTTTCACAATATTCAATGGTATCAGCATCATAAAGTTTTTTCAATAAATCATATGAAGTTCTGGAGTCTGATATTTTAACTCTTTGGGTTTCACCTGATTTATATTTTAATGTTATTTCCGGTAATTTACTTTTAAGTAAAGTCATAGTTCAACGATTCTACATTCATCAGCTAAATCATCAATAGATATTTTTGTTCTAATAACTACCTCTTTGTAGTAATATCCTTGAGCCCTATATTTATCTACGAACATACGAATAGCTTGTTCAGCTTCTTCCTTGTTTTCGTATTGCTTTAGAACTTCTATTGGCATACCATCAGGTCCTATTACTATAGATTTATTTGTCATATTATTTAAGTTTTAATCATTTTATGATTCTTGTCTCCAGTCCCAAGGTTCCATATCATCAAATGCATCACGAAAATCCATCTCATCGTGCATCATTTGGGCTATGTCTCCTCTTGGTTGAAGAAATTCTTGCAAGCGTATCTTTTCGGCATTAGCTTTAGCTGTTTCAATGTTGCGGAGTACCATCTTGAATGCATTGCGGACGTGGTTATCATCCATATCATCTACATTCATTTTTTTACCGTCTTTGGTTGTCCAATATACGTCTTTACTCATAAGTCTTTAATTAAGTCCTCAACCTTATTATTCATATCGATTCTAATACGATTTACTTGAGAACGATTGTGCATTCTATTTAACATAATGTTTAAATAATGAGAAATCATATAGAAATCTTCTCTTGCTTTACTAAATGTTTTTATCATTTTATATTATTTAGGTGGTTAATAAAAAGAGCATCTAAAAGTAGGTTGCTCTGTATTAAAATTAAGTATAAATATTCTATTGGCCCCAAAGCACTTATGTGTGCTCACTGTCGTATGTTTATAGTCTAAAATAACTGATTCATAAGGGGGTTTATTTCCAATGTGTTTTTATCCCTTCTCCTTATGATGCAGTTAATTCCAGCCAATTCGGTAATACAAGTTATACCTTCTCAGTAGAATATTTAATACTAAAGAGCCACAAAGTGTCGCTCTTTAGTTATTATCTATTCAATACTGGCTGTACTATTGTATTCAATCTTAGTCTGAAAGGTATAATCGCCCTCTTCATTTTGATACATACAAGCATTTCTCTCTTTACTGCCATCGAAATCTATATCAACATATTCAAGATATGCTCCAGGATCTCCCGATTTAATATGAATAACCTTAGTCTTTCCTTCATCACTAACAAATACTATTTGATAGTTAAGATTAGTGGCCAATCGCATTCGGTATTTAGTAGATATTTTCTTGGTATCTACTTTGGTCCAATCATCAGAACTATCATCTTGACTATAAACAGTGATGTCTGCATTATGGTCATTTACTATATTACCTTTAATTTTAAGGTAATCATTACTTGATTGGGCTGAGCAACTGCCTACTAAGACTGCTCCAAAAATTAATAATACGGCAAATATTGCCATTGCATTTTTTACTTTCATAATTAAATGATTTAAGTTAATAATAAATTCAAAGAGCAATGAAGCCCTTTGAAATGAAAGCAGTGACTCTTTGATATAAATATCTCAAGTATGTTCCTATAGTTTAACCGAATTGATTCCATCTCCAAATATATCTGAAGCTCTCAATACAATTCCATTGTAACTAAACATTAAATACTTATCTCTAACAAATGGTTTAACCCATACGCTAAAATTCTTTTCTTTGGGTGCAAAGAAATTTGATGCTAATTGTATTCTAACTCTCTTGATATAATGCCCTTGCATCTCTACCATTGCATTACCTCTACGATTTACCCTATAGAGTAGGTTATTCATTAATTCACTTCCAATCGTTGGTTTACGGCTTTTTATTTTAACCGATTCCACACATTTTAGGCTGTTTTCTTCGAGTAATTCCATTAATTTGCTCATTGTCCATAGTTTTAAGTTAATAATTTCCCTCTCACGATTCTTACAAAAGATGTATATAATAATACTATCACAAATACCTATTCTGTACTTGCCTATGTATTTCTTGAATTAAAAATGGATCACTAATAATATCTTTAATATTCCAAACATTTAATCTTAAATAATATTTCCATCTTTTTATTTTGTGCTTTTTCATCCAGTCTATTGTTTCTAAACTTACTCCCGGATTGTTCTCAAGCCTTTTAATGTAGATAGCTAACTGGATATTCCAATCATCTGCAAGTCCATTAACATAACCTACTCTTAGTATTGTAAATAACAACACAACTAACACTATTGTAAACTCTACCATCTTTTAATTCTTTAAGTAAATAATTGATTTCAGTCTTTCCTTTGGCTTAACTACTTTAAACCAACATACCCTAATTAAAAAACGAGCCTACTAAGTTGTAGTAGGCTCGTTTGTGTTATTAAAGTTTAGGCTCGTTAATAGAAACAAGTTGTTGAAAACCACGAGTGGTATCCATTTTTGTTTCTAAATAGAATGTTTCTCCAACAAATCCCTGCAACGCAGTTATTAAATTGGTAATGTATTCTTTAGGATTAACAAATCTGATAGCAACACGAGTATTGTTATCATCATCAGCCCAAATAAATGTTACATCATCTCCATAATTAGCTCTAATTACTGCTAATTGTTCGTTAGTTGTAAATTCAATAGGTGCTAACATTGGTGTACCGTCTGCATTCATTAAAGCAACTCCATTTTCATCTGCTACAGGTTGTGCAACATATTCAACAGGATTACCTAATTGCATAAATAATGCTTTAGCTTGTTCATTTTTAGAATGTTTAGCTATGTAAACGATTTTACCAAATACTCTTAAAAATCTTGCTCCCTCTGACATACTCACGTATTCATTATGACCATAAGATTCATCATTTGGTTTAGCTTTACTTTGGAAGCTAATTAATGCACAATCATTACCTTTCTTAGATAAATGAGGCACTACTGCTTTAATTGTTGCTAAACCATTTGGCATAGATACTTTAGTTGTGTCTGAAGTGTTAGCTAATGCTCCTGCTCCAGAAAAAAATGCATTTAAATCTTTCATTGTATTTTATATTAGTTTATAATAAATTCAAATAGCCACAAAGCACAATCGCTTTATGACTATTTATTTACTATCCAAATAGTATCTCTAACTCGTTAATAGTTAAATCACAATCTAATAAATACTGTTGTCTTGCTATATCTTCCATTGGTATGAAGTTTATGTTATTCAACATTAAATAACAAAGAGCCCAAAAGAACTCTTAGATATTTATAAAACCTACAATAGTTTAAATTCAACAATAGTTCTTTGTTCTTCAAATGTATCGTTAGGAAATTCTAATAAGAATATAATTTCTTTGTGCCCATATTCTTCTTGAATTATATTAGTACTAATAACATGTTCAGGATATAATTCAAAAAAGAATTCAATATAATGATTAATTAAATCATTAAGATTAGGACTAATAAAATATAGGTCAACATGATGGTCTTTTTCTAAAGCATAATAAATCATAATTTATAGTTTTAATTAATAATCAAAGAGCAATAAAGCTCTTTGGATAATTACTCATTAATTATCAAATGCAACCAACATTATGTGGCTAACATATCGTGTGTTTATTATTGTACTGCGATAACACACGACTAATCGTTATCAGTACTCAATCAAGGCATATACTCCTTGATAAACAATGGCATAGAATTGAATTATTCCAATCCCCCCTCCTGTGCATAGTTTACGTCTACAAATCGGATTCCGTTTACATCATTTCGAGATGGTTAGCTTTGCTCTGTACTAACAAGTGATTTTGGCCATACATCACGTCTGATGCACAATCACTTTAATTATGAAATAAACTACGTATCATAACCTACGTTGTACTGTGTTATATAACTACTATCTAACCGTTACTCGTTAGATACAGACGTACATAGTTTTATTTCAACTATTACCTGCAATGATTAAATTAATAATCAAATAGCCTAAAAGAACTTATGTCTTATACTCTATTCGTATGCAATCGTTTGTAGTCGTTTGTAGTCGGATAACACCATTCTAATACACCTATCCGAATGTAGTCGTTTAATGTCGTATATTAATACAATGCTAATCAATTACTTACAATCCTACTTAACATAATAACTTGCAACTGTCACAAATATCGACTAACTTCGTCGTCTAAGACTGTCTAAGACAACACAAGCCAATCGCCCACAACTGATACATTCTCAACAACATCAAACAACAACATTTCCTACACAACACTAACATAGTTATTCATACCATTTACATAGAGGAAAAATAGTCCTCCTGTCCTCTTGGTAGAGAGTTAAATGATATGAAATGTGAACGAATAGCAGTAAAGGAATTGATTTTGGTTTCATTTTTGAATATGAATTAAGAATTAAGGGGGCTATGTTTCTTTTTTGATTGGGGTATGGGGTTTAATAGTAGATAGTCTTCTCTCTCTTCTCATCCATCAATAAAATAATCTTTTAATTATATAGTGCAACGGATACTATTCTAAGACTGTTTAAGAAAGTATAAGACTATGGGGTGGATTGTATCTTTTTATTATCTTTGGTTGTATGAATACGTGGCATAATTTGATATGGGGTATTGACATTCAGGAGAACGGGGGGTTGTTTTATGTAAAGGTATGGGCCAGGGGTAGTTCGGAACCGGAGTATGGTTATTATTATCACGAGTGGGTTATGTATGATAGGGAGGAAGTTTTTGCGTATGCTGATTGGTGTGATATGTATTGTGATGGGATGATTCATAGTTTATTAATAAAATAATAATTACATTTGGTATTCAATTTAAAACAAATAGATATGGCTAAGCAACAATTAAAAAGTAAAGCATCTACTCCTGCGAAGAAGGTGGCATCAGGAACAAATAAGTATTTAACATCTAAGAAAAAGAAGGCTGTATTAAAGAAGGAGATTAGTAATGCGAAAGTTAATCTTACTGCGGCTGCTAAAACTACAGGGTATAAGCCTAATTCTCCGAGTGCTAAGAGATTAGCTAAAGCTACAAGTACTGCGAAGACATATGGTGCGGCTACTGGCAAGAATATTATGACAGGAAAGAGACTTAAAAAGAAATAGATATGGCTGTAGGTAAACCAAAAGTAACGACTAAGACTACTAAGAGTGGTGTGGTTAAAAAGAAGAGTACTGGTGCTGGATATAATTTAAAGCAGAAAACTAAACCGAGTGGACAGCAGAAGATTAAGGGTTCTGTGACTACTAAGAATAAGAAGTACACTGTACGTAGTAAGGGAAAGGTTAGGAATGTACTATAACTAAAAGATACTCTAACAGTGTAATGCTGTAGATTTTAAAACTCCCTAATATGATTGATATCTGTAGGGGGTTTTTTATTTAAAATATTTTATTACATTTGCTGAATGACTAAGACTAATGATATATTTTTTGGAGTGGTTACTGTAATGCTTATGGTATTGAGTTTCTTTGTTGGATCTATTATTGAACAGAATAGTCACGCAGAAAAAGAATTAGATAGTTGGAATACGATTGAGATTCAGCAAGCTCAGTTGGATATGTTTAATTACAATGCTGATTACAATGCAATGTTTAACTTGAAAGCTAAAGAGGTTACGGAATTTTGTAGACCTTGCTCGACTAAGCTATCGGCTATTCAATTAAGATTGGATTCTATAGAAAATTATAAAGGCAAATTGGTGGTACCCAATTCCGGGTATCGAAATGACAGGAAAGTTCGCAGCCAATGAAAGAAGACATATCGTGGGATAGAGCAGTTGGTTAGCTCGTGGGGCTCATAACTCCAAGGTCGATGGTTCGAGTCCATCTCCCGCTACATAAAAAACCTCATCAGAAATGGTGGGGTTTTTTTATATGTTATTATAAAAAAGCCCCTTTCTTTCGATTGGGGCTTTTTTGTTAGTTAAAATTTGAATTTATTATTAACTACATCGTTTCTTTATTCTAATATTATCCAATCTTCAGCTAAAGCATCTGAACCACTTGGAGCCCACATAGCTACATCACTTTGAGCTGTATATAATTGGAAGTATGGTCTATAAACTAATTTAGTTCCTTGAGGAATATCGTGAGCTTTTTGAGTTGCCTCATTAACCTCAACACCTTCTGGGTAGCCAGGCATTATTACAGCATACATATTTTTACCATTCCATCCACTACGAGCAATTTTCTTTCCTTTCTTTGCTTCTGCTATAGCCATGCCAAAAGTTAAATTTCCTGACTGTCTATACGATTCATCAAATACATATTTAGGAGACATTGAAATATATCCAGCATGGTCATCATGGTTTGGTTTGTTTCTTTCGTCTGCTTCATATTCTACTAAATATACAAGTTCAGAAGGATCTTCTGATTCTGGCATGGACCACCCACGATATTCATTGTATTCAGCTTTAGTCATTGGTTCAGCTGAACGTTTTACTAATTTAGTTCCTATGTGCTGTATCATTGTTGCAGCAATTTTATTTTCACTCATTCTATATAAATTTTTATTGGTTACTTGGCTTCGACCTTAATGGTCTTTTTCTTTTTTGGTGCTTTAGGTATTGGCATCCAGTGTGTAATTTTAAAGTCTTCATAAGGTTCCATTTCTCTTGTAGCAAACCAATGAGGGGGGTGGTCGGTATGTGCTGGGTCTATACATCTTTCCCAACGTTGAACACTTGATTCATATCCATTAAAGAAACCATCACCTGTAACCCATACGGTTACACCTGGTTCCGGTAATTCAAATTCTACATCTATCCATTTCATAAGCATATATCTATTTGTTTTTGTTCTCGCTCTTGTAAAGCGTTAAATTCTTTTTCTGTTAATCCAAATAATTTTATCACATTATTTAGTTTTTCGATATTATCAATAACCACAATCATACAATGAACTCTTAGTGTTGGATAAAAATCTTCACCTTCACCGTATGCTCCACAATGATGTTTTTCTATTGTGAAAACTTCCATCTGAGCCCAAAACCAACTATATGATGATATACCATTGGTTTTTTTTCTGTAGTTTTTATCTTTCCGAAATCCTAAATCTTTTAAAGTTTTATCACTTATCATAATTTACCAATTATCGTTTTTATTATATCCCAATGATATTGAGATAATTATTATTACCATTGACACTATTAAGAACCAATGTATTTCTATTGACAGTATTGTGAACATGATTATTAATATTAATAATCTACTTTGAACTTCTATCATTAATCTTTAGTTTCATCAAAATTATAGTTTACTTTACCATGAGCGCTAAGTATTGTATGTTAGTTATCTTTACAAAAAAATCTTCTCGCTTTCCTTTTATCGAACTACTACGCCATAAACGTATAACATCTTTTTCGTGCATTCTTTCTGTTGGATGAAGATTCTCATCATTTAAAACCATTACCGTAGACTTTACCCGAGCTTCCTTAATTATTTTTATTTTCTGAGGACGAGTAGATCGGATATATTTAGCTTCATCTTTCTTTGCGTAATAAACAATAGTACAATCTACAAGATAAATACCCGGCTTATACCCTTCCTTATATATTCTTTTTAATTCGATAGAGCAAATATAGCAAAATAAGTGTACTTTTAATACACTTATTAAAATAAATGTCTACATTTGTCTTATGAGGCTTCACAAACATTATAAAGAAAATCCGTTTAAAGATGAGGTTGGATTAAGATTAGGAATGGAAGAAACAATAACAATATCAGAATTAAGTAAGACAGCAATGAAGTTGTACTTATTTATAAGAGAATACTCCTTTAGAACTAAAGGCTATATTGTATTTGATTTTGCTATGGCTAAAGGTTTGTGTGGTTTTAAACAGAACAAATCTGTTTATAATGCGTTAAATGAATTAATCGATAAAGAAATTATTGCTGATAGTAAAGACTCCTTAGAGTATTATTACAATCCAAGATTTATTAATAATGAAAAAGAATGATTATGGTAATTAGATTAGGAAATGATTTGTTAAGTGTGGATGGATTGACCGTTTACCGACCAAAGAATGATGTAAATTGGTTTGCTTGTAACAGAAAAAGAATTGGTACAATTCGATTACAAGCCTTATATTTGTTTTTACTTGAAGAAGACAAAGAACGTAGAAAACGATTTGAATTTTATGTGGATAAAATAATTAACAAACTAATTTATAATTAAAATGAATAATAATCAAAAAATGGCATTCGCTATAGCTGCAGAAGAAGAAAATAGAGCAGCAAGAAGACCAAAAGCAAAAAAGAACCCAAGCAAAGGAAAGGGTACGATGAAGCCGGTAAGCCGAAAAGGTAAATCAAAATTTACGTATTAATGTATAATGAACTTATAAATATCGATACTGATGGGAACGTGTTTTTACTCGACAACTCAATAGCGTTGATGCCTAAGATGTGGGAAGTTTATAAGGATAAATACTTAGGTAGTAATATGGTAAAATACATAGTAGGTATGTATGATTACAAATCTCCTTTCCGTAGATTGCCTGAGGAAGAAAGAATGAGCAGAGTAGCTTATTCTATTTATAGTAAGGATAAGGCAACAAGAGTTAGTGACAAACTTGTTGGAGAGGCTGTTGAGGAATATCTTAAATTACAATACGACCCGTTGATTGACCAATACAATACGATGGGTGAGCAAATGTATAAGATGAATAAGGTTTATAAAGAAATGACTCCTACAGAGAAAAACCTTGAAGAAATGAGTAAGATGCAAGACCAGATGGGAAAAGCTGCTATATCGAGAGATAAGATTAAGGACCTAATACTTAAAGATCAACAATCAGAAGTAGTTATAAAGGGAACGGGTACCGAAGACTTTAGTATCTTTGAAGAAGATCAACTCATAGGTAAGTAATGATAGAGGCTAAGAAATATTCTCCTGTTATTTTCGATAAGAATTTAAAGGATTATAATAAGTTAAGAAAAAATACGTCTGAATATTTTACGTTTTGGAAAGAACAAAAGCGAAGATTAAACGAAGGCTATAAACCAACAGGTGGTTCTTGGATTCCGGGCAACTACTATTTCTATTTAAATTTCTCGAAAATACATGGATTAACTCCTAGTGCAAGACGTAAATCTATGATTGCTCCAATTTATCGTGACCAAGATCACGAGTACTATCAAGAAGTACATTGGGCTAAATATGGTGATGGTAAGGATAATAAAGGTGGGTATGGAATTATTGTATTAAAAGCAAGACGTAAGGGATTCTCCTTTATGAATGCAAATATTTTGTTACACGAATGGACTTGTCATTCTCATTCTGAAAATGGATTAGGTGCTCAACGTGAAGATTATGTTCAGGATTTTAGAAAGAAAATGCTACTCTCTTACAATGAGTTACCACCTCAACTAAGGAATAAGATACTTCATAATAATGAAGAAATCTTTATGTCTGGCTATAAGGAGAAAGAGGATGGTATTTGGATAGAAAAGGGAATGAAGTCAATAATTCATTTCAGAGTAATGGAGAAGCCTAATGCGTTTAGGGGTGTATCTCAAAATTATATGGTATTCGAGGAGGCAGGAGAGTTTCTTAAATTGAAGCGTTCATATCAATCTTCTGAGGATTGTTTTAAAGAAGGTGATGTTTATTTTGGTACACCAATCATTGGTGGAACTTCTAATGCTATGGAGGTTGAGTCTGATGATTATATGGATATGTATTATAATGCTGCTAACTTTAATCTAAAGCCAGTATTCATTAAAGCATCTAAAGTATTTGGTAGTTTCTTTGATATGAGTACGGGAATATCTGATGTAGCTGGAGCTGATAAGTTTATTAAGGCTGAGGCAGAAAAACGTAAAGCTACGGGAGATTTACAATCTTACTATTCCTACTTACAGGAAAACCCTTTGGAAGTAGAACACGCTTTCTTTAAGTCGGGTAAAACTCCATTTGATTTAGAGAAGATTAATAAACAAATATCCAACATCAATACTAATCCTAATTTTCAAAGAGTACAGAAAGGAAATTTAGATTGGCCTAAGACTAAAGAGGGTAAGGAAATATTTGGTGGTATGCCTGAGTTTGTGTTGGATGATGGCTCTGTTGACGAGAAAGACCATAACAATGAATTGTTTCCATTTGAAATTGTAGAACAACCTCTTGTTGGAATTAAGAATGCGCATTTATCTGCGGTAGATCCATATCATATTGATGATGATTTGGAAGAAATGAAGAAGAAAGCATCAGACCAAAAAGATAGGTCACTTGGCTCTATGTGTGTGTATCGTAGATTTATTTCTCAGAATACCATTGGAGAATTACCAGTTGCTTTTTATACTGATAGACCATACTCTAAAGAGAAGTTCTATGAGAACTGTTTGAAGTTGGCTATCTTTTATGATTCTCAGATATTAGTTGAATATAACGATGATGGATTCCTTAAATACTTTCAGCAACACAAAATGACAAGGTATTTAAAAGAAAGACCACGTTCTGCTGATAGTCCTTGGACACAAGCGACAAATAGATATGGTATTCATATGAAGTCTTTTCAAAAGAAATTATTAACAGAGCTTGTTGATGAATACGTTAAAAAACATTGGGAAGATATATACTTTTTGAAACTATTGAATGAGTTATCCGTTTATGGCGTAAAGAATACGGATAGGGTGATGGCATTTGGTATGGCGCTGATTCATGATATGGATGCGACTAAAAAGATTTACGATAAGGCTGACGATGAAAAGATAGAAAGAATGGAGGGATTGCCCGAGTTTCAACGAAATAATGATGGAGGTGTCATAACGATTAATACGACAAATAAAAATATTTTTGATAATACGAAAAGAAACCCTACTTTTGATTACAATTTTGATACTGAATAGATACTTATAATACGTATGGATTTTCCTCAACAGAATATTCCTGATAAAGACAAAACAGAAGATTGGCACAGAGATAACATCTTAGCCATCATGTCTTATCATAAAGGCTACCAGAGCTTTATTGATTCAAGGAAAAAAGACCACGAGAATTATTTAATAGCTAATGGTGAGTTTGACCATAAACAATTTGAGTATGTTACAAATATGTATGGGCTAACTTCTCCTGCTCGATTTGTTAACTATCCAATGATAATGACAAAATTAGATTTATTAGCTGGAGAGTTAATTAGTCAACCTTTACAGTTTACTGTAAGTGTTGTCAATAGAAATGCCGTAAGGAAGAAGAATGAAGAAAAAATAACCTTAGCTGCTGAGGTGGTATTAAGACCTATACGTAGAGAAATTGAACAAGCATTAGGAATGCCAATTCCAGATGAAAATGTAGGGCAAGAAGTTCCTGAAGATGTAGCAAGATACCAAAAACTTAAATTTAGAAATGCTATTGAAGAAATGGTGCATGTTGGATTGGTGTTCTGTATTCAGCGTTGGGATTTAAAGCAAACATTCAAAAGAGGTTTCTATGATTTAGCAATTACAGGAAAAGAATTTTATCGAATATACATCAAACAAGGGGATCCGTTTGTTGAAAGAATAGACCCTCGATGTATGATTTATGATTTAGGTCAGCAAAAAGAAAGTCTTGTTGATTCTAAGTATGCTGGTACTGAAAATTGGTACACAGTAAATGAAATAATGGATAGGTATGGTGTAGACTTATCTAAAGAACAAGTATATTTCCTTGAGAAATTACAAAACAATAGTTCTGCTAATGATTCAAGTGATACACTTTCTTTAGATGCTTATACTAATACAAATGGTACAGACTTAAAGATTCGTGTTTTAGACTTTCAGTGGAAAAGTATTAGAATGCTTAAACATAAAGTTTCTCCAAATGAATTTGATGAAACTACTCCTTACTTAAAGAAAGTAAAAGATACTTATAAGGCTAAGGCTGGTGAAGAAATAATATCTAAACCAATTACAGAAGTTCGTCAAGGTATTTTGGTTGGACACGATATGATGCTTAATTGGGGAAAGAAACCTAATCAAATCAGATACGAAGAAAATTATGCCAACACAAGTATGGATTTCTTTGGAGCTATCAAGGGAAATCTTAATGGTCAAACATTATCAGTAGTAGATTCATTAAAAAATGTTCAGATATTATTAAATATAGTAATGTATCAAATAGAATTAGCTATGGCTCGTTCTGGTGGTAAATCTATTGTGTATGATGTATCTCAAAAACCTAAAAATATTTCATTAAAAGATGTGTTTTACCACGCTAAGAATAGTGGTTTAATATTGATTAATAATAAAGCGGAAGGAATGCTACCCAATGGGTTTAATCAATTCCAACAAGTAGATTTTACTCTTAGTCAATCTGTTGCTCAGATGATTAATCTTAAAGCAATGCTTGAAGATACTGCTGATAGATTAACAGGTATTAGCGCTTCTCGTGCTGGTGTTCAAAAGAGTGGAGATTTAGTTGGTGTTACAGAAAGAAATGTAATGCAATCTACTTTAATTACTGCTCCTTTATTTGATATACATTATCGTTTAGTAGGGGATGTGCTTCAAGGTCTTGCTGCATTAATGAAGCCTGCTTGGGGTAAAGAAGGTCGTATGGCTAATATCTTTGGAGATATGGGTATGCAGACTTTTAAGATTGACAAGTCTGTTGGTTTAGAAGAGTATGGAATATTTATAGAGAATAGTGGAAAAGAAGTACAGCGTAAACAAGAGATGATGGGGTTACTCGAAAGATTTTCATCTTCTGGAAATGTTGATCCATTAGCTATTATTAAAGCTGTTAATGCAGAAGGTTCAAGTGAGGTTGAGTCTATTTTAACGGATGGACTTCAAGCTGTTAGAGATCAACAAGCAAGTATGGAGGAAAGAACTGTCGCTGCTCAAGAAGAAGCTAATAGAATTAATGAAGAGAAAATTACAATGCCTCTTGAAGTTCAGAAACTTAAATCACAAACTGATATTCAATTAAAAGAAATGGAACTTAGTGGTAAGAGTCAATTACATAATAATGAATTAGAGCATAAGGAAAATATGCAAGAAGAAAATAGAAATGCTGAGTTGGACCAATTAATGTTATCTGAATCTGGTGAAGAACAAGAAGTTGAAGATTAATAGAAAAAATTATATATTTGTATAAACTAAAGAAAAAGATATGGCTGAAGAAAATGAAATAATTACAAGTGAGAACGCAGAGGCGGCTCAAGTAGTAGATAAAGAGATAGAAATTATACCAGAAGTAGAAGAAGCGTTAGTAGATGATAAAAAGGATGAGTTTGATGTAAATGCTTTTTCAGATACATCAGTTCCAGTTAAGAAGGAAGATGTTGTTGTTGAAGATGAAGATGATAATCCTAATGAAGATATATTGGATTGGGCTTCTTATGATGAAGAAGATGTAAATGTTGAGAAAGAAAAAGAAGCTGTAGTTGATAGTGTAGTTGAAGAGGTTCCTATTATACCATCTACAGATGGATTTAAAGCGGTAGCTGATGAGTTAGGCTTAAAGTTTGAAACAGTTGATGAATTAAAACAACATCTAATAAATGTTGAAGAAGAAAATAATAAGTTAAGAGCAAGTTCTGGTAGCGGTGCAACAAATGAAACAGTAACTAAACTTACTAATTTAAAGAATAAGGATAGCGAGGAGCTTGTTAGACTTAGTTTAGAGAAGCAAGGGTTTACTGGAGAAGAATTAACCGATGCAGTTGATAAGTATATCGACAATGGAATGCTCGAAATAGAAGCAAAAAAAATTCGGAATACTATTGACAATGCCATAGTATCTGAACAAAATAAAATAACACAATCTACTGTCGAAGCTGATGCAATGCAACAGAAGGAACACGATGAAAGTGTTAGAAAACTTGGGGAACATATTAGTAAAACTGAAACAATGTTTGGTTTATCTATAGCTAAAGACAAAGAAAGCTTAGCAAAAGTTCAACAAGGACATTTAAAATATATCTCAAGTGGAAAATTCATGGAGGATGTATTTAAAGATGATGCAAGTTTATCTGAAGCTGCTTGGTTTGTGAAAAATAAAGACACAATCATTAAGGCAATTTCAAATAAAAGTTTACAACAGGGAAAACAGGCAATCTTAGATGATATAGGTGAGCCGGAAGTTATTAAGACACAAAGATTTAAAGATGTGGAAACGGATTCATTCGATCCTAAAGCTTTTACCTTTGGTCAAATTAAAACTAAAAATTAATAACTAAAACCTTTAACAAATGAAATTTCATAGTGGAACATACGGGAAAGAAACCCAAGAATCAAATGCTTTAGTAACAAACTTATTAAAGTATCCGGAAATTGCTAAAACATTAATTAGACAATATCCTCAATACTCGCTTAACTATTTCCTTGACGGAACAAGTAGATTTGCGAAAGAAGAATTAATCGGAGAAAATGCATTTAGATGGCCAATCTTAGGAAGATTGAACAGACCTTCTACTTGTACTGGTGTTCTTACTGGAACAGGTGTAGGTAACTCTACATTTACTGTTGAATTTGAAGAAAACTATTTTAACCCTAATGATGTGGTTAGATTTGCTGATGAGTCACAAGCGATTGTAATGGGTGAGCCTGTTCCTTCTGTTGGTGGTTATACTTTCTCTTTCATCTTACAAACTAATGATCCTCTTGCTGTAATTACTGCAGGTGCAATTGTTGCTGGTTTAACAGCTAACACTGTTGGTTCTGCTTTCCCTGAAGGGTCTGATAGAGGTTATGAAAATCACGTTTACCCAGATTGGTACATTAACCATATTGGTATTGCAAGAAAATCTAAATCAATCACTGGTTCTGCCTTGACTGATGTTACTTGGATTGAAAACAATGGCCAAAGAGTATGGTTCTTTACTGATGAGAAATTGATGAGAGAAGAGTTTCTTTACCAAAAAGAACTTGATTCTTGGTATTCAACTTCTACAATGGATGCGAATGGTAACTCTACAGTTATTGGAACTGATGGTAAGGCTATCGTAAAAGGTGATGGTGTTCTTAGACAAATTGATGCTGCTAACGTTGATACTTATAACGGTCAATTGACTGAAAAAAGATTAACTGATTTCTTAGCTCAATTACAATTGAACACAGGAAACCAAAATGCTCATTGGATGGTATTTACTGGTACTGCTGGTAAAGTTGCATTCCACGAAGCAATGAAAGACTTAGTTTACCCTGCGGGTAACTTAGTGTATGATGCTCAAGTTGGAGCTGAAACTGAAATTGGTGTAAACTTTACGTCTTACAACGCTTTAGGTTCTCGTTTAACTTTGGTACATAACTCTTTATTCGATGATCCGAATTTACATGGAAACAACATTGACCCAGTTAGTGGTTTCCCAAAAGAGTCTTTCAGAATGGTATTCTTAGATATGGGAACAACTGATGGTGTTTCTAATATCGAAAGAAAAGTGAAAGGTGCTGCAGGAATTGATAGAGGTATGATTATTAAATATATCTCTGGAATGGTAAATCCATTTAACCAAGGTCAAATGGAGGCTGCAAACTCAAGAGATGCGTTTACTTGTGAGATACTTTGTGAATCAGGTATCATTGTAAGAAACCCACTTTCTTGTGGACAATTAGTATTTGCTTAATTAATTATTAATAATACTTATATTTTAGAAAAATGGAAAATGTTAAAGAGCCTGTTACTAAGGCAAGGATTAAGGAATTATGCGGTGAGGCACCCCCTGAAGGGAATGTCGAAATTCGTTTAAAAGACCCTAAAAGGACAGGTACTATTACAGTTCGTGGTTATACAGATGCCAAAGGAAGATATCGACCTTTCGTTGACCAATACGGAAACGAAAGGGTTAAGAAATTTTCTCGAACAGTATATTTAGATATGAAGGAATTGGATGATAGGCTTACCTATGAACAGGTAAGACTTCATCCCCTTTATATTAATGGTCCAAGACCAGTACTTGTAATTGTTAACCACGAATCTGATGCAGATGCTTATGTTGCATTAAAAGATAATGAAGCGAAAGCAATGACTGTTATTCAAGCTCTTGAGGGAGATGAATTGAAGAATTTTGCAAGAGTGCTTTTAATTAAAGTTAAACCTGGTAGTTCTGACAAAGTTATAAAACGTAGTATTTATGATGTTGCCGAAACTAATCCGGGATTAGTTCTAAACGAATGGAATGACGATTTACGTGAACTTAAAGTTCTTATACGAAAAGGAATAGAGTCAGGTATGTTTGAGGTTAAACATGGTAGATATACTTACCAAGGGCAACTGATGGGTGCGACTTTTGAACAAGCAGTAGATTGGCTTAAAGACAACGATGATTTAGTTCCATCAATGCGTAAAACATTAAAGTAAAATGACTATAATCGAAATGCAAGATGAATGTGATTTGCTTTTAGACAAAGCTAATTCTCCTTGGTACAGTAGTACAGAGAAGGATAAGTTTTTAAATAGAGCTCATCATGAATATGCTGAAACTCGATATAAGTTTTTTGAACAAGATGAGCGTACTCGTAAGGAGCTATTACCTTTAGTTAGAAAATCTACAGGAGTAAATACCTCAACAGTTAATTATTCCACTATAAAAGACTTTATGTTTACATTAAGTTTAAGTGGTGTGTTTAATAAGCCTTGTGGTAATGGTACTTCGGTAGAAAAGATTTCTCCGCTTCAAATTGATGATGAGGCTGAAATTCAAAAGGATCCGTTTAATAAACCTGCAGATGATAATCCGTTATATACTGAGGAGAATGATGGCACTAATGATGTAGCATTAATCTTGTCAGATACAACTCCGTTATCATATGTATTAAAATATCTTCAAATACCAAGAACTGTATTTAGAGATATTAATAATCCTGCTAACAATATTGATTCAAATATGCCTATATTTACTCATGATGAAATTGTTAATATTGCAGTAAGGATGATGATGGCTAATACTGAACAACAGTTAAATTATCAAATGCAACAAAGCGAAATAAATCAAGAAAATTAAAAAAATATTACAATGGAAAAAGTAACTTATAACAAAATACAATTAATGGCCTTTACTAAAAAAGAATTGGCTACTATTGATTTAAGTTCTGGAATTGACATGAAGTTAAAGAAAGATGTTATTGTTAAAGAAATGCTAAAGGTTCAAAAATCTGAGATAGAAGCGACAAAGGCTCAACCAGAAGTAACAGAAACCGTAGCAATTGAAGAAACAACTACTGATGAATCTACTGATACTGTTAATGAAGAAGTAGCCACTCAATTAGAAAGTGAAGCTCCTATTGAACAAGTTGAGGGAAATGTAGAAGAAGTGGAAGAGGCAGTTAGCTCTGAAAAGCCTGTATTCCATAGACCTGTAAGAACGAGAAATCGTATGGGCTTTTAATTAACAATAGTTTTAACTTAAAAATAAAAAATTATGTCAAGAAATGGACGTGCCGTTATCGCTCTATTAAATGGAGTAGGTAATCTTCCGGCTTTAACTGCTGGAAAAATCAACGTAACTGAAAAGTTTTCTGTTGATCAATCAGAATTAAAAAGTAAAATCTCTATCGCTCAGGTAGTAGGTGTTGCTGGGTATTTAACAGTAACGTTTGCTAATGCTTACGCTGTAGGAGATAATGTATCTTTGACTATTACTTCTAATTTGACTTCTCGTCAATTATTTAGAAAGAAATATTCACATACAGTACAAGCAGGTTTAGCAACTGTAACAGATATAGCTAATGCATTTACTGCGATGATTTTAGCGGATGTAAACAATCCATTAAATTCTCCTTATGCTTCAGTATCTAATATTGCGGGTGTAATGACTGTTACTCAGTTTGATGATGATAAAAGAGGTTTAGTTGCTTATACTTTTACTGATAGTGCTGCTGGTACTATTGTAAGTGTTCCTACTGCAACTGTAATTTCAGAAGGTCAGCCATCTGATTTAGTAGACAAAGGTATTCCTGCTGGAGATATTACTGCTGCTAATTACACTACATTAAGAATTGTATTTCACCACGAAGTGGCAATACCATTCATTGATTCTGCTGGTGTAACTGCAAGTGAAATCTATTGGTATGGAACAGTGGCTCAAGCTGCTGCATTGGCTGCGTTAATACCGTAACTAATTAAATATTATTTATTTCAAAGGTGGTGGTCCAAAGCCATCACCTTTTTTTAATTTTACACTATGCCAACATTAGACCAATATGCATTTAATATTAGAAACATTGCTCGTGGAGGGCAAGGCGATTCTGATGATGAAAGATTAAACATCAAGCAAGTTCGTTTTTGGATAAATGGATATAGAGCTTCTGGTATCTTTGAAATTACAGATTATGGAAAGGATATTGACCCTCAGTTAGTTCAAGACTTAGGTGTTATTCCATTAGTTGAAGTAGATAAAGCAGATAGTGAATGTCCTGATGTTGAATGGGGTTGTAAAATTAAAAAGGTGGTCCTACCTAAATTGGTTGATTTTCCTGACCTAAGAGCATTATCTTATGTTGGAAAGATTAATAAACAATCTCCTTTCGTTGTGAATTTTCCCGACACTGCTAATTATAAGGCAGCTACTCGATTTGGTAAATTATCTAATCGTTGTTTTCTTATTGGACAAAATTTATATGTTATCTTAGTAGGAGATGATATTGATATGCAGTATATAAATGTTCGTGGAGTATTTGAGCAACCTCAAGAAGTTGTTGGTTATTCTACAGAAGGTTGTGAGCCAAGATGTTTTGACCCAGCAGTAGATGATTATCCAATGCCTGCTCGATTGTATGAATATACATTGACTAAGATATTAAGGAATGAATTGAATTGGACTGCTCAGGCTGTTAATGATGAATTAAATAATGGAAGATTAGATAATGCGAAAATTGGATAACCATGGTAGGTATACTCTTTACGGAGTGTATGAAGAATGTCAAGAGGATATTACTTTAGAGCTAAATAAATTTCCAAAAGGTGTTATAAAAAGTAAAGAAATAAGTTATAGGGTATTTGCGATGGTTGTTAGAATGTATTTTATCATTGCTTTTGAGGTATTGATTAAAGGGGTTAGTGTTCCATTATTAAATAAATTTGGAATATTAAATGTAGTTAAGGCACAGTGCATTAGATACAATCCATTTAGAATATCTTTTTATAAAGATGAATTAGGGAAGGTTATAAGAAAAAAAGTTAAAATTAAAACTAAATCTGGTTACTGGTATTTTGTTTTCTGGGATGCTCCTAAAAAATTAAGACAGTATCGATTTAATATTAATATAAAATATAAAAGAGCATACATGAAGTTAGTTGAAGATGGTTACGATTATCTTGATTATACTTTAGATGGATATGGAAGGAATGCTTCAACTGATTATATACAACATATAAAATAAGTTATGGGTAATACTAAAAATAAAATTTCATTAAATCGGGTAATAGGTAATGTTATCGGTAATCTTGGTTTAAAGGTTACTAATAATATAAAAGATGATTTTTCTCGTTGGGCTTGTGAAGGAGAAAGCAAGATAGGTTCTACTTCATCTTATAGGCATCAAGAGTGTGAATTGACAATTAGAAATCGTAAAGCATCTCTTCCTCCAAATTTTGCTTATTTAGAAGCTATCAAAATTGGTAATAAGATTATCAATACAACTGAGCGCTCATTTAGATTATTTAATAAAGGATTTAAAAATCCTGCAGTAGATCCGTCTAATTTTATTGGTGGACAGAAAATTACAAATGTTCCAGGTGTACCGTTAGTTATTTTAGTATCATTTACGGGTGTTTTTGCTATTGGAGATTTAATAACTGTAACTGTTACTATAAATAATTGTGGTTCAATTAATTCAAATACATTTAATTATCTTGTTCAAGGAGGCGATACGCTAACTACAATTGCTTTAGCTCTTGCAACACAAATTAATGCTATTGGAAATATTGGTTATACTGCTATTTCGGGTAATGGAACTTTATTTATAACTGGGGATAGTCCTGATTTTGGATTTAATGTTGCTTTATTTACTGATAGTGTTACGGGTTTTGTAGCTCAATCTGTTTATCAAGCAAGAGTTCCTTCTAAAAAGAATACTGTTGATTTAAATAATACCAATACAAATCCAATACTACATTCTAAGAATTTAGCTAATGGAGCTGTTGCGGAGTTGAATACGGGCTTATTGTCTGATGGAGGAAGTGGAGGGTTAGATTCTCTTAGTTCTTACGGATATGATTACAGTAACAATTCTGCTTCTGTATTCTCGGTAGATAATGGATGTATTAATTTTAATGCCTTAGACAATACCAAGATAGGTATTTCTTATATGGATATAGAATTAGATAAAGAAGGATGGCCTCTAATATCTGAAACTCACGAAGATGCTATAACTGCATATCTAATGTTTATGTATTTAAGTGTAGGATTTTATAATGGTAAAGTTGCACAATATATTCATAAGACTGCTGAAACAAGATGGTTTGATTTATGTGGACAAGCAAGAGGTGATGATGAATTACCTAATGCAGAAGAATTAAAATACTTAGCTAATCTATGGATGCAATTGGTGCCATTACCAAGTCCTGAAATCTTTTAAATATGAGTCAAGGAAATTCGTCAATGAATATTTTTGGTGGTGGAATGACTGGTGATACAGACATTCTAAATACTGATAAGTCTACTTATAGAGATTCTATGAATGGACGTATAATGTTTAATAAGGATGGTACTTATTCTTGGGTAACTGAGAATGGAACTAAGACTTCTTTTGTTTTATCTCCTAATAACGGCTTGGATGTCCGTCAATATAAAATATTAGGGAATACAGGTAATGATAATATTAGAATTATTTGGTCCACTTTTGAAGATCCAAATCCTTTATTATCTAATACTGAAATTGGAATCTTCTCAATTAATGAATCTGGTATTGGACAATATAAAACTTTGTTTAATGATGCAAATGATCCTAATGGAGATAAGTTTGACTTACTTTATAAGAATCAAATTGAAGCTCGTTTTCTTTATGAAAACCCTAAGATAATAAGATGTTATTGGGTTGATGGGATTGCTATTGATAGCAATAGACCAAGAACATTTACAATGAGTTTTGACGGAAATCTCGCTACTCCTAATGGAAATGAATCTGATGTAGTTGCGTATTCAATAGCTTCTCCATCTGTATTTTCAATGAATAGTCAAACCAATTTTAGAATGGGAATGATTAAGTATGTTAAAAATGTAGGTGGTGGATTGCTTGCTGGGATATATCAATATACTTATAGTTTAGGTACAAAGGAAGGGTATAACACTCCTTGGTACCCTATTTCTCGTAGAGTTGTTGTTGTTAATGCTCAAGTAAGTAATGATAATTGGCATCAATATCAATTTAGTTCTGTTGGGGTTTCAACAAGTAAGGGTAATCAAATTCAAGTAAAAGGAATTGACCAACGATATGATAGGATAAGAATTGCTTATGCATATTCTCAAACAAATTCTGTAGTGACAGAAGCTAAAGTATTTCTTCAAGCAGATATTATCAAGGGTGTTGGTGGCGATGTTCAGTTTTATGATCACGTAGGAAATGTTGGAGAACCTTTATTGCCTTCTGAAATAGCTGATACATTTAGTGGAATGGTTGGCGCTAAAACACTTAATATTAAAGATGCTTCATTATACTACGGAAACATTAAAGAAAATATTTTACAAGAGTTTGATTTAGAGCCTATCCTTGAAAATTTAACAATACGTCCTATGTATAAGGATATGCGTTCTGATGAAGGTCAACCAAATGGAGCTCTTACTTCTCCAATAACACATCAATATCCTAAGACTGGAATAACTCAATTACAACAGCATAGTGCCGTAGGTGGTGTGGAAGATTATCAAATTGTAAATGATTATGTTAATTACAAGGGTACTCAAATAGATCATTTAATGCCCGGATTTTTTAGAGCAGAAACATATAGACTTGCTATTGTATTTTTCGATTTACTTGGATTTGAATCTTTTGCATTTCATTTAGGTGATTTACAATTTCCTAATCAAACAGCAAGTGAATTTAAGTGGGATAGAGTAAGAGAAGATGGAACTATCCAGTCTTACGTAAGTGGTCCTAATGAAATAGCTGATGCATGGCCAACAAATAACTATAATTATCAAGGATTTAGAAGTCCAAAAGTTTTAGTTGGAGATGTAGGTCAAGATTATAGTGGGGAAATTGCTGGAGATAGAGCAGTTTGCCATTTAAGAGTAATGGGAATTAAAATTGGTGGTATAGATATTACAAGTATTAAACATCTAATTAGTGGATTCAAGATTGTTAGAGCCTCAAGAGATAAAACAATTTTACTACAAGGAGCAATTATGCCTTGTGTGGGAACTACTGATAATGAAGATGGACCAGTAACACTTCCTTTACCTTCAACAAATCAAAACTTTTATGATTTCACTCAAGGGTCTGCTCCTAATAATACTACCATAGGAAATGGTAATCAAATGCAATTGGATTTATTCTTAGCTTATAATCATGATGGAAATAATTTAGAAAATAGATTTTATATTAGACCTAATGGTTCTGTATTGTATGCTCCTGCGTTAAATTTTGGAACATCATCTTTACCTTCATTAAACAGTGAAGATCAAGTAAAGATAATTGGATGTGCTTGGGATACATATAATAATGGTGGTGGGTCTCCAATTTTGTACAAAGCTACTGCTTCATACATGTGGTATGGAAGACAATATAATACTTGGAATACTTGGCATTACAATGGACAATCAGACAACCCTTGGCCTCGATATGAATCATATATGGATGGTGTTGTTACTACAGCATTATTAAATCCAAGAGGATTTATAGAAGATTGGGGAGGAACAGGTACCAGACTAAATAATGATGTAAGTGCAAGAGAGGGAAGTAATAATCAAACTCGTAGAGCTCATGGTGCTTTTGAATCCTTATATCTTCAGCATGGAAACTTTGTAGGTCAACCATTATCTGATCCTTCAACCTATTGCTCTCAAGCTATGTTTAAGAATGGTAATAGAGAAGATAGTGGTTATCCAGGTGGAGCATACAATTCAATTGGTGTAGCATTTATGGGGCATTTACTTTTTAATTGGGTAAGACCTAATGTTTCTCCTTATGGTGGATTGACTTTAAGTTCTTTAGAGCAGACTATATTTTATGGAATGGGTCATTTTCAACCCGTTAACAACCCTACATTTGATGCTCAAGGTATGCCCCTTGATGATAAATTTAATGATATAGAAATATATGGGGGAGATTGTTTTTTAGATTATGTTTCTCAAATGAGAATGTACCCTTATTCTAAAGACCTTAAATCTGATGATTATTCTGATGGTCGTATTTGGCCTTGGGAAAATGAATTTAATCATACATTAAGATTTGCTGGAAGTGAAGGTGGAAATGGAACAGATAAAATGTTGGTATGGGCTAATGTTATGGCTCGTGATGGAGATACAAGGGGTGGTGGAACAAGTTATCCCGGCTCTAAATGGGGGGTTTATAGTGCGGATGAAGTAGATGGTGTAAATGAGGGAGTATTTGAAGAGTTTAATATTAATGGTGTTTTAAATTTTGCAGAAATAATTGTATTCTTTAATCCTAAGCCTGTTAACTTTTTAGCTAATGATATATTTCCTGTTCGTTGGAGATATAGTCCTACTAAATTATACGGAGATACTATCGATACTTGGAGAACATTTCAGGTAAATGATTTTAGAGATTTAAATGGAGTTTATGGGGAGATTACAAGTTCCTTATATATCTTCAATCAAATATACTCTTGGCAAGTTTCAGCCTTTGGAAGATTAAGAGCTTCTGATAGAGCATTAATTGAATCACAACAAGGGGGAACTTTAAGTACTGGTGTGGGTGATAAATTAGATGGCGTAGATTATATATCTACTGAATTTGGTAATCAGCATCAATGGAGTTTGTTTAGCTCTGATAAAGCTGCTTATTGGATTGATGTAAATAAACGTAAGATAATAAGGTTTGCTCAAGATGGACAAAATCCTTTATCCGATGTTAAAGGAGAGCATCAGTTTTTAGAACAAGAATTACCATTATATGAGAACTATGATAACCCAGTATTAAATAGAGGTATTCATGGTGTTTTTGATTATGGGAATAATGAAGCTATATTTACTTTCAATAGAGATAGAACAATTTATCTTCTTGGTTCTCAATTGTCTACTATAATTTCAAGAAGTAGATTTGGAAAAACTTATGATCCGTTAATTGTAGAGCAAAATCAAACTGCTATTATTTCTATTCCTTTATCGGGTGGTGGTATTGAATTACCAATGGGTAATGTAGATGCTGGTGTTAATGAGAATACAATAATGTATTTATTTATTAAGCCTGATTCTGTTCAAACTTCTTGTAAGGTTTACAATATAGATAAGGATAATAATAAAATATTATTATTTACAGCACAAGCAAAAACATACTATAAAATTTATAGACATGGACTTAACGATGCGTGGCTATATGAGGAAGTAGATATTGATGAAACAACTCCTCATAAATCAAGTCTTACATATAATGAATATGGGGATTGGTTTGTATCTTATCATTCTTATTCTCCAACTCATTATATTGGAACTAAGTTTGTTGTTACTTCTCAAGATTCTAAAGGAGAGTATGAGTTAGCTAATCAGATTCAAATTCACGATATGGGATTGAAATCAAATTTCATTTCATTTTCAACTAAATCATACGTAACTGTTTCAGTGAATGAGTCTCCAATGATTTCTAAAGCGTTTGATTCTTTAAGAATAAATTGTAATGAAGATGGTAACATTAAACTTGATAAGATATTAATGTTAACAGAAACTCATTTTTATTTTATGGATATGGCTACTGATAGTAGAAAGAAATATTTAGAAGATATATTAAGAGTTCCTTTAAGATCGGAAACTCAAGACGATAGAATGAGGGGTAAACATCTTTCATTAACTCTTGAGTTTAAGAACTCAAGAAGTTTTTTAATAGATTATAATGACAGAATTACTAACTTAGTAACTTATTTTAGACCGTCAAAAAGATTTTAATTATGGCAGTATTTTCAAGCACACAAGAATTAGAGCAACAAGACCAACATAGTAGATTTAAAGCACAGACTGGTTGGAAGGCTGCTGCTATGGCCCCATTATTTAAGCGAACAGGAAAGAAAACTAACTTTAATAAAGCATTAAGTTTTGTTCCAGGAATGGGTCTTGCTACAAATTTAGCGGGCAGAAATTTAAGTTCAGGATCTTCTGCCAGCGAGGTTATAAAAGGACAGACTAAAGATGAAATGGGTGCTGCTGTTGGTGATTTAAAATTAGGTGCAGAAGCATTTATGGCTCTTGGTGGGGCTAATGCTATTGGTGTTGGTATGCAAGGAGCAGGTGCGGGAGGTGGAGCAACAAAAGTTGGTTCTGCATTATCGGGAGCAATGGGAGGTTCTGCAAAGACAGCGAGTGCTGCTACAAAAATGGGTGGTGGTTTATTTGGTAAAGCAGGAACTAAAGGTTTAGGTGAGTTGGGAGGTGCTACTAAAGCTGGTGCATTTATATCTAAATTAGGTGGTGGTGTAAGTAAAACTGTTGCTCAAGGAGGAACTTCAATGTTTGCAGATAAAGCTGGTACTGCATTAACGGATAAAATCGCATCGGAAGGAAAGCAAAAAGTAATGGATCAAATGAATACTGATTCAGAAGGAATGACAGAGGAAGAAGTACTACAAATGTCTGAGTCTGATTATTCTGCTGAAGCAGATAGTGGAGGTAGTGCCGATGCTATTGGTGAGGCTGGAGATGCCCTTGCAATAGTTCCAGTACTTGGCTCTGCTTTAGGTCAGGTTTCAGCACACATGAAAGTTAATCAAGGATATGACGATTCAGCTAAAAAAATAGCTAATAAAACAACTCAAGGTAATGCATCATATAGAGTGTAATTGTTATGGCAGAAAAAACTAAACAACAAAAATTTTACGATAAATACTATTCAATGGTTGCGGATAGTGTTAAAGGAACAGGGTTGTTTCCTGAAACTGTTATTGCTCAAATGGCTATTGAAAGTAATTGGGGAGAGAGTGGACTAAGTTCAAAGCATAATAATTATTTTGGAATAAAAGGAAAGGGAGTTAACATGGCTTCTGATGAAGAAGTTGGAGGAACTAAAGTTAGTAAAAAATCTGATTTTAGAACTTACAATTCAGTAGAGGATTCTGTTAAAGATTATATAAATGTAATAAAAACACAAGGTGGTGGAAAGACTTATGCTGATGTGCGTAATGCTAAGACACCTGAAGCTCAAGCAGAAGCATTAGGAAATTCTCCATATGCTACTGGTTCTAAATATGGAAATTCTATTCAAAGTACAATTAAAGCTAATAAACCTTATACTACAACTGATGTTGAATTAAAAGTTAAATCCAATACCATGAATGATAATACAATAAGCATAAAAGAAAGGGTAAAAACTTCTAAACAAAGATTAGAAGATAAGAAAATGGAAGTTTGGAAAGCTAAAGATAAAATTATAACTGATTTTCAACGTGGCGAAGGAAATAAGAAAGATCGTTTTGCTCAATTGGTTAGAAAATCTAAGAAGGATGGGTTATCAAAAAATGAAGCAATAGAAGCTAATAACATAGTTCAAGAAGCAAATTCTGTTTATAATGGTGGCGCTGAATTTAGTAGGATGAAAGGAGCTTTAATGAACGATATAGCGTATCCTTATTTTAGAGATGAATATAACTTAAAACAAATTGAAGGTAAAACAGCTTTAGAAGAAATGCAATCAAAAATTGCCCTTGGAAAAGGTGAGGATAAAGATAGATACCAAAAAGAATATGAACTTGCTACGGCTGAATTTGAAAAAAATTACGGAGAAAGCAGTGAGGCTTCACAAGCTTTAAAAGAATTTGATGAAACTCATAAGAAGTATGATGAAGAAGTAGCTGCAGGAAAGGGTGGTTCAACACAATCGCAAGCAAATAAGATTGGAGGATATGATTTTTCTACAGGAAGTGCAACTCCTGGTGTTACTCCACAAAGATTCTTAACTGCTATGGGAGGAATTGGTGGTAATTTTGAGGCTGTTGAAGAAATAATTCCTAAAGAAACAATTCCTCCAGTTGAAGCAACTGATGATGGAAGTGGTGGTAAAGGTAAAGGAAAAACAAAAACAGAATCTCGAGTTGATGATGTAAATCCTGAAACTGGTGAAAAAATTAATTATGATAAATATGGAAAACCTATAACAGATTTAAAAGCTAATATGGAAGCTGATCAAAAAGCATTAGATGATTACAATGCTATCGAATCAGAAAAATTTAATTTTGAATACGCTCCTGATAATCAGTCTGATAATGATGTGTTTGGAAATATTGTTGATGTAGGACGTGGTATTGCTGGAATGATGGGGGCAACAGAAGATGTTCCTACTTATGAAAGAGGAGGTATGTTTAAGCAAGCAATGGGTGAAGCTGAACGTATGCGTAATGAAGGTTTATCTCCAGAAGAAAAAGATTATAGAAATAGACAATCTGAAACTGCTTATGCTTATAATGTTAAGAATATTCGTAGAGGTGCGGGAGGAAGTGCTGGTGCGTATTTAGGAAATGTTCAAAGTGCTGCTGCAGGTCTTTATGATGAATATGGTAAGACTGCTGCAACTGATGAAGCGGCACGTAGGTTAAATAGACAAAACTTTCAAGGGATGGCTTTACAGGATGAGTCGATTAATAGACAAATCTTCCAAGATGATTTATCTCAAACGATGATGACTAAAGAAGCGGGTGCTGGATTAGTTCAGGATGCTATAACTAATATGAAAGAAAGAAATGACTATAAAAAACAATTTGGAAAGGATAGTCCTTATTATAATTATATGCGTGCTAAAACAGAAGATACTGAGTCAAGTGCTTTCTATAGAGATAAGGCTGATGCTGATAGGGTAAACAAAGCAAGATCAGATTATGAATATCGAGCTGAAAAATCTAAGAATGCTTATAATGAATCTAATAGATTAGCTCCTGGTGAAGAAAAAATTGTTGAAAGTAATAATGAACCACAAGTTTCTGATGCAGATGTTTTAGGTAATAGTTCTGGAGTTGAATTAGTTAATTCTGTAACAAGCCCAAGAACTGCTGTTAATAAAGAAACTGGTCAATTAGAAAAACAAAGTACATTTTCTCGTGGAGAACCACAAGACGTTGCTTCAATAGAAAAACCTACTGCGGGCAAATCAACTATAAAGGCTTCTGAAAATAGAAAAAGAGCTAATGAAATTACAACAGCTATGGAGGCGTTAGAACCTGATGATCCAAAGTTTGAAAAATTATCTAAAGAACTTGAGTCTTTAAAGTATTAAAAAATTAATATATTTACACTATGGCAGATTGGGGATTATACTCAGCATTAAGGGGAACTGACAACTGGGCTCAACGCAGACAGGATAAGGCAATGAATATGCAAATTGTTCAACAACAATCTGCAGATGAAGAAAAGAAAACTCAACAATCAATGTTGGCTGAGGAAAACATCAATGCCTATTTAAATGAAATGGCAGCTATTGATGTCTTACCTGAAGACCAAGAAAGAATTAAAGAGGTTGAAAGAAGTTCACGTCAAAATATTATTGAAGGTATTGCAAGAAATAATGGTGATTTATCTCGTTATGTTTCCTCTGGTGGTATTACTGAATTGAACGAATATAAAAATTCAATCTTACAATCGGGAGAAGTTAAAACTGCTTTATCGAATAAAGAAAACATGGCTAAAATTATAGCTGATAAACAAAGAGGTAATCGTTGGTTTGCTCCTGTTGAAACAGATGTTCCTCAATTTAAAGAAGGAGAGCCAGTACTTGATGAAGATGGTAATCAGGTAGTTAAACCTACCAAATTAACTATAGACCAACAAATAGGACTTTATAAAAGAGGAGTTATTAAACAAATTAATTATAATGGTTCTGAAGAAAAGAAGGATATTAATGCAATGTCTTTCAAGGGTACGTACAAAGACCACAACAATCCTACAGGGCCAAATGAAGTTACTGCTTCTGATATTATGTTTAAAGCTATGGCTGATGGAGCAAGTGAAGAGTATGCTAAACACTTGGCTAACACATATGTAGAACGTTGGAAAGCTGGCAAGGAGAAAGGAATGGATTTATCTTGGAAATGGAAGTCAATGTCTGAGTTAGAAGAACAAGGACTGAAGGCTGAAACAATTTATAAAACTGCAAAAGCTGCTGCCGCTATTGGAGCAACGCAACCTCAACCGGGATATGATGATGAATATGGTAGAGCATTAAGTGGTAAAGGGCATAATCCTGAATCTGCAAGAGCTACTGAATGGAAAAATCCAGATGGAAGTGTAGGTTCAAAAGATTATAATACACATACAGTTTCAAATTATGAATTAAAAGAAATAGCTTCTCAATTAGGTTTAAATTTTGATAAGTTAAATGGTGAAGAAACAAGAGATAAAGATAATAATTTAATAGATGCTGATAAAATTTTAAATCCAAAACGATTAGCTGATAGCAGAATCTATTCTCCAAGAACAGGAGAAATGATAGATTTAGGGACTTCTAATTATACAGTAACAAATGTAGAGCCTAAAGTTCATAGAATAAATGGAAAGTCTTATTTACAAGCTACTATATATACTCATGAGCCAGCATTAGAACAAGGAGGTGCTTTAACATTAAAAGATGCTTCGGGAATTGCTCAAACAGTTGGAGAAATTGGATCTGGAAACATTCATAGTGAAACAGGGTTTGACCATATTACTGCGGGATGGAAAGGATTAGTTAAAGATTTAGGTGGTGGAGATTGGGGTGATGATAATTATGAGGTAACTGCTTTTATTCCATTAAACGATTCTCCTACTGCGAGAAAGAAAGGAACAGAAAAATTACAAGGTACAGGAAAGCAAATGGATAGTGATGTTCGAGGAACAGGTGGTGGTGGTGGTGTCACAAGAGATGCTTTTAGAAATTATTACGAAGAATAATAAAATTATCTATGCCAGAAAAAATAATACATGAAGCAAGTGCTACTGAACCAACTATAACCTTAGATACTAAGGCTGAACAAGTTGCTAAAGATAATGCTAAGGAAGAAAGATTTGCAGAAAAATCTAAGCGTACTTTGGAATATTTCAATGATATGGATAATCCTGAGTATGATGATGTTGAGAAAGATATCTTAGCTACTGGTGTATCTATTCCTGAATTTAAGAAACAATGGATTGAATCTATTGATGCTATGTCTGGTGATGAAAATGAATCGATTTCTGGCTCAATGGCTCCCGATGAAAGTTACAGTAATGTTTATGACTTTAAAAATAGTGTGTGGGATGATTTCGCTACACACTTTCAGCAAGGAATGAATAGAGTTGGTTTTGGGCTTGGGGTTGTTATTCCGGGAATTGCTGCTGCAGTACCAGGAGAAGAATCTGAATTTGTTACTGATTGGATTGAGGGAATGACCGAGTGGTATGAGGAAGCAGAAGAAAGAACAAGCAATCAATCTAATCAATCATTTTTTGAAACTGGAAATATAAGAGCATTTGCCGGTGGTATGGGTAGTGGATTAGCTTCTATGGCGCCAATGGTATTATCTTTTGTTCCTTATGTTGGAAAGGCTGCGTATATGGCAACTACATTTTCTGATGTGTTTGGTTCTGTTTTATCAAGTGGTAGAGAAAATGGACTATCAATAGAAGAAGCATCTCAAATGGCTTTAGTATTATCTGTACCTATTACTGCTTTAGAGAAAGTCGGAATGCAAGGGGTTACTAATCCAATGAAAAAAGGAGCTGTTAAATACCTTGAGAAAGGAGCAATAAATACAGCGATTAAAAAGGTAGCTCAAAAAGGAGGAACACGTCTTGGATTAGAAGAGTTTAAGGACATTGTTAGTGTTGGTGTAAAAGACATTGGAAAAAAAGCATATGCTAAACGTAAGGTTGGAAACATAGCTAAGGCATTTGGACATGGTGCTGGCTCTGAAGGATTTACTGAAACATTACAATCGATACTTGAGCAGTCGGGAGAACAAATATGGGATAATTATTTTGCTGATGAAGATGCAAAGGTAGGGGAAGGTAAGTACGGAACAGATTACAGGAATCCTCAATTTTGGTTACAAGCCGCAGAGGAAGGGTTTTATGGTGCTATTTTAGGTGGTGTTATGTCTGGTGGTGGATCTGCTAAAAATGGATTAAAAGAACAATCTGCTTATCATTATGTTAGAACATCATTAGAAAAAGGAAAGCCTCAGAATATTAAAGCATTAAAGAATTATGCTGCAAAGCAAGAGGCCAATGGTTCTATGTCTAAGGATGAACTTAATAATTTTGTAGATAAGGTTGACCAAATGGTTAAGTATGAGAAGCAAATGTGGCATAAAATGGATAGCCCTAATGCTAAATATCAGTCTTATAATCAAATGGTTACAAGAGATAGAGCTTCGGAAGTATTAGAATCTCCTTGGTTAGAAGAACAAAATACAAACTATCCTGAAAAGAAAAGTCAAATTTCAGAACTATTAACTGAGATAAGAAATGATTCTGAAAAAGTAGTTCAAGCAATAAGTAATGCTGATGAACAAGTTATTGAAGCAAGAAAAGAACATAATAGTAAAGTAAGTACAAAACTTGAGAAAGCATTATTTACTCCTAAAGAAAAGTATCATTACAATCCTGTTAATCAAAATGAGATTGCTCCAAATTTAGCGGCTAATATTAAAAAGGTAAATGAAATGTTGCCTAAAGAATTAAGGATTGATCCTTTAAATAATGAGCAAGCAAATAATGAGGGTAAAATTCAAACTATTAAAGATGGTAAATCAATAGTTCCTGAAAAACCTTTTGGTAATGTTTATAAAGCTAAGAATGAAGATGGTGGTGAAGTTGTTTTAACTGAAATGGCATTAAGTCCAGATGGTAAAACAGAAATCATTGAAGCATTTGAAGAAGCAATTAACGCTTCTCCCGAACAAAAGGCAGCTATTATTGAACGTATTGGTAATAAATTTGGTATTGATAAAAATGCAATTTCTCATATTTATAATAATCCAGAAATAACAGAAGATGGATTAACTGAAATAAAGAGTGAAGAAGATGAGGTTGAAGAAACCGAAACTACTCCAAAGGAAGATGTAGATGAAGAATTTGATTCAGAAAAAGCATATCAAGAATTAGATAAAAAATTAAAGGAAGAGTTTCCGGAATATGATTTAACTAATATTAAAGAAGCTAATGTAGGTGGAAGTATTCAATATGTAGATAAAAATAACAAGCCTATTCCTGGAGAAGTTTTAGATCGTATTGAGGAAATTAAAGAGGAGGTATTTGGGTCAACTATTACTGAAGAAAAAGTCGCAGAAGAAGTTGAAGAAACAACTGTAGAAGAAAAAGGTGCTCTTGAAGAATTACAAAAAATTGCAAATGAAACTGGTAATGAAATAAGTAGTATTTTAGAAAGTAAAAATTTAAAAAATACTATTACTTCTTTTACGAATACTAATTTAGAATCATACAATGCCAAGAGAAATTTATTAGTTGATGATATAAAATTACTTGTTGATGAGCATGGTACAGATAATGCCTCTGTTGAGGATTTTATGAAAACTCAGGGTAGCACATTAATAAAGGAGGTTTGGAGAAAGCATCCAGCAGAATTTAATAAAATACTTTCTTTATGGACTAAAGGAAAGGCCGCTAAGGAGTCTTTGAAAAAAGAAACAACAAAAGCTGAAAGCCAAAAAGAACAAGAGCAAGTAGACGTTACTAACGTGGTTAGTAACGAGGAACAAGCAGAGATAGATGAAGATGTAGCTCGTAATACTGATGCAGAGAATCGTAAGATGAATGCTTTAAA
>Ga0114918_10000346_pt1 | contig 40024 bp, 28 predicted proteins | sample LantaG_FD_87015 | JGI IMG/M metagenome (GOLD analysis project Ga0114918, IMG submission 87015) | Deep subsurface microbial communities from Baltic Sea to uncover new lineages of life (NeLLi) - Landsort_02402 metaG | ecosystem: Environmental > Aquatic > Marine > Oceanic > Sediment | place...
CGTGGTCGGGAGTTGGGGGGGGGTGGGGGGGGGTGTGGGGGGGGGGGTGGGGGGGGGGTGGAGGAACGAGGAGGAGGAGGAGGCGGCGACAAAATCTCGGTCTCTTTGAAAAAGATCGAGCTCGTCGACAAGCATGAGGGAAGAAGAAGACACGAACGCGGACGTGCGGAACGAGGAAAAGGCGATCATAAGAGAACCAACGAACACAAACCGAAAGGAAAGGAAAGGAAAGGAAAAGAAAGAAAAACTGCTCTCACCTCAGCGTCGTCACGAGCCCCCTACTCACGGGCAGAAACACCATCCCGTACGAGGCCTGCGACGTTGCCACGCAGGCCTTGGCCAGGTAGAGCGCGGGCCCGCCCAGGGCCGCGGCCGAGGACCCCGCGTACTCGTAGAGGGACCAGGTCACGGACGCGGCCGTGACGAGCAGGGCCAGCAGCGGTGCCGAGATTGAGCGCCCGTTTTCGAGCAGCCAGAGCCTCGAGTCTTCGAGGGGGCTGCTCTTCTGGGGCGGGCTTTTACTCCTGCAAGACTTTGCGTCGGCGTCGTTGTCGTTGTCCATATCGTCATTGTAAAAGGTGGCGTCGGTGAAGGGGGCGCCGCTGCAGCTCGGGCAGCGGGAGGAGGGGAGGCGGCGGATGCGGAGGGAACCGCCTCCGGCGGTGCCGCCACCGCTGCTGCCGGGTCGAGAGCGGCGGCCAGAGCCAATGGCGGCATTTGTCGTCGTCACCTGCTCCTCCTCCCCGCCCCTTGATGAAAAGGCGCCGGCGTCTCCCGTGGGTCTGCTCGCGGCAGCGGCAACAAGCTCCGTCGTCCGGCGGAGCAGCTGGGAGAGCTCTGGCACGACGGTGAGCGGCGCAGACTGCTTGTCCGGAGAGGCATTGGGGCCTTCGCATTGGACGAGGTTTAGCTCGTCGCTCGCCATGCTGCTGCCCTCTTTTGCTGTGGGGTGCTCGCGTGTCCTTCTCGCGCTTTCAGTTTATTCTCAGTCGCTCGCTGCTCAAGTGAAATTGATAGTACTTCAAGTTGAGAGCGAGCGAGCGAGCGAGCGGAAGGTAGATAGAGAACAGGAGAAGAGCCGGAAAGAGCAGCGAGGGAGAGAGAGAGAGGGCCAATTGAGCTTGCTCCCTCTGAAGCGGCAGTACTGTGAGGTTGAGGAAGAAGGGAAACTTCTCGCTCATTTTTCTCTTTCTTTTTCACTTGCTTCCTCCTTTTCTTTCTCGACCAGCACCGAAACAACCGCCACTTTCATCTCCTTACCCTTCCCCTTCCCCTCGCACTCTCTCCCCCGACCATCCACATCCGATGGCCGACCTCGCCCTCGCCCAGCTGACCTGCGCGGCCAAGGCCCTGGCCTCGACGGCCAGGGCGACGGGAGCGAAAGTAAGCGGCGCCGCGGCGGCGCTCAGAGCCGCCGACGAAAAGGAGTGAGTTGTTGTTGGACGGGTCTCTTTTTCTTTCGCCTCGCGCCTTTTTTCTTTCCGGCACATCAGCGAGCTTCTCGGGCACCCTCGAGAATCGAAACGAGGCAGCAAATAGAAGAAGAAAGCCGGGCGGCGGTGGCGTTTCTCTCGATTTCTTGCTCACTTTCGACCCTTCCTTTCCCTCTTTTTCACAACCTCTTCCCCACGAACAAAAAACTGAAAACAACAGAATCGCCTTGGGCCGCTACGGGGGCCCCTTCGCCCTCCTCCGCGACGACCGCAAGCCCGTCAGGCTCCGCCCCGGCGAAGCGCACGCTCCCGTGATCCGCGTGGCGTCCGCCGCGGGGCACTTTTTCGGAAGCAGAGCGGCTTCATCAAGCTCCTCCTCCTCGGCACTAGGAGGACGTTGCACTAGGCTCGGAACCGTCCGCCGCTTCTCCTCACTCCGGTCACCTGCCTCTGGAAATCCGGCATCAGTGGCGCCGCCACGGCCGTCGCCACGGCCATCAGGTTGTAGTCGACGACCTTCATCATCAGCCGGAAGGCCAGGGCCGTCGACCCCACGTCGCGCCACACCGTCCTTCCCACGCTCCCGAACACCAGCGGCGGGAGCGCGTCGGGGCTGACGGCCACGCCGCGGAAGAAGGCCAGCACGTCGAGCTTGTGCGCGCGGTCGTAGAAGCGGGAGGCCACGGGAGAAGGGTGGAAGACCAGGACGTCGACGCCGCGGTGTCTCGCTTCCACCGCCAAAGAAGCCCCGAAGGAGGAGATGAAGGTCTTGGTGGCCGCGTAGAGAGAGGTGAAGGGGCTCGCGATGGCAGCGGCCGCCGAAGAAGTCAAAACAATGCACCCGGGCAGTTTGGAAGAGACCATCCTCTGCAGGGAGAGGTGCGCGATCGAGACCGCAGAGACGGCGTTGCACTCCAAGTTGGCTAATTGCGCTTCCAAGGGGGTGTTTTCGAAAAAGCCCGTAAGCATGTACCCCGCGTTCAAAAACACGAGCTGCACGTCGATGTCCGCGGTGGCCTTGGAGATCTTGGAAAGATAGCCGCCCTCGTTCGAAGGAAGACCGCCGCCGGGCGCTCCCAGGTCGACGTCGATGGATCTCACTTGCCTCTTTGGGAACTCAGCCGCGAGCTCTTTCGCGGTAGCCGCGAGCAGGTCGTCGTCGAGGGCGACGAGGACAACATCGGCGCCCTGGGAGAGGAGCTTCTTGGCCAGGGACTTGCCGATTCCTTTTGGGTGGAGGGGAAGAGAAAGAGAGAAAAGAGGTCGGGATTGAGAAGAGGAAAAAAGAAGGCAACGCCATCGATGTGATCGAACGAGAAAAAGGGAAAAAAACAATTCTCACCGCTGCTAGCCCCCGTGACCAGTCCCCACTTGGCCTTGTACCTCTTCACGAGGTCCTGGTCGCGACAGAGCAGGCACAGGAGCAGGTGAGGGACGAGGTACTGCGCCAGAGAGAGCGCGGCGACGACGCCAAGGGCGATGAGCAGGAGCGACGGCATTGGGGAGACCGAACGATGAATATCTTGCAAAAAAAAACTAAGTCGAGAACTGCTCTTGAATTGCTTCGATCTCGATCACTCGCGAGGCACGAGCTCTTAGGAAACAACGAAAGAGCTCGGTTGAAGGATCGAATGAGCGAGACAGAAGGAGAACAAAGTGCGTTTGGAATTCAAATTCAGGTCTGGTTTTTTTTTTTTGCTTTATGATTTTTGCACTTCCGTTTTTTTTGCTTCTCTCTCAAATTTGCGTCCACGCCTCTCAAGCCGCCGCGGCCTCCTCCTCTTCCGCCGCGTCCTCCATCGCCTCCTCCTCGGGGACGGCAGCATCAGCATCAGCAGCAGCAGCAGCAGCAGCAGCAGCAGCAGCAGCAGCAGCAGCAGCAGCAGTGGGAGCAGCTTCCCCAGCGCCTCCACCCCCACCTTCTCCTCCTTCGACTTCCTCCACCGGCGCCCACGCCGCGGCTGCCGCCGCCGCCCTCTTCCTCGCCTCCCCCTCCTGCCTCGCCACGCCCCTCGCCACGCCGCGCCGCGCCGCCACGATCCTCGTCGCCAGCGCCGCGGCGTTCAGCGCGACCTCCGGCCTCCCCACGAGCGGCAAACCCAGCCCTCCTTCCTCTACCGGGTCAGAAAGCAGGCGGAGGCGCGCCAGATCGCCTCCTCCGCCGCCGCTGCTAGAGAGGTCGCGAAGGCGCGCGAGCTCCTCTGCCGAGACGGCGAAGAACAGGTGCAGCGTGCGGCGCGGGGCGCCGCGGGCGTTGACGTTGGCGACGGCGGCGGCGGTGGCCGCCCGGGCGGCGGAAGCGTCGTCGTTGGCGGGATCGGCTGCAGCAGAAGAAGAAGGCTCGACGCTCGCGGCCTTGCCCTTGCCCTTCCCGCCTCCTTTGCCCTGACTCGGGGTTGCTCCCGCAGCTGCCGCAGCAGCCTTCTCCGCCGCCCCTCCGTCCCCAGGCAGCTGTCCCGGACCGGCGTCCACGCGAAGCAGCGCCCTGCCCGAATCGTACCCGGAACCCAGCAGGGCGGCGAAGCGACCGAACTCCGCGTCTGCGCCTCCGCACTCGAAGGCAGCGACGCACGCCGCGGCCGCGTCGGCGAGCGCGGCGGCGCGGTCGCAGGCCGCGGCCGGGATCTGCCTCCGCGGCGCGTAGTCGGCGTCCGGGGGAGGGGTTCCCGGTTTGAAGACGGGAGGGGGAGGGTACTGCGGTGGGGGCTGGACGATGGTGTGGGGGCGCAAGGGAGGTGGGGGGCCCGGGACACGCTTGGGAGCTGCAGCAGGAGCGCGGCCGCGTTTCTTCGCAGCAGTGGGTTCGGCAGAGCTCCGCCGCTTTCGTTCGGCCGGAGGCTTGTAATCCCTTCCGCTCTCTTGCTCCCTTCCTTCCTCCTTCACCGCCATCGTCCCCCTCTCCCTCTCGCTCCGGCTGGCGGCCTCGAGGATGTTGGCCATCCTCTCCGGAACCAGCCTCCTTATCCCGGAGGGGCCCGAGCAGGCAGAGGGGGGGAGCCCGACCCTGCGAGCGGCGAGGCGCGAGGCGACGTTGGCGGCCTCGCGGAACCCCGAAAGAGCGGCACCGTGCATCGTCGCGGGGTGCTTGCGGCATGTGGCTTCTCCGCCGAAGAACAGCACGCCGCCCACCGATTCCGCCAGCGTGTCGTAGTCTGCCCCCGAAGCGCCCACGGGGATCGAAGAATAAGCCCCGCGGGCCAGGGGGTCTGAGCCCCAGGCTGTTCGGGCAGCGGCCAGGGGGGCCGGCACGGCGACGCCGCGCGGCTCGAAGATGGCGCGAAGGTCGCGCAGCGCCCGCTCGACGGATGCCGCCGCGGGCTGCTTCTCGAGCTCCGCCGCGGCCTCTCCGGAGACCAAACCCGCAAGGATGGGCACTCCCGCAGTCGCCGTGTAGGAATAGAACAGGAACAAATCCCCTCGGTCGCGCCCTGGGGGGTTGATGCGACCAAACATGTCCCCGGGCCCCCAAAAGGGCGTCGGGAACAAAAACACGACTTTGTTCAAGAGGCCAAACCCGAGTCGGTCGATCGCAGACTGCTTCCTCGGCGACAGCTCGGGAGAAAACTCGATCAGCTTGGACTTTAGGACGCCGAGGGAGGCCGTCATCAGCACGGCGTCCGCGGCGAACGAGCGCCCGTCGGCTGTTCGGACCACTCCCCTGTCGTCGAACGTTTCGATATTCGTCGCCGTCGCGCCATAGACGATGTCGGTGCCTTTCGCCAGAGCTCGAACTATCCTGCCATTGGCACCGGGCAAGAAACAGTGGTCCCCAAGCAGCTCGTGCGGGTCGTCCTGGTCCCAATCCACCAAAGAAAGAGAGGAGGCGGGCGCGGCGTTGGCGAACTCGAGGTTGGCGAGATGCCAGTGGAACAGCCTCTCCTCGCACTCTGCGAGCTGTTGCGAGGTCATCGGCGGGCCGAAGAGCTCTTCGCGCTGGGCAGCCTCGGCGGCGCGGGAGGCGGCGGCGGCCTTGCTGCTCTCGAGGGCCAGGGCGGTGATGGTGTCTGCCGCGGCGGCGTCGGCCGTTGCGGCAGGAGGAGCAGGGGGAGGAGAAGGAGGAGGAACGGGAACAGCAGCTTTGTCGTCGCCGTTTTCGGGCGCGGCGGCGGGGGCAGCAGGAGCAGGAGCAGCTTCCGGCTGCTTCTCTGCTGCTGCTGCTCCTCCGTTGGCCGCGGGGGCTTCCTCCTCGGCGGGAGCAGCAGGAGCAGCGGGGGCCTCGGGAGCAGCAACAGGAGCAGCAGCAGCAGCAGCAGCAGCAGCAGCGGCGGGAGCGGCTTCGGGGGCAGCAGAGGGCTCCTTCGATTTCTCCTTCGATTTCTCCTTCGCCTTCTCCGCTTCCGCTTCCGCTTCCGGCACCGCTTCCGGCGCCGCCTCCGCTTCCTTCGACTTCTCCTTCTCCTGCGCTTTCGCCCCGCCCTTCTCCTCGCCCTCGTCCTCGTCCGCCCCCATCATCAGCGCCGCGGCGGCCTCGGCCTCGGCGGCGGCTCTCTCCTCGTCGTCTTCGTCGTCGTCCTCCTGCTCAGCTCGAGCCCCTCCTTTCCCTTGCTCCGCCTCCTCCTCCTCTCTCATCGCCTCCTTCTCGGCCCGGACTCTTTCCCTGTCCTCCGTCCACAGCCGCTCCAGCGCGTCGCCCAGCGTCAGCCGTGCCGCCTCTTCGGGCGCCAGCGTCGCCCTCAGAGAGTCGCACGCGTCCAGCAGCGAGTTGTAGGCCGCCTCCACCTCGCCGTCGGCTTCTCGAGGGGCCACGCGGCCGTCGGGGAGCATCAGAGGGACGTGGTCTGCGCCGCTCACGATCCTGTGCAAAGGAGCCCCCAACTGCCTCGCCAGCGCTGCGAGCGGGTTGCCGTCGATTCCAGTCAAGATCGAGCCGCCCAGGTCAGCGGCCCCTCGCAGCACGGTCCTGCCGTCTGACGAAAAGGGCTTCGAGGCGTCGCCGCCGTCGAGGACCGCGGCGTGGACTCGTCCCCCGGGGCGCGCGTGCCCCTCGAGGACGAGGACCCGGTGGCCCGAGCGGCGGAGCTGGCGAGCTGCCGTCAGACCGGCCACGCCGGCGCCCACCACGATGACGGAGCCCCTTCATCCGCCCTCGGGAGGTTTGTCCCCACCGGGGAAGGAGGCGCCGGCCGGGGCGTCGAGAGAAGTGTCGCTGAGGTCGTTTGGGGTGTTGTCGTCGTCGTTCTCGTTTTTGTTTTTGCTGCCGTTTTCATCCACTTTCATCATCCCTGCCGCGGCGCTGCTCCCCTTCACGGCCCTGTCGATCCCGAAGTTGATAAACCCGTGCGCGTCCAGGAACCGCCACGCCGCGGCCACCAAGGGAGCCCCGCGCTGCGTCGTCCCTTCGAGCGCCGACGCCAGCGGCAGCGCTACCCTCACGTCTCGCCTCCAGAGTCCCAAAACGCGGTTCCGAGCCCTGGCGTATGCGGCGACGGAGGCCCCCTGGGGCAAAGCACCAGAGGCCACCTCGTCGTCCGCGAGCGCCGAGGGGGGGAAGCCCAGCGCGAAGCCCGTGGCGGCGTCGAGGGCGACGTCGTCCGGGCCCGAGGAGGGGGCCACGGGGGTGAAGAGGCCCGAGACATTGACCGACGAGATCGGGATGACCTTTTTTTGTTTTTGTTTTTAGAGAATGTTTTATTGTTGTTTTGCGGGTTTCGATTGATTTGGTTTTTGGGTGTGAGATTGTGAAGACACGAAAGAAGAAGCGGAATCGAGGAAAGAGAGAGAGGGGAAGAAGAAGAGGCGCGCGAGAGAGAGAGGAGAAGAGAAGAAAAGAGAGAGAGCAATGGGGACAAAGGGATCGGCGGCCGAGGCAAGCAAGCAAAGGCGAGATTCGGGTTTTTTCTGCTCTCGACACCTCATCCCTCTCTCTCGACTCCATCGCCAGCCGCGCCCGCTCGCAACCGCTCTTCGCTCCTGTTCTCGAGCTCGATAGATGCCACACATCGCATGCAATCGATCGCGGTCGAGAAGAAAGCAAAAAGAGCACTGAAAGGAGCACAAACGGCGCGATGAGGCACCCGCGACCGAAGCTGCGATGCCGGGTCGAGGTCGACGTCGCTCGCTCCCTGCTGCTCTCCGAAAGAGAAAAAAACCCGAAAACGATGGCTCCCCTTCCTCTCTTCCTCTTCTTCTCCCTCGCGCCTCGCTCCTCTCTCCCTCTCTCCCTCCCCTTCATCCCGACCAAATTACGCACCTGCCTGCCGCTGGGGCCCAGCACCGTCTCCACGGGCCCGCCGCCGCCGCCGCCGCCCTGGTTCTTGGGAGGGCGGCCGCGCCTGCCGCCCTTGGGCCTCTGCTCGCCATCGCCGTCGTCGCCGTCGCTGCCGTCGTCGTCCGACTCCTGATTGAATAGCGCCTCCCACGCGAGCTCGTCGTCGCGGTAGGAGACCTGCTGCGGCCTGGCGCGAAGGGAGCGCCTGGAGCCGCCGGCGTTGTCGTCGGCGGGGGCAGGGGCGTTGTTGTCGCCCTCGGCCGCGGGGGCGTCGGAAGAAGCTGGAGGAGGAGGCATCGCGATCACTCTTCTTCCTCTCTCTCAAGAAAAACAAATGTGGACGAATTCGGGTTTTTTTTTCGTTTTTCGTTTTTCATGTTGGGTTTTGCAAGTGCTGGAGTTTTTACAAGTTTTCTCTCTCTCTCTCTCTCTCTCTCTCTCTAGCGCCCGCGAGGGGCGTCGTCGCCGTAGGTGGCAGCGTCGTCCTCATCATCGTCGTTGTCGTTTTCAGGAAGAGGAACAGGAGGAGGAATCGCAGAAGCAGCAGCAGCAGCAGCAGCAGCAGCGGAGCTTCCTCCTCCTTGCTCTCCTCTTCCACCTCGGCCACCTCCTCCGCCGCGCTGGCCTTGCCTCCTTCTCCCGGCCTCATCTTCCTCCTCCTTCATCGCCACGGCCACCACCTCCGCCGCGGACCAGGGGGAGCCGTCGCCCGAAGGGAAAGAAGAGCTCGATGAAGAGGGATCCAGAGAGAGCAAGACGCCGAGCGGAGGCAGGCGCGCCGCCGCATCGAGCCCGCTGTAGCAGCTCGAGACCAGCAGCAGGTCGACGGGGGCTCGAAGCAGCGCCTCGGGGCTCGTGAAAGCGGTAGAAGAAGAAGTGGGAACAGAGAGCTCGAGCGAGACCTTTTCCGCTTTGCCGTCGCCGCCGAGGACCACTTTCGTCTTCCCCTTCTTCCCTCCTGCTCCTCTTCCTCCTCCTCGCCGGGTCTGCAACAGCGTCCTCCCTGCGCCGAGCCTCTTGCCTGTTCCCTGCTCGTCGATCCCACGGTCCGCGGCGACCGCCAAAAGCTCCCAGGCCTCGTAGCGGACCTCTGGGCTCCGCGGCGCGACGGCGCGAGGGGGACGAGGAGGAGCGGAAGCGGGAGCGGGAGCGGGAGCGGGAGCGGAAGTCAAAGAAGCCTCGACGACGGCGGCGACGCTCCGGCCACGAGCGACGGCGACCTCGACGACGACGACGTCCCTTTCCTTCCTCACCTCCGCGACCCGCCACGACAGCGTCGGGGCCGGCAGGCGCGCCGCGGCGGCCGCGGCCGAGGCCGAGTCCCGCGGGGAGAGCGTCGTCAGCCCCGAGAGGGCCGCGGCGCGCCTCTGCAAGAGGTCGGGGTCGGATGCCAGGGACAGCCAGCGAGGAATGACGGCGGCGGCGGCGGCGGCGGCAGCAGCAGAAGAAGAAGAAGAAGAAGAAGAAGAAGAAGAAGCTCTCTCCTTCTCCTCTCCCGCTCCTTCCTCGACCGCCCTCGCCAGCGCCGCGCCCGTCCTCCTGTCGCCGCAGAGCTGCTTGGCCGGTGCGTCGTCGGGCCACAGGCCCTGGCAGAGGCACTGGCGGAGGACCAGGGCCGCGAGCGCGGTCTCGGCGGCTCGAGGAGAGCCCTCCGACGGCGAAGACTGCGGCGGCGAAGACGGAGACGAAGAAGAGACGGCGATCTCGGCCGCGGCGGCGGCGAGCCTCGAGACGACGCCGAGGCACCTCCGCGCGTCCGCAGCAAAGTCCAGCGACGGCCACCTCTCGACCCTGCACAGGCAGCCCTGGACCAGCAGCGAGGCCTTGGCCGCGACGGAGTCGAGGGGCGTCCCGGGAGGGGAGACGCCCCAGCGGCAAGAGGAAGAGTTTGAAGAAGAAGAAGAAGAAATAGAAGAAGATTTTGAAGAAAAAGACGAAGACGAAGAAGAAGCAGCGAGGGCGGCGACGAGCCTGTCGTCACCGTGCCTGACCTGCAGCGCGCCTTCCCCCCCTCCCCCTCCTCCGCGGGACAGCTCCGGGGAGGTGGTGAGGAGGTCGAAGAGCGCCCTGAAGCGCCTCGAGTGCAATGGCCGCTGCTGATTCGGCGGCGGAGAAGGGACCGCCGCCGACGACGACGCAACCGCGAGCAGGCCCCTCCCTAGCGCTGCCGCCGCCGCGAGGCCGAGGCGCCACCTCGCCGCCACGCGCCCCAGCTCCGTCGCGGCGACCTCGCTCGTGCCCTTCGGGTCATCTCCGAGAGGAGAGAGCCCGGAGATGAGCCCTGCGGCGGAGAGCTGCCTCAGGGCGCGTTCGGCGACGGACGAGAGGTGGCGGGCGAGGTCGGCGGCGCTCGGCGCTGGCGGCTCGCAGTCGCCATCGTCGCCGTCGCCGTCGCTCGCTCCCGCTCCTTCTCCTTCTCCTCCTCCGGCCTCCAGCCCGTAGTAGGAGGGGTTTTTGAGGAGCCTGCGGTAGTAAAAAGTCCAGGTCAGGAAGTCCACGGCGCCCTGGCGGGAGCGGACCGAGCCCGCGGCGACCTCTGCGAGAAGGGCGTCGGCGAAAGCAGACGAGGAGGAGGAGGAAACAGATGGCGACGACGAAGATGACGACGACGGCGAAAACGCACTCGCTCCCCCGACCACCACCTCCTCCTCGGCCAGAGCGCTCTCCAGCGCCAGCGGCTCGCATAGGAACTTTTTGTAGAAGGCCTTCTTCGGCTCGGCCACCATCACGACGGCGACCCCGGCAGGAGGAGGAGAAGAAGAGACGGAGTTTGAGGAAGAAGGAGGAGAAAATGAAGAAGAAGAAGAAGAAGAACAAGAAGAACAAGAAGAGGAAGAAGAGGTTCCGGCGCGTCCCATCATCCTCAACACGTCCGCGATCGGCAGATCGACGTACCCTCCTTTAGCCCCATCATAAACCTCCGTGCCCTTGACGACGACCAGGCGGACGGGGATTCCCGTCGGCAGAGGGATCGAAGAGACCGAGGTGGCGACCACGACCTGGATCTTGCCTTCCTTAAACAAACGCTCGACTGTACCGCGGTCGCCCGAGCAGAGGCCGTCGTGGTGCAAGCCCACGCCGAAGGCCAGGCAGTGCCGCAGCGTGGCGTCGCGCACGGTCGCCAGGGCCAGCTCGAGCTCGCCCTCGGACTGCATCTTGAGGAAGCGGCGCGGGTCGTCGGCCGCGGCGGCGCAGCCGATGAGGTCGAGCGCGGTGAGGCGCGTCTGCCGGCGCGACGAGACGAAGACGACGACGCCCGAAGAGGCCGAAGAGGCCGAAGTGTTTCTTCCCTCGCCACCGTTCCCTGCGGCGTGCGCCACGATGGCCGAGTAGGTCGGCCTGTTCATCGAGGCCATGCGCGGGAGGTAGTGCCTGCCCGGGTATCCCTGGATGTGGGCCTCGAGCGGGAGCGGTCGGGCAGAGGGGGCGAAGTTGAACAGGAAAGGGTTGTTGGACTTGGAGTTGGAGGCGGAGGAAGAAGAAAACGTCGAAGACGAAGAAGAGGTCGAACTTTTCTCCCCGACGCCGAGCCAGGCCGCGAGGTCCTCTGCGTTGGCCAGAGACGCCGACAGCGCGACGAAGCGGATCTTTGAAGGCGAGGAGGAAGAGGCGGAGAGGCGCCTTGCCCTCGAGACGACGGCCTCGAGGAGAGCGCCGTTCCCTCCGCCGCCGCCGCTCCCGCCGCCGCTGCCACTCCCTCCCTCTGCGGCGCCTCCACCGCCGCCGCCGCCGCCGCCGCCGAGCAGGTGGATCTCGTCGAGCACCATCAGCTCCACGCGGCGCAGCCACGAAGACGCGCTGTTTCCTCCTCGCGTGGCCGCGTCCCAGGCCCCCGGGGTGGCGACGGCGACGTCGGCGGAAGCCAGGAGCGGGGAAGAAGAAGAAGATGAAGAGTCCCCTTCGTCGGAGAGCTCGACGAGACGGAAGCCGAGGCCAGAAGAAGAAGAAGAAGAAGAAGAAGAAGAAGAAAAAGAAGAAGAAGAAGGGCCCGAGGAGCTCGAAGAGCCGAAGAGCCCGCGCGCCCTCCAGTCTTCTGCGCGCTCCCTCGCCAGCGCCCGCATCGGCGTCAGGTAGACCGCGATCGGAGAAGACGAAGGAGAAGAAAGAGAAGAAGAAGAGTTCGACTCTTTCCTGTTTTTCTTGCGGAGCAGCCTCAGGATCGCGAGCTCGGCCGCGACGGTCTTCCCCGAACCCGCCGGCGCGCCCAGAAGCACGCTCTCGTCGCGGTGGTAGAGCGCGTGGAAGGCCTGCGTCAGCACCGGGTTGAAGTGTGTGAAGAAGGACGAGCCGTGAGAAAAGCACTTTTCGGCCTCGGGCCAGTCGAGCGCCGAGAGGGGGAGCGGGTCGATGCTTCCGCCGCCGCCGCCGGCCGCCGAGGAGGAGAGCAGCAGCTCCGTCGGCGGCGAGGGCGGCGCCGGCATCCGCAGCGCCCCTCGGAGCTGCAGGGGCAGGACCACCTCCGCGCCGGCCCACTCGTCCGACAGGGCTCGGACGTAGTAGTTGGTGGGCAAAGGGTCCGGGGCAGGGAGGGTAAAGACGAGCGTCGTCGCGGGGTCGAGGGAAGAAGAGGAGGTCGAAGAAGAAAAGTCAAAGTCGTCGTCGGCGTCGTCGGCGTCGCCGTTGTTCAAACCTTCGCTCTTTCTCCTCCTCGCCGCCTCCGCCTGCACCGCCACCTTCTTCGTCATCGTCCACAGCTCCGCGTGGTGCAGCCTCGTGCCCTCAGAATCCTCGACCCACACGTGCCATCGCAGGCTCCCGCCGTGACACCTGTCGCTCCACTCGAAGCAGGGCACGAGAGAGAGCGTCAGCCGGACGACGCCACGCGTCAGGGGCTGCAGCTTGCCCGACAGCTCCAGGTGCGGGAAGCGGCGCACCGCTGCCGCGACCGTCTCCCCGGCGGCGGGGTGGCGGAGCATGGCGCCGATCTCCGAGGCGGAGGCGTCGGCGAGCACGTCGAGCGAGATCGACCTCTCCTCGAGCTTGCTGAGGATTTCGTCGCTGATCGCCCAAGAAGACGAGGACGCGTTTCGGCCGAAGAAGCGCTTTCCTCCTCCGCCTCCGCCGGCGAGCCTCTGCGCGTGCGCCTCCACCTGCCTCAGCGGGTGCTGGTGCGGCCACAGCCTCGCGTCGAACGCCTTGCAGAACGATAAGGCGAGCTCGGCGGCCCCTGGCCACCCGCGGCGGACCAGGATCTCGAACGCGGCGCGGCAGAGGCGGGGCGCGTTGGCGGCGACGTAGTTGGAGTCCGCGACCAGCGAAAAGGCGTCGGGGCGCGCCCTGCTGACGTAGGCCTGGAGGAGGACGGAGACCTTGCCGTGTTTGGTGGCCGTGGCGGCGACGCCGCGGCCCGCGGTGGCGTTGGGGCCGGAAGAAGAGGAAGAGGAGGTCGTTGTGACTTTGCTGTAGAGGTCTTCTCCGGCATCGCCGTAACGACTTGTCATTTCTTTTCCCTTTTCTTTGTCCTTGCTCCCTCCTCCACCTCCTGCCCGGACGTCGAAGGGGCACGCGTCCCTCGCCAGGTCCTCCAGCTCCGCTGCCTCGTCGTCCCTCAGCGCCACGTTCTCGAACTCTGAGGAGCGGGACAGCATCGCAAGGAAGTCGGCCTCGGTCATGTTTGGTTTCAGGCACTCGGACCAGGCGACGACCGACGCGGCCGAGACGTAAAAGTGGGAGGCGATCCGGCCCAGCTCGGTGGCGTGCAGCGCCCCGCTCCTCGCGTCGAACCGCACCATCCTGCATTCTTCTAATTGCTTCGCCGCCTCGGAGATGAGGGAGCGGCGGCGGGCCTCCAAGCGAGGGTCGGCGGCGAGCTCGGCCCAGGTGATCCCGTACGCGAGCGGGTTGCGCAGCATTCGAACAAAAAGATAAGTGTAGCTCAGCCAGGCAGAGCCCTCCGCCACGGTGCTGACCGTGCCCAAGACCACCTCAGCATTTAAGTTGTCCACTAACCCGGCGACGAAGCGGGACTCGATGGGTGCCTGGTGCGTCAGCATCGATAAGAAATGAGGGAGCTCTTCGCTGGTGGTGATGATCGAGGCGTCGCCCGAGGTGTCAAACTGCGGCCTCCCCGCTCGACCGAAGATCTGCTGCACATCCAGTAATCCCAGCGACGTGAAGCCTCCGGCCTGGGGGTCGTAGAGCTGCGTCCCTTTGATGACGACGCAGTGAGCGGGCAAGTTGACGCCCCATGCCAGCGTGGCGGTACAACACAGCACTTTGACGCACCCCTCGCTGAACAGCCGCTCGACGAGCGAGCGGTCGGCGCGGAGCATGCCTGCGTGGTGTAAGCCGACTCCGGCCCCCGCCACCTCCTGCAGCTCCCGGTCCCTGGATTTAGCGAGGTCCCTCGCGGCCAGGGAGGCGCGCGGGTTGAGTTCGGGAGGGGCCTGGGAGGTGTTTCCATCGCCGTCTTCGACTTTCCGGACAGCGAGCGTCGCCCCGTCGAACAGCGCCGCCTCCCCTCGGGCGCGCGCTGTCGTCAGCAGCGCGCGCGCCGTCTTTCCCGTGTTCTTCCTCGAGTGCACAAACACCATCGCCTGGTGCCCGTCCTTGAGGGCCTGCGACACGCGATCGTAGGCGACGTCGTCCATCTGCTGCCGCTGCTGCTGGTGGTTCTTGGTCGAGATCCCCACGAAGGTCATGTCGAGAGGGACGGGCCTGAAGCGAGCGTCGAAGTGGAAGACCCCTGACCCGACAGGCGCCCCCAGGAACGCGGCGACGTCACGGTGGTTGGGCAGCGTGGCGCTGAGCCCGACGACGCGGATGACGACCTGGGCCGCCTCTACCGCGCGGTGCGTGCGAGCGACGAGCGTCTCGATCACTGCCCCGCGCTCGTCGTTGAGCAGGTGGACCTCGTCGATGATCAGCAGGCGAACGGCGGAAGCGGCGCTCCCGCCGCTGCTTGCACCCGCCCCTTCCCCTCCTTTCCGGGTGACGACGTCCCACTTTTCGGGCGTGGTGACGATCATGTTGGTCTCCTCCATCTCCCTGCGAGACAGCTGCGTGTCGCCCGTCAGCTCCCGGACTGTGAGGCCCAAGGGAGCGAGGCGGCGGGAGAAGGCGGCGGTGACTTCGGCCGCCAGGGCCTTCATCGGTGCCACATATACCACTTTCACGTCGGCCTTGCGGACGCGGAAAGAAGGTTGAGAGGGTTGTTGGGGTTGTTGGTTTCTGTTGCTGCTGTTGTTGTTGCCGCCGCCGCCGCCGCCGTTGCGACCTCGACCGAAACCGTTCCCCCCACTTCCTTTCACTTCTTCGAGATGCGCCCCGCACTCCCGCAGCACCGCCAGCATCGCGATGTTGGTCTTCCCGGCCCCCGTGGGAGCACAAACGAGAAGGTTGACGTTGGATTGAAACGCTGCGGGGAAGATGCGGGACTGGATCCGATTCAGCGAGCTCATGCCGGCGAAGGCCGGTTGCGCCCAGGGCGGTAAGGCAGAGACGGGAACCAGGGGCTCCTCGGAGTCCGGGGGGAGCTTGTCCCTCGGGGCCGGGACACGGATCTCCTCGTAGCCCTTGTGGGTGATGCGGGTCGTCCCCACGGGAAGTGAGCGCGCGAGAGAGGAATTCGAAGAAGAATTCCCGTCGGCGGCGGCGAGGACGAGGCCCCCAGGCAGCGTCAAGGGGTCCCTCGCCGCGGCGTCGGCGGCGGCCTCGGCCTCTGCCAAGGCGTGGACCCCTCGGGAGGCGATCCAGGCGATGTCCTGGTCGGTGCCGCCACGGGCAGCGGAGAGAAGCGCGGAAGCTGCCGAAGAAGAAGAAGAGGCGGCTGAAGAAACGGGGTCGAGGTTGAGAGAAGAAGAAGAAGCGCTCTTGCCTGCTTTGCGTGAGGCCTTCCGGAGCGCCTTTTCGACGGCGCGCTCTGCCGCCGTGGCCACCGAGATCCCGGCGCCGACGGAAGGGCCTTGGGATGAAGTGAAAGCAGAAGCAGCGGCGGCCTCGGACTCCTCCAGGGCTTCCTTTTCGGCGGCGGCCGCCGCGGCGCGCGCCGCCGACGCCAACGCCCTCAAACCCGCCGCCAGCGGCCTCCGCCTCTCGACCAGCTCCTGGATCGCGTCGAGGGCGTCCTCCCCGCCGATCAGCTCGAAGAGCTCCGAGGCGAGCCTGTCGTCGGAGGTCGAGGAGGCGGGTTCGAGCACCAGGCGCGCGACGGCGGTGGCGAGGGCGTCGGCGTCTTCGGAATTAGTAATGCCGCTGCTGCCAGTCGCTCCGTTGCTGCCGCCGCGGCGCTGCGCCTTGGCAAGCCACGACCGAAGCCAGACTGCTCCCAGCGGCGGCGGCTTCGACCTCTTGGGCGCCAGAGGGTCGTCGACGCCGTCGTCTTCATTACACTCATCAAAGGCGGCGGAGGCGCGCGCGGCCTCCTCGTCGCGCTCCCGCCGGCGGGTCGCCGCGGCGGCCTCGGCGCCCGCCAGCGACGCAGCGAAGAGCGCCGACGGAGGAGGGAGAGGTCGGGACGAAGAAGCAGACGAGGAAGAAGATGCTCCCGCCTCCGCCGCCGCGGCTGCTGTCTTTCTCGCGCCGGACCAGAGCTCGAGGGCGCCAGAAGAGGAGGAGGAGCTGGCGGCGGAGAAGGCGAGGTCGGCGCCCCAGAAGGCCGGTGTTGACGACGAAGAAGAGGTCGAAGGCAAGTCGTCGACGTCGTCGAGCATCATCGTCGACGCCGACGCCCCCAGCGAGGAGAGAGCCCTGGCCCTCTCCATCGACGCCCGCTCCAGGTCAAACTCGGCGCCGCCGACGAGTGCGCTCAGGACCCTTGACAGGCGCTGCGGGGGCTGGGGAAGGGACGGTAAAGAGGTGTAGGGAGAGGAAGATAGAGAGAGAGAGAAACAGAGGTGAGTTTTGAAGGCATTGGCTTGATCGACGAGTTTTTCGTTCATTCTACTCTTTCTTTGTCTCTTCTTCCCTCACCCTGCCCGCCGGAGAGCCTCCATCGCCCATCGTGAGCAGAGTAAAATAGAGCAGCCAAGAGCGTAGAAACAGTTGCAGAGAAAAAACAAAAGAGAACGCGTGAAAGCACTCCCAAAAAAAGGAGGAGGCGTTTTTTGTTTTCTGAACTTTTTTCTCTCTCTTTTTTTTCTTTTTTTTCATTCGACCCCCACTCTCTCTCTCTTTCTCTTTCTCTTCTCGCCCCTCGCCAAACACACACAACGACTTGCGATTCAAGAAAAACAAACACACACACAACGACGATGATGATGATGATGATGATGATGATGATGATGATGATGACTCCTGCGCTCTAATCAGAAAAGAAAAAGCATTCATTCAGCTCCCTCCTCCAGAAATCCACCTCCCAAACGGGCCGCGTGCCTTCAGAGGTTCCCCGGCCGCAAACGCGCGCCCTCCCGCCTTCGCCGCGACCTGCTCCGTCGCCGACCTCTCCCCCACCGCATGCGCGTGCGCGTTGACCCTCGCCGCGTGCGCCCTCTCCGCCGCCCTCGCCGCGATGCCCTCGGCGGCCGCCGCGGCCCTCTCGACGCCGCGGCCGGCCGCGCGCTCGGATTTCAATGCGCCGGCCTTCACGGTCCGGTCCAGCAGCGCGCCCCAGTCCGCGGAGACGCGGTCGCGGAAGTCGTTCCTGCCGTCAGAGGAGCCCAGGACGATAAGCAAGTAGCCGGAGAGGCCGGAGAGGAGGACGCGGGCCAGAGCAGCCCTGGTGACGACGGCGACGGTCTCTCCGTTGGTGCGCCTCTCTCCCGGGAAGCCGAACGCGCGTCCCAGGGGCGTGAAGAGCTTCGACCAGAACGAGGCCGGCTTGGAAGAGGAGCGCTGGACTCGGTAGCGGTGGCCGGTAGCGCGGTGAAAGGCCCCTTCCTCGGAGTCGGAAGGGGAAGAAGAGGAAGGCGAAGACGAAGAAGAGAAGTCGCGGCCGTGGCGGCGGCGGCGAGACTCTGCCTCTTGCTGCTGCTGCTGCTGCTGCTGCTGCTTCCCGTGCCCGACCCCGATAGCGCGTCCAAGGAAGGAGCCCTTTTGCTCGACAGCGCGGGCACCGCCGACGACATGGCGGTGGCGGCGGCGGCGAGAGAGCTCTGCAAAGCCTCCTCCGTCGTCGTTCTCTTCTCCTCCTCTCGACCTCCTCCCCCTCCTCCTCGCCGCTGCCAGCAGCTCCTCCTCGCGGAAGTCCTCGAAGCGCGCCGAAGAGGCCGACAGCATGCCAGAGACGCCCGTGCCGAGCAGCAGGGCTCGGAGCTGGCGCAGCCTCGAATTCGGGTGCTGCTGCTGCTGGAACGTCGAGGAGGAGGAACTCGAAGAAGAGGAAACCCCGATCCCTCCTCCTCCTCCTCCTTCGAGCACGCGAGCGCCGCAGACGACAGGCACGACCAGGCGCGCCGCGGAAGCCCCGAAGCCGTTGACCTCGAAGCCTGCCGCGGCCAGTGCCTCGCGCGAGAACGGGAAGGGGGCTTCGCCGCTTCCGACGACACTTCCGAAGCTCATTCCTCCGCCTCCACCGCTTGCTCCTCCACCGAAAAGCGCCCTGCGCACCGCGCGCTGCGTAACCTCGAGCTCGCGCGCCGTCATCGCGTCGGCCTTGGCCAGGACCGGGACCATCGGCACGAGCTCCGAGAGCGCGCGGAAGGCCGCGCGGTCCCGCGGGCCTGGGCGCGCGTGCGGCGGGAGGAGGAACAAGGCCACATCGAAGAGCGGCGACGACGCCGACGATGAATCTCGTTTCTTCCTGCCGCGGCGCGGCGAGGAGTCCGCCTCCAGCGCGCGTGCGTAGCAGCTCCTGAGGGCCGGGAGCACGCTCGAGGACCCCGATGAGGCGCAGGAGATGAGGACGCGTACAGATTCCGAGAGCGTCGCCGAAGCCGCGACGGGGAGCAGCAGCTCCTCGTCTTCTTCTTCTTCTTCTTCGATCTCTTCTTCTCCTCCCTCTTTTTCCTTCTTCTCAAGGCCCTGAAGCAGCGCGCGAGCCAGTGAGCGCTTCCCGGACGCGGCGGGCCCCACGATGACAATGCGAAAGGTAGCCGTCTGGGGCGGCAGGGAGGGGTGAGGAGGAGGCGGAGAAGGAAGGTGAGCGGCAGCGGCTGCGGCAGGAGCGGCTTCGGCGAAAGAAGGAGTGGCGAACAGCGGCTCTCCTGGCAGGGCTGTCGCGAGCGGCGTCGCGGGAGAGGACGCGAGCGTCGGCACCATCGGGAGCACGGAAGCCGGGGTCGAGGGCACGGTGGCGGGCAGCGAGGCGAGAGGCGTCGGCGTCGGCGTCGCCGTCGCTGCTGACGACGGGCCGGCGACGAGAGCCGGCGCTTGCGAAGTCATCGTTGCCGCTGCTCCTGCTGGGAACGCCACCCCCACGTCCGAGGGCTTGGCCGACGACAACACAGGCTGCTGCTGGGCCTCGTCGTAGGGGGAAGGCTGTGGTTGCTGCATGTTGTTGTTCCTGTTGTTGAAAGGGAAAAGGAGAAGAAGGGAAAAGTGGACGGGCGAAAAAAAATCAAAAATCAGAAAGAAAAAAACGAAGAAGAGGGCGAGAGAGATGCCGCCGCCGCCTCTCCTCCTCTTCGCCTCCCGCGGCGTGCGCTCGATGTCGCTGCTCCGATCCTGCCTCGCTCCTCATCAGCACAGGGGATATTCGTCGACGACACCACGCATCCGGTCCCCGCCTCCTGTTCAGATCTGCTCGCAGCGGCGGAGAGCGCACGCCGTCGTCGCCGCTTCAGCATCGAATCGGGTTGCCGCAGCCGACGGCGGCGATTCGTCGACCTCGACCTCTTCTTCGACCCGCTCTCATCCTCCTCCTCCTCGCCCTCTCCCGCCACCGCCGCCGCCGACCTCCGCCTACGTCCACCTCCCCTTCTGCGTCAAAAAGTGCTTCTACTGCGACTTCCCCGTCCGTGCTCTCGGGGAGGCGGGAGCGCAGAGCCTGTTGCCGAACGATGAAGGCAGAAGTCGAGCCCTGCCGGAGGGGGTCGCCTCCTATCTCGAGACGCTGCTCTCCGAGATCGAAGCCATCGCCCCCCCCGCTGTCACGTCCCACCCACCTCCCCCTTTACAAACGATCTCCTTCGGTGGGGGCACCCCTTCCTTGCTTCCTCCACCGGAGATAGCCAGGATCGTCCAAGCCCTGTCTCGCAAGTTTGGAGGATTGGCAGAGAACGCGGAGGTCTCTCTCGAAGCCGACCCTGGAACGTTTGATTCTGAATCCGTCGCGGGGTACGTCGCCGCGGGCGTCACCCGCCTTTCCGTCGGGGTGCAGTCCTTCAGCGGCGACATTTTGAAAGGGTGCGGGCGGTCTCATGGGCTGGAGGACGTCGAGAGGGCGCTGGAGGTGGTGGCGGAGGCGCGGCAAGGAGGTCGAGGAGGTCGGGATTCGAAAAAGACGAAATCACTCGCCTCGTGGTCGCTCGACCTTGTCGCGGGCTTGCCGGGCCTCGACCTCGATACCTGGAGGGAGACGCTGCGCCGGGCAGTCCGAGCGGGGCCCGACCACGTGTCGGTCTACGACCTGCAGCTGGAGGCGGGGACGCCCTTCGGGGACGCCGCGGCGCGGCTGGAGAGCGCCGCGAGGAGGAGCGAGGAGAAGAGCCAGAAGGGAAAGAAAGAAGCGGCTAAAGACGGAGAAAACAACAACAGCAACGACAGGTCAAAACTCTTCTCGCTCCCGGGCCCGTTGCCCCCCGAGGACGACGCCGCCCAGATGCTCCGCGAGGCCTCTCGCGTGCTCCGAGAAGCCGGCTACGTTCGCTACGAGGTGTCGAACTACGCCAGGGCGGAGAAGAGAACCGGAAACGGAGGTGAAGGAAACGGAGGTGGAAAAGGTGAAGGAAAACAAGAGGAGCTCGAAGAATCGAGTCACGAGTCGAGGCACAACAGGGTCTATTGGAGGGGCGACGAGGATTACTATGCTTTCGGCCTCGGGGCCTCTTCGCGCCTGCAGGGTATCCGGGTGACGCGCCCAAGGTCGATGAGGGCCTACTCGAGGTTCGTGGAGGAGCTGGCGCGGAGAGGGGACGGCGTCCCGAGGGAAGAAGACGGAAGGTTTTCGGACCCGGGCTCGAAGAGCTCGAAAAACAGCTCGAGCTCTTCTGTTTCGACTTCTCCTCCTCGTGCTGCTCTTTCACCTCAACCCCCTCCGACTCCGACGCCGCGGGACGTTCTTTTAGAAGTCGTCATGCTCCGCCTGCGCACCAGGGAAGGGCTCGACCTGCGCGAGGTGGCCTCGAGGTGGGGGGAGGGGGAGGCGAGGGCCGTGATGGAGGCGCTGGCTCCGAGCGTCGCCGCAGGGCTCGCCGCCGAGGAAACAACTGAAAAATCTTCGTTGTCGTCGTCGCCTTCTTCTTCTTCTTCTCCTGTCTGGCCGGTGGTCAGGCTCACGGACCCGGAGGGCTTCCTGGTCAGCAACAGCGTGATCTCGGACGTGTTTGTGGGGCTGGACGCGGTGGGAGAAGAAGAGGGGTAGGAAGGGAGGAGGAGAAAAGAAAAAGGAAGTTCTTTCCTCTGAAAGAGAGGAAAGAACTCGAGAAAGAAGAAAAAGTTTTTGAAAATTGTAAAAAAACAACAGAAGAAAAAAATGAAAACGTTTTTTTTTATTTTACAACCGCGACCTGTACCTGGGCGCCCTCCTCTCCACCGCGGCCCCCCACGCCTCGTCGCCGTCCTCGGAAGCCAAGAAGGCCGCGTTCCAGTCAGCGACGGCCTCCAGACCGGAGAAGGCGTCGGGGGCGTCGCGAGCCCTCCGCAGAGCCCGCTTGACCCCCTGGAGCGCCAGCGGCGACTTGCCCGCCAGGAGTCCAGCAAGCTTCTCCGCTTCCGCAAACAGCTCTTCTTTGCTCGCCGCAATGGTTTTTGATATCAACCCCACGGAGGCGGCCTCGGAAGCGCTGACGTTTTTTCCCGACAGGCACCAGTCCGCGGCGACGCTCCCACCGACCAAGTGGGGGAGCCTCTGGATAGTTCCCAGGTCCGCCGTGATCGCCAGATCCACCTCCTTCACACAGAAGTTGGCGTCTCCCGAGGCGAGGCGTATATCTGCCGCGGTGACGAGGTCGACGCCCGCTCCGACGCACGCTCCGTGGACCGCCGCGACGGAGGGCAGAGGGCAGAGCTCGAGGGCAGATAAAGCTGCCTGCCAAGTAAAAATCAACTCCTTCAGCGCCAGCCTCTGCCTGGCCTGACAAGTGTAGGACGCTTCGGACACGAGCGTCCTGGCGCCCGCGAGCGTGGCGAGGTCGGCGCCGGCGCAGAAGGCAGGGCCCGAGCCTCGGACGACAACCGCCCGCGCGACCCCGTCTTTCGTCAGGAAATCGAGCGCCAGAGGGATCTCTCGAAACATCCGATCGTCGATCGCGTTTCGCTGTTTCGGGCGATTGAGCTCCAGGATGGCGACGTGGGGGTTGACGGGGGAGCGGGAGAGGGAGAGGGTGTCGAAAGAAGGGAGAGGGGGAGGAGGAGGAGGAGGAGGCGCCATTTTTTTCTTCTTTCAGAGGTCGAGGTCGAGGTCGAGGAGGAGAGGTCGATCGATGGGAATGAAAAAAAGAAAGCGGCGTCGCTCCCCTCCCCGGGATTCCGCTTTCTGTTGCTTTGCTTTGATTTCAGTACGGGAGCAATCTTCGTAACAGTATCTTCTCTCCCGTCGAAGAGAAAACGCGAGAAGGTGGCGTCAAGTCCCCTGTCCGACAGAGGGTAGTGATTGGAATTCGAAAAGAGCAGAGTCGGTGAACGATTGCCATGTGAAAACATACTTTCCGACGATTCGATCAACCTAAAAAAAAAAAACCTTTCCTAAAAATGTCTCCCGAACCGCCTCCTCCTCCTCCCCACGTGCGCCGGCGCTCGATGCTCCCGCCCAAGCGCAAGCGTAGACCGGGACGCTTCGCCAGATTTGTGCACCGCGTCGCTCTCAAATGGGGTGAGAAAAGAGCGTACTTGAGAAGAAGAAGAAGAAGAAAACATCGAGAGAGAGCACATTTCGATCATCAAGTCGTCGTCGTCGACCTAGCTCCCTCTTTTTTCCCCCTCAACCTCAACCTCAAAACCTTTTCCTCCTCCTTCCTCCATCACTCTTTCCTCCCCAGACCTCAAAAACGTCGCCTCCATCGGCATCCTCGTCCTCCTCGCCTATGGCGCCCTCGTCGGCGCCGTCGGAAAAGGGTTTTTCCCTCCCTCGGGCGCCTTCTTCACCGTGCTGCTCATCTGGTCTTCGGCCCATCTCGGCGGCTTGATTCTTTCCCGTTTCTTGCCCGTCATGCCCCCGCTGCTCGGGATGCTGGCGGCGGGCGTGCTGCTTCGGAACGTTCCCGGGGATGCCGCCAGGGGCCTGAGCGAGAAGGCCGCGTCGAAGCTGCGCTACGGGTGTCTCGCGGTCATCTTTCTATCGTCGGGCCTGGAGCAGGACCCGGGCGTTTTCAAGTGAGAAAGAAAGAGAGCTTTTTTTTCTTTTTTTTTTAAGGCGCTGTTTTTTTCTTCTTTTGAGCCTCGATTCTCTATGCGTTTTTTCTGTTTCTCGCTTCTTTGAGGAAGAGCTTTTTGTTTTGAGGGGAGAGAGGAAGAGAGAGAAAGAGCGAAAAAGAGAGAGAGAGAGCGAAAGAGAGGAAGACTGACAAAAGAACGCAAAAAAAACTTTCCAAAAAAAAACAGAAAAGTAGGCGCCGTCGCGGTGCGCCTGCTGCTCTTCCCGGGAATCGTCGAGGCCCTGGTCGCCGGCGGCGTGATGATCGGCGTCTTCGGGATGCCGCCGCTGTTCGCGATCGCAGTGGGCTTTGTCATCAAGCCGTGAGTGTCCCGTTTTTTTTTGAAGTTTTTTTTTTTCAACTTTCGACCTCGACCTCGACAAACAGAGGAGCTCTGACCCTTTTCTCTGCTTTCTCTCTCTCTTCAATTCCCACTCCTTCAACCCACAGCTGCGACCCGGCCATCGTCATCTCGACCATGTGCGGCTACCAGGAGCGCAAGGCCGGCGTGCGCAAGGTAAGGAAGAGAAAGAGAGAGAAAGAGAGGGAACGAGAGAGAAATGGAAAGAATGAAAAAAAAACGCTTTTGTCTCACCTCGCCTTTTTTTCAAAACTCCACTCCTTCTTCTCCTCTCTCTCAGGGCATCCCCTCCCTCCTCGTCGCCGCGGCCTCCTTCGACGACATCGTCGCCATCGCCCTCTACACCGTTTTCATCACCCTCGCGGTCCCCACCTCCTCCAGCGGAGGCACCGCCGAGGGCGACTCGGCATCGGCGTCGAAAGTGTGGTCGATCGCCGCCGCGCCGCTGCAACTCGTGTTCGGGCTCGCGCTCGGTCTCGCGGGAGCAGCCGTGTGCTCGGCGAGCAGGCTGTTCGACAGGGCGATCCTGAGGACGGCCGCGGTGCTGCTGTGCGCGCTGGCGCAGGTAAGAGAGAAAGGAAGGAAGGAAGGAAGAGAAAGGAAGAGGAAGAGGAAGAGGAAGAGGAAGAGGAAGAGGAAGAGGAAGAGGAAGAGGAAGGGGAAGAGGAAGAGGAAGAGGAAGAGGAAGAGGAAGAGGAAGAGGAAGAGGAAGAGGAAGAGGAAGAGGAAGAAAGAAAGAAAAAAAGCTTTTTAAAAAACAAATACTCACCTCTTTCTCTTCTCTTTCTTCTTCCACTTCCATTTCCACTTCCATTTCCCACTTCCAACCAAAAACCTACTACCAGATGTACTTCATGGTCTACTTCAAGTTCGCAGGAGCCGGGGTGCTCTCCTCGATCGTCCTGGGCGTCGCCGTCGCCCAGGCCTGGGGCCGCGGCTTCCCCTCTTTTCTTTCTAGTGGCCCCAACGAGACCTTCGCGACGCAGGTCGAGCACCAGGTGAGCGCGGCCTGGACGTGGGTTGCGCAGCCGCTGCTGTTCGGGCTCGTGGGCACGCAGGTCGTGTTCTCCAAGATCCCGCCGGCGGCGGTCCCTAGGGCGCTGGCCGTGATCTTCGCCGGCTGGGCAGCCCGCATGCCGGCGACTTTCCTGTCTGTGAGCTATTCTCATTTAAATACGAAAGAAAAAATTTTCGTGATGCTCAACTGGCTGCCCAAGGCCACGGTCCAGGCGGCGCTGGCCGCGGCACCCCTGGAGAGGGTCGAGGCAGAGATGGGAGGCCCCGAAGCCTCGGCGGCCGCGGCCGAGTTCATCCAATTCGGAGAAGACGCGCTCGTTACTGTGCTGCTGTCCGTCCTTATCTGCGGCCCGCTGGGCGTCGCTCTCGTGGCCCTGCTGGGCCCCATGCTGGTGAAGCCCGACGGGGAGGAGGAGGAAGACGGCGGCAAGGCGAAGGTGCAAGGAGCAGGAGGAGCAGAAGGGAACAAAGCTTCTTCGTTGTCGTCGTCGTCGTCCATCGTCGTCGCCGGCCGGCGCGGCTCCTCGACGCACCTCCGCCGCCTGGGGACGGACGCCGCCTCGGCGCTCGCGGCCATGCCCGCGGCCTCGGTGGGAGGCAGAGCCTGGCAGCTGATGTCGATGCCGACGGTGCTCCCCGCCGCGACGAGGACCGGCGGGGGCGTCGGGGGAGCAGGAGGCGTTGTTTCGTCGCACGCCGGCGCAGCAAAGGACGAAAACGGAAACGAGGAAGAGCAACTCGACGAGGAAGAAGAGGAGGACGAGGAGGAAGAGCTCGAGCGCCTCAGGAGGGAGGACACCGACGACGCCTACGCCGACGCCCTCCTCGCCGACGTCGACCCGCTCCTGCACTCGCTGCTGCAGGAGGTCGAGCTCGAGGCGTGGCAGCTCGAGGCCGCCGCTGGGTCGGCGCCCGTCGGCAGGGCGGCCGCGAGCGCCGCGGCCGGGAGGCTCCGCTCCGCGTCGGCCGGGCTGCGGAGGAGGTTCCTGGAGAGGGAGCCGGGGAGGATCGCCAGCGTGGACGGCGCGAGGGAGTTTTTCAGGAGGCTGCAGACGACCGGGGGAGGGGGAGGAGGAGGAGGAGGGGGGGCGGCGGAAGCGGGGGGAAGTGCCGCGGAGTTGCAAGAGAGAGGCGCTGTTTGAAAAGTTTTTTTCTTTTTCTTTTTCGGGCTTTTTTCCCTTTCTTCCCGAGATTCAAGGAATTTTTTTTTCTTCGTTGCAATCAATCACTTTCTCTATTTTTTTTTTCTTTCCTTTCTTTCCCCTTTCTCCCTCCCCATCTCTCCCCCGCGATGTCCTTCCTCGACCGCGTGCTGCACAAGCACAAGGCCAAGTCGACGGCGGAGCTGGTGTCCCGCGCCATGACGGCGCTGGACAAGCTGGAGGTGGACGACAACATGGGCGGAGCAGCGGGAGCGGGCGGGGCATCGGCGAGCGGCGGCGGAAGCGGAGGCGGAGGCGGGAGCGGCGGCATCCAGACCGAGCACGACCGCTCCAGGGAGGAGGTGGCCCGTGCTCTGTCCGCGATGAAGGTGAGGATTTGGTCTATCTGTTTGTTTGTGAGGAGAGAGAGTAGGAAGAGGCGAAGAAGGGGGGAGAGAGAGAGAGAAAGGAGATGAAGAGGGATCAATCGCCGACGGACGAACGAACGAACGAACGGACAAAACTCAACCTCAACCTCAATCTTCTTCTTCTCCTCCTCCTTCCAAACCTCTTCTTCTTCTTCTTCAGGCCGCCCTCTACGGCGACGGAGACTCCGGCGTCCCTTCCAAGGAAGCCGCCCTCGCCCTCACGGCAGACGCCTGCGCTGCTTCCCTGCCGGATAAACTGATTTCCAAGCTCCCGGCGCTCGACTTCGAGGCCCGGAAGGATGCGGCCTCGGTCTGCGGCGCGGTGTTCCGGATGCAGCAGGCCGACGGCGAATCCCCGGGCGCAGAGCACCTCCTGTCTCGCCCCTATTTGTTAGAAACGCTGCTCGAGGGGTACTCGAACCCGGCGATCGCCCTCAACTGCGGGGCGATCCTGAGGGACGCGGCGCGCGACGAGCGCGTCGCGGGGCTGCTGCTGGCGAGCTCGAGCTTGAGTTCTTCGAGCTCCGATGCTGCCGCCGCCGATCCTACTTCCCAACAGCAACAGCAACAGCCCTCGCCCCCGCTCTTCGACCGCCTCCTCTCGGCTGTCGACGCCGCCAACTTCGAGGTCGCCTCCGACGCCTTCGCTTCCTTGCGAGACCTGCTGACGAGGCACAGGCGCGTCGTGGCGGCGAGGCTGGATTCGGCGCCGGACGCCATCTTCGGCGCGCTGAGTTCTTTAACAACTTCGACCAATTACGTCTCCCGCCGCCAGGGGGTCCGCCTCTTGGGAGAAATATTACTAGAACGCGCCAACGCCCGCGCGATGCTCCGCTACGTCAGCGATCCGGACAACCTTAAAGCCGCCATGGTCTTATTGAAGGATTCCTCGAGGTCGATCCAGTTCGAGGCCTTCCACGTGTTCAAGGTGTTCGTCGTCAACCCCAACAAGCTGCCCGCCATCCGAGCTATCCTGGGATCCAACAGGAACAAGCTGCTGGCGTACCTGGCGGACTTCCAGGTGGACAGGGAGGACGAGCAGTTCAGGGAGGAGAAGGCCGTCGTGGTGCGGGAGATCTCGCTGCTCGGAGGGGGGAGCGGAGGTTTGGGTGAAGGTGGAGGAGGAGGAGAGAGCGGCGGCGCGAGCGCGCGGGCGAGCGAGAACGAAGAGGTGCAGTGAGATATGTTTTCTCTTTCTTTCTCTTCTTCTTCTCTTGTCTTCTCCACCATTTTTATACACTACTAGTCTTGGGCTTCTGGAGAGACAACTAGAGAGAGAGCGCTCTTTTCATCGCAAGGCAAGCAGCAGCGTTGTTAGAAAAAAAAATCCAGAAAAAAATTGAAGAAGAAAAAACGCGAGAGCGGCGACAACACCTCTCTCTCTCTTCTCTTTCTTGCTCTTCTATTCTTACACAAGAGAAGAAAGAAGAAGCAAACACCCTCGTGGCGTCTTTACATTCTTTTTCTTTTGTTTTGTATGCGCTCAAAAGCAAAGGGTGGGGGAAATCAAACAAGAAATAAACTCTCTCTCTCTCTCAGTCTCTCTCTCCACTCAACGAATGGGAAAAAGGAGGGGGCAGAGAAGCTCCTCTTCGTCTTTCTACTTGCCCTTCTTCTTGCCCCCCGAGGTGGCCTTGAGCGTCGAGCCGCCCGAGCGCTGCTGGCCGACCCAGTGTCCCGTCTGTTTGTGGGGTGGTGGTGGAGAAAAAGAGAGAGAGGAAAGAGGAAAGAGGTCGAGGTTGAGAAAAGAGAGAAACGAAAAAAAAAACGACGACGACGTCGATGACGACGACAACAGCAAAGCGGCGCGCCCCTCTTCTCCTTCCTCCTCTGCTCTCCCAACTCACGCAGACGCGCTTCTCGTGCGCGTCGAGTTCATCCCATGAGTTCTTCTGGTAGTGCTCCATAGCGAGCTGATTGCGCTCCTGTTTTTTAAGTTGAACATTAACGCGTGTTTTAAGGGGAGGGAGAAAAGAAGAGGTGAGCGGGCGCCGACGGACGAGAGAAAGAAAGAGCTCTCTTTCTTTTGTCTCTCTCTCTCCCTCTCTTTGCTGCGTGCTTCGCTCAGGCCCTGGGCGCTCCGAGTGGCGCTCTCTGCTCTCTCTTCTTCTTCGTCCTCCCCGGCGGCAGCGGCTGCGGCGAGAAGGAGGGGGAAGGGGAGAGGAAGGAGGCAAAAAAAGGACAACAAGCGGCTTTGCTTTTCACTTTTCGCTTCTTCTTCTTTTTCTTCTCTCTCTCCCTATCTCTTTCGCTCTTAAAAACCACAAAGGTGGGGCACTCACGTCGTCGGGGATGGTCATGGTGGAGGTGGGTGAGAAGAGGGTGGAGAGCTTTGTTGACGGTGAAAGGAAGGAAGGGGGCGTTCGAAGAGAGAGGAAAAGATCTTGTGTGTGATTCGATTCGTCGACAGCGAGAGAGAGAGAAAAAAGAAGAAAAAAACTCTTTCAACCTCGACCTCGACCCTCGTCTCCTTTGTCTCTCGTTCTTTTCCCTCTTTCTTTTTCTTTCACACAAATAAACAAACCGTTATTTGCTCTCAATTTGACATTGCTCTCTCCGTGCGCGCAAGTGCGGCAGCAGACGGAAGAGATGCTTTCATTCTCCCAAAAAAAACTCAAAAAAACAAAACAGAAAGTTGGCGTTTTTCCCCTCCTCTTCCTCTCTCTTTCTCTCTTCCTCTACTTCTTCTTCGTCGAGGAGACCTTGGTCGCCGTCTTGCGCTGCTCGGCCAGGCGGTAGCCGTTGACCTTGCGCTTCTGGGTCCTGTTGAGCTGCTCGTACTCCTGTTTTTGTTGTTTTTTGGGGGGGGAAAAGGGAGGTCGAAAGGGAAAAAGGGGGGTCAAAAAACTTTTTCGCGAAAGGGTAAAATCGATGGTGATCGAAAGGTTTTTTTTTTTCCTTTCCGAAAATAGAGAAAAGGTTTCGCTTTTCTTTTTGTTCTTTCGCCGTGGCCACGGGGAGACCTCTTTTCCGGTTTCTTTTGCTCGAAAGAGTTCTTTGTAATCTGAGCATCGTTTGAACGGCAAGAGAAACTAGGGAGAGAGAGAGAGAGCGAGAGAGAAAGACACAAGACCGCGATTCTCTTTTTTTTCAGAAGCTCTCTCGAGGCACGCAAAGCGGCGAGCGAGCCAACGGCCGCGGCGGCGGGGCGGCGCTTGTCTCTCTCTATCTCCGTTCTCAAATCCCTTTTCTCTCGCGCGCGCTTCCTCGCGACCACTTCATTCGTTCTGCGAAAAGAGGCGCCTGTGGAGAAATGCCGCAAAGAGAAAGAGCAGGCGCGAGAGCTTTTTGCTTCTTCAGTCTCCTTCTCTTTCGCGGCGGCGGGCGCGCTTCCCTCTCTCTTTCAAAAATAAGAAAAAGAAAAATCGTCGTCGCCTCACCTTGTTGTAGCGCTCGCGGGCGATCCTCTCGGCGATCTTGTCAACCATTGTTTTTGGTGTTTTTGTGGTGGGAGGAGAGGGCGGGGGAAGGCTTTGGAGGGGCTGGAAAAGAGGCGGAAAAAAGGTGGAAGGAAGATGTGTGTCTTTTCGGGTTCTTTTTTTTTTTGCATTTTCATTAAAATTTCACCCTTTCCTCTTCCCCTTCGCCTTCTCCTCCTCCGCCGCCAACAAACCACTGTAAACCCTCGAGAGCGCTCTCCCCTCGCCCACGGGATCCCTCACGGTGCACCCGGCCCCGGGAAGCAGAGGGAGCACTTTCCGAGCCCAGAGAGCAGCGGTCGCTTCTTCTTCTTCGTCGTCGTCGTCGTCGCCATTTTCTTCTTCGTCTTCGTCGCCTTTGCTGCCCACGCTCTTGCTCCTGCCCCTCTTCCTCCTCTGCTGCTCCCTCTTGCTGCTCTCCCTCCTCCTCCTCCGCGGAAGCAGCGCCTCAGCCCCTCCCGCGGCCCTCACGGCCTCCTCGAGGGCCGCAAAGTCGAGTGGAACCCCGTTCAGGCAGAGGTCGAGTGGAGGAGAAGAAGAAGAGAGAGAAAGACCTCCTTTGGAAGCTTCTTCTTCTAATTCTTCTCCTTCGTCTCCTTCCTCTCCTTCCTCCTCCTCTTCTCCTCCTCCACAGGGCGGCGGCGTCTTCGGAGCAGAAGCCCAGACGGGCTGCTGCCACCCGGCAGGCATCACGGGGGACGGCTCGGACCCCAGGGCGCGGAACAGAGCGGCGTGCCAGGGGGAGAAGCCGCGGAAGGCGCTGCTCCCGACGGCGGCGACCGCCGCAAGCGCGAGGAGCGGCGACAGTGACGACGAAGTATCGTTGTTGCTGCTGCTGCTGCTGCTGCTGCTCCTCGCAGCTGCGGCGAACCGCAGGTAGCTCGCCCCCCACCGGCTCACCAGCACTCTCGAGGCGCGCAGGCCGACGGACCTCGGGCGGTCAAAGGGGTCCGAAACGTCGTCACTGTCGCCGTCGTCGCCGTCATCGTTGTCAGCTTCCGTCTCCTCGTCCTCTTCGTCGTCATCTTCCTCGGTTTCATCAGCAGGGGCAGAAGACCCCCTTTTCGCCTTTTTCTTCTTCTCCGCCGCCTCGTCGTCGTCGTCCTTTCCGCTGCGGCGGTCACTTTCCCCTTCCTTCTTCGTCCTCCTCCTGCTCCTCTTCCTCGCAGCGGCGAACGCCTCGGCGGTCCCCGCGGCCGAGCCCGGCGGCGGCGCGCAGAGAGGGACCGCGCCCCCGCCTCGCGGCGGGCACCGCACCTGCGTGCGCGAGAGAGCGTCGGCGACCAGGGCCTGGCGGACCGCGAGCTCGAGCAGGGCGAGGCAGGCCGCGGGCGGGAGGAGGGGCGAGGGAGAAGAAGGAGCGTGTTTGCTCCCTCCTCGAAGCGCTCTCGCCTTGCCGCACGAAGGAGCGGCAGCAGCGGCAGCCACAGGAGCAGAAGCAGCAGCAGCAGCTGCGGCAGAAGCAGCAGCAGCAGCAGCCGCGCGGAGGAATTCCGCGTCCCCCACCACTGCCAGAGAGCCCTCGAAGCCGTCCCGAGTGCGCACAGAGCAGGTGGCGACCGCGTTGTTGCTATTGCTGCTTCCATTTCCTCGGGCGGCGGCCAGCAACAGCTCCTGCGGCGAAACGCCCGCCGCCGCCGCTCCTCCAACGTCCACCGAGACCACCGTCGCCTCCCTTCCCGCCACGCACAGCGCCGCGCGGAGGGCCTCCCCGAGCATCCCCTGGCGGCGCAGCGAGACGTGGCGCTGCCCCGTCGCGACGGAGAGGTCGAGGCCCCTCTGCTCTTCTCCTTCTCCTTCTCCTTCTTCCTTGCCGCCGCCGCCGTCGTTGTTTTTCTTCTGAGCCTTCGACGGGTTGGTTTCGGGCTGCGAGATCACGCGCAGAGAACGGTAGCCACGCACCAGCGCGTCGAGAGCGGCAGCGTAAGGGAGCGGAAGAGCAGCGGGAGGAGCAGTAACAGAGGAGGGAAGGGGCACCTCCGCCCCTGGGGCGCACCTGCCGAGCTCGCCGAGCGAAGAGAGCGCGGCGGCGAGCGAGCGCAACGCTGCCGCCGTCGAAGACGACGAAATCGACGACGACAAAGAAGAAGTCGTCTTTTTCGCCGCCTTCGTCGTCATCGAACCGACCACGGCCTCCAGCACCGTACGCACCGGCACCGGCACCGAGTCGATCGAGGGTAAGGCAGGGGCGAGGTCCGAAACGAAGCAGGGCAGCCCCAGGCGGGCTCGCGCCTGCGGCGAGTCGGGGAAGGCGGCGGCGGCGGCGGCGGACGGCGAGAGAGCTGCCGGGAAGAGGGCTGAGGCGGAAGGGGAATGAGAAAGAGCAGGAGCAGGAGCAGGAGCAAGAGGAGGGGTTTGGCGCGTCTGTCGTCCTCCGGGGCCCGGCTGCGGGATCTTGATGACGAAGACAGGAAGCTTCTTCCCGAGTGCGCTCCCTGATCCTCCTCCTCCTGCTGCCGCTGCTGCTGCTGCTGCCGCTGCTGCCGCTGCCGTCACCTTCCTCTTGTTCGGCCGGAACCTCGGCGCGGGACCCCCGGCGTCGCTGCTGGCCTGCAGGCAGCACAGGGCGACGGCGACCGCCTCGGGCACCGAAGAGGCCCTCGGCCTCATCGAGGCGAAGACGGCGTGGCCCAGGAGCGAGGCGCACGAGGCCGGGACGGGGGGGCAGGCGAGCGCGGAGGAAGGGGAGGAGGAGGAAGAAGGAGCGGAAGGCGACGGCGAGCGAGACGAGGAAGGAGCGACGGAAGGAGCAGCGGAAGGCAATAGCGTGTCCCCCGCCGCGGGCCAGAACAGCGCGTGCCTGACTCGCTTTCCTCCCTTCTTGAGCCTGTCGACGCTGGAGCGCTCGCAGGGGGCGTCCAGGTAGAGGAAGTCGAGGGCGACGGCAGAGGAGGAAGAAGAAGAGGAAGAATTAAAGGAAGAGAGCGAGGAGAGGAGGGCGTCGAGGTGTTCGACGGTCTCTGGCGGCAGCGGCGCGACGAGCGTCTGCGCCGGCGCCTGCGCTTGAGCTTGAGCCCCCGTCCCGCTCTTGCTGTTCCTCGGCCTCAGCACCCCGGCGCACACGTAGACGACGTTGGGCCTGAGGCGGCGCACGGCGCGCGAGTCCAGGGCGCGCTCGAGGGCGTCCGGCCCGCGGAGGGTGAGGACGACCGGGGGAGGTTGAGAAGAGGGAGAAGAAGAAAGAACGCCGCCGTCTCCGCCGCCGCCTCTGCCGCCGCCGCAGCCATTGACCCCGTCATCGTCGCCTCCCAAGAGCTCCGCCGGGGCGCCGAAGGCGTCGTCGCTCGAGGCAGGGTCGAGAGGCCTCCCCGACAGCAGCAGCGAGAGCACCCGCCACTGCTGGCAGCGGAGCGGCATCGGTGAAAGAGAAGCTTAGTAAAAAAAGGGAGACTTGAGAAATGTGTTGATGGCTCGAAGAATCACTTGGTCATTTTTTCTTTTTTTTTCAAAGCGCTTTTCTTCAGAGCGCTCTTCTTCTCTCGTTCTCTTCTGATCTGCGTTTGGAGCGCTCTCCTAGATCTTCTCTTACCTCCTGTTGATTGGAAGAGACAAAAACAGAGCGAAAAAAGGCGACACCAGAGGCAAAACAATCGGTCTTCAGATCGAAAAAACAATTGAACGATGGCGGACGATGCTCCTCAGCAGCAGCCTGCTCCTCCTCCCTCGGGCCGCCCCCCACTCAGCGCCAGGCGCTCGATGTCCCTCGACGGCAACCCCACGGCCAGCAACCCGTCGTCGACGCGGGGCCCCCCGATCCGCCAGGTCGTCGGGTTCCACGTCGAGGGAGTCGCGGCGTCGCCGGCCGACGCTCGGCAGGGCCTGCTCTCGCACGCGGCAGACCCCTCGGCCGAGTCCGGCGGCGCGCAGGTCTCGTCGTCGCCGAATCCTGTCCTGATCCCGCCGACCTTCAACACGACGAGCGTGAGTACAGTGAGCGAGCCGGTGAGTAATGGTTGGGAGAGGGAGGAGAGAAGAGGGAAAGAGAGAAAGAGATAGAGAATCGGACGTCGATCGGACGACGATGGAAAACGAAAACGAAAAAACTCAACCTCCTCTTCCTCTTCGAAACTCGAAAATCCTCTCTTAGGGCCACCTTGCCCCCGTCTCCGAGACCTCCGCGCCGGTTTCTCCGCGCGCCGGGGCCGGCGGCGCTGCTGCATCGTCCCAGCAGGCGCATCAAGAGCTACAGCAGCAGCAACAACAACAGCAGCAGCAGCAGCAGCAAGCCTCCGACGCTGCTGCCGCCTCCTCGGAAGCAGCGGCAGTCCCCGTCGTCGATCCCTCGGCTGTCGAGGGCCTCCGAGCCGCGACGGCGGCGCTCGCCCTCTCGCCACCGAGGGACCCGTCGCAGCCTGCCCTGCCCCCTGCTGTCGCGGCGGCGGCTGCCTCAGCCGCGGCGACGACGGCGGCGGCTTTGGCGGCCTCCGCGGCGGCGGCCTCTGCCGCCGCCACCGCCGTCGCCTCTGCCTCTGCCCCGCCGTCGTCGACCTCCTCGCCGCGCTTCTCGACCGCGGAATCGGCAGCAGCAGCCGCTTCGGGTTCCTCCGAAGGGGTCAATGTCCCCCTGGGAAACCGCAGGACCTCTGGCGGGGCCTCGGGCGGAGGAGGAGGTGTTGGAAGCTACCGCGCGTCGTCGTTCGAGAGCGGCGGCGGGATGAGCAGCGCGAGCGGGGGCGGAGGTGGAAGTGGAAAGCAGCGGCAACAAAACCAGCAGCAGCAAGGCAAGAAGGCTTCTTCGAACGCCAGCTTTGGAGGGAAGGGGCAGCAACAACAAAAGGGACAGCAACAGCAGCAACAACAACAACAGGGCAAGGGCGGTGGCGGCCAGAAGGCCGGAGGCAAGGCGGCAGCCGGAGGAGGCAAAGGCTCTTCCTCCTCTCGCGGCGGCGTCTCTTCCGCTTCCGCTTCCTCGGCGGCGGCAGCGGCGGCAGCGGCGGCGGCGGCGGCCAAGGCCGCGCTCGAGAAGAAGAACGCCGACTCTATCTTCTCCCACCTCCCGCAACCCAAGTCGTCGTCCCCGGAGGCCGTGCTCGCGGCCGCGGCCAACGCGAGGAACGCGATGGGTACGGAGGAGGTTTTGGTTTTTTAGAAGAGGTCGAGAGAAAGAGAGCGAGAGAGACAGCAGCGTCGGAAACTTCCAACCAAAAAAAAACTCACTTTTTTCTCTTTCTCCAAAAACCAACCAACCAAACGTTTCATGCATTCAGGCGGCCGCCCCCTGCACCCGGCCATCCTCCGCCTGGGACTCGCCTACAGCGACGGCAGCGTCGCCGGCGGCACGGCCCGCGCAGACGCGCTGCTGGCTGCCCTCCGCCGCCTCGTCGCAGACTATTCTGTCCCGGAGGGCAAAGTGCTGTCGCGGGACCTGGGCTCGGTCGTCAACGCGTCCGTCGCCTTCCTGGTCGAGTGCAGGCCGCTCTCCGCCGCCATGGGCTCGGCAGTCAAGTTCGTCAAGCTGGCCGTGTCGACCTCTGACCCGGGGGCGAGGCCGAGTGAAGCCGTCGAGGTATTGGTCGAGGCGATTGACGCGTTCCGATCGGAAAAAGTCGAGTTTGCTCTCGCTGCGGTCGCCGAGAGAGCCGCGAGTTATGTCGAAGAGGGGGATGTCGTGCTCACCTACGGGCATTCCGGGGCGGTGCTGGCGTCGCTGCTGGAGGCCGACAGGAGGCTGCGCAGGAAGAGGAGGCATCTGTTGTCCAACAACGGAGGCGGAGGCGGAAAAGAAGACGAAAACGCTTCAAACTCCTACTCTTCCTCTTGCTCTTCCGTCGGCGCCTTCCGCGTCATCGTCGTCGACGGCCGGCCCGACCTCTCGGCCAGGGAGAAGCTCCTGCCCAAGTTGCTCGAAGCCGGGATCCCCTGCACCTACGTGCTGCTCTCCGCTCTCAGCTACGTTTTGCCGGAGGCGACCAAGGTGCTTCTGGGAGCCGCGGCTGTCTTATCGAATGGCGTGGTCGTCGCCAGGGCAGGGTGCGCGGCGGTCGCGATGGCCGCCGCGGGCGGCATCGGCGGCGGGACCGGCAGTAAACCGGTGCTGGTCTGCTGCGAGACGCTCAAGTTTCAGGACAGGGTCCAGTTGGATTCCATCACGCACAACGAGCTCCGGGACCCGCGGGCGCTGGCGAGGGTCCCCGGGAGGCGAGGCGGCTGCGTGAGCGCTGCGAGTAATAGTGGTGGTGGGGAGGCGGGGGCGAGCGGTGGCGGAGGGAAGGGAAAGGGAGGAGGAGGAGGCAGCAAAGGAGCGACGGCGGCTTCGGCTTCGGTGGACCTCGACAGCGCTGGGGAGGTTGGCGAGCCCGACGCCGGAGACACGGCGTGGGCGTCGTGCTCTCCCAACCTGTCCCTGCTGAACATCGCGGTGAGTTTTTTTTTGAAGGGGGTGGAGAAGAGAGAGAGGGAGAGAACAAACGGAAAGGAAAGACTTTTTTCGGCCTCGACTTCTCAAACGAAAAAGAAAAAAAACCCGAAATTTTCAAAAAAAAAATCGAAAAAATCGAAAACCTTTTCAGGTCGACGTCTGCCCCGCCGAGTTCATCACCGCCGTCATCACCGAGCTGGGGCCCATGCCCCCGAGCTCCGTTCCGGTGGTGCTCCGCGAGTTCCGAGGGGAGCACGCTCCTGGCCTTTGAAGAAGAAATACGAAAAGGAAAAGAAGAGAGAGAAACGAAAGAGAGAGAGGGAGTTGTTGTTCTTTCCTTCTTCTCCTTTCTCCCTTCTTTTTGTTCCTTTGCAATCGATTCTGATCTCACTCTCTCTGTGTGTTTCTTTTTTGGCGTTGAAAGGGAAAGGAAAAGAAGCTCGGCAGCGACGATAAAACCAACTCGAATTCTTTTTCGTCTCGAGGATAGTTTCTTTTTTTTAACTTAACCCTTGTAACAAACTTGAGCGCGCTCAAAAAGTTTTTCCTTTTTGTGTTTTTTCTCGATTAGATCTTGTTCGAGACCGAGAAGGCGCAATCAATGAATGAGAGAGACAGAGACAGAGAGATGCAAACGAAGGAGAAACAACCGGAAGAGGCCTCGAAGAAGAAACTCGAATTCATCAACAAAGTGGGTGAAAAAAGTTAAAAAAAAGCAAAATTTGAATATCTCTTTCTCTCTCTCTTTTCTCTCTCCATCTCCCCCTCACTTCCCGGCAAGGAGACGGCAAGGAACATATCAAGCGCTGACAAGAAAAAACACTCCTAAAGAGAGAGGCCGAGGTAGGCGAGCACGCCGACGCCCAGCAAACCCCCGATCACGGTCGCGTTCGTCGCCAGGGCCCCGGGCTTGCCTCCCTTCGTCTTGCCCGTCTCGGCATCGTACTGCGCGAAGCGCTTCTTAGGGGCGTTGCACTGTGTTTTGTTGTTGTTTGGTTTGGGGGGGGGGAGTCGGAGTTGAGGTGGGAAGTTTTTTTGAAAGGGTTTTTTGAGTTTGAAAGTTTGCGAGCGCGAGAGAGAGACTTTCTTCTTCTTCTTTTCCATCTCTCCACCTCTCCACCTCCCTCCCAATCTCCTTACCTGCGGGCACCTGTAGTCGCTCTCGGTCTCGGAGAACGGCACCTTGTTCGCGTAGATGTACCCGCAGTCGACGCAGATGTGAGTGGCGAGCGCCTTCTGGGCCGCGGTCAGCTTGCGGCCAAACCTCTGCGGGGCGGGCTTCTTCGGAAGCCTCTTGACGTTGACGCTGGAGTTCTCTCCCTTGACGAACTCGATGCAGACGGGGCTGGGCGCGTTGGCCAGCGCCGAGCGCGTGAACGCCAGGTTGTCCGACGGCCAGAGCTCGTCGCCGAAGAAGGAGGAAGTGTAGACGATGGTGTCGCCGACCGAGATGCCCGCGGCGGCGGCGTTGCCCTTGACTCCTTTCACGACGAGGCCTCCCCCGGAGGCCTTGGAGGGGGCGAGCTGGAGGGAGAGGGGCTTGTCGACCTCGACCTGGAGGAGGAGGGGGTGGAGGGTAGGTGGGGGAGGGAAAGGAAGAGAGAAGCAGAGAGCGAGAGAATAGAGGTTGAGAACGAAAGGAGAAGAAAGCTTTCGAATTTGCTTCTCGAAACAAGACCCGGAACACGCAAACGAAACCAGAACTCACCCTGACGGTGCCTCCGGCAGCCCTGACGACCAGCGCCGAGCCGCGGGTGGCGCGAACGGAGGAGGAAGAGGCGACGGCTGAGCGGAGCGGGGCCGCCGCGGCGGAGAGCGAGGACGACGATCGAAGGCTCGACGTGGCAAACGTTGCTCTGGGCGCCTGGGGGATGACAAGAATGGTGGTTTTGAGTGGGTTGCGTGAGCTTTTTGGTGTTCCCTTTTCGTCAATTACGATTATTCACGCAAGAATGCACGTCGTGAGAGTGCAAGCAAAAGGAGATAAGGCGCCGATTTCAAACTGGAGGCGCGGCGAAGATCGCGAGCGACGCCGATCGACTCTGGCCAAGAAAATAAAAAAAGGCTCGAAACCTTTTTTCCTTCTCGCATTCAAAAAACTAGACTTTCAAACTCACGCGCTGCTGCGTTTGCGACTGCCTGACGGCGGCGACGGGGCGCACGGCGCGGGAGGAGGAGGCGAGGGTTGCGGACATTGCGTGGAGGAAGAAGGAAGAGGGGAAACGCGAAAAAAAGGAGAGAGAGTGAAACGCGTCAACGCTTTCTTCCACACTTCAATTTTTTTTCGATTTTTCATTCGACTGTTGGAGCATCAAAAGTTCAGCTTTTTCTTCTTCAGCTTCCCTTTCCTCCTTCCTCCCTCACTACTCCCACAAAACCCTCATGGCCGCGCCCACGCGCGTCTCGGCGCTGAGCTCGCACCTAGAGCAGAGGCCGCAGAGCCCCATCAGCGCCGGAGAGAGAGGGCCCGGCTGCGGCGAAAGAGGCGGCGAAAGAGCGGCGGTAGGAAGAGGGGCGCCATCGACAGCGACGACATCGCCGTCGACGCTGGGACGTTCCTTCGCGAGGAGGTAAGAACGATCAACTCGTGCGAGCGCGAAGGGGGTTTCAGAAAGGCGCCATCTGGTTTGGGACCAGCGACGGAGAGGGCCTGGAGGGCGCGGGAGGAGAGCTCGAATGAGATGCTACAACGTCGAGAGCAGCCATCGAATTCGAACAAGAGCCGAACTCTCTCTCTCCCCTCTTCTTCCTCCTCTTCTTCTCCTCTCACCCACCCTCCTCCACCACCACCACCTCCACACACACAAAAACAGCGCCAACCTCCCCATCGCGGCCTCCGTCGCCGCGTCGTCGTCGTCCTCCGCCGCCTGGGCCCCGCGCTCCGTCGGCGCGTGGCTCCACTCGGCTGGCCGCCCGTCTTACCACCGCGGCAACAGCGAGCAGCAGCTCCTCCGCCGCCGCGCCTCTGCGCGCGTGAGCAGCAGGAGGAAGCAGCAGCTCGCGAAGAACGGCGACGGCGACGGCGACGACTCCTGCTCCCCCGCCTCGATCTCCTCTCTGGAAGCAGCAGCCGCGGGCGGGAGCACGCCGCCGCAGTCAGCCGACGACGAGGAGGGAGGAGCGACGACTGACGCCTCCTCCTCCGACGGCGGAGGATGCGCGAGGAAGGAAGGCGAGGAGCGCGCTCTGCTGTTCGGCTCCGAGCTCTTCGTGCCCCCGCACCTGCTCGTGGAGAGGCAGGCCCTCGGAGGCGGAGGGGGACACAGCGAGCGGTCCTCCCGGCAGAGCGGCTTCCCGCTGTCCTCCTCGGCGTTTGCTGCCGCTGCAGGCAACAACAACAACAACAACGGCAGGAGCTTTTTCGCAATCGCTTCCTCTTCTCCTCCCGCGCCGTCCCTCCAGCTTGCGACCTCCGCCGCCGCCTTCGTCGCCTCCGCCGCCGCCCCTCCGCCGTCGCTCTCCTGCTCCGTGCAGTCCGGCGCCGGGAGGAAGCTCACGGGGGCCGCCGCGGCGAGGTTCCGGTGCGACGTGCTGCGGCAGACCGGGTTCCTTTGACGCCGCGAACACTCGCGGCGGAGCCCTCTCCTCTCGTGCCTCCTTGCTCCCCGTCCGATCCTGGAGTGAGAGAGGCGAAGGGATAGAAGGAGAGAGCTGAACAGAGCTCGGAAAAGAAACAGAGGAAAAAAGGCCTTTTTTGTTTTGTTTTGTTTTTTTTCGAAAACTTCTCTCGACCTCTCCTAGGGACAAGCCCCCCGCAGCCTCCGCGGCCTCGATCGTCGCCGCGGCCACCGCGGCGACGGCCGCGAAGAACGACGCTGCTGCTGGTTCTTCTTCTTCAACTCACCCTCAGGCCGCCAAGGCGGCGACAGCGGCGGCGGTCGCGGCGGCGGCAAGGAGGCACGAAGAGACAACCTCTTCTTCCTCTTCCTCTTCTTCCTCCTCTTCTTCCTCCTCTTCCTCCCCTTCCCGCGTCGCGGCCTTCTCCGACTCCGCGAGCCTCAGCGCGCCCGCGGTCCCCTAAGCTTTTGATCTTTCATCCTTGACTAGATCTAGAGATGGAGAGAGAGACAGAGCAACGGAAAGAGGCCCGCGCGCGGCCTGTTCCCCTCGTCCTCCCTCCCTAAAAAAAAAAAAACGACAGCCCCCCCCCCCCCCCCCCCACAACCAAAAAACAAAAAAACAAAACCAAAACAAACATACTACACAAACCCTCTACCCCTACTGCCTCTACACTTCTCACCCTTCCATCACTAATCACCCTATCCAATC
>Ga0114918_10000347_pt1 | contig 39924 bp, 39 predicted proteins | sample LantaG_FD_87015 | JGI IMG/M metagenome (GOLD analysis project Ga0114918, IMG submission 87015) | Deep subsurface microbial communities from Baltic Sea to uncover new lineages of life (NeLLi) - Landsort_02402 metaG | ecosystem: Environmental > Aquatic > Marine > Oceanic > Sediment | place...
GCCAAAATGAAATTAAACTTCTATTCAACAAAGGATTATGAAAGCCAAGGACGCCTTCGGACTCCGTCCGCCTGCGGCGGACTACTGCTATGTCGCTTTTGATTTGAGGAGTTGTCATTGCGAGTCCGCCGAAGGCGGGCGTGGCAATCTCAGGCCTTCGTAGAATTGAGATTGCTTCGCTTCGCTCGCAATGACACCCATCAATTGGTCTGCGGCAGAGCACTACGCTCAGGATGACAGCAAGGGGGGTGAGATTTTCGCTTTTTAAATTGCGGTTGACAGGGTGGATTTTTGTGGGTAAAGGTGATTGTATACGCGATTGTTTTTTAGGCAATTTTTCAGGCTCTTTTGGGGAGATATAAAATGCGAGTAATAGAATTTTTAGACGAGTCGGGAGTAAATTACGAGGTTACGGAACATGAGCCGGCGTTTACGGCCCAGCAGATGGCGGCGGTGGAACATGAGCCGGGGGAATATGTAGCCAAACCGGTCATCGTCAAGGCCGATGACAAGTACGTGATGTGTGTTCTTTCAGCGTGTTACAAGATTGACCTGCGTGCGTTGAAAAGCCAACTTGGCGCCAAATCAGTGGGGCTGGCGGAAGAAAAGGAGATTGAGGAGATGTTCCCCGACTGTGAGTTGGGGGCGGCGCCGCCCTTTGGCAACTTATACGATTTGCCCACCTTTATGGATAAGGCGTTAGAGAATGATGACCATATCGTGTTCCAAGGCGGGACGCACGAAAAAGCGATACGTATGAGTATGGATGATTACCGAAAGCTGGTTGCGCCGCAGGTGCTTGAATTCAGCTACCATGTAACCTCGTGATTTGGCTTATCGCAAAGGGCCCCCGTTTTGCAGGGGCAGCTTCGCTGCGTAATGCAGAATATTTGATTATGAGGAAGTACTTGCCGGACAAGAAGTGTGTTGTGATGAGCAGAGATGAGGTTCGTGCATTTGACGGGTGGGCGATAAATGAACTTGGAATACCGGGCGTGGTTTTGATGGAAAACGCCGGCCGAAGCTGTGCCGAACTGATTAAAGATAAGCTATCTGGGATAGCGGAAGCGAAGGTTTGTATATTCTGCGGGACGGGAAATAATGGCGGCGACGGGTATGTAATTGCCAGACACCTTCTAAACAGCAGCTTTAGAGTTACCGTGGTTGTGTGCGGCGACCGGAACAAAATCAAAGGTGATGCGAGGATAAACCTGGAAATTTTAGAGCGGTTACGCCAACCAATCGAAGAGTTGAACCTGAATGACGCTGATATTGCCGGGAAGGTGAAGTCTTTCGCCGCCGATGCTGATATGCTTGTTGACGGTATTTTCGGCACGGGATTGAAAGGGCAGCTTAGCGATGAATATAAGCAGTTGATAGAAGGCATAAATGCACAGAATTGCCCTGTTTTAGCAGTGGATATTCCGTCCGGTCTGGATTGTGATAGTGGCCAGCCGCTTGGTGCGGCTGTCAGAGCAACGTATACCGTAACTTTCGCAGCGGTCAAAAGAGGTTTTACATCCACAAGCATCGCAGCTCAGTACACGGGCGAGATTTTTGTTGCCTCGATTGGCGTAGAAGCGAAGGACCCCGACAGGCCGGGATAAACTCCGAGCGAAGAACGTAAAACTCAAAAGTAAAAAAAAGACACGGATTAACACTGTCGAAGCGGATTCATACTGCCCGGCTGTACAGGGGCAAATTTAGTTCTGCAAAAACAAGGGCAGGAGTGACAATTGTGGCGATTCAACTATTCCCTGAATACTAACAAGTATCCACTAAAAGGCCCCTGGTCTGCGAGCCTGTGCTTTATAGCCGATAAAATGGAGGAACCTTTCGGTGTTAAATACAGGGACCCATAAGGCCTGTGCCTGACTTTTAACTTGATTGTAGTGAGCAAGTTTTTGTAAAGAAGCCTCGTGTTTTTGCATCGCCATCGGGTCCTCTTCCCTTTGTTCAAGAGTCGGCTTTCCGGGAACCTGCGGCGGTCTGCCAAGGACCAAGAAGTCTGTGTCAACGGAGACAGTGTCGGTTACTTTGCCGCCCCATTTTTCGATAAGTGCTTTTATCTTTTCGATAGCGTCATAATCAATATCGCCATCACTATTGAGGTCGAACTCGCCGGCAATCATAAATAGATTCGTTTTATGGCTGTCCCAAATTAAATTTGCAACGATGTCATCCCCCACGATGGGGTTTCTTTTCTCCGAATAGACAATTCGTGCCGCCGAGATATTTTTTTGGACATCGAATACTTCGATTTCGGCCTTTCCTCTACCGTCTTTGGGGATAGGCATACCTCTGTCGTAAACCGTGAAAGTTAAACCTCGATAAACACGGTCGTCTCTTCCGATATTCAGATGCACTATTTGATTATCAATCAATATTATTTTGCCGTCAGGCTGATATGCCGGCACGTTAGGGTCGGGTGAGGGCATAGTAGCGTGGATCTGCTTTTGGAGATGGGCTATCCGCTGTTGAGCGACTGACAATCTTGCACCCATTTGGCGCATCTCGGTTTCCAGTCTGTCCCCTTCAGCTTTTGCCTGATTTAGTTGTGCTATAAGGTCCTGAACCTGCTGCTCTGTATTTTTTTTCAAAAAAGCCTCAAGTTCGTTGTATTGCTGCTTAATGTTGTTGACCTGCTGCTCATATTCTTTTTTTTCGGCCAACAGTTTTTGTTCTGTCTGGTGGCCGGCCTCCATCGCATCATTAAATCTGTTGTGCAGGTCTTCAAGCTGTTTTTCCAGAGCAAGTGCAGCGTTCGTGGTGTTATCCAGCTTTGTTTTCAACTTTTCTATTATTTGTATAAGTCCGGTTGTATTGGGGTCAATGGTGTCAATATCAAGGTATTCCTGCGCCAGCATCTGTAATGTGTTTTCGATTGTTTTATTAACCGTGTTGACTTTTTCCTCAGCCGAAGTATCTATTGATGGGCCTCCAATGATTTGAATTACCAACTTGTCCAGATAATCGACCACTGTACCGAGCCAGGTTTCTGGGACCTGCCTTGTTCCTATTATCTTTCCTTTGTTTTGCCATTCCGACCTATTGACCATCTCCCCCAGGTCCCTTTTTGACTGGTTTATTACTGTCCTCTGCTCTTCAAATTTGACATAGTAAATAACTGCAACGGTAGTTGCGATAATAAAAAGCCCAACAAAGGTTATTAATGTATAGAGCATAGCGTTGCTTTGCGGTCTGTTGCGTGCCGGCATAGTAAAACTCCTTAGAAAACACCCAAAAATTGAACCTTAAGGCCGTCCAGCCAAAGCTAACATATTATCGCCTAAAAACCTTTCTGAGTCAACAAAAAAACCGATAGACAGTGGTTTTAAGCAGCAGGGCGACTGTTTAGGCTATTGTTGGTTTGATTTAGGCTTGAAGACAGTGCGGAAAACTAAGGTCTCAAAGCTCCTCCAAAAGAGCTGGTAGCTGGCTGATTTTATGTATTACATACCGCGCTGCGGCACGCGATTGCTCGGCTGAATCCGTGTGTAAGCGAGCAGGCCTGATTATCTGAATGGTCAAAAACCCCAATTCGTTCGGTGCGATAAAATCCTTTTTCTCATTGTCAGCAACGTAAGCCATAGTTTCCGTCTTTGCGTTTAAGGTTTTCATTAGTTTTTCAAAACCGGCCGGCGATGGTTTCCAGGACTCTCGGCCAAGCTGTTCGGTATAAACTATTGACTTAAAATATTTTTCAAGTCCCAATGCGTGAACCTTTAATTGCTGGGCGGGCAAAAAGCCGTCTGTCAGCATTCCTAATGTGTATTTGGCGCTTAGCCGGGAGAGAACATCCCTGCTATCGGCAGGGAGTGATATTTTCGGGGCGTGGCTGCGATAAGTTTTTATCATCTCCTGGATAAATTTATCGTCGTAGACTATGCCAAGCTCATCGAGAGTAGCATTAAATGTCTTTGTGCGGTTGCCGGCTTTGAACTGCTTCCAGAAGCAATCAAAGATGCGCTCGGCAGTTGGCCGGTCGGGCGAGTTAGCGAGAAACCGGGCAACAGCGGCGAAGCCGCTTCTGCAGTACTCGACTTCATCGTAGAGTGTGTCGTCTAAATCGAAAATTACCGTAGTTAGCATAGTTAGTGTCTTGTAATTCGTAGAATTATACACAATACGCTACATCTTAGTCGCTTATCGCACTATAATATTATATTCTGCCGGCTTAGATGTCGATACGAAAATAGCGTACAATATTCTGGGAACAGGAAAAGAAAAACAAACAGTAAGGTCATGGCCGAACAAAGATTGCAAAAAGTCCTGGCAGCGGCTGGTGTCGACTCGCGGAGAAAGTGCGAAGAGTTGATACTCGACGGCTCAGTCCGCGTAAACCGCAAAGTGGTAGATAAGCTTCCGGCCTTCGTTGACCCCGAAAAAGACATCATAACCGTAAACGGCAAAAAAGTTCACGCTGCCCGGAAGGTATATTTTCTTCTTAATAAGCCGAAGGGCGTAATTTGTACGAATTTCGACCCGCAGGGCAGGAAAAAAGCAATAGATATTGTAACGAGTCGTGAACGCATCTTTTGTGTCGGCAGACTGGATGGCGATACCACAGGAATAATTATCCTTACCAATGACAGCGAATTGGCAAACCAATTAACGCATCCAAGATATGAAGTGCCTAAGACGTACGTTGCGAAGCTGAAGGGGGAGGTCAGCGGCGAGACGGTGGAAAAGTTAAAAAGAGGAATCTGGCTGGCGGAAGGCAAAACTGCCAGGGCATCGGTGAAGATATTAAGACGCAGCTATAAAGAGTCGCTGCTGGAAATAACTATTCGAGAGGGTCTTAACCGCCAGATTCGCAGAATGCTGGCGAAGGTGGGCCTGCCCGTAAAATCCTTAAAAAGAACCCGGATTGGCAAACTCAACGCGCGAGGGCTCGGCGTGGGGAAATTCAGGACGCTAACTGAAGCTGAAGTAGCATACCTTAAGAAAATCAAAAATCAAAAGTCAAAATGTAAAATGACAAATCAAAATTCAAAAGTAAGAAATTAGCAACAGTATTTTCGTATTTCGTATTTTGTCGCATGTTGTTGGAATCATGGGTGACGATTTACGAACGACGAATTTCAGTACCAGGCTGCCTGCCAGAGCCAGGTGTCGGCGAAATCAGCGAAATCTTTGAAATTGACCAGGCCGTCAAGGTTGAAATCTGCAACGTTGGTGTAGGTGCCGGGCTCCCAGATGATATTACAGCCGTTGTTGGTAAAGCCGCCCTGGGGAATAATCCTTCCGCCTTTCATATGGATTGTGCCGTTGTTGCAAGTGCAGTGGCCGGTAATGAGCGTGGTACCGTCGCTTATCTCAAGAGTAGCACCAGATGTTATGTTTACATCGCCGACAATATTTGTCGGGCCGGTAAGCTGGATTAGGCCGTTAGGGTCTATGACAACATTGCCGGTAATTCCGCCGAATCCTGCAAAGTTAGCGTCGGCTGTTTGGGTAATTGTTGCCGCTACCAGATTGCCGCCATAAAGATTAATTATCCCATTGGTGTCATTAACCATATTACAGTCAAAAGCAACGCCGCCGCCGGCATTTACTTCTATAGTGCCGTTGTTATTTACATCTGCCACAGACTTAATATGTAGGGAAGATAGGGCGTAATTCGCCAAAATACCACTATTTAGGAAAGGGCCTTCACTGGAAATAGCAAGCGAACCACCATAGGCATAAATCTTGCCTTTATTTTGCGGGAGTTGGTCAGCGTAAAGCACACCAAAGCCTCTAATTATACCAGTACTGTTATTATCCAAAATATTCTCTGCCCCACATTCACCGCCATAAAGATTAATCTGCCCGTTATTATATAAATTGCTGTCGCACAAAAGGTCGCTGGCGTGGATAATGGTCAAAGTGCCATCATTTTGAAAGTCGCCTTCGACATCATTTTCCGATTCAGCTACTATTACCGCACCTGCAAGATTATACAAATCGCCCTCTATCTCAACTTCCCACAACTCAAGCATTGCCCAGTTTGTCACAATGCCGATGATTTCCAGCTCATCCATCTCCAGGTCTCCATAGTTTGTCAGGCCGTTTGGATTTACCAAGATAAGCTTAACGGGTTCGTTTTGCCAATCGTGTGGCCCCATAACCAAATCGACCTCCCCATAACAGTCTAATTGGTCGATAGTACTCCGCTGTCGCAGGCCAACGTGCACTTCCCCGGTGCCTGCGTTTATAGTGACAGCAAAGGTATTTCCGTCATTGTTGGGAACTATGTTTGGGTCCCAGTTGTTTGCGTTGTCCCAATCGTTGTAATTACCGCCTCCATCCCAGCTTACGGCAATTTGGTCGGCCTCTACCCGATAACAGAATAAAAACATTGCCGCCGTCGCTGCTAAAACTAATATTTTTCTCAACATAATTCACTCTCCTTTCCTGCTTTTGTAAAAAAATGCTTTTCAACGCCAAAACTTAGTCTGTCAAAACCTGCGGTAAAACCGCAGGCTAAATACGAGATTGCTTTCCGCCAGAGGCGGACCTGCGGCGGACTCGCAATGACAGCGCGATAACTTCGGCGCTTTTACTGGTTGCCGCTCCCCTGTTTTTCTTCTATAGTAGTGTATCGAATTTGGGTGCAATGTCAAGAAAATTATCTTGCCGTGGAGTTTTTTTGCACAAATTGCGATTTCTGTAATAAAATGTGTTTTGGTCTTGCAATTTTCGGTGAGAGTTGTATATTTCGTGGTCGTGGGCAGTGAGTAGATTGCTTCGCCCCCCAATCAGGTAGGGGCAAGCTTCGCTCGCAATGACAAAAGGAAATATATTTCTGCTCCCCGCCTTCGCGGGGACAGGTTTCGCAGGAATGACGGTGTAGTAGGCCGAATACTGACGACTAACCGGAACAGGAGTTTGTTTAATGTCGAGAGTTTGTTATTTTACTGGTAAGCGGACGGTGGCGGGCAGAAGTATCGCCCGGCGTGGTAAGGCCAAGCACCTTGGCGGGGTAGGCAGGAAGGTTACCGGTATTACGAAGAGAAAATTTAAGCCGAATATACAAAGGGTTCGGGCTGTTGTTGACGGCAAGGTCTGCCAAATTAAGGTCTCAGCTAAAGCGATACGTATGGGCCTTGTTCAGAAGCCGCCGAAACGAGATTACAAACCCGCATCTGATTGATAACTGGTGATTGGTAAATGGTGAATGGTAACTGGTGATTGGCTGCTGATGGTGCCTGGAAGTCCATGATATTTTACAGCGAGGCGGGTCCTGCCTCGCTTTTTGTTTAATACTTCATTGTCATTCTGAGCGAAGCGAAGAATCTCGTTGTTTTAGGCAAGAGAAGAGACCCTTCGCTACGCTCAGGGTGACATATACGGATTTGTTAGATGTCTTAGACAGGAAAAGAGAAATGGCGAAGAAAATTGACCAGGAGTCGGTGAGGAAGGTTGCCAAGCTGTCCCGTTTGGAGCTGAGCGGGGCGGAAGTTGAAGAATTTACTGGGCAGTTAAGTGCAATCCTTGACTATATGGAGAAGATGAACGAGCTGGATACAACTGATGTTGAGCCGCTGGCACATTGTCTGCCTATCAGCAATGTTTTCCGTGAAGACGCCGCCAAAGAATCGCTTGGAACTGAAAAAACGCTGGCAAATGCGCCGCAGCGGGACGGGGAATTCTTCAAGGTGCCGAAGATACTTGATGATAGTTCGGCAGCATAGATGGACTTTTGCAAAATGAATGGGTAAAAGCCAAAATTTCGGGAGGATTTATCGGTGCCAGAAAAGAGAAACGTTAATCAACGTCAGTTTCTAAGACGTGCGGCGGCTGTTGTCGGAGGTGCAGCAGGTTTTCCGTACTTTGCGCCATCGGCAGGGTTGGGTAAAGCCGGCAGTGTTGCACCCAGCGAACGCATCACGCTCGGCTGCATTGGCCTTGGCATACGCGGCACCACCCATCTGCGCACCTTTCCTGGGCATCGGGAAGCGCAGATTGTTGCTGTTTGCGACCTTTACCGGTCGAGGCGCGAAGCGGCGAAGAAAGGTATCGAGAACCACTATGCCGCAACTACTCCATATTTTGTGAAAATTATTTTGACAAATCCGCCAATTTGCTCGACAACGTGCTTAGAAGATGTTTGAGCTATCGCTTGTGCAGGTTGCTAAGATTAGGTGCTGTTGGGCATCAGGCTTAAATCTGCCATTATTGGTACTATGGTATCAATGGTAAAATATGGCTAATGGATGGCTTTTACAGCATAGCTATGCGTTTGGCACCAAAAGAGCTAAAGTTAACGAAACGGAAGTCAGAAGGATGAAGAACGCAAAGAATGCCTGGAAAATGGGAGCATAGTGTATCTAATCGAGCTACTTGGCACTTGCTTACTTGAAAACAATTCAATTGGGGCTTGGTGATAGGAATCTTTTTTTGTTTGCTCGTTTGGGTAACAATAATGTGGCTTGCGTTCAAATTGTTTTAAAACGAGGACAAAACAGTGAACAAAACCCGCCAAGAGTTTGGAAACTCTAAAACCACACAGTTCCCATGGGCCGTTGACAAAGAAGCACCTCGGTTGCTGGGAAAACAAAACCTTATCCATATTACAGTTTTATCGGCAATCGCCCTCGTAATAGGCATATACCTAATTGCCACAACTGTTCTGATTGCAAAAGATGGCACGATGTACATCGAATGCGCGAGGCAAATCGCGGATAATCCTGTTGAAGCTGTGCGCAATATGCCACCATGTCCAGGATATCCGTTTCTTATTTATCTCATGCATAAAGTGACGGGGTTGTTTAATGATACAGAGTCAATACAAGGATGGATTATTTCAGCTCAGCTTGTTTCGCTTTTGAGTAAAGTAATTGCCTCTGTGGCATTATACTTTGTGGGAAGTTATTTTGTTGGTCCCAGGATAAGCTTTTGGGGTGTTTTGATTTTGAGTATTTTACCGGATTCTGCTGAATTCGGCAGTGATGCACTGACAGAATGGCCACACCTAATGTTTTTAACAACGGGATTTTTGCTTTTGTTATTAGGTGCACAATACCGCAAGAACTGGATGTTTGGCTGGGCAGGAATAATCGCAGGATTAGGATATTTAGTCCGGTCTGAAGGCTGCCAACTGATTCTATATGGCATCGCATGGCTGATATTTAACCTTGTCCGGCCACAAGGCAAAATGAAGAGAACAAAGGCAGCAGGGGCTTTAATTTTACTTTTAGCAGGCTTTGCTGTTATTGCTGTTCCCTATATGTGGTCTAAAGGATATGTTTTCCCTGACCAGCGTTTATGGAAACTCCCGGCATTTTTGAGCTTTAGTAGCAATAGTTACAGCCCTATTATAAATGCAAATATGTGTTTAGCTGGTTTATCAATAAAGGGGGTAATCGGAAATGAGACGTTAATAACCAATATGTGCGAGACATTGGTGTATTATTTCGTTCCAGCTTTACTAATAGGCTGCTATTATTATTTCCGAAAGCAATCAAAGACACTGGAACAAACATTTTTTGCTGCAGCGTTCATTATCCTTAACATTGCAATGTTGTGTTGGCAGTCGAGTAAGTTTCTCAGCAGGAGACACACGCTGGCTCTGGTTGTTTTCACTATCTTTTACATCCCAATCGGCCTGCACACAATTGCCTGTTGGCTAAGTGAAAGGAGTTCGAAAAATAATGTGGGTATGCAGAAAAACAGACAGCACTGGTTTTTGGTTTTGTTAGTAATCGGGATGGCTATTTGTCTGCCTAAGCTGTTGAGGCCCATGCGTATAGATAAGCAAGGCTATCTTGACGCTGCAAAATGGCTTAAAGAAAACACCAAGCCGGAAGATATTATTGCTGTACCGGATAAGCGTATAAGTTTTTATGCAGAGCGGAAAGGTCTCATGTATGACAAGAATGTTCCTAAGGGGGTTAAATATATAGTGAAAATTGCGAATGGGGGCGAAAAGCCAAAAGTTAGCTTGGCTGTTCAAGAAAAATGTTCCGCGTGGATTGGTAGGCGGGAAAAAAGAAAAAGAGTCATTATTTATGAGGTGCTTTGACTTTACCAGCCTTTTTTTGAGAAAAGCACAGGGATGGTTTTTGCCAGGATGTAAAGGTTTAGCAGCAAAGATCTTTGTTGAATGTACAGATAATCGTATCTTATTTTGTGCTTTGGCTTTAAGTCATAAAAATTCCTAATCTGTGCCAAGCCGGTCAGGCCGGGCTTTACAGCTAATCTTAGCTCTCGCAAGGGCTTATGAAGTTTTACAAAATGGGGTCGTTCCGGCCGGGGGCCTACAAGAGACATCTGACCAAGCAGTACATTGAATAGCTGGGGAAGCTCATCGAATCGTGTTGTTCGTAAAACCTTTCCTACTTTTGTGACGCGAGGATCATCTTGTTTGGCTAATATTGGGCCGACCTCTTTTTCTGCATCTTTTATCATTGTCCTGAATTTATACAATGTGAATGTTTTGCCATCTTTGCCGATCCTTTCCTGCTTGTAGATTACCGTACCCCTGGATGTAAGCTTGATAAAAATAGAAATAATCAACATCGGTACCGCAGCTAAAATCAGCAGTATCAATGAGGTTGATATATCCAGAATCGCAATAAAAAACTCGTCAAGATCAGATTGCCTGCCAACAAAAGTACTCAGCAACTCAACGGAGGAGTTCCCGTTTATTCTTTCCGGCAGAAGCCCCACGTAAACGGAAGGGCTGAACAGGATTTGAGCCTTTGATTTTCGCTCCAGAAAGAGCAGTAGGTTCAGGTCTTTCGCATCAGTGATTTTCTCACTAACCACTATTTCATCAATATTCTCAGAATATTTGAGCAATTCATGAATCTGGTCAATTCGTTTTCTTTCTACGTTTGCCTTTTTTTCAACAATATCATCTACTTTGCCCTCGCCCAGTATTATCACCTGCTTCTTTATCTTCTTTTTTGTTTTCAAAACGAACTGATTAACCTTAAAAATCAAGAGCAGATTTACAAGGAACGAAATGGCAAATACACTCGTCGGAAATGCCCCCCACTTTGCCCTGAAGACATAAACAAATGCAACGCTCAATAAGGTCCCCAAAAACAGGCCGGAAAAAACTCTCTTGAATAATTCCCACGAAGACCTAAACCTACTTTTATAAACTCCCAAAAAAGCTAATGTACCCATGTATATCAGGGTCAAAAACACAAAGCTGCTTTTGTAAGGCGCGAAGTTTCGTTCAGGAAACTGGCCGTATCTAACAAGAAAGGCCAAAATAAAACCTACGTTGATTAGAATTACATTAGTCAAAAATAAAGTGATATTCATTGCCATTTTGGAAGAACTTAAGATTTTACAAATTGATATCTTTATTGTTAAACTTGCCTTGTCTTGTAAAGAGTTGGGATATTTTTGTTATTGGTTTGACTATAAAGAACCAAGGAGATAAACGAAGATTGTTTAGGCGGAAAGATTTCATGATCTCCCAGTTACCGCGAATCATGCCTCGCAAAACATTTGCTTTACCACCAGTACGCATTTTCACAACTATTTTTGGCAGATAGCCAACCTTGACCTGATGTTTTTCGACGAAACGGAGCATCAATTCGAAGTCTGCTGCGATTTGCAGTTTGTCATTGAAGTACCCAAATCTTTCAAAAACCTGTTTCCGGCAGAAAAATGTTGGATGCGGTATAACCCAGCCATGACTGAAGGCTCCCCTCTTATACTCACCTGCTTTCCAAAATCGCGTAACGTAATCGCTATTGTTGGGGTCTATATACGCCAGATCTCCATACGCTGCATCCAATCCATTTTCTTGGATAAGTTCCACCATCCGGCTCACAATGGTTTCGTCGGCGTACAGGTCATCACTGTTTAAGGTAGCTATAATATCGCCCGTCGACAATCTGATTCCCTTGTTCATCGCGTGGTAAATACTTTCATCCGCCTCAGAAACAATTTCAGTTATCTGTTTTTTGTATTTGTTAATTATATTAATTGTGCCGTCAGTAGAACCGCCATCAATGATAATATATTCAATATTCTTATAGCCCTGACTAAGAACACTTTTTATAGTATCTTCAATTGTCTCAGCACTATTAAGGCAAACAGTTATTATTGAAATCTTCATCGATTCCCACACTTATCCGTTTCTGAGAGCATAGATTAGCCTGGTCTATCTGTCGGCCAAAGCTTGGACACAACAAAAACGCTTGGGCATTTCTTAGGGAAAGATTTAGCGAGGCATTTGTCGCATACCCAAAACAACGGGAAAGTTGCGAAAAGTAAACGGGGAATGGGAATATAATGATTTCCACGCCACCCGATAATTTCAAGACCTGCATCGTTGCAATAATTTTCAATTGTCGTAGGCGTGTACCAGTGCGAGGTCACATTACGAGTAAGGCTTTTGCCGCGCAGATTGACCGTGAGGCCGAAAGGCAACAAAATGCTCGTAAGACAGGGAAAGTTGAAGACAAACCTGCACGTTTTAGATATCTTCGAAGCAATTTTCTGAATTGCCTCGTGTGGTTTTGAAAGTCGCCCTAATACATTTACCATTAGAACATAATTATAGTCTTGCAACTCAACGTCGATATCGAATACTGACATGTGCTTAAAATCAGGTATCGTTGAAAATCCATGGTTCCTATTAAATCGTGCTCGTGCAACTTCTAGCATTTCTTCACTTATATCTGTAGCCATAACATTGGCTCCCCAGCGAGCGAGAACCTCGGTTATTCTACCCGTCCCACATCCTATTTCCAGTACTTTCTTGCCTTGCCAATCCTGAGCCAGGCTTTGCAGTATTGAAATCTGTCGATTATGCCCCCATTCACCGGCCCTTCCGGTAAATCGTTGGCGGTCATATGTCTTGGCGGTCTTTTCGTACAGTAAGTAATCTGCCTTGTCAGACTTTGATTCACTGTTCATTGCGCCGAACCTTCCCTTTCAGTAAGCGTTCATACAGGTTTATCATGCGCTTTCCATTTTTTTCCACTGAGAAATTATTTGCTGTCTCCAGTGCAGTCTGACCTCTCTGTCTTAAAATCTCAGGGTGGTTAATGGCGTACTCGAGGGCAGCTGCAAGGGATTCGCTGGAGAATCCTTCCGTTAATATTCCAGCTTTACCGCCTAATAGCAACTCTGGGCACCCTCCGACAGGAGTCGATACAATACACTTTCCCATTGCCATGGCTTCCAGCGCAACCATCGGATAATCAGAGGGACCTCGGCTCGTATTCCATGGGAAAACAACAAGGTCGGTTTCCGCATATAGGTTCTCAATATCATCGATTAGGCCAAGTATTTGAACATTATGCGCGAGTCCCAACTCGGCAACAAGCCTCTTCACGTAATCATACCTGCTTGCATATTCCTTGATCTCACTCTGGTTTTCAATGGTGGCGACGAGAAAAAGGGGGATTCCTTTCTGGGTCAGAATCTGCACCGCCTGGAGCAGTTCGATCAATCCCTTCTCCTTCGAAGAGTTTCCGATAAACAGAATCCTGGCGCCCTTGCTTCTATTTGGGAAGTATTTGCTCGGCTCTTTTCGATCCATAGGATAGAATCGTCGCGTCTCTACACACATGGAGATAGACTCGATCTTTTCCGACGGCACTCCCGCTCTTTCTATTGACTGGCGAACATTCTCCGTTACTGCTATGACTCTATCTAGCTTGTTGAAAATGAGTCTTGCGGCAATGGGCTTTTCCCACCAACTGGTGTAAACACCGCCTTTGGCGCCGATAGGGCAATAAAGCGAATGAAACCGAACAGAAGTTTTTTTACTTGCTGACAAAGGGACAATTGCGTAAAGATAAGTTCCTGAGTGAGAATGCACAACATTGTAGTGCATTTGTCCCATTCGCTTCTTAAGACCGCGGCGCAAGGCCCGAATAGCACCAATACCTTTTCCAATCAGACCTGTGCCAATGCTTGGCAATGGTATAACCATTTCCCCGATGGGATGACGGGATAAAGATTCTAAGTGTTTTTCCGGAACAGATGCCAGTATTTCTATCTGAACTCCCTGTCGTCTTAACTCCAGAGCCAGGGAAACGCAATTGGCGGCGGCGGCCCCAATGACAATTCCGGATTCTCCCAGAAGTAGTCGAGGCAGAAGATAACAAACCTTTAAACTCATTCGATATTTGGCTCCGGATAAAGCGGTATAGACTTTCCACTTAGGATACAATCATATACTGTCAGATACTTTTTCACAATTCTATCCCAAGCATAATTCTCTTGGATCAAATCCTGCCCTCTTTGCCCCATTGCCACACGTTCCGACCGTGACATATTTAACAGTTCTCGAAGAGCTTGAGCCAACTCGGCTTCTCTCGACAGCACCCAGCGTCCCGCGTCAACATCCTGCAACTGCTTCCATGGCGTGCCTGTAGTGGTGATAACGGGTGTTCCACAAGCCAATGCCTCTGCTACAACGATCCCAAAGTTTTCGGAATAGGATGGCAGCACAAAAACGTCAGCCCGTCTCAACAGTGCGAATTTATCGCGACCGGTTACCATACCTGTCAAAAGGATTTTTGAAGCCAAACCATATTTGTCGATCATCCCATCGATCGTTTTCTTATAACCACGACTGTCTGGACCGGCAATGACAAGCAATGCGTCCCTATAGGCGGCAGTTTTGGTCAACTCCGACCAGACGGGAATCAGTAGATCCAGCCCTTTTTCCGGGCTCAGACGTGACATAAACAGCACTATTGGTCGATCTTTCAGTTCCGGCCGTCGATTTTCCGCTTCGGCTCGGTCAGGCAATTGCGTGTTTTCCTCCACATCCACTCCGTTGGGAATAACGGTGATCGGTCCTCGATATCCGGCCATACGAAAGTGTTCCGCCTCACGGGAGGTTACCGCATGCAGGCATGCGACCGCCTTAAACATTTTTCTGCCAAGAAGGGTAAGGTATAGTTTCTTTTTTAGCCTTTTTTTAGCAAAGCTCCATGGTTGAAAAGTGCCATGTGGCGTTAAAAGGCAGGGCATCCCGGCTTTCGAGGCGATTTTGATTCCACTATAAACGGGATGGTTCCAGGTTCCGTGCATGTGAAGGAGATCGAAGGATGTGACCTGTGATGAAAGTTCTCGTACCAGATCGGGTGATCGAAACCATCTTTTGGGCCAGGCAGTATCGAACAGATGCACCGGAAACGGAGTATCGGAGAATTCCTGTTTATCGTTCTTGTTTCCGGTAGCCCAGCAGGAGATGGAATGTCCCATTCTATCCAGGGATTCTCCAACATTCAGAGCCACCCGTGAAACTCCTCCATATTGCTCGGCCAGATATCCTAATACATAAGCGATATTCATACTACCGTCACCAATCCTTATCCGAATAAAATACGGAGGCCACACCATCGAGCCGGCTTCTGATCCGTCCGATTTCGGCGTCGGTGAGTTTTTGCTTCCAATTCCAGATATTCTCCCGGCTGTTCAGTTTGAACGCACTTTTCCCTTCAGGTGCTCGAGAGGGATTTGCGGAATTAGTATATTTTCGGATCCGAGCTTTCACCGGCCCATTGAATTCCAGATTCAACTTCTTAAAGATATCCCCAAAGCCACGTTCAGGATCGCGAGACAGATCTTCATGGCGGACAAATATCCAATCCGGATGATTTTGCTGATATTTGCAGATCATGTGATGGATAAGTTTCCACAGCAGAATGGCCTGATCAATAACATCGTGTTCTGTTTCGGCAAATTGTTTGATTTCCGATTCAAAAGGGTAAAGATGGTCACGCATAAGCAAGGGTTGCGCGAGAAAGTCCGCAAAAGGATGGGTGCTGTGAAGCCGTTTGAGACTACCGGCAAAGGCAGCGGGGTGACGAATGAGCACGACCACATCCATATCGAACGTTTCGGCGAGCCATTCTGCGGAGAATACGGCAATGGGGTCTTTGATAATGGGCCGAACCTGTGCAAAGCGATAAAAGATTGTGCGGCTGAAATTTCTCATCAGGTAGGCTGCATCTCGAGGCGATTCGATCTTTTTGATTTCACCGATTACGTCATAAGAAAAGGCTATTGTCTTTGCAATTTCCCGGCGGCAAAGCGTTTCGTTTTGTTTTGATATATACGTGAACCAGTGATCAAACCAGGCCTCACATACGCGCATCGGACGTGGACTAAACGGGCGGAACGGTTCGTGGATATATCCGACCGATGGAGAAGCGGCGATCGTTTTGCCGACCCATGTTGAGCCGGAACGATGTGAGCCTGTAACCAATATCGGTTTTTGGACGGTCATGTAGTCATTTCCTTGACAGAGGCAGATTTTGAAATACGCACTGCCAATTTTTCCCCTTTGCCGGAAAACATTCAATGGTTTCTCTCAGATAATTGAGATTCAACGTTTGATATAGCTTGTAAATTTTTCTCCACAGGAGTACTTTGTGAATAGAAAATCTATTCACATTTTTCTTTAGGATTTCAATTCTTTCGCTGCTGAAAGATGTGGCATGCTTGTCGAGAAACTGTATTGTCTTGGCGTTTTCATGCCAGCGGAATGCTCCCAGATAGCGCGATACATGTGCTACCCGTGCGTCTTTTTTCATCATTTTCATCCACAGATCGAGGTCCATGCACAAATGGTAATCGGGATTAACGCCGCCTACCGCGTGAAAAAGAGAAGTCTTGAAAAAGACTGCCGGCGCCGATGCATGCCAGACACCACGAAAGAAAAAGAAACGGCTCTGACGAGGAAGACGAAGAAATCTTGTTATTCTTCCTTTGTCATCGATGTATACAACATTTCCGGTAATGATATCAGGCTGATTACACTTGCCGTAATATTCCGCGACTGTTTGCAGAGAACCAGGCAAAAGAACATCGTCACTATTAACCCAGGTGAACAACTCACCGGTTGCTTTCTTGAACCCTTTGTTAATAGCCTCTGATTGGCCACTATCCTTTTCGCTGACCCAATAGGACAAATGACGTTCGTACCGCTTGATGACATCGACGCTTCCGTCGGTGCTTCCGCCGTCGATGATGATATATTCAAGGTTCGGATAATCCTGTTTAAGTACTGACTCAATTGTTTCAGGAAGATACTTCGCCTGGTCGAAAGAAGGAGTTACAATAGTTATTCGGGGCAGATCCACTCTCTTAGTGTTCCTTATACTGCGATATTCTCACGTTGTCTTCTCGAGTTGCTCTTTTCTGAGTCCTTACGAGAGACCACATTGAACCATAAAGGACACCAGGCCCAAAGTAACCCAACCTAAGAAAATGTGAACTCATCAAGAATATAATGGACAGACAAATAATCGACGCAGTCCCTAATAGTCCCATGTAACGAAGAATTGGCAGATCGCCGTGGCTCCATAACCACCGTCCGTCCCGGATAACCCTCGCAGGAAGATAGAAGCCATAAGCAAGAAGTCCTATCACCCCAAGCTGCGACAGGTATGTCACATACCCCAGGTGCCCGAACGCAATACGCTCGGTGTGACTTTCAGGATTTCTTATGGTCTGGTAGAAATACAATCCACGCCCAAATATCAACGTGCCATTCAGCCAACTGCTCATCTCGACCTTGAAAGCCCTTTCGCGTGTACCCATATGTATATTTCTTGTATTGTCTTCAAAAAGAAGCTTTATCCTATGGGTTGCCATATCGGAAATATCCAACCCCGGCATTAAATGCTGGCATACCCACGCTGTCGCAAAAACGATTAGAACAACAATAATGCCAAATCTCATTACGTTCATCATAAGATTTCTCTTTTTGAAAAGAACCAACAGGCAAGGGATTGCACCTGCTGTTGCGAACCAGACCGAGCGGCTCTGAGCCAAGAGCAGTGTCGCCAGAAACAACATCCCAGCAATTACATAAAGCCCTTTTTTTAATATTTTGGCTGGCAGTTTCCAAACCACGCCGGTCAAGAGAAAAGCCACCGATATACGACCACAATTGTAGGCGATGGTGCGCATCAACTCATAGCTTTGCATATTTAATGATCTCGACTGCCACACAGTGACAATGAAGAATAAATGCTGGATGGCAGCAAGAGCTGCGCCGCAAAGTAATGCCGCCACCAACGGCTTGGCCCTCTTACAAGAAGTAACCATATTCGCACCAATAAAATAGGCGATAGGCACCTCCAAGCCCCAGCGGTATGCCCTTGCGGTTTCGTAAGTCCAGCCGAGTTTCCAAAAGCTCTGCAACGCAGCAATAGTGAGAATAAACAGGAGAACAGGAACCACCTGTGGTACAAATATCGGCTTGCCGAACCGAAACTTGTCAAAAAACAGGGCTATAAGTGCTATTAGTATACAGGCATCACTCAGGTTCAAATACGGCCCGAGTGTTACAGTGCGAGTCTGATTGAACATTGCCGCATTACCAGCGGCTAACAGCACAACAACCAGGAGAAAAGCCTTATAAGGCCGAAAAAGCACTAGGACAAAACCTATCACCAAAACCAAGTAAATAAAAATAGATGGATATCCAGTCTCTATCATTTTAACTACGTATACTCTCTAATTCGATAATCTACTTGCGAAATCCTCACTCGCCGTTTGACATAACCCTCTTAAGATATTCTCCCGCTCGCATTGAACCAGCCTTCACCAAGGGTATCTTTTCCTCTAACGTTCTGCGTATCTTATCATAATCGGCTAACACAAGTTCAAGCTTCTCAACGATAGCTTCCACGGAGCAGTCCTCTTTTGTGACGGCATAACGCAGCCCACCAAACAAACGCTTATTGATTCCTATCCCTTTAAAGCTATAAACCAGACTGACCGTTGGCACAAGGCTCCCAAAAGCAGCTATAGTCGCATGAGTTCGTGCACCGACCAAACAACGAAGACGCGATATCACCCATTTAATCTCTGCTGCAGGCATAAACCTCGGCAGGCATATTACGTCATGCCAACTCGAAGCGTTATCTCTTAGTACGCTATTTAAGAGCTTGTAATCGTTGCTAATCCCATCTGTAACACAGTGACTAATCAAAACGATTGGATGCCCAAACTTTCTACGAACAGCCTCAACAATTCCATAAACAGCAGCCTTATGGTTTTTTGAAAAACGCGTTTGATTAAGGAATAAACCACTCAGCGATATCCCAATTGCCCCACGAGGAAGATTTTCAACAAATTCATGATCATCAGGCATCTCTGGTTCCATAAGAAAAGCTGGGTCTTCCACTAAGTACACATTGTCTTTAATCCCATTATCGGATAGGTATTGTTGTGATACAGTCTCACGAACAAATATCCCGTTCAGTTTTCTCAGGTGTTCAAACACTCTGCGTTTGTAGAATGCAGAACCTTCAAAAGGTCCTATTGAAGCACCCCAGATTACGGCAACTTTTTTCAGTCGAAGCGCCTGGTGGCTACACGCAAGATGATAGTACGGCTTACTGGCGAAATTATCGCCGCCTAAAAACAAAACCGCGTCTGCCTCTCGCATCTCTCGCAAAATTTGTCTTACGTACAGCTTATACGCAACCTCCCGTGTCAGCAGCCCCTTACTTGCCTGAAAAAGCAACTTGTGCCGTGAACCTGGCTTTGGATAATACAAAGGCCTGTGACTAATCCCCGCGTCGCTCTCTTGAACTTGCCTGTATGGGTGGTGGAGCAGGTCCACCGAAACAATCCTGGGCTCTTGAAACGTTTTTCTAAGAATCTCCACTGTACCGCGGACTATCGCTTCTGAGCCGTGATTCATATATGTTGAATTGCCTGCCAGTAAAAACCGCATTAGGTATATCCTTGTTATCTGCTGGTAAAAATGGGTATCCAGGAATTGATTTTCTTAATAAAACCACGGCACCACTTAATGAGCACAAGTGTTGCTCTCGATAGGCGCATAGTTCTGTAAAATTCTTGAAGTTTTTTCCCGCATTTCAGCCAAATATCAGGGCTCCTTTGCGAAATGATTAGTCTGCTTCTAATCTCCAATCGAGAATCATACCTCAATTTAGATTTTTGGCTGACTCGCTTGGCTGGTGCTGCCAGACCTTCCTTGTCACAACGAGCCAATCTCTCTGAAATGGCTTTGCGTTTTTCAAATATCACACTACTTTGACTTCGAATTACTTGATCAATGGGCAGATGACTTGCCTGAAGACCTTTGTCAGAATCAAGATTTTCTATCAGATCACATAAAACCTTATTACGTATTAACATAATCGTACGCCCACGATTATCATTTCTATACGGCGATAACCACGCATCCATAAAGCAGGCGTCGGCCAACTCGGCAAAAACATCGTCACAAAAATTACAACCGTTGGGCGTAAAGTAGCGGTCGAACCAAATTCGATTCATACCATCAGTCCAGAAAACTACGCCTTCACGCCTCGGATTCATCTCATCGTCACAGACCCATTTCATTCCAAAGTCTGATGCTGGACGGTTTGGGTCTTTGATACGAAACGTAACTTGTTTGAGGCAATGAGGGTCCCCACCACCAAGAGCACAAACATATTCGACGAAAAATTTACTTTTGGTCTGCCCGCATACAAGACCTAATACGAATCTTACTCTACGTTGAAGCTTTGGATTCAGTTGCATTGCTAAACGGATGGCTTTGCAAACACACGGCAAGCCAATAATCGCATACCGACCTTCGTGTTGAAGAATATGCTTAATAACCTCGCTTGTTTCGACAGGATAATAACAGGAACGGGAACATTCACGAACTTCCTTATGGGTGTTACATATCTTAAACTTAAATAATTTTTCCGGGTCATCGTTTGGAGATACGCAAGCCACATGGTCAACAAGGTTATCAGTAAGCAATTTTTCCAATGTCCACGTTGCCAAACCGCCTGATGCCCCATTTTTACGGTGACTCTTAACACTGGAATATCCAACAAAGGCATCTAAATAGTAGCCGGTTTCCGGCCTATGCTTAATTTCTGGAATCTCTCCGAATAGCCTTTTGCCTATCGTATCTTCATTCTCCCCGTGGTCGTAAAAGGGACACACTTTCAGGCATAGGTCGCATTTTTCACCACAACCAGCACCAGTCTCAAAGGCGTTGTATTCGCCGTATTGGTTGAACTCGATTTTAAGGTTGCCTCGCGGGCAAATCCCCGCACAAAGTCCGCAACCGATACAGAGGTTCCTGCCAACCACTTCAGTGCATACATTTTTATGGTCTGTAATATTATTCACAATTTCGGACATGGAGAATCATGGCAACGCAGTACAATCCCATGGATATGCCATGCGCAATTAGAAGCGATATAGCTGCGCCTATCCCACCTAACTTCGGAATCAAAAAAAGGCAGAACAAGACACTCAGAACACCACCTACTATAACACTTGCAAAATAAACTTTTTCCATTCGGGCAGCGATTACGTATTGTGATGCAACAAGACCAAGAGAGAACAGGGCGATGTATATTCCGAGAATTCGCAAGGGTACTGCCGCCGAAGCATACTCAGGACGGAATAGAGTTTTCAGGATTAGTCCCGGGCAAAACAAGGCACTAATGGCTATTGGAGACGCGGCAGCAAACATCACGGCGGAATATTTCACCAAGAACTTTCTCCTTGTATTCCTGTCCGTTCCTTCTCGCGTGATTCTGGCAGTTGCTGGTTTGCCAATCCTTGCTACCTGGTTCAATAAGAGCATTGCAATTGCAGCTATTTGCCAGGCCGCTGCATATCCGCCAAGTGCGGCAGTTCCCCTGAAATACTTTAACATAAGCTGATTTAAGACACCAAAGGATAGACAACCTATAGCAGCCGCCCATACTAAAAGATTGGCGAATCCAAGCTTGATAACTACCTTTATCAGAGACTCTTTTGCTTTATAGAATTCGATTCGCTTAAACGCCCACCGTTGCTGCATAAACAGGTATAGAGCCACAGAGGCCATCGTCCCCCCGCCGATCAGACCAATGCTGAGCTTGCCCGGAAAAAACAATATCACAGCCCAGATCAGCGTGTAATAGCAGCACCTCTGCACAAGGTTATAGAATGCGTGACGTGACATTTTCTGCCAACTGTCATACACGGCTTGTAAGTCCAAAGCCATAAGGGAAGTACCAACTACTACAGCAATCACGCCCCAGCTAAGCTCGCTACTGGCAAAAGTCAACTTCCAACCGACTAGCGCCAGGATCACCACAACTAAGAGTAAGCCTCGTAAAACAAGACTTCCAGCAACTAATTGACCAAAACGCCTTGGGTAATGGATGAGGTCACGTACAAAGGTGCGGTCTAGACCAAACTTGACTATGACTGCTCCATAGCTTCCTAATGCAAGGCCATAAGCGAGCAGGCCGAAACTTTCTTTACCCAGCACATTTGCAATTTTCACTCGCGTAAGGAAACCCAGCGCGGCCACCATGAAGTTGATGATGACCAGCGCGGATAGGTTCTGTAGACTCGCCTTGTGCGAAATGAAAATATCCTTCAGCTTACCCAAAGGTCCGTGCGCTGGGTTCCAAGGACGGTCAATGGTCTCAGCCTGAGTTAGCTCTTCGCAGTCACTTGCCTCAACCATTTCAGAATTCAGATTAGACATTGATTTAGCCATTAGCGTTTAGCGGATAGCGATTAGGACAGTATTTCTTAAGATCAGAAAAACGCCAGTGGGCGCAGTTAGTTTCCTGCGCCCCTGGCGCTCATATTGTTACAGCACGACCATTGCTGTATTGCTGGGTTCGCCGTCGCCGGCTTTGTTGTAAATCACGAATCTTCTTAGACTCCGTCCCCTTCGGCTGCGCTCAGGGCAGACCTGTGGGTTGCAATTAACCGCCAATTTTCACCTATTCTTTATTTTTAGACGCAGATTACGCGGACTGCGCAGAATTTATTTACTTAGCAGTAACGCCTTGGCTTTTTTGGATGCCTTCTAATAAGAAAGCTGCAAATATCGATATCATTAGAGATATCGCAAGTACAATGCCACTCTTCTTAGCTGTGCCCCTGGCAACGGCAGAGACGCTTGGTTTTCCAGTAACAGGAGCACTTGCAGATATTCTATTCTCTATTCTTTTAATGTATGAATTCAAATAGCTCTTTAGTTCCTTGCTTTCATAACTATTAACCAGAGCAGTCAGAAATGAGTGGAATTGCTGAATTGTATAGTAGGAAGACGTCTTATTCTTTAACTCAGCTAACAGCTTTTCATTTAGGGCTAATAAATTCTTATAGTAGCCGTATCTTTCCTCATTTGCCGCAATCTCTCCTTCAACCTGGGTTATTTTTGACTCAGTGGCCTGTATTTGGTACTCTACAGGCAGGTATTCGGTTTTTCCACTGATATCGAACTGTAAAGCAATGCTGCTTGCACCTCCATCTGAAACTGGGGTTTTTATATTTTTGAGTTTGGCTAAAACTGCTTTGTCTGTCTTTAAAGCAAGCTGCAGCTCAAAGCTGTTTTCTTCATTTTCGGCAACTGACGCTCTAAGTCTTCTGGCAGCAGCAGTAAGCTGTTGTTCTACCGTATAAACAGAGATTACATTTTCAAGATTGTCTCTTATCACCAAAGATATCTTAGGAATATCATTTTTAGGTCTGCCGACTACGGTCATATTGAGTAGTTGAGCGCTTAATTGCCTAATCTGTTCCAATGATCTGACCAATTCAACCGGGTCTGTTATTTTTGCGCTGGTAAGATCCATATATGGCGGCGAAACTTCAAAATCGACAAACTTCTTTAAGCCTTCTGTTGTGCTGGCCTTGGTCATTTGTTCAGCATACCTGTGGAGACCATTTTCTCGCAATCTGTTTACAATCTTATCTATATTTTCTTTGCTGAAGAATTTGTCGAGGAACATCCTGTAATTTTTTTCGTTGAGACTCCAATTGCTCACATCGTAGATGCTCTGGTCTCTAACATCATAGATGCTCCGGTCTCTAACATCATAGATGCTCCGGCCTCTAACATCATAGATGCTCCGGTCTCTAATATCATAGATACTCCAGCCTCTAACATCATAGACATAAGTTACTTTATAGTTTCTTGGCGAGAAGAAAAGGATTAGGCCAACTATCAACGCCGGCAAGACTGAGCCAAGCAGAATAAGGCTTTTACGCTTCCAGAGAACAAGGAAATAATCTATCAGATTTATCTCATCTTCGTAGATGTTTGCTGCTTCTCGAACATCGTTTGGAACTGGTTGGGTGTTTGCAACCCGGCTTTGGGAACTCTCCATATTATCAGCCTCCTTGCTCAAGTTTCCTGAGCGAACATAAATCCATCAAAAAAAATAGTACATCATTCCAGCTGTTTTTCAAGTTCTTTTTGCCAATTTTTGCAACTCTTTATTTACAAACAAGTTGGAAGCAAACAACACGAACCCCCTAATTGCTACTCAACTTTTCTTGCGATGTCGATAGCGCTTCCCAAGAGTTGGCAGGCGCCTTATATACCCCCGACTGACCAGCTAATATATTTAAGCAACCTTCCTCACCGCTTTGCAAGCTTTTTTTTAAAAATTTTTTTCAACTGGATTTCTGCCGCAATATGTATCAGAAATCCTCTTTCTTATACCTTTTCAGCTTCCTTGCAGCCAGGTACTTCTTTTTCTTTTTACGCGAGTCGAGCAGAACAAGTTCCGGCAGCTCTTTCAACTCGCGCAATTGGTCCCGCAGAAAAGCCGCCCTCTCAAAGTCAAGTGCCTGGGCCGCTTCAAGCATTTCTTTCTCGATGCTGTTGGCCAGCTCAATCTTATCATACTCGGTCTCGCTGGAGCGGACCGCCTGCCGGGCGGTTTCTCTGGCTTTTATCTGCTCGGCTAAACCCCTGCGTATCTCCTTTCTTATCGTCTCAGGCCGAATATTGTGCTCTTTATTGTATTTCAACTGAATTTTACGCCGTCTGTCCGTTTCGTCAATAGCTTTTTGCATCGATTCGGTGACTTTGTCGGCGTATAGAAACACTGTCGCGTTTATATTTCTTGCGGTTCTGCCGATTGTTTGTATCAGCGAGGTATGACTTCGCAGGAATCCTTCCTTGTCCGCGTCAAGGATAGCAACCGCGGAAACCTCCGGCAAGTCCAGGCCTTCCCGCAATAGATTCACTCCTACCAAAACATCAAACTCACCGCTGCGCAAAGCCCGCAGTATTTCAACTCGCTCAAGCGTATCGATTTCGCTGTGCAGGTAGCGGCACTTAAAACCTCTCTTTTTAATGTAACCTGACAGTTCCTCGGCCATCCTTTTTGTCAGGGTTGTAACGAGCGTTCGTTCTTTGGCTTTAACTCGTTTTTCAATTTCGCCTAATAGATGCGGGACCTGCTTGCTCGCCGGACATACGAAGATTTGCGGGTCAACCAGACCGGTAGGGCGGATGATTTGCTCGACCACCTCGTTATTACATTTTTCCAGCTCGAACTTACTCGGCGTGGCGGAAACGAAAATGACTTTTTCCCAGTTTTCCTGGAACTCTTCGAAACGCAGCGGCCTGTTATCCAGAGCGCTCGGCAATCTAAAGCCATGCTCGACCAGTACGTTTTTTCTGCTCCTGTCACCGGCCCACATTGCCCGAAGCTGCGGAATGGTAACGTGCGATTCATCGATGAACAAAAGAAAGTCCTTTGGGAAATAGTCAATCAGCGTGTAGGGCCTGGCTCCAGCCGGCAGTCCGGATAAATGCCTGGCATAGTTTTCAATCCCGCTGCAGTAGCCGATCTCCTGCATCATTTCAAGGTCGTACATCGTTCGCGCTTCCAAGCGCTGCGCCTCTAAAAGTTTTCCCTCCTGCCGCAGTTGCTGCAGTCGCTCTTTTAGCTCGGCCTTTATGCTCTCCACTGCTGAGGCAATCCTGTCGCCCGGCATAACGTAGTGCTGGGCCGGGTATATAAAAACCTGGTTCTCAACAGCCAGAGTTTCTGCAGATATGGGATTTATGTAGCTTATCTTTTCTATTTCATCGCCGAAAAATTCTATCCGAACCGCAAAGGATTCGTAAGAAGGGTGCAATTCGACCACATCTCCGCGAACCCTGAATGTCCCTCTGGCAAAGTCGATATCGTTTCTGGTGTACTGCAGGTCCGCGAACCTGCCGAGCAACTCATTTCTATCCACACAGTCGCCGGTACGAACCGCCACTACGCTGGCTTTATAATCTTCGGGCGAACCGAGCCCGAAAATACACGAGACAGATGCGACAATAATCACATCGTTTCTTGCTGAGAGACTCGTAGTAGTGGAAAGCCGGAGTCGGTCGAGGTCGTTGTTCTTGGAAGCGTCTTTTTCAATGTATATGTCCCGCTGTGGAATATATGCTTCCGGCTGATAATAATCATAGTAGCTGACAAAGTATTCGACGGCATTTTCCGGGAACAGCTCTTTGAATTCCTCGTACAACTGGGCCGCCAATGTCTTGTTGTGCGATATGACCAGCACCGGCAAATCGAATTGAGCTATAGTCTGGGCCATCGTGAAGGTCTTACCGCTGCCGGTAACGCCCATCAGGGTTTGTAATTTTTTGCCTGCGCGCAGCTCTTCGACCAGCCGTTTTATCGCTTCAGGCTGGTCACCAGCAGGCTTAAACTCGCTCTTTATTTTGAATTTACCCATTCTTTAACACCCTATTTTATGCTCAAAGAGAGGAAAACTCAAGAGAAACACTCTCAGCCTTGACTGTGCTGTGATAAGCTGCGAAAATCACTGTTCAATCGCAATTAAGTGTAAATATGAGTTTTTTGCTCTTGAGGATTTGGTAATGGCACAGCAGGTTGATTTTGACATTGTCGTAATAGGTGGTGGAATTGTCGGCTTGGCATCAGCCTACAAGATTCAATGCAGCCATCCCGGAATTTCCATAGCTGTATTGGAAAAAGAAGAACAGCTTGCATCGCATCAGACCGGCCGTAATTCGGGCGTTATTCATTCCGGCCTGTACTATACGCCCGGCTCGAACAAAGCAAAAACCTGTACCAAGGGACGCAGAGAGCTTGTCGCCTTTGCCAAGGAGCATAACATCCCCTGCGAGATTAGTGGGAAAATAATCGTCGCAACACGGAAAAAAGAGCTGCCTGACCTCGAACGCATCTACAATAACGGCCTCGCGAACGAAGTAGAAGGCACAGAAAGGATAGGACCGGACCAGATAAAAGAGATTGAGCCGTTTTGCGAAGGCATAGCAGGGATAAAAGTACCCTGCACAGGCATTATCGATTTCACTGAAGTTGCTAAGAAGCTGGCTAACTTGATAGAGACAAAAGGACAGGGCAGTGGGGTTCTAACTTCCCATCAAGTTATAGGCTTTGAAAAACACGATTTCTATACGAAGGTTATGACGAATAAAGGAACTTTGAAGGCAGGATATATTATCAACTGCGCAGGTCTTCAGTGTGACAGAATAGCGAAAATGGATGGAGTCGAGGCAGGGATGAAGATTGTCCCCTTCCGGGGCGATTATTATGAGCTGACAAAAGAGGCTGGACAAAAAGTCAAGGGCCTGATTTATCCTGTTCCCAATCCCGCTTTTCCTTTTTTGGGCGTTCATTTTACTCGCAAGATTGATGGGTCGGTCGAATGCGGCCCGAATGCCGTGTTCTCGTTCAAGAGGGAAGGCTACCGCAAAACTGATTTCAACTTGAAGGACTCCTGGGATGCGCTATCCTATATGGGGACATGGAAGCTGTTTCTTAGGCACTGGAAATTTGGATTGGGCGAATACAAAAGGGCTTTTTCCAAGAAACTGTTTCTTCGCCAACTGCAGCGGCTTATTCCTTCGCTACAGGCCGATGATATAGAACCCGGTAGTGCCGGTGTCCGCGCCCAGGCGGTAGGGCGGGATGGCAAGCCAATCGATGATTTTGCAGTTGTCAGGCAGGGCAACTCTATTCACGTTTTGAATGCTCCCTCACCGGCTGCGACCGCGTCCCTGGCAATCGGAGAGCATATAAGCCAAATGGCTGCGGAATACTTTAACCTAAAAGGTTAGAATTTACGTTGCATCGACTATCGTCAAATGAGTGCATATCGAACCGACAGTTTATTCGAAGCAGAAGAAGCCGTCGAAACGGCCTGTCGCCATATTGTTCGCGTTGCGTTTGAGTCGGGTGCCGATACCGAGTTCGATTATCTTGTGCCGGATGACCTTTGGCCGATTGGAGTGGGGCAGCGCGTGGAAGTGCCGTTCGGAAGGAAAAACAAGCTCCAAATTGGCTTTTGTGTTGAGGCAGACATCCCTTTTGAAGACTCTTTCGTTGGTCGCGGCAGGGGCCGTAAGCTCAAAAAAGTCACCAGGGTGATTGATAAAGAGCCTTTGCTGGATTACGGTCTGATGGAACTGGCTCGATGGATTAGCAGTTACTATGTTTGTCCGCTTGGGCAGGTTTTAGCGGCGATGGTGCCATCGGCGGTGAAAAAAGGCGCCGGCGTCAAAACAGAAAAGCACGTTTATCTTGCTGAGGGTATTGACGCAGCGAGCGAGCAGTCCAGAAGCAAAAAGCAAAAGCAGATTGTTAAATTTCTGCACGGCAGGGGGGCTTTCGATTCTGAAAACGCCGTAGAGCTGCAGGGCTTGTTGCAGGCAATTGGCTGCACGAATGCGCCCGTAAAAAGATTAGCGGAAAGGCAGATTGTTAAGACATCGCACAGGACCGTGATAATGGCTTTACCCGCCATCCCGGAGGGAATGGCAATAAAAACAGAGAAAATAGTCCTCAATGATGACCAGCGAGAGGCGTTAACCCATATCAACTCTCAGATAGATTCCGACCAGTTCGGCGTTACGCTTCTTTACGGCGTCAACGACAGCGGTAAGACCGAGCTTTACATAAGAGCTATCGAGGCGGTTTTGCAAAAAGGCAAAAATGCTATCGTGCTGCTGCCTGAAATTGCGCTTACCGCTCAGACTGTTCAGCGTTTCAGCACAAAGTTCGAGAGAATAGCCGTAATGCATTCGGGCCTGACCGCTGCCCAGCGAAATGCCCAGTGGCGCAAGATTAAGGCCGGCGAAGCTGATGTCGTCATTGGCGCTCGCTCTGCGGTCTTTGCACCCGTGCCGAGGCTCGGCCTTATCGTTGTTGACGAAGAGCACGAGCCGAGTTTCAAGCAGGACACTGTCCCGCGATATAACGGCAGGGACGTGGCGATAAAACGGGCACAGTTGTCGAATGCACATTGTCTTTTGGGCAGTGCCACACCCTCATTAGAAATGCTTTCTAATTGCCGCAGCAAAAAACATTTTAATCTTGTGCGTTTACCCAAAAGGGTGATGAATCTGCCTATGCCTGAAATGAAACTTATCGATTTGCGGGATGAATTTTCCACGCAGAGGGGCCTTGAACTGATAAGTGAGCCGTTGGCTGGGCGTCTGGCTGAAGTTCTCGCTAAGAAAGAGCAGGCGATTTTGCTTCTGAATCGGCGGGGTTACAGTAATTTTGTATTTTGTCCCGCCTGTAAACACACCCTGCACTGCCGCAATTGCGACGTGACATTGACTTTTCACAAATCGAGAGTCCGGCGCGCGGAGCGAATGCGAACCGTCACGGGCAAACATATAGATTACGGTTATGCGCTGTGTCATTATTGTCTCGCGAAAACATTAGTCCCTCAGAAGTGTCCTTTATGCGGCGCTGGCTTCGCGATGATTGGACTTGGCTCGCAGCGCCTTGAAGAGGAGTTGGCCGCAAAGTTTCCGCAAACTCGCATTGCGAGAATTGACAGTGACTCTATGGCGGGCAGAGACTACTACCATCTGCTTCGTGACTTCAGCGAGGGCCGAATAGATATATTAGCTGGAACACAAATGTTGGCTAAGGGTCTGCATTTTCCTAACGTGACGTTAGTGGGCATTATCAGTGCCGATACTTCGCTTTATCTGCCGGATTTCAGAGCAAACGAGCGGACTTTTCAATTGATTTCTCAAGTGTCTGGTCGTGCGGGGCGCTCCGCGAAAAAGGGCATTGTCTTTGTGCAGACGTTTCTCCCGGACCAGCCGGCCATACAATTTGCCCTGCATAATGACTATACTGGTTTTGTCAATGAAGAATTAAAGCACCGCAGGGCCTGTAATTTGCCTCCGTTTTGGCGATTGGCGCTTATCCTTATGCGTGACAGAAATTTTGATAAGCTTGGCGCTGCCTGCCGGGCAATGCGCGAAAAAATTGACAATATTGTCGGGCGAGAGCACCTGACAGCTACCATACGGGGTCCTATACCGGCGGTGATAAGCCGTATCCAGCGTTTTCACAGAATGCAAATAATTATCCAGGCTGCAAAAGCCGAAACTATACAGAGATTATTTGCCGGCCTGCGGGCAGCCGGGCCAGTTCGGCCCACTGTTAAGGTCGCTATAGATATTGACCCTGTCAATCTGTTGTAGCTTGTAATTCGGGAAATTTTCTGCTATACTTGAGTTTTTGGCGTTTTACGGGGAGTAGCTCAGTTTGGTCAGAGCGCTGCGTTCGGGACGCAGAGGTCGCAAGTTCAAATCTTGTCTCCCCGATTAATGTAACTTTTGATGTGAGCCAGAGTTAGGGAGACTTGGCTTCTCGCTCTTTTTGTGTTTGGGGGGCTCCAGTGTCATTTCAGTGTCAGTTTCTAAAACTTCCATGATCCTATCAAGTGCTTGACATGCACGCTCTTCGTTCGCATCAGTGGATTGCAGATAGAATTTGGAAGTGGTCTGAATATCCGAATGACCCATTAATGACTTGAGTGTTGAAATGGGTGTTCCGTTGTCTGCAAGATTCTGAGCATACGATTTTCTCAAACAATGCAAAGTGAGGCTTTCATCAACCTTGATTCCTGCTCTGCAACAAGCAGCACGGAAATTCCGCAAGACATTGTTGGCCACCATGTGATTTTCCCATTTATTCGAATTGCCGCCTTTCAATAGTTTTTGCCATTTTTTTCTAAGCCTTGGCCATCGCTGGAGAGAGACAAATGCAAAAGGGCAGCCTTCAGGAGCCTCGGTATGCAATTTGAGCAACATATTTTGCACCCACTGTGGCATAGGTATTGAGCGTTTTTCATAGTCTTTGACTAAAAAAGGTGGTATGCTCCGTGTTGCCGGGCGTTTCTCAATGTTTATTCGGCTTCGCTCAAAATCGATATCCTTACCGTTCCAGAGAAGGTTAATCGCCTCACCGTAACGCAATCCCGCACCATACATTACTCCATATAAGGCCTGGACACGCCGCTCTGAAGTTGTAAGCAAAACAGCCTTAAATTCACTAGGGGTGATGAAATGCCAAGCTTTCGGAACTGATTTTGTTTCCGGAATGCCGGAAAAAGGATTCTTCTTGATGTATTCCCAATCCACAGCAGCCGTGAAAATAGTATGGGCACAACTCAAATAACGATTTCGGGCACCAGTAGATAGATCTTTATGTTTGCGTTTATGGTCTGGGTGTATAATTTCACGTGTTGCGATAAACATTTCTGCATCTTGGCGATGGATCCTCCGGATCTGGTAAGTAGGATCAAAGTACTCTTTTAGCTGAGAAATCGTTAATTCGTATCTGTCTAACGATGCTTTTCGTAAAGAATGTTTGCGGCTTTCAAGAAACTTGTTGCATAACTCTTCCAGCGTAATTTTTATGTCGTCTCTTTGTGCACCGGTATTAAGTTCGGCCTGTTTGTCGGATTGAAACGCAAGTGCATCACGTTTTCGTTTAAAAGACTTTGAATAACGTCGCGGTCTCCCCCTTGCATTGTTTTCTCCATACCATCGAACAAGCCAAGGTTTAATCCTCTGTTTCTCATAATATATTCCTACTTTTTCTACGGCCATTAAACTACCTCACTTTCTGCTCTTGGAACGCTGTAGTGTTAAACCAAGTTCTTGTGCGAGGATAGCTACTCTTTCGCCACCCATGTCTGTTTCTCCCGCTAAATAGTTATAGACTGTGCGGCGAGGAATACGATCGGCGACACGCTCGACTATCGCATAATGGCTTAACCCACGGCGTTCCATTTCAGCTAATATAATTTTTCTAAACATAACTATCCTCTATCGCCAATTATACTGCGATAAATGACAGTGTCAAGTGTGTTTTTCCGTTCTTTCGGTGAGCCTGTCCAGAAAGCTCAATAACTCTTTTCGCTGATAGCGTAACCTCTTACCTATGCGGGTTGCTTTCAGCAATCCTTGTTCACGGTAATATCGTAATGTTTTTCCGGGATTACTCGGTCCATCTACATCTAACCGGAGTAGGCGAATGGCCTCTTCCTCGGTCAGTAAGTCGGGGCAAAGTTGTCCTTGGCCCCCAGGGAGAACCGAAAAGGCTTCGTAACCTATCGATGTTTCTGAACGTGCCTTCATAATAATTTGCCTTGATCGCAAAGCTTCTTTCATAGAGTTCTTAATTTCCCCTCTATCTTGACTCAGAATTATTTTCTCGAAGCCGTACATACTTGTAGGCTTCTGTTGCAACCAACGCAACTTTGGGAAGGTCTTCGATGTTGAAGCTATTTGTGTGCTTCCACTCGTCACCTTCTTTATAGGCCTTGTTGATTGTCACAGAATAAAACTTGACCGTCTCACCGGTTACTACCTTCGTGTTCGCCCAGATACTTGCTGAAATCGAACCACAACTGAATTTCTTTTCTGGCTTGTTCATTGTGCAATCCTCTATCAAAATCTTTAATTATTTATCGTTGAAAATAAATCAGTCAGAGACAACATGTCTTGCTGAATATGTGCTGTTTTCTGCTTCCATCCTGCACCTCACTAATTCTTTGCCAAACAACTTAAAAACTCTCCTCCTCCATTAGTGGAGAGGGCATAACCCTGTGTTGATTTCAGTATCTGAGAGTTTTTTGGCTTTTTGGAAAATTTTTTGTTGTGTACAGGCTGTGAAATAATTTTTGGGCTTATTTTGAATTTTTTGAGCATTTTCTGAAATCATTCCTGCCATATTGCCTCTCTCATAATGGGGGAGAGAAGAAGTCTAAAGTAATGGTAACGGCTGATTTAGGAGGATTTATGATGTCATTTAGGATGATAGGAAAAGATTGTGAGACTCTCAAGTGTATTGCGGAATACAGAATACTGACAGTGAGCCAAATTGCCGCAATGTTCCATAAAAACAGGCAGGTAGTCAGGAGGCGTTTGCGGGAACTTGAAGAAAAAGGACTGATAGAAGTAGCCAGTTATGAGTTTGGTCGTGGTCGTGGCCGACCGGAAAAATCAATGAGCCTGGCAAAATATGGAGTTGATCTTCTCAAAGACAAAGGCCTACTCTGCCATGAAGTACCATATGAAAAGGTTCTTGTTGGAAAATCTTTTTGTTTTAACCACCAGCTTTTACTGAATTGGTTCAGGATTCATCTGAACCATGTCGAAAAAGTGTGTTCCAGGGTAAGAGTTAAATTCATGGCCCATAATTCCCCGTTTTTACCAAAAGGCCCCAATGGTCGTCTATTCATCACAGATTATTCACTGGTGCCGGGTTCCGGGCAGCAGGGAAATAAGTTTACTCCTGACGCGGCGTTCGGCATAAGTGACTTGGTTGCAAACAAGACATGTCTGTTCTTTCTTGAAGTGGACCGTGGAACTGAGACGCTGGCCAGTCCAAAACGCGATATGAGCGATATTCGGCAGAAGATCGTTAACTATCAGTGGTATGCTTGTAAAAAGAGCTATAAACGATACAATGAAGTGTTCAACTATGATTTATTTGGATTTAGTTTGCTTTTTCTGACAAGTACATACGGCCGATTGGCAGCCCTTTGTAAACTGACTCAGGAGATGCAGCCAACGAATTTTGTGTTACTTACGGAAATCAATCGTTTATTTCCCGATGGTGTTTCAGCTAAAATCTGGGCAGAAGGTGGTGACATTCATGGTCCTCAGGAATCTATCCTCGGCAGTCTCTGCTGCAATGCACCGTTGCCCTGATTGTTTGGTCTATTTATGTTTCTCGATCAGTTTTTTTAATAGATGCCTGTGGCAATGAGGATTGTCTTCGCGCTCAAAGCACAATAAGGTTATTGTTTTGCCGTTTGCCCTTTCTGCAAGTTCTCTGACCTTTTCGTGTTGCTGTAACATTTCTTGATGGTAGCGTTTCTTATATTCGTCCCAGGAGATATTGCCTTTCTTCCAGTCCTGCAGTAATTCGACGCTGGGAGCCACATCTTTTAGATGCTCTGTCAGAGACAGATGCTTTTTTGAAAGGCCTCGGGGCCAGTACCGGGCGACCAGTATTCTTTGGCCATCCGATTCCTCAACCGGGTCATACACTGATTTTGTTTTTACCAGGGTCATTTCCATCAATACCAATATGCAGGTCGTATAAAACATCTTTGGATTAACGGGCTTTTTTACAGCTTACTGCTCACACCATGCTTTCCTTATTGTTTTGAGAATAACCACAAAGCCCTTCTTTGCTAACCGCCAGTGCAGACTTCTGACCTTTTCAAGGTCAGGCTCAGGCAACTTGTTTTTCCCTGAATCGTATCCCAGCCATACCATACATGGATTAATATTCTCAACCCAGTCAATCATCACATCCAGGTCAAAATCCATCACCGGTTCAATCGTCACCATTTTGGGTTGGTGATTTACTTTCGCAAAATCCTTGTATCTTTGAGATGGATTAGGTGCTTTCGAAGTACCTTCGCACAATTTGTCCCTGTTGGTTTCCAGGGTTGTGCCAAGAATGACATTTTTAGGAAAAATGGCCCTATTGAAAGTTTGAGGGTCTTTTGACTGTATCAAAAATGTTTTGTCCGGCTCGCTTTGTATCCTGGCTATTATTTCCTTCAGATATTCGGTGGGGCAAAATGCTATATCCCCGTTTGAACAGGTAAATATGAACTGCATGTGTTTTGTTTTAGGCAGCTTTTGGTTCAACCTTTCAGGGTGTGTATGTGGGGTAAACTCGTAACATCCGGGGCAATTTTTCCTGGCCCATCTTTTGAGTTGTCTCTGGAAAGAGCTTTTGCAATAAACACAATCGTGTTCACAGCCAGCAAAAGGGTTCCATTGCTTAACCGACAGTTCATACATATTATTTTTCTTTTCCATCAGATTACTTTTACAAAAAGAGATAATTGGAATAGCAGATGAGTTCTGATAAATCATCAAAATCATATCTAAGTGCATTATATCAAAAATTCCGACTTATCATATGTAAATTGCCTTTGCTAAGTTGTGCTCAACTGACATTGGCGGGTATTTCAAAGTTCAGCAGGATACAGGCGTATATTTTTTCTGTCAATCCCTGCGGCAGGTCAAGTATGATCTCACGGGTACGGCCGTACCTGCCCCTGGAAAGTACCCTGCTGCGAATCAATGAATAAATATCCAGCTCGGAAACAAGATCGCCAAATGCCCTTCCGGTCAATGGCCTCAAATCGATTCTCTGGCAGAATCTTTTATATGCATCATAGGCTTGGCCTGTTCCAATCGAGCCATTTTTGGTTTTTCGTGTGGCTTCAACAACACCGGCCATAGCTGCCTGCAATTGCGGCGGTGCTGAACGTACCAGTGTAAGGTAACGATCCTTATCTAATTCCATCGCTGCTTCATCAACCAGTGTAAGAGTAATTCTTGTTCCTGCCTTTTCTGCTAAGTAAGCACCCTTTGCCAGTAGAGTGATTGCTTTGCGTGCATCTCCGTGTTCCCTGCTTGCCATTGCCGCGATCTTTTCAATAACACCTGGCTCAATCATCTTTGGGTTAATGGCTTTTTCAATACGGATACGCAGAATATGCTGCAGGTCAATGGCGTTATATGGTTTGAATATCAGCTCATTGAGTTTCAGGAAAGACTTTACCCTTGGGTCAAGATGGTCAGGCCAGTCCAGGCGGTTGGAAACGAAGATAAGGATCAGTTTGGCAGAGATTCTTTGGGGAAGTCTTCGTACAAGAAATGTCATGAAGTTATCTTTATCCCTGCGGACATTATCTACCTCATCAATGAAAAGTATCAGGTAACCCTTATAATCAGAAAGCTTAGCTTCAATGCGTGTCATCATCTCTTCCAGGGATATTCCCTTTTGATATCTTTTGCTTGCATTGAGCAGGCAGGCCAAGTCGTTTAGTGCCCGAAAGCATGGTCTTGGATTGGACAGGTCAAGATGTTCGTAACGGATTGGTATTTTTTTGGCAAGACACATCTCAGACAGCAGATTCAGAAAATAGCTTAGTGTGAGTGTCTTTCCCGTTCCGGTTTTACCCCAGATGGCCATGTGGCAGGGATGGTCACCCCGCAGTATTGCGGCAAAATGACTGCTGAGTTCTTTTATCTCTGTGTCACGTACATTGGCATTGAAGATTTCTTCCAGTACAGCTAATTGTTCCGATTTGATTAACTGCTCATCATCAAGGAAACGTCTGTCCTTGATAATTGCACTGCTGACCATGTGCTGTATCTGGCCGACTATCCTGGTACGGACGTTGGTTGATTCCATGCGAAAATCAGCTCCATATGTCTTCACTGGAAGTGCACCTATATAAATGTTGCGTTTTTTAGGCTCCAAAGAGAGAGAGTAGATTTCGCATGGAGAATTAAAAACAGTTTTGGTAGGTGTTCGTTTTTTGCCTTCGATTTTGTAGTTACTGGTCAGTGACATCATCTTTGCAAAGTCCGTTTTATAAGGATTTATAAACGTCGTCTTTATGTAGTAGTAGTAAGTAAAAAGTAATACATACCTCTACCATTAATAATAAACGCTGGAGTGGAAATTTACTCTCCCTCTGGCAAAATTGTTTTGATCGTAAAGGTGCGGTTATTGGCTGCTGATAAAGCGAATTGATACAAGGGGCGCCATGAAAAGGGCTTTGCTGAAATGTATCATAAATAGTCTGAGATGTATCATAATTCCCCCCTGAGATGCCTCCAAAACGCTGAAATGTATCATAATTCGCTTCTGAAATGTATCATAATTCGCTGAAATGTATCATAAACAGGGTTTCGGGGATGCTGAAATGTATCATAATTGTTCTGGCAAACCACGCTTAAAGCCATATAGCAAAAGGGGTTACAGAGAGTATCGTAATCCGACATTATAAGATATTCTGTCTGTAAAGCTCAAATTAAAAGGATGTAAAGAGAAGATATTGAAAGATTCTGGTCTTTCCGTTGGACGATGAAGGTTCATAATAATTGTCTTTGAGCAAATGAATTTGTTTAAGAGTTTTTCAAAAGAAAGAGTTTGCTGATGTCACTTTATTTGGCCCGGTTGGTTTAAGAACCAAACGTAAAGGCGACGCAAGCTCGCGCCTGACTGTCTGTTTGGTTCTTGTTGTTTTTGTTGGCCTGCTGTGTTTCTTCTTTTGTTTTCATTGTGCTGTTTTAGTAGTGTGGTTGTTAGTGTATTCGTTTGATATTCTATCGGTTCATTTATGGTTTGATAATGATTGCAGGAGTAATCGGCTGTATGTTAAAAGAGAGTTTAGATGCACAGGCATTGGTAAAGTTGGTTTTTCAAGGCGATTCGGGTGCGGTGGTTGTTTGCTGAGCACATGAAATGGCCGCCCCAGCGTCTTGCGTTAGGATGTGCTCAGTACCATTTCCCTGTAAAGCATGCTTTAAGAATTAGTTTCAGATCCCGAAGGAGTGTTACGCTCCGGCCCACGCAGACCTCTTATCGTAAACTTTTCCCCCTTCGGGGTCGGCCTTACGGCCTAAAAGTTTATCGAGAGGTCTGCTCAGAGGGCCTCCGCTCTGGCCGGTCGTGGTTTCCCTTCCCCGTCTTTTCATATAAGCTATCGAAAAGACGGAGGTGTTAAGAATGGTTTGTAAAGTAGTTAATTTAAGGAAAGAAAAATATGATGTGTATATTGGTAGAGGTAGTAAGTGGGGTAATAAGTTTGTGATTGGCAGGGATGGCAATAGAGAAGAAGTGATTAGAAAGTATAGGGAATGGATTATGAAGAATGATTATTTATTGAGTTATTTGGATGAGTTGAAGGATAAGGTTTTAGGATGTTATTGCAAGCCTTTGGCTTGTCATGGTGATGTTTTGGTTGAGTTGGTTGAGGGTGAGAATGCTTAGTGAGTAGTTGATTTCCTGTTGCTTTGTTCCAAAGCAATGCTCGGCCTTTTCAATATAAAGGCACGGCCGAGTTTTGAGACCGTTTCTATTCCACTCTTAAATTTTTCCCGATGTCCAGCTCGGTCTTCGCCCGAGGGACATCTGTCGGGGGCGATACCCCTAAAAATTTAATGAGCGGGAATAGTGTTATGGTCTCAAAAGAAGCCCTTCGCTTCCCCCGTCTTTTCGAACAGAGTGTCGAAAAGACGGAGGTGTTTAGTATGTATGAACAAACAAATCTGGTTTTGTGTAATGATGTGGTTGTGGCTGAGTCGGCATTATTAAAAAGAGAGCGTAAAGATAAATATGGTGGTGTTCCTGGTTTGGACGAGAGCGAGTTGGCAAATCCTGATGAGCTTGAACGGCAGGTTTACAGACAGGAACTGGCCCCTGTACTGGCTTTGCCTATACAGGGCAACCGCCGCTCTTTAAGACCTGCCATAGACGAGGACGGCAGTGTTTGTTGGGGGGCATTTGGTACAGTTGACTTTGAGCGGATGTATCCATTTAACAAGGTATTGTACAAGGCAGATAAACTACGTGAGCAGCTTAAGAATGTTTTGATTATGTTTAGTATAGTCAATGAAAGGGTCAAGACCAGGGCAAAATACACGGTTCTTAAATACCTGAAGATGGACATCATCGAGCTTGAGCACATAGTTGATAACGACATGCGTGCTTTAGCAAGGCTGTATCTGCGAATACGGCGAATGCGTAAGGAAATCGCAGAATTATGTGAAGCAGGCTGGCGATGACACCAGCGATGTGTGAAGACACTGTGAGGTGGTTTGCTACCATCCGACCAGCGGGTATGCCGTGGCGGTTCACTATTAAATTGCGTGAACCGCCCCGCAGGGTGTCTTCACCGAGGTATTGAAATGTATGCAGATAAAGACGCAATACTTGCCTTAGCTGAAAAGGTGCTGAACATGAAAGCCGCCGGTAAAGAAGACTGGTGTATTCATTGGCTTGAGTGGTTCTGGCAACAAGAGATTGAAACAGCTATTTATAATGTCAAGCAAGGCAAATCCTGATACATGCCCACACAGAACATTGAGCATAAGCTCAGGTACGATTTGACAAAAAGTTTATATCCTACGAAGGCTCTCTTCCTTAATTGTGAAGAGAGCCTATCGTATTAACGATTGGTTCGGAGGTAAAATAAAATGACAGGACAACAACTGCCGGTTGCGAAATTCCGAGCCGGCCAGATTTCAAGTGCCGTATGGCGAAACCAGATACAGGTAAAGGGAAAGGCTGTAACGATTTTGAAAGCTACAGTTCAACGCAGGTACAAGGACAGAGAGGGTAACTGGCAAAGTTCGCAGTCGTTTGCTCGTAATGAAATCCCTTTAGCGATACACTGCCTGCAGCAGGCTTTCGAAAAGATAATCGAGACTCAGCACGAAGATAGCGACAAAGGAAACACCAGCAGTAACAACATTGAAGAAGTAGTCATATAAACAAAGCCTTTAGAGGTGTCCAGGATGCAGCAAGTAAAACAACACATACCTGCAAAACAGTCTGATGGTGCTGTCAGCCAGCAGTACAAAAAGATTGAGCGAATCAGGGCCAGAGTCAGCTACATGCTGTTCCGGGAGCTTTACGACTTCCTTGAGGAAAGACCTGCCATAGCAGAAATCCTCAGGAAGTTCTACGACATTCTGAACGCAAAATGCAGCTTTGGCAGCAGGAAGAACGCAGAATACGCCGAGGAGAGCCTTGACTGGGTCCTGAAGGATAAAGGCGGATAAAAATTAGGGGGGGGGCGCCTCCTTCAGCATATAAAGCTGGCAGAAGGCCAACTGAGCGGCCTGGCGGCCCCTCTCGCAGAATGGTGAATAGCCAGGGGACTTGCGTCCCCTGAAACCCCTGCCTGCCCAATCATAAATGATTATGGAGGTGTTCTGAAATGGCAAAGAAAAAACAACCTGCAGCCGTGCAGGTAAAGGAAGCTATGTTCTTTCCGGAGGACCTTACCAAATTACACAAGAGGCACGTAATTTACATCAAAAAGGGTCTTATCATTGACCTTGACAAGCTGTGA
>Ga0114918_10000348_pt1 | contig 39920 bp, 43 predicted proteins | sample LantaG_FD_87015 | JGI IMG/M metagenome (GOLD analysis project Ga0114918, IMG submission 87015) | Deep subsurface microbial communities from Baltic Sea to uncover new lineages of life (NeLLi) - Landsort_02402 metaG | ecosystem: Environmental > Aquatic > Marine > Oceanic > Sediment | place...
CACCTGTCTGACCCTGTATCCCATCTACGCCAGTCTCACCTTGTGTACCAACACCAGTCTCACCCTGAACCCCTGTTTCTCCTTGGATTCCAGCACCTGTTTGACCCTGGATACCGTCAACTCCAGTCTGACCTTGAACACCAGTTTCACCTTGAATCCCCGTTCCAGTCTGGCCCTGTATACCTTCTACACCAGTCTGACCCTGAACTCCATCAACACCAGTTTCACCTTGAATCCCTGCTACACCAGTTACGCCCTGAACACCAGTTACGCCCTGAACACCAGTTTCACCACCACCGCCAGCTCCGGTCTGACCCTGGATTCCTTGTACGCCTGTTTCACCCTGAATTCCAGTATCACCTCCACCAGCTCCGGTCTGACCTTGAACACCGTCAACACCAGTTACACCTTGAATACCAGTTTCTCCACCACCAAGGGCACCGGTCTGACCTTGAATTCCATCTACGCCTGTTTCACCTTGAATTCCTGCACCAGTTTCACCCTGAATTCCGTCTACGCCTGTTTCACCTTGAATTCCTGCACCAGTTACACCTTGAATACCAACTACGCCTGTTTCACCTTGGATACCTGCACCTGTTGCTCCTTGAGCACCATCTACACCAGTATCACCCTGGATACCCGCACCTGTTACTCCTTGAACACCGTCTACACCAGTATCACCCTGAATACCTGCACCTGTTGCTCCTTGAACACCATCTACACCTGTTTCTCCACTGACTCCATCAACACCTGTTTGGCCCTGAATTCCTTGTACGCCTGTCTCTCCGTCAACACCAGCAGTGCCAGTCTGGCCCTGAATTCCTGCTCCTGTCTGACCTTGGATTCCGTCAACACCAGTTTCACCCTGAATTCCAGTCTCACCACCACCTAAAGCACCGGTCTGACCCTGAACACCGTCTACACCTGTTTCACCTTGAATTCCTGCACCTGTTTCACCCTGAATACCAGTTTCGCCCTGAACACCATCTACACCTGTTTCACCTTGGATTCCTGCACCAGTTGCGCCTTGGATTCCAGTTTCACCCGCAACACCATCTACACCTGTTTCACCTTGGATTCCTGCACCAGTTGCGCCTTGGATTCCAGTTTCACCCGCAACACCTGCTACGCCAGTTTCACCTTGGATTCCTGCACCAGTTTCACCCTGAATACCAGTTTCGCCCTGAATTCCTTGAACACCGGTCTGACCCTGAACACCTGTTTGACCCTGTGGTCCGGAAATCCCAAAAATAAGCTGAACATTATCATTTAAATTAAAAGCGGAACCTTCAAAAACGATAAGAGAGACAGTTAAACGAAACCATCCTACTCTATCAACTACACTATTTATCTTAAAAATTTGAAATTGCGTGGGATCTTCTACACGTTGGACACGAATACTATCACTATTTTTTAAAGTGGTATAAAAGGCACTCAAATCTGTAGCGCTAATATTAGCATCATCAACATAAATCTCTGCTGCATTAGTCTGACCTACTGTACTCCATTTAAGATTACCTATACCCGGATCTGTATCCGCCTGATTATCTGTTTTGGCAAGGTAACTATATCCAATAAACAAGGAACCTTCAATACCAGTTTCCCCTTGAACTCCAGTTTCCCCTTGAACTCCAGTTTCCCCTTGAACTCCTTGGACTCCAGTTTCACCCGCTACACCTGTTTCACCAGCGACACCTGTTTCCCCTTGAATACCAGTTTCCCCTTGGATACCTTGTATTCCAGCACCGGTCTGACCTTGAACACCTGTTTCACCCAGAACACCAGTTTCCCCTTGAATTCCTTGTATTCCAGCACCTGTGGCACCTTGAACACCAGTCTGACCATCGACACCAGTATTTCCCTGAATCCCCTGGATTCCAGCACCTGTGGCACCTTGAACACCAGTTTCGCCCTGATCACCCTTTGTTCCCTGAGGACCTCCAGGACCCGCAACACCAGTTTCGCCCTGAACACCAGTTTCCCCTTGGGCTCCAGTTTCACCCTGAATACCAGTTTCGCCCTGAATACCAGTTTCGCCCTGAATACCAGTTTCGCCTTGAATACCAGTTTCACCCTGAATACCAGTTTCACCTTGAATACCAGTTTCACCTTGAATACCAGTTTCACCTTTTTGACCTGTATTCCCCTGAAAACCCTGTATACCCTGTATACCCTGAACACCAGTTTGGCCGTCTACACCAGTCTCACCTTGAGCACCAGTTTGACCTTGAACACCGGTTTCACCCTGGATACCAGTCTGACCATCTACGCCAGTCTGACCATCTACGCCAGTCTCACCTTGAACACCAGTTTGACCTTGAATTCCTTGAGCTCCTATGCCTGTTTCGCCCTGAACACCAGTTTCCCCTTGGGCTCCAGTTTCTCCCTGAATTCCTTGAATTCCTTGGGCTCCTATACCAGTTGTCCCCTGAACACCAGTTTCGCCCTGTGCTCCGGTTTCACCCTGAATTCCATCCACGCCAGTGGCTCCATCTACACCAGTATCTCCACCACCCATGGCTCCTGTTTCACCTTGAACTCCTGCTCCGGTCTCACCCTGGACACCTGTCTCACCTGTAACACCCGTTTCGCCCTGAATTCCAGTTTCACCAGTAACGCCAGTTTCGCCCTGAATACCAGTTTCACCGATAACGCCAGTCTCACCTTGAACACCGGTCTGACCATCAATACCTGTTTCTCCGCCACCGAGGGCACCGGTCTGACCTTGAACACCTTCAACACCTGTTACACCTTGAACACCAGTTTCCCCGCCACCACCGGCACCAGTCTGACCCTGAATACCATCTACGCCAGTTTCACCTTGGATACCAGCGCCAGTTTCACCCTGAACACCAGTTTCACCCTGTATACCAGTAGATCCAGTGGCTCCAGTTACACCAGCTCCAGTCGGCCCAGTTGATCCAGAAGGTCCAGTGGAACCCGTACCACCAATTTGACCGGTCATACCAGTTCCACCAGTGGCTCCTAAAACTCCACCGGCAACATTATCTATGGCTACTTTTATACTTGTAGTTGCATCGTAAGCAATGTCTTGTGCACGTAATGCTTGGTAAGCATTATAATCCATAGGTGTAGTAGGTTCATCACCAACACCACAGATCCATTTTCTTTTGGTCTTTGACATGAAGTCTCCCAGCTTTTTGCCATGGTTTGTGCGCTTTTAATCACACCCCAGGATATATCCCACTAAGAACAGAAATTATGGTTACCGGGAAGTATTACTAGATTATTAGGATTTAAAAAAAAGTTGAATAATCTGGGCCAAAAACTGGTATAATGAAATAGGAGGTATTTCTATGAAAAGGATTAAATACAGTATAGAAGATTGCGGAACATTAGCTAAAATTCTTACAGGGTATGAAATAACCATATCCCCAGTACCTACAAATTGGGCTTTTTTATATGACTATGATTGGAAAAATTTAAAGGTTGACACTCTTCTTAATTTAATAGTAAACTTATTCTGTCGTATAAATCTTGAGGATAAGGACCATTCAATAGCTACTAAATTGAGTTCTTTTATCTTTCTTACACCAATTGAAAAGATGCCACTCTTTATTAAAAATAACCCTGAAGGCATATTCGCTGAATGGCGATTAAAAATCAACAAATAAGGTAGGTTTATATGAAATGGCTCTTTTCACAATTAAAAAAGGAAATCAAACAACGGAGTAAAGGTTTAGAACGTGACCCTGAAAAATACATTGAAGAATTTTTTGGGTCCCTCTTCGGTTATAGCGATGTCACAATAAAAACTTACAAGAGCAGACTAATACAAGGGCCTCACTGCTTCCTATCCTATATAAAAAAGGAAAAAATTGAAAGTTTCAATAAGATGACGATAGACCAATTGGATGAATACATAAAAATAGTCCAAGGCTATGTTAGTGGTACTACTACTAATAGTTACGTAACAGCTATCCGCCAGCTTTTCAAGTACTTAAGCGCTAACGGCCACATTACAGAGAACATTTCTTTGAAATTTCATCTCCCGGAAACTATAAATAATCCTACTACTCAAGTTTTAGATCCTAAACTTGTTGATCTATTACTCAAAACAGATTTCAGTAAAGATCCCTTAAAGAACACCAGGAATTCAATTATTATGCATTTCCTCCTAAGAACAGGAATAACTCCCCGTGAAATTTCAAACATTGAAATAGGAGACATAGAAAGATTCGAAGAATTTACTGTCATAGGTATCACCGGAAAAGGCGGTATAAGAAGAGATGAAGTCCTCGACTCTGAGACTGAGAAAGTTCTTAATAAGTATATCACCCTTAGAGGAGCATCTCTGACCCTAAAGAACACCATCAGTAATGAATTGATAATCACCCAAGGTAACCCAGGCTCTGGTTGGGGAATGTCTGCCGCAGGAATAGCTGCAGGAGTAAAAAGATTCCTAAAAGTTCTCCAATCAAATGGATGTGAATATAATCTAAAAGAGGTGAACCCTCGTTCCATGTACAAAACTGCAAGAGTGAATCATTGGGAACCTAAATACATCCAAAAGGGTGCTGAGAAAAAGTACATAAAACTCAAAGAAGCATTCTTAAAAGGGGATAAAGGGTTTATGAATGATTACAGAATTATTAGAGAAGGATAGATCTATATGACAATACCAGCAATATTAGCAATAATAGTATCTGTAGCATTAGTATTGACAGGTATCAGCATCAAATTTGACAAGACTGGAAGACCTACTCAAGTATTTATAATGGTGATATTTGTATTTGCAGTAATGCATGTAATCTTAAAGTTAAATAACTGTTATTAAGTAAGGAGATAAATGATGAATTGCACCATCCACGAGATTAATGAAACCAAAGTTTTTTATGTTTGTGTCACAGCAAAAAGCAAAGAAGAAGCAGACAAAGGATGCAATAGGATTGGAATAGCTATGAAAAAGTGCCTATCCGAAGAAGAATGGGAATACAAACAGATAGGTCAATCCTTAGCTGAAGAAGAACACCACCAAAATTACTATTTCAATATCACCTTTTTTCTTTCATCAGAAAGAATAGATAAAAAAATAGACTACCCTATGGAAGAACTTATCGGAGCTTAATCTGTAAGATTCTTATTCTGGAGCAAAGTCAAATATTCGTGACTCTCCCTCTTCTTGCACAATTTTGATAGGATTTAGAGCGAATAAACCACCACCCGCATAATTACACGGGCCACCATCTTTTGTGCCCATTTCTTTATCGGAATCAAGAAATCTACCAATACATGAAAATGCTACAGCACCTTCAGAAGCATTTGCATCCTTCCAATCCTGAACTGACGCCACATAACCGCATGAAGGACAAATAAACTTCCATTTCGAACGGTCTTCACCAAATCTTCTAGTACCTTCTGCCTGCCACTCTTCATAAGTCATATAATACTCCTAAACTAATTTTATTCGTCGTCTTGAAACAGAAATTCTGTCTCTTTTAGGTATTTCTTTTATAATTTCCTTCTTACCATCAAAAGATTCCCGGATGATATTATTACCCTCTAAATAAGTAATTGAGATCTCATGATCCTTGGCTTCCTTAATTGCCCTTCTCGAAGCCCGTGCGGCCATCTTAGAAAGTCCCTTGTTCGATTCATACATCAATTATTTCCCTCGCTCAGGAACATCAGAGCACCCTTCAAAACCTCTTCAGCTGAAATCTTATCCATACACTTCTTCCCATGAGGACACTTATCCTTACTATTATATTCCCTGTAACAAGGCTGGCACGGTAAATCCTTACAAATATTTAAGTTACGCTCATAACCTGAACCCGCTGGTGATGTACTACCAAAAAGAATTATTGAGGACACATTAAATGTAGCTGCGGCATGGTTCGAGAAACTATCCACACCCATATGAACATCTGCATATTTAATAGCTGCTATTGATTCTTTTATGGTATGGCCACGGAAGTCTATTGTATTACTCAACAAAGGATCACTCTCATGACCAATCTGAACCGTTACGAAGCCCTTTTTAAATAACTCCTCTACTACCAATTCCCATCTATCATTATACCAATCCTTATATTCTGACCACCCAGATTTAGCATGAAGAGTCAAATATCTCTTGTACTGAGTGCGTAAGGACCTTCCTACTTCATCTTCCTGTTCGGTAAGAGTACATTCCATATCCATACTATTGTTAGGTAATCCTGCACATTCATTGAATATCTTTACCAGATGACGATTCAACGGCTTATCTGGATAACCCTCATCTCCTAATACCGAATCTTTATCTGGATAACAGAAATAGATCTTCTCAGCATTCTCATATTTTGATTCTGTAGTCAGCTCATCTATATATTTATTTCCCTCAAGAATCTGCATGCTATGAGGATGCGCTACATAATGAATAAAACTATCAGGATACTTCTGCTTCAAACCTCTAAGAGCTGCGGTTGTCATTAAACAATCACCCAGCGCTCCCTGCCGGAAACACTCAATTATTTTAGGAGCATTAGCTAGTCGGTCCTTTAGCCATAAATCTGAAGGTTTCTCTTTTGAGGCCTTATCATAAAAGTAAGCCAGACGATCCTTTAACCATTGATCAGAAGGATTCTCCTCTATTGCTATCTTACAATAATGGATTGCTCTCTCAAGATCCCCTAAGATCTCATAACTAGCGAAAATATACCTGTATGGAGCTTCTTTGTATACCGAAGCTTCCTTCCACAAAGGTGATGATGGAAGCTCTTTTTTAGTAGCTTTCATCATCCAATCAATACTTTCAAGGTAATCTTCTAATATGAAATAACACTCTCCGATATAATAATAAGACTCCGCCCAACGAGAGTCTATTGAAATAGCCTTCGTGAATTCTTCTATAGCTGTCTGAGGTTTCTTCTGCCATAATAGAATATTACCTATATTCTTCTGAGCCATCCATCTTTCATCCACCCAAGTAGCTATCTCTAAATACTTCCGATAAGTTTCAATAGCTGCATCATATTGAGCCATCTCTTTCAAAGAATTCCCCAAATAAAAGAGTGCCCTAGCATTCTTAGGATCCTCTTCCAACTCCTTTTTCAGAATTCGATAATTACGCTCGGATCGATCTTCTGTAGAATGCTTCTCCGTTTTATGAATGACATTTATCTTGGTCACTCTTTGGTGCGCTAAAAAATGTGAAGGAATTCCTGCTGATTGAAATAAACTATCCAGTACAGGATATTCGTGAACCCTGCCATTGAAGTAGATATTTCGGAAATTTCTAAACAATCTAGCATGATGGAACGTGTCATTTCCGTAGATGATTTTAAAATCATGGACATCAAAACTCTGCTTCAATAAGGGCAAGATGTCTTCAGGATTCTCTACTATATCATCAGCATCTACCCAAAGTATAAAATCCCCCGTAGCCTTGCTCAGTGAAAAGTTCCTAGCTGCTGAAAAATCATCGATCCATTCAAAATCATAAATTTTTGAAGTATATTTTAAAACCACTTCTTTAGTTTTATCTTCCGATCCAGTATCCATCACAATTATTTCGTCAGCAATATCTTTTATACTTTCAAGACAGTCCGTTATATTCTTCTCTTCGTTCTTTACGATCATACAGACTGAAAGAGTAAATTTCTCTTTCCTCTTCCGGAGATAAAAATCACTCTGACCATGTCCCAGATTATCTACCCGGAATATCTCGTATCCCAATTTTTCACTTAACATATACAGAGTTTGCTGAGTATAGATGTAAGGATGGATCGTTAAATGATGTTCAGTGAAATCCCTCTCAATACCTTCTACACCCATGTCAGGGATCCTCATATAAAGAATTCCCCGGGAACTTAGGCAATCAAAAACTTTCTGTAGAGTTTCCAATGGGTTGTAAAAGTGTTCGAAGGTATGCACAAGAGTGATTAAATCAAACTTGCCTTTATAGGGAGTAATGTCTACTGATTCGAAATCAGCCTGAACCACAGGGACTCCGAGTTCTTCACCATACTTTAGTATTTCTGGTATGGCATCCATTCCCAAGACCTCTGCCTTGTCTTTTAATGCACTCAGAAAGATAGGATACTTAGAACCAATATCCAGAACAGTATCAGGAAGAAACATCTGATGAAGAGCATTAGCAAGATTAATGTTTATGCTCTTTTCATCATCCGACATTAAATGACCACTACCGGGACCGACTCCATTTTCACCTGGACCCTCATAAACTTTTCCCGGCAAAGTTTCCTGACAGTACAGATTACAAACAAGACAGACCTTATAAGCAGGGTATTTTTTAAATTCTGTAAAGTAAGCGTTTCCGCATATTGGGCATTTCATACTAATGATACGAGAAATTGAAGGTGAAATTAAATATTAAAATAAAAAAGGGTCGCGAATATTTCACGACCCTTTTTTAATGCACTCCAAAGTTAAAGGAGCTATATAAAATTATAAACCTGATCCAAAAATCGGGCGTCCAACCATTAGACATTTTCCCCCTCCGGAGACGCTTGCAGACGTGCCAGGAGGGGGAACCAGGAATCGAACCTGAATTTAATGTATGCTCTAAAGATTAGGTGAAGTGCATTAGACTTTTAAATCCCCATACGAGTGGGGAATATTTTTGAATAATATTTAAAAAGACACGGAACGGAACATCCCCATACAAGTGGGGAATATTTTCTACATATGTTTTAAGAGGTGCATTTAAGTTAAAGGAGCTTTAAAAGATAATATTCTGATTTACTGTCAGTTGCGTCAACCAATTGCGCCATTCCGCCACCCTGAGTACTGTTAAATACTCAGGGTGGCGGAAGAAGGACTCGAACCTCCACAATTAATGTATGCTCTAAAGATTAGGAAATGCACCTGTTAAAACACATATATAAAAAGTTTTCAAAGAACAGCCCCATAATAGTGGAGGAATTTATATAAAAATTGCTGCAAAAGTTTGTCATGCTGAAAAAAGCTGTTAGGCTTTTCGAGCAGGAGATGATCCCGCAACCCCAAGTTTATAAGACTTGTGCTCTACCAATTGAGCTATCGAAAAATGTAAGCAAAACGGATTAGGTTGCAGCAATTTTTTTCTAATTTATTTAAAAAGAAGACATAAGTTGGAGGTGCTTCCGGCGAACCGGATAAGCCATCCCCATGTAGAAGTTCACGTTTAAATGAACTTGTGGCGGGGATGGAAGCGGTGAAGCTTCACGTTATGTAAGCATCGCAGATTAGGATGTCAACTTTAATTTCAAAGATAATAATGTTCTGCGCAAGTTAACCGTGCAGTTTTATTCGGAAAAGAATGATGGATACGATCCACCGGCCTTTCGCTTGAAAAGCGAACGCTCTACCAATTGAGCTAATTCTTCAAATGTACGCCCGGACAGATTGGGTCGCTGAACATTAGTAGAAAGATAGCACAAAAATAAGGATGTGTCAACTATTATTTTCTTTCTTGCTAACTTTTTTTACTTCAACACAGAAAAAGTGTATATTAATTAAATTAATTGTTTAATCACGCAGTAAAAAACCCGTATCATTAGTATAGAGTAAATTTTATTTTAAAAAATAATTTGGAGGATATAATGTTAATACGGGAAATCTTTTCACTTTTTTAGGAGGTACCCATGAGTGAAGTACATGTCATTTATGACGGTAGAACAGACGATGTGAATCTTGAAGTATTGATTCCACCAGAAGACCGTGCGGCCTTAGGTATCGATGATGGTATCGAACTTAAAGCAGGCGATCTCACTGCAGACCAGATAAAAAAAGCTCTGGTAAACCACTACGACAAACCTGCGGAGGAATTCGAGGAATTGGTTGTAGAGTTTCACAAAACAGGAAATATCACCGTTCGACCAAATGCAATCTTCGGGGTTTGAAAACATTTTAACGTACAAGGAGTAACATAATGAACAATGTAAGAGAAGGCGAACAGGATGTCAGAGTAGGGATGTTGAACTCTTTTTTAACGTGCCCCCACAGGGATACAGACAAGTTGAAAGATATACATCTGGAATTGCAAAAAGTGGACCCTATATTTTATGCCCACTTAGCCGCCTGGTATTCTAAAAACGGGGATATTAGAGATCATCAGGAAGTGTTTGTAGGAGCACTGATATGTGACCCATATCTTGAAAACCGTGAAGTGGGCCTTGCTCTATTCAGAGAATTACCTACATTCTTAAAGAGAAAAGTCGTTGGTTTTATTAAGGGTAAGAAGATAAAATTACGTATAAAGACAGGAAACAAAATTCAAAAGGGTAAGAAAAGTGTTGATGAAGTAAAAATTGAGGAAAAACCTGCGGGTCTCTTCAAAAATATCCCATCTGCCTTTAGAAATGAGGTAAAAACTTACCTGAGCCACATTGAAAAGAATACAGGTCTCTTTGATTCTATCGCTATGAGAAACAAGAATGATCTTAAAGGTCTTTATGCGGCACTACACATAGCTCCGTCAGAAAGGGCGGAAAATATCCTCTTTAAGAATAAGTTTCCAGAGGACAGTAAATTAAATGTCTTCAAGGAAATTACTGAGGCTAAAAGTCCGGCAGAAGTTGCTAAATTAATAGTTGAGAATAACATTCCTTACACTGTAGCTGTAGGACTGGTTGAAAAAGTCACACCATCTATTCTGTTGGCATTGATCAATTCAATGTCTCCTCAAGAAGTTATAAATAACTATGCTTCTCTTGAGGAAAAAGGTGCGATGAATAATGAGGATGCCAAGAATCTCATCAATGCTAAACTTGAAAAGGCTAAACATTCAAATAAAGTTTCTGCATTGAAGTCAAAGGAAGCTGTAAAAACTGGAAGAGTGAAGAATGAAGAATCAGCTAAAGTTCTTGAGGAAATTGCAGATGCCCAAATTAAGAAAAGGGGTGTCATAAAAGTTGATACTGCAGTCTTTATTGATAAGAGTGGTTCCCTAGAAAAAGGTATTGAAGCAGGTAAAAATGCCAGTGCTTTGATTTCCGGAGCAACAGAAGCTCAATTAAATGTGATTGCATTTGATTCGGCTGCAAGAGAGATCATTGCTGACGGTAATAAGCTATCTGATTGGGAGAGAGCTTTTGCTCCCATTAATGCCCATGGCGGTACATCTATTGGTGTTGCGTTGGATTATCTTATGAGGAAAGATATTCGTGTTGAGCAGATTGTTATCGTAACCGATGAGGATGAAAACAACCATCCCCTTTTTCACCAGGTATATCCTGAATATGTGAAGAAGTTCGGTATATCACCTACTATCACGATTATTTATATAAATACTCCATGGGGGAGTAGAAAACTCAGCCAATATTTAAAACAGGCTGGGATTCCTTTTGATTATTACGAACCTGCAGGTAATGATTACAACTCCATGCCAGGTCTTATTACTATGCTGTCGAAGAATTCAAAACTTGATCTGATATATGAGATCATGGATACACCACTTCCTAAGAGAAAAGATTACAAATAGTGGGAATTTTAGATATAATAGATAAAATAGGTAAGCAGGAAGATATGATAACCGAAAAGGAAATCATATCTCCTGTTTTTTATAATAGAAGGATTGTCACCCAGATTGCGGGTATTACATATAGTCTTGATATACCTAAAATCGACCCGGGTTGGTATTCTTTTAGAGCTGTCAATAGCAAACGGGCCCGAGTTTCTGCACCCGCTGACATAGATAAAATACAGAACTACCTGAGGTATTTACCAAAAGTACGATTGATATTAACCTTCAGAAAAAAAGAAATTTTCTACGGAACTCCGATGAAGGGTAATAATTACGGATTTAAAGTTTCAGATCTATTACCTATTTATCTGTTCGATGATACTGCTGAGGAATTCTCGAAGTGCATCTGCAGATTTGATGGGGCCAATCTATGGTTTGATTCCATAGACATGTCAGGTGACCCGATCAAGACGGATTACCTCAGGGAATCCTTAAAGATATTGAGATACCCAAACAGAATAAGATATACCGGTTTAACAGTGGAAGAAAAAATTGCATATAACATTAAGTATGAACTGGATCAAAAAATTATAGAGGATTCAAAAAAAGGAAGTATCCAACGGGATATAGAACATGCCGGGGGAAAACATTTAGAAACCAAGGAACGTTCAGATCATCTCTTCGTTACTTATGAAGTTGATGGAGAGAGATTCAATTCAATAATATCCAAAGAGGATGGCCATAGAGTTATCACGGCAGGGATATGTTTAACGGATTACGACTCAGGTGAATCTGGTGACACTAAATTTGATTTAAAAAGTCTCATCTCTGTTATCAGAGAGGGCCAACAAACGAGACAAATCAATAAGGTTCTATAATATGTTCTTCACAATATAGGAAAGGCCTCCAGAATGAATAATAAAAAAATATCATCTTATAAGAGGTTTGGTGGTGAACGAGTAAAAACTTATGATTCAATTAAAGAAGCCGCTGAAGACATAGGCGTAGAGGAACGTCTTATTCTTAAGAGTATAGAAGAAAAGCCTTATAACACCACGATGGGACTTGTTTGGAAAAGAGGTGATGAACCACGCCTGTATAGAGGTCTTTGTCCCTGTTGTGATCAACGTGTTGAAGACGTGAGAAAATTAAAAAGGTATGAATTGTGATGACAGGCAATTAAATAGGGGGAAAAATCAGTATGGCTATTTTCAAAGAAGATTGTTGGATAATTTACGGACATAAATGGGGTAAAAATTTATATGGAGTACTCAGGTATGAATCTGAAGGTGAACCCAGTTCGGTAAATTTTGACTGGGAAAAAGTCTCAAAGAATGCAAAAAATATTATAGGGTTCTGCCACACCCATCCCGGAGGTTACCTGTCCCCTTCTCCGATAGATGATATCACAATGGCCGGTTGGGTGAAGGCTCTAGGGAAACCGCTCATCTGCGGTATTAAAGTTAGGAATGAAATTAGGATATACGTTTACGAAAGATCAAGAGAATCCGTTAAGGGTTACAGAAAAGTAGTGATGCGCCAATTATCATTCAAAAAGATTGGGCACTTCCTCAAGATAGAAATGGAATAATTATGGATTTATTTACGCATGAATTAGAATACCGGACGAAAGAATTACTTGAAAAAACGGCAAAAATCCGCTTAATGTTTGCTGGATGCGGCGCTATAGGATCAAATCTTATCGATAACATGGCCAGACAGGGATTCAAATCTTTGGCTGTCATTGATATGGACAGAGTCGAAGATCATAATAAGGGCACTCAAATATGGGACCGTCTTGATGTAGGAGGATTAAAGGTCGATAAGATGAAGACTAAGATCTACAATTCTACAGGTTCAGTTCTTGTAACAAATGGTAAGAAACTCCATGAGGATAACATAAAGAGATTTATTAAACCTTCCTCCTATGACATTGTAATTGATTCCTTTGATAATTCAGAGAGCAGGGGCCTGCTATACCGTTATTGTAGAGAGAACAAGATGGATTGCCTGCATGTGGGTTTATCCCAGGATTTTGCTGAGGTTATCTGGAATGAGGATTACACAGTTCCCGGGGAATCAAAAGGGCTTGATGTCTGTGAATACCCTCTGGCCAGAAATATAATTCTTTTAGCAATAGCAGTCGCGACAGAGACTATAATTAAAATGATCGATACTGGTGAGAAGAAAAATTTCCTGATATCTCTTAAGGATTTAAAAATTAGCGAACTGGGGTAATATAATGTTAAAGAACATCGTACAAGAAGTATGGCAGGTCTTTGGTAATCATCCTGTATTACTTACCATCATTATTATATTCTTAATGTTCTTTATTACAGTTCTTATTCTTGGATGGCCAGGTTTTAAAATTGATGTTAATGAAGATGCCCCGGACATGGACTTTGAGAATTCAGGTTTTCCTGAACCTACTAAGGAACCGTCTATACATGAGGATTACACTGTTGAATGGAAACAGACAGGACTGGAATTAGGTGATAACGGATTCCCCTCGACTATAACAGGTACCTTTACTCTTAGAAGGAGATAACATATGAGTTTCCTGCACTGCCATACCAAAGGATGTGACTGGTCACAAGACGACTGGTGGAGTTTTAAAATAGTTAAAGGTGGTTATTGGAGTTTACCCTTCATCAAAATAGGAATGAAATACAATCCTATTTCTGTTCTCTTATCCTACATTTTCACAGAAAGGGGTTACTGGTATCCCTGTAGAATCGAGATGGATAGAGAATGGGCTCATGAGAACAACTGCAGAATAGATCCTCATTCTTGGTGGCTTGCATGGAAAGCATTCACTCGGATGTTCAAAAGATTCAAGCACCAAAAATGGTGGACTTACGAAAGTTGGAAGAAAGATTTAGATAAGGGTAAAGCCGTGTGTCCTGATTGCGGTTTAGTTGATTTTGACATTGACTAGGAAGGACGTATTGAATGAAGATATTCGAAAGTTTATTTAGTAAAAATATCTTTGGTAAAAAGAAATGTGACCATGGCCTAAAGATTGTCATGAAAATTGAAGATGCCAAATTAACAGAACCTGGGAAAGAATCTACCGAAGTTAAAATGAAAATGGTTTACACTACTTGCCCAAAGTGTGATAAAATGTTCAAAGTTACTCCTATGGGAGTTATACACGATCCTGCAAATGGAATTTTTATGGATGAGAATCAAAAGATGGAAGATGAGGCTCCCATATCTGAAGAGGAAAAGAAAGGGATCCTCTTGGAGTTCCAGAAAGAAGGTATTCTATGATGTTGGATAAATACCTCTCACTCTTAGACGACCTCATAAAATTAAGAGAATCGAACAAAGGTACGGAGAGTGATGAAGAAGACAGGTTACTTGATGATATGGATTCGGTCTGGGAAAAAAATGACCGAAGAGGAACGCACAAAGGTTCAGAAATTACCTTCCAAGTCTAAAATTAATTAGAGGCATTATGATTCGTGTTAGTAGCGGAAAAAAGGTTAATTGTACCACTTGCAAAAGTTGTGGATCGAACGATGATATATCCGAATATTTTATAGGATCTGAATTCGGAGCAATAGTATTTAGTCTCTGTAAAAGCTGTAAGAAGGAATTAAGGGATCACTTAAAACCTTCCCCCCCCAAAGGCTAAAAAATAAACTTTCTTCACTTTTCTGAATAATTTCCAAGAATATCTGGTATAATAGAATAGTACTTTTTTACGAGGAGATATTATGATTGAGGAAATAAACGGTAATAAGATGATGGGAACTTCATGCACAAGTTGTGATTCAAAAGACGAAGTATCAGAATACCGGGTAGGTGATGAATCAGCCACTGTTGGATTTAGATTATGTAAAAAGTGTAAAAGTGAATTCGTTATAATTTTAAGGAAAAAAAGTATACAAGAATTGAAAGAAGTCCTAGATGGAATGTAATAAAAAAGGAAACCAACAATAATGATGAATTTAGATCCCGAACAACTAAGGGCGGTCGTTGCTGCTTCACCTACACTTGTCAATGCCGCAGCAGGAAGTGGTAAAACTCGTTGCCTCATTGCAAAGATATTAAGGACTATAGAACAAGGGGCTTCCCCATCAAGCATCTGTGCTATTACTTTTACGAACAGAGCAGCCAATGAAATGAAGGAAAGATTAAAAGCCCAGAGCGACAATTCTATGAAGGGTATCCAGGTCAGTACGATTCATAGTCTTTGTGTCAGAATCATGAGAAGTTATATAAAACACACCCCTTTAAAGCTGCCCTTTAGTATCTATGACGAGACAAATCAAGCGGCCATCATCAAGACTATTGTTAAAGCCAGGAATCTAAATGGTGAACCTAAGAATTTTATATCAGCTATAAGTAATGTAAAATCAATGTTGGAGTCAGCCCGTAAAGAGGATATAATAAAGGCATTCCGTAAGGGGAATAATACATCTGTTTTTGAAGAGGAATTTCTTATTGTATACGAAGGGTACCAGGATAACCTCTGGAAGAACAATGCATGCGATTTCGATGATCTTCTGATTTATGCCACTGATTGCCTCATGCACGAGGACTGTAGTAATCATTACTCGGATTTATGGAAACATATTCTTGTGGACGAATTTCAGGACACTTCCATGATTCAGTATAAGATCGTAAATCTATTGTACGACCCTAAAAAGACCAAGACTCTCTTTGTCGTTGGTGATTTTAATCAATCTGTGTACAGCTGGCGCGGGGCAAATCCTGAAAACATAAACGACTTCATTGAGAGGTATAAACCAACGGTTTGTAATATCAGCCACAATTATAGAAGCGGTTCCAATATAATTAAACTGGCAAATAATTTCCTTCAATTTGGTGTCCCCATGGTTTCAAAATCTGCTGCTGAAGGAAGTGTTTCATTTACCAAGTTTTCAAGCCAGGAGGATGAGGCAAACAAAATTGGTGATGCTCTATTGAGGAAAAGAGGGTGGGAAGACACAGCTATACTTTTTCGAGTAAATACCAGATCATTATTATTTGAGAGAGCCTTTGCTAGTAGACGGATACCCTACAAAATTGTAGGAGCTCTACCGTATTATCGCAGAAGAGTAGCGAAGGATATTCTATCTTATTTAAAAGCGTCTGCTAACCGGTCAGATCTTGAAAGTCTGATACGTATTGTAAATATCCCTAAGAGGGGTTTCGGGAATAAAAAACAGGAGAGATTATTAATAGAAGGATGGCCATACCTACAAGAAATGGCTAAAGAGATGTCTAAAATAAAATCCCTTGTTAATATTTTGGATAGCATTGAGGGTAAAAGTCCTGCTGATGCTATTAATGAAGTCCTGTATAGGACAGAGTATCGGAAAGAACTGAAGAAAGATTCTGATCACACGATGCTTGATTCTTTCATCGAGGTTGCTTCCAGTTTTCCTACTATAGAGGAACTTATTCTGGCCAGTACCTTTTTAGAAGAAGATAATGGGCATGGTGTTAAATTAATGACAGCGCATGCCAGTAAAGGATTAGAGTTTGATACAGTGTTTGTAGTAGGTGTGGAAGAGGGATTATGGCCTCATCAATTTTCTTCTAACACGAAAGAGGAAGCAAGACTTTTTTATGTTGCATGTACTAGGGCCAAGAAGTTCCTGAATATCAGTTATTCTAGGTCCAAGCTCTTTCGAGGGAGTTCAATGGATGTAAATCCCAGTAATTTATTCCTAAGTAGTTTTCAGAATTTCAATAAATAATATGGATATAATGTAAATAGGGCGTTTTGTCATTTTCTTTAAATAGAACAAGAGTTAAAGTCATGAAAGTTAGTAAAATAACATCTCGTAGATTTATCGCTGAGTTTCTAAATACAGAAAGAGGAAAAGAGATAGGTGAATCTCTTCGTAACGGATCTAATAAGGACGTTACTCCTGTGGATAAATTATGGGAGGAATACCGTAACCATATCCAAGCTCAGATAGAACAAGCTGAATTATCCTCACACAATAAAAAATGGAGAAGGACACTTTTTATTGTGTGATTATCTCCATATTATAATATTTCTTATGGAGGCCCTGGTAAAAATCCGTAAAGACTTACAAATGTTCCATCAATTTGTATATTTATTATAGCATCATAAGAACCAGGAACCAACCCAGTTGACATACCCACACCTATTATATCAAGAGTATTGGAAGGAAAATTAATAGTTAAGGGTCCAACAGGCTCTTTTCCAATCCCTACATAACCAGTACTTCCATCTACAAATAAGGCATTTACGTTTCCTAACGAACTCACTTTAAAATTACAATCTTCTTGAGAAGAATTAAACTTGATCTCAGCCGCAGCTAGGCTCATTTTAGTTTGAGCGTTACCTGTTCCTGGTGTCAGAATTTCATTGGGAACACCAGTACCAAAATACTCAACGGTATAAAGACCACCACCGTTTCTTCTAAGCCAGGAAGAACCTCCTACTATTCTTCTAAAATTTGTAGCGTCGTAATAGGTATTATGTCCTTCATATAAATTACTATCACTTGGACGGACGAAAAATGCACTGTCTAAACCAGAAGTGCTCTCTCTCATTTGGATACAGGATGAAACACCATCCCAACTATTACTGGGTGAAGTACCTATACCTATATTACCCTTATTACCATCAACATAAAAAGCATTTATTTTTTCTGCTGAGCTGATTCGTGTTGGTACTATTTCCTGATCTTGATTAAGTACAATTATAGTTGAGGAAAGATACAAACGACTCGTAAGTAATGAATCAATTACTGCATTAGCTGCTCCTGGAGATGCAAATTGTATATCATACGAACCATTTCCCGTACGTTTTAAAGTTGAAGGAGCACCACCAATACGTCTGTAATTCGTCCCATCATAGTAAGCATTATAAGTCTCATAAAAGTTTTGATCAGCAGTATTAGAATATAGCGCTGAATTATAACCGAAAGAAGCTTGATCAAATTCTATTAGTGAATCTACGCCTGACCAACCTGAGTTAGGCGAATCACCAAGACACACATTACCTGTGGCACCATCTACAACAAGAGCAGGTAGGATACCATTTGCATGAACTACAAAATCTAAGTCTAAATTATTATAATTAATATGTGTTCCTTGAAAAGAATCTACTAAAAACATATTCGATGTAGCGTTCCAATCAAGTTCAGCTCCAGGAGTGCCCCCGTGAAAAGAGGACTCAAGCCTGACCCCAATTCCCATCCTTATTCTATTAGAAAAATTAGAAGCATTTACAGTTTGCCACCTACTGTTAGTCTCTGAGTATATACAATTATCTACAAGTCCAGAATCACCACTTGCTTCAGAGGAGTAAATAGTCATAGGATACACAAGACCTTTTAAATCCATAACAGTCATACTCGCATCCCAATCCGTATTAGGTACAGTACCAATACCAATAGTACCTTTAGCGCCATCTACTACAAGAGCGTTACCTGTGTCTACAGCACCTACTTTAAAGTCAAAATCACCTTGGTTAAAATTAACAATGGTACCAATAGAGGAACTAACTTCGATATCTAATACTGTATTAGCATTCCAGTTTATTACATCATCAGTACTTAGTGGCCCTACACCGGCAGCTTTGATACTTGGCCCACTTACACCAGTCGATATTTGATTTGCAAAACTTGAAGTTCCGTTTTCCAATAACCAATCTCCGGAATCTGTCAATCTTGCATTAGAAACAAGACCCATCTGATCTGACGCACCAAATAATTTTGGTGTTGAGGGGCCGAGAAGAGCGGACATTTCCAAAACTCTTACTCCTGAGGCCCAGTCAGAAGAGACTAAGGATGTTGCTCCTAAAGCAATGTTCCCTCTTCCTGTAAGAGCATAATTAGGAGTTTTGATATAATTCCAAGAAGCAGAAGTAGCGTCAGTAGAGGTTAGGTTCAATAAAGCTTTGCCTCCGGTACCCCAACCAACAGCATCAGTTGATAAATTCAGGACATTCAGAACTCCTGTGTATTCAGCGGATATTAGAGCCACATCAGCCGCGCCTGCACTTGATACCTTTAGAGCATTTTCAGCATCGGGCTGATAAACTGTCATTGCAACTGAATTAGTTAATTCTGTGACACCTACACCCACGCGACCACTACCGTCTGTTCTTAATAAAACATTCTGTTCATAATTGCCAAACAAAATTTGATCTGCAACAGCAGCGGGTGCAACACCTGCTACTCCAGTTTCTCCTTGGGCACCAACACCTGTCTCACCTTGTATCCCAGTGTTACCTTGTACACCTGTCTCGCCCTGAGCACCCTGAACACCTTGGACACCTATACCTGTAACACCTTGCAGACCTATTCCACCTTGCAAACCAGTAAAACCACGAAGACCTGTGATACCTTGAACTCCTGTTTCACCAAGACTTGCTCCTTGGATACCTGTCTCGCCCTGAACACCTTGGATTCCTGCACCTGTTTCACCTTGAATTCCTGCACCTGTTTCACCTTGGATTCCTGTTTCACCAGCAGGCCCTGTTGCTCCTGTCACTCCAGCACCAGTTTGTCCTGTTGCCCCAACGGGTCCTGTGGCACCTGTAGGTCCAGTAGCACCAAATCCGGGAGAAGGAAGAGCATCTGTCCCGTCGCTCATTCTCAAGAAACCATAATCACGGAAGACAGTCCCTGCGATACCTGCATTAGTAGTATCAAAAGTACCTGCATCCAAAGTCATTGATCCAGCTGTTATATAATGAGTGGAATCAGCATCAAAAGCAAACTTCGGAGAAATTATAGTAGCTGAGGAGTCAGAAAATATTGTACCTGTAGTATAAATATTACCTGAACTATCTATATTCCAATGATTAGAACTCGCATCATATCCTGAACCCTTATTATTTATAAGAATTACTGATGCAGAAGAATCAGTACGATCATGATCTAAAACTAAAGACTCACTATACCCTTGATTCCATACTTTTATTGCTTCACCAGTACTATCATTTGATTTATTTATACGAAGTGCTGGTCCGCTTTCAGTACCCGCAACAAAAATATTAAGAGCTGGATGAGTTGAATCACCTACATGAGAAATATGGGCTGCAATACCTTCTCCAGTATTATAAACACCGAGACCAACATCTCTATCTCTATTATTAATTTCTAAAGCAATACCATCACCTGTAGCATCCTTATTCAGGATCATTAATGTATTGTTTACATTCTGAGTGATACTTACCGCTTCACCACCTTCATTAACAATTCTGACTGCTTCTTGTAAGCTCGCACTAGTAACATCAATAGCTATCCCTGCTGTACCTGGATGGTCAATATGAATACCATCACCGCTACCCTGGATCACCATATTAATACCAGATGCATCACCTGTAGTATTTAAAGAAATCATGTTACCATGAGTCTGATCAATCATTATAGAAGTAGAAGGAGAGAATGCTGTATTACGTATGTTTATTAAAGGATCATCACTATTACTTGTGACATCAAAAACAGAACCTGTAAAACCTGGAGCTGTTTTTACAATTTCAAAGGAATTTCCGGAGGCATCATCTCTTACCTTCATGATACCACCCTCTGTTGCTAAATGAGTAACAGAGAATTCATATCCTTTATTATAACTTGTTGAATCAAAAAGATTCTCAGTTGTATCTGAATTACTTTTTATACGAAAGATGCTACCAAATCCACTTGAATCTACATTAAATACTGGTTCATATCCTGAAAGAGAGTTTACAGTTAAATCATAAGCTGGAGCTTCCGCACCATGATTTTGAATGAGACGGGCATGGATTCCAACGGTATCATCAAAGGGAGTAATAGAGTCACCTAATTGTGTTGATCCTCTCACCTCTAAGTTATCATATATAACACTAGTCAGTGTTTCTTTGACCGTTAGTGTACCTTCTACAGTTAAATTTCCACCTATAGAAGTATCTCCTGCAACAAAGAGTTCACCAAACGTATAAGAACCTGTTGAATCCATCTTTTCTGGAGTTACTGAACCATCAGCTAATGCGGAGGAATCAATCCCACCATTTATCAACGATTGGTCTATTTCAGATATTGTTCGAACTACATTTCGAGTATCTGTTATGATACCTGAACTTATTGTCATAATCCCTACAGGCCGTTCCAGAGTTGCAAGGGGAGCAGTATAATGCTGAACTGTTGAATCCGTATCAATATAATCAGCAGGAGTAGGCCATCCCTCTGATACTTTCACATCGGATACTAAACGTAACCGGTTGGCGCTAGGAGAACCAACAACAACATCAAGTAACCCTAAATCGGTATACTCGGAGGTTTCATCTGCGGAAACTTCTGCTAAATGAGTATCCAGGTAAACATAATCAGTTCTATAGGGAATCCAGTTTATACCATCAAGAGTACGGTAGATCTTACCGTTAGTCCCCGCGACAAAACCGGTGGTATCACTAAAAGTAATTGCTCTCAGTTCTTCTCCACCTGCTATTGTTGAGGCATCCCATGTGACTCCATCCTCCGTATGAGTAATAACACCGTTTGCTCCCACAGCCCAACCGGTGAGTACATCGGAGAAATGAAGGTCATTAAGATTTTCTGTTGTATCGGAAACTTGAGTTACCCACGTAGTTCCACTATTGGTTGTTTTTATAATGGTACCACTATCACCCACAGCATAAACAACTGTAGTACTTACAGCATAGACTCTGGCAAGATCATTCAGGACTCCGTTTGTTTGACTAAACCAGTTTGTACCGTCATTATTATAAAGGACCTCTCCCAAAGTTCCTACTGCCCAGATATGAGTTAAATCAAAGGCATGGACACCACTCATATCTGAAGGGGTAACTAGTGTACTCTGAGCATCCCAGGTAAGACCGTTATCAGTAGTTTTTAATAGTGATCCAGCTTCACCTACAACCCAACCGAGAGAGGGACTTAAGAAAGACGCTCCCTGAAGATGAAGATTCTGATAATTAATAGGGATTGAAGGAAGATTACTTCGAATGTTAGTCCAGGTTGCTCCTACATCACCCGAGCGAAGTACTGCACCCAGATCTCCCACGGCATAACCTACAGTGGAATCACCAAAAGATACTCCATTTATATTAGAAGACGTCAGAGGGTCTGATACAATCCAGTTTCTTCCCCAATCAGAAGTATAAAGCATAGCACTGGAATCACCGCAAGTAACCACAGTAGAGCCTGCAAAATCGATATCATTTAAGATATCTGTCACGCCAGTAGGTGTAGTTAGAGCAGGTAAAACTGTTTCTGTGTAACCATCATCAGTTAAACTACCTGTATTTGTTTGATCATTATAGGAGATGTCGCCCTTAAGAAAGAGACGGTAACCTTTAAGATAAAATTCTCCTGGATTATCCAGGGTACCATCACCACCCGTGATAAGAAAGTTATTAACAGCATCACCTGTATTTTGAGTTTGAGCAATTTTATAACCGTCTCGAATTGCTGTATCACCAATTTGAGCTTGAATCACACGACGAGTGTAAGTATTCGATATTTCATGAAGATCACGAAGTTCCGCATCGGTAAGATTGGCCAATTGTTGTGCTTGCAGTAAATAGTAACGTTTCTCCTCGTTATAAAGATCGGGAGCGTAATCACCTTTATAAATTTCCGACATTATTTACCTCCTAGATCCTCTATCAAAAGAACTTCCTATTGAGTTGAAAGATCTGTTTCGTGACATTTCATTTTGGATTGCTGCAGATGGGCGCATTGTATGGCCCATACCCATTTTCTGTTTTCTTAAATACTGTTTATAAGTATTTGTATTTCCAGTTACTTCTATATGATTATTTTTTACAACACCACCACCAGAAGCCATATACTCACTAGCCAGATAAACAGCACGAGAATAGGCATCTGATTCATCATCATGAGCTCCCTTAACATCCGGGGCACTTACGGAGATTAAATATTTTGAATGAGCTATAGCACGTAATCTTAACATTTCAGTAACAAGACTTATATCCGTTGTCTTTTTTCCATCTACAACCCGTTCATCGCCTTCAGGGATTCTTAAGGAACTATCAAGCATCTTGGACATTAAATTCTGATAAATTTTAGAAGTTAACTCGCGGTTAACATGTATAGCCTGTATTTGTTTGAAACTTTTGTCATGAAGAAAAGGAATAATGGCCATGCCGTAATACTGATCCATTACTCCTTTTACGATATAGAATTTATCAGCATAAGAAGCTATCCAGTCGGCTATTTCATCCGGATGAAAGTATTCTTTACCTTCGTCCTTAGCATAGCGGACATCAATAGCATCAAGTTCAATCATATCTTTCAATACGCCACCAACTTCTTCTTTTACTATATGACAGATTGCAATCGCAGTTCCATCATTCTTTAACCCTACGTCAATCCCCATAAAATGGGGAATACGCTCATAACTCATTTTCTTCTGTTTCAGACCAGGAATGATGTTCAATCTCAACATCTGTTCATTTTCAATCCAAGCAGAAACCCTATCACTAAACTCAGCTCCAAACTCAGTCATATAAGTAACTGGGTTTTCTATGTACTTGTTTCTGAGATATTTAGGAGAAAGAGTATAATCAACTTCCCAGGAAGGAGCTTGAATCATTAACCAATCTGTGCATGAGGATTCCATTGATCTTTGATTAATTTCAAAGAATTTTCCGGACCGGTCATTAGGGGAAGATATTGCAATAACTTTTCCGTGAGGATTACCTTCAGGAGAACTAAACTTAGCAACAGAAGGCGTAGCTGACTCATATACTGCTGTATCTGACTTATCAGAAGCTGATGAACTATTTCCTTCAAAGAAATGGGCCATCTCATCCATAACCACTACAATATTATTATGACTACGAGTTCCTCTAGCACTACAGGCACTGGCGCTTACACGGATAGTAGGTCTTTCATGATTGTATTTTTCAAGATCTCTTTGAGTACTTAAACGCATGGAACTTTGAGTAGCCTGATTTCTAAACTTCTTGAAATAATTTGATCTTTCAAGATGCCCGCAAATACGACGAAAGAGCTCTGAAGCTACCTCTTTATCTGTAGCAAGACAACTAAACCAAATCTCGTCATCAGGCATTATTTTGTAGAATTCCTGAGGAGAATATCTTTTCAGAAGTTTATAAGTTTCAAAACAAATAAGTACAGCAATACTACTTGTTTTTAATCCACGACGACCGATAACTAATTGTAGATTCTCTCGTTGATCTGCTGGATTACCTGTAATTTCTTTTACATTAATTCGACCTTCATTAAAGAGGAAATGAAGATATTCTGTCTCATTGAAGGTATAACGAACTTTTTCGTTAAAGCGGTCATTTATGATGATGTTTCGCTCATCACCATCTGACAGAGGAAGATTGTAATAGCATTTGAAAATGAATTTTTGAACAGGAAAAAGTGGAGGAACTCCTGAGGTAGAACCTAGTCCCAAACCCCATTCAGCTTCTGCAAATTCGATAATGTTCTTTTCAGACTCATCTTTTATTTTTGTATTAGTGATGTAGGTCGTACAAAGTTCTGATAAACTCATTATCTTACCTTAGGGGTCATGGCTTTTATTAACTTCTCTGCACGCTCCTCCCAGCCTTCCAGGTTATTACTTAAAGCGTGAAAGAACATTTCTTTATACTCAGTAGGAGCTTGAATTTCATCAAAAGTATCTGAAACCATAGTCAGTAACATCTTAAACACCTCACGAAATCTAGGGCCTCTGAGATCCATATCTCCGGAAGACCCCGTCAAAGCTTGGCGTTGAAGTAATGTTTCTGACATGTACTTCAGTAATGTTCCACGCTTTAAAGAGATATATGAACTATCCTTACCTTCACCTTGCTTTTGTTGACGCAAGGTTTTTAAGGACAGCTGTTCTTCTGCAAGCCCCAAAATGACCGATTTTAAAATGGCCTCTGGAACTTCATCCTCTTTAATAGCAAGACAGATCTCATCATCAGCTATCTCCATTGGATGGGTAACTGTAACTTCTACGAGACTTGCCGGTATAATATCTGAATCTTGAGGTCCCTTTATGGCACTCTCAAGATCCAAGTTTCCATGACTATTTTCTGGCATTAATTACTCCTAAAGTACGCCATCAATCCCTGATTTTTGATCCAGACCACCAATATTAAGTGGACTCATATCATAAGCATCATCAACAGGAATATCAAAACTGGCCCCAGCAAAAAAATTCATGAATTCCTGAGTTGCAGGAACAATAGTTTCTTCCGCAGGTAAAGTCTGTCTCTCTGGAAGATCCGCGACAACTTTCTTTTTGGGCTGAGGAGCAAAAATGTTTGCTTTCACACCTGCTGAAATTCCGTTGTAATCTTTAACAGCATCAAGAAGAACTCTATCTGCATCCTCGCTTGATAATTTCTTCTCAAGAAGTTCACCTTTAACTTTTTCAAGATCATTACCTTTACGCAAAGAAATAGCTGCAGCTGTTACATGTTCAGCCAAATGATTGCTGGACTTACCGGTCAGTGGATAATAATGCCCCTGAACACCAATCTGTCTTTCAGGTTTCTGCTGTTCTTCAAACTGAGCAACCTTAAAAGGATTTTCTTTAGCAATTCTTTTAAGCTCTTTCCCGATCATCTTAGAGATTTTATTAGTACTAATGAGTGTATCAATATGCTCAGGAAGCACATCGCGGGAAGCAAGTACAGCCAAGTACCTTGCCGCTTCTTTAAGATCTACCGCAGCGTATTTCCCACGAAGCATTTCTTTAATAGCACTTCCAGTTTTACCTTTGGAAAGATTTTCACGGGCAAATTCAAGAATAGGAAGAACATTACGGAAACTGAGTTCATCCTCTGCTATTTTACTATTTGCTCGTTTGTTTTCTGCCATCTCATTAATTTCTTTTACAGCTACTTCTTTAGAAATCTTTTTCTTGGCATGAGCAACAACAGCTCTTTTCTCAGGTTCAGGAACTGCCAAGAAAGCTTTACGTAGAGATTCTTTTGAGTCTATTACGAAAGAACTGGCAATACGGCTGTCGCCTACCAAATGAGTTTTGTATTTCTTGAAGAGGTCTTCATTATAGTTAATACTAGCGACCACATTCTTATGAAATTTATTGGCCAGAAAACATGCAACATCAGAACCAATTTTACTCTCGTTTACCACAAGATACTCTGCAAGACGAGTACGATGAGAAGCCATGAAGCTTTCTGCTTCTTTAGCATTGGTGAAGGCAGAAGCATCAATGTAAACATTTCCTAAGAGACCTTGCTCTTCAGAAAGTTTAACCATTTCATCTTTTGCGGAAACGATTGAGTCAGGTGAAAACCTGACACGAAGATGTGCCGATAATTCAGTACCCTTTAATCCAGACATCATGGCTTTCTTAGCCTCGCGAACGATATCATCCACGACCACCGGTGTCTCCTCAGCATTCTTTCCCATTGGACATATAGGTGTATTAGGGATAAGATTAAGACCGGTCTCGGCTTTGTTATGATTCCAGAGATCAGCTAATTTTGGCTGAATTCGAACTGAATTATTATCAGACGGGTAATTGTCATACTTATCAGTATCTACCGAGAGATAATCAAGATTATTTACCGGAGGATACTTAGGTTCTGCACCTAATATGTCTAAAGAAAGGTCACCTAACATATTCTGCTCCTTCTATTTATTTTTTTGAAAAAAATTCACTAATGATGCTTGTACTGCTTTTTTAAATTTTTCTTCACCTGCACTGGCATTTCTCAAAACCTTACTCTCAATACTGTCTCGGGTATCCGGATCCGCATCAGGTAAGATATCGGGCTTTTCTTCTGCTGATTCATCATAATCCTGATCATCGGTATCCTCTTCTAATTCTTTTACAGTTACCAAATCATCAGGATTTAAATCATCATCTTCTTCTTCCACTTCTTCCGCTTCTTCGAGGGCTTCTTCTTTTTCCTTGATGAGTTTTTTAACGTCCTTATCATCCTGCACATCCCAACGAGGATTAGTCAACTCATCCGCAAGACAGTCAGCAACATCACTTAAATGGCGAATAGAAGAATTAAAAGTCTCTTTGATTTCTTTAAGAGGGATAATGTAACCTACTCCACCTAAAAGACCATCAGGACTAACTTCTGGACCCTTAAGTTTAGAAAATTCATTAAGAGATGATGTCATTGTCCCTAGAGAAACCGTCACATTATGAAGAATCTTCTTAATGTGTTTTAATTTCTTAGGATTATATTTAAAATCCGCTGGGATTTCACGTCTTACACCCGCAGCAGTCTTAAACCTTCCTGGGTTATCTGTAAATCTTTCACGCATAGTGCACCCCTTATACCCGAATAGGTTCTTTTGTGTCAGGATCAAAAAGACGCTCAATAACGACATTGCCTGTCTTATCCTCATTTATACGCCATAAATCTTTTACAGCTTTATGAACGAGGGTATCTTGTGATACCCTAAAAAAATCGGACAGATCACCAAGAGAAGCGACTTTCACTGTATTGGGTAATGCTTGTGTCTGAGAATCGTCAATAAAACTGTCAAATCCACAAACATCTGCTATTTCTGCACCCTTCAGAGAACCTACATCTTTTAAAAGAGTTTGATAAAAATCATCATTAGCCATGAATACCTCCGTAATTATCCAATATTAGATGGAAACCCATCGATATTTCCGCCAGTAGGTGGTTCTACAGCATCCATACCTTCAGGATCCGGACCACTGCCTCTCTCTTTAACTGAATCACCTATAGGTGGTTCACTTGGAGAAAGAAAATCTCCCTTACTTGCATCGGAATCAATTTCAGGTCTCTCACCTTGTCTACTATAATCAATTTCAATCTGGTCATAATTATCATGAGGACTTTTTAAAGAGTCCATTATCTCTTCACGACCTTCTGGAACATTAGAATCATTGTAATAAGTCTGCTGTCTAGGAACAGGCGTCAATTCCGCCATAATTAGTGCCGCAGCAATCGATCTTAATCTTGCAACTGCTCGTCTATAAGGATAACCTGGAAAAACATAGATCCTCTCCCACTGCTTTAAAGCACTTTTCATCTTAACCAATTCTTCCTCATCCTTTTCTGTCTTAATGAGTTCCCTAATATTTTGAGGAGGATAAAACACATAAGGATTAGCATCTGCGGATCCAGGAAGACTACTTCCTGTAGGTGGATGAAAAACATGGTCTGATCTCTTATTATGCACAGTTTCTCCATTAAATTAAGAACGGACTACAGAATATCAAGCTGGCCATATTAAGAGATAATTAAAAGAAATCCATAAATATATGAGGGAATTAATCTTAGATAAAAATAGCCCTGCACATGGCAGAGCTATTTTTAGGTATTATTTTGTGTGGATTATTATCGGAAATAAATTATCTGAATAGATTATGAAAAGAGCAATTATAGCAATTACGGCCACAGTTACAAAGAAATACTTAAAAAAAGGATGATAGATATTGAAGTAAACCAAAATCCTTTTTACAATACTACCCAAGAGAAGCCACGGCCAGATAAGCATTAATGCTCCAAAGAACTCATCACGGGAATCTGTCATATTTCTCGTAACAAAATATCCTATTACAATGTATACAACTATACCCATAAAAAATAGACCACCTGACATACAACCTCCTAACCAACTGGAATCCCTTCAAGCATACCTTCTTCAGAACCGCTAAGATCGCGCATTCCTTTTGCTTTCAGTTCTTCGAATTGTTCTTTAAATATAAAATAAACTGTCATTGAAGCGTCAGGTTCTTCTTTCCAAGAATCAAGAGAATAAGTATCAGGATTCAACGCTTGTTTTATCTTTGCTCCGGCACCTACTGAAACTTCTACTTTCTTTCTTGCCCGAGTTCTGGGTGTTGATACGCATATGCATCTTTCCTTCTCAACAAGATCCTCTGGATACTCCATTATAGCGGGTTCTTGTAACGGCCCTAAAGCCGGAGTACTGGCACAATCTTTTAGGGAAGAATCAGGAGGATCCATATGGTTAAAGAAGGAATCAGAAACCATAGAGTTCAGTGTAAAAATATTTTCATCCTTCGCTCCTGACGAATTAGAACTCTTACTCTTAATAGATAATTTAGAAAAACCTTTAGTGGAACATTTAGTATTACCTAAAGTTTGACTCCCTGCACTTAAATAGGAAGGCTGAGTATAAGAGATATTACTCTTTGGGATTTCGTGTAAATACATACTCCTGATTAAATTACTTACAGGAGCTTCTCGTCTTTCCTTAGGAGTAAAAAATGCAAAACCAAATGCCGGTACAGTATTTTCCTTGCCTATCATGTGAGTAGCTACATCTCTCAATTCTTCCTCACTAAAAAAGAACTGACGAACAGCATCACCAGCACGAAAACCGTCCCACCAAAGAGGGTTTTGCGATACGTAGTTTCTTTCAGGCCATTTAAAATCACACTCTGTACAAAAATGATCACCCACAAAAGCACAGCCATGCTTCGGGCATTTGTTCTCATACTTTTCCAGATGAAAACCTGAGGTCTGCATACCTGTTATAGGATTTGCTCCTTTAACAGTAGGAATTACCGCAGTGTTGTTCTCATCATTTTGCCGCCAATTAAACCACAACCCCTTTTCAGGTTCAACAGGCACAACGAATACTCCCTGTCCTTTCATCCATTTTTCAGGCGGGTGAAGAAACTCATCTGCATGATAAACAGGTAAAGCATAACCTACAGGAAGTTCAAAAACTTGCTCACCACGAAGCCTGCATGCTTCCATAATCTGGGCCTTGAAACCTTTATATTCCATTGTATCTTTCATGATAAAATCTCCTTAAAAGGGAGAGGTGTACTCTCCCCCTATTCTTATTTGGATTTAGTATGTTTTATTACCGAATGCTCTTTGCCCGTTTTGAAAAAAAGGATCTGCTACATCGGAAGGGCGAGTCATAATAACACGAAGTTTAGGTAAACTGTTTGTGAGCTTCAGATTATCAAATTTCTGTGCCAGACCTGGCCAAGTCGTTTTCAAATCTCCCAGACCCTTTTTCGCACTATTGATAACTGCTTTCCTGTCAGAATAACTATCGTCTTTAAAGTAATGCGAATCAGCAACAAGTTTTATGTAAGCCAATTCATCATCACCCAAACCAGAGAAATTCGACATGCACTTCTCACAGTAACCCTTATAAAGGGTCTCACCACAAATAGGGCACAATTCTACTATACGATCTTCTGGGTTTAACTCAGTGATCTTATAGATGGGTAAAATTTTCCCATCTATTGGTAACATAGAAGGATTGACTCTTTTTCTGGAAGCTTTCAGCAATTCAAGACAAGAATTGATATCAAGCACTTCTTTACCTGGTTCATATTTAGTTTCAGAAGGAACCAATACGACAAAATTCTGCTGTTTAGCACGTCTATGTAGTAATTGCTCTACTTCATACTCCCTATCCTTCACGTACCTTTCAAGAAGTTCTCTATCGCTCCACTGATCAAGAGGTCGGTTAGCTTTAATGACCTCTGCTATCGTCTGTATCTGAGAATCTGCATCAATTACTGGATACTTCCTCTCAGGTGGCGTAGTAGTCTTTGTTAAAGAATTGCCTTTAAGAGCGGATACGGCAGCTTTCAACTTTAAAAAAGGGACATCACTTCCACAACCAGCTTTTAAGACTCCTACAAGATCTTCGATAGTGGTGGTTTCAGAATCAAGAATAGCGATACCAACGGGACTGTCTTCAATTCCAGCTATTTTTAAATCTTCAATTATAGATTTTTGTTCAACAGAAAGAATTTCAGAAGTTTTTACAACGCGGTCTAAAAAAGGTGTAGTTTGAGCCATGAGACTCTCCTATTCGTTTGGTAACCTGTCATAGTCACCTGTTTTGAGCATCTCGATTGGCGGCTCACCCACACATGCCTTCAAACCTGCATGTTCGGTTTAAATTTAAAATGATTGTTTCACAAACTAATGTCAAACAAAAAAGAAAAAAAGAGAGAAAAAAGTCAGACCCGTGTCTTGCTCACCACATTACTTCGGGTGCTAGCTGTCCCTTAGTACTCGGTTCCGGCCTACAGGGTCTGATAATATCACGCTTCTCACAGCAATAAGAACAAATGTATTGAAAGATTATTAAACTTCCATACTAAAGAGTGCCAGAGCTCCACGGTCAAAATGGGGGAGCTTTACTTCGTGCAACAGATAAAGATTACCTTTTATAATATTAAGCAACACATGAAATTTCTTATATTCTGGTGACGTCTGCATCTCTATCTCTATTTTTATTCTACACTTTTCAAAACGATGCCTAACTTTTACCTGAGTCATCTTCTTTTTCCCCTCAACAAGATTAAACTTCTCGTTTATTAACTGAGCAGTCTTACTTTGGCAGGTTGTCTTCATCATAAACTTTATGATTTCCAGTTCGAGTTCCTCAAAAAGGACTCCTAGCTGGCTGTCAATTTCTTGCTCTGTTATTTTTGGGAGATCACGCAGAAATCTTAAGCGCTTTTTTGCCCGGGTCAATCTACTGGATATAGCACCCTGAGTCACTCCAAAGATCTTTGCTATATCTTTTTGATTCTTTCGTTCATTATAATATAATTCTATAAGATCGATCTCTCTTGGCGGTAAGCGATATAGAAAAGGCCTGATTTCGTCGTATGATATGGAGAAGTCTTCGAACTCTTCATACTTTATAGCATGCTCATTAGAGAAACGAGCTTCCATCTCTATTGAGTCCATCCTTTTTAAAAATGAAGCAGTTTTCATTTAGTCTTCCTCGTCGTACAAAGAGGGACAACTCACTACTGCAGGAGCCCTCCTTGCGGTAAAAGAACGTTCGTCCACAAAAGCATCTACATAAGAACCGGCTTTCACAGAATTAATTTCGTACTTCTCTAAAACAGGTACAACCCCTTCAGCATTAGGTATTCCTGTAGCTATCTCTAGTTCTAAATCAGTTCGAAGCTTAACTAACTGATGATTCAACAGAACCTGTTCTTTATTCTCCAACAGAGAGGTACGCTGAAAATCTGTCAACTTTTCACTTTCGAGATTATCAAAAATCTTCTGTGGATCCTGATACTTTTCTGTCAAACTGGCTATAATCTTTATAGGAAGTCGAGGAACACCTGGAACATTATCAATACTGTCACCTTTAAAACATTGATAGCAAACAAAGTTTTTAGGGCTGACTTTAAATAATTCTCTAACTGCTTCCTCATCAAAAAACTTCTCTTCGTATTTACCTCTCTTAGGGCGAATAACAATAACACTACCGTCCTTAACCAATTGCAACATATCCTTATCAGCACTATAGATATATACTTGACCTTCTTGAGAATACTTTTGCACCAAAGAAGCTATAACATCATCCGCTTCTTCTCCTATGTATTCGGCTTGCGATACACGAAGGTGAGAAAAGATTTCTTTTAAATCATTAATCTGCTCAAAGATTCCTATACGGGGTCGTGTACCTTTGTAAGTTGCAAAAACTTTTTTACGACGCACAGGTTCATTATCCCAGGCAATTGTAATATGACAATGAGGAAATCTTGTCTTTAAAGAACGAAGACTAACCAAGAATCCATACACACTTCCCGAAAAAAGACCAGCCTTTGTCTGAAGATTAATGAAGGCAAAGTGAGAGCGAAAAACAAGGCCAAAACCATCTATAATTATATGATCCAACTTAATCAGCCTTTCTTAAAAGTGTAGAAGGAATAGGGGCTATCATCTCCCTGGATATCCTCTTTATCTTAACCATTATCTTTTTACCATCTTCTTCTATTCCAATTACCTCACCTACTAAATTCTTAAAGATTCCACCAAGGATCATGACTCTGGTCCCTATCTGAAATCTCTTTTTCAATGAGTTTCTTAATTTTCTTTTCAAGTCAGTTATTACACTAGCATTAACTGTCTGGTACTTCCCTGAATAAAAAAGGGCTCCAGAAAAAATTTTACTCTCATGGATATTGTTGATACCTTGTCGAGCTTCTAAACAGTCCTTGATAAAGGCATAGCCTTCCATTAGAACACTTGTAGAAGTATAGGAGCCCATTTTTTCGTGGTGTATCGGGATAAAATAATCAACCTTAGCACCAAAAACAGTGACTATTGCTGCTTTAATATCCCTATAGTTCACATCTTCTATGGTATCATTCAGTTCCAGAATCAACCACTGATCGGTTTTCGCCAATACGTCCTCCTACCAAATTCATAGAGAATACCTCTGCTGACAAGTTCTCGCTCTCAAAAGTGTTACCCGGACGATCTTCTTTTGGTAAGGGCCATTTATGTGGCACTATTTCTGATTTTTCTTTATCCCCAAGTTTTTGGTTTTCTAACCGCTTCTTCTGCTGACGAAGTAGAGCATTTCGTTCTTTAATACTCAATTTAGAAAGCTCAGCATAAGAAAGGGGGGATATTGTGGTTGTATTTTTTGAAGGTACATCAGTTTGTGTTTTATTTGATATTTTTTGTGTTTGTTGTATCCGAGGTATAAAATTACTTGCTCCAAATTTATAATTCAAAACAATTAGATCACTTTGTAACCCAACCTTTTCCACATATTTATCTCGTGTAATCAGATAGTTTAAAAATTCGACTAGACTAAAACCATGAACTTCTTTCAGTTCTATTAAAAAATTTAATCTCTTTTGGGAAAAATTTGTATAGCCGTAAAGATAAGTAGTAGCGTCAGTTACCATGGACAGAAGCATATTATAGAACTCAAAAGAAGAAAGATAGGAAGAGATAGATTGATAAGTATTTATAACCTTTTCCACGTCTATCCCTAAATTGGAAATGATTATAAATATATCCTCTTCAAAATCTCTGGATACCATATTTAGATTTTCAAGAGTAATACTTCCAACGTAAGCTACTTCTTCTAAAAGATTGATTGCACTACGAACATGCCCTCCAGAGCGCTCCGCTATGACCTGAATAGCATCCTCATGATACTCCATCTCTTCTTTATCACAAATGACTATTAATCGTTCAGCTATTTGAACAGGAGTCACCTTTGTGATGTGAAACTCCATACAACGGTCACGAAGGGTACTTCTCATCTTATCCGGATCGGTGGTACAGAATTCATATATCAAGTGCTCAGGGCATTCCTCAGTCTGTTTCAGTAATGCATCCTGACCTTGTTTCGTTATATCATGACTCTCATCAATATTTATAATTTTCTTCTTAGATACTGACAAGGAAGAAGCGTCATCTCGTAGACTAACCATGTCATCTTTACCACCATAAGACGCTGCATCTAATTCCATGTAACCAAAATGACTCTCATCTTCAAATAGAAGACAAGATTCACAGGCACAACAAGGTTCACCATCCTCAGGAGCATCACAGAGAACAGCTTTAGCAAAGATCCGTGATAGAGTAGTTTTTCCATCACCATACGGTCCGGAGAATAAATAGGCAGAACCATAACGATTCTGTATTACGGAAGCTTTAAGAACACGCACTACTGGCTCTTGGCCAATAACATCCTTAAACGTCTTTGGTCTGTATTTTTTTGCTAGTTTAATATTTTTCAACCTTTAAAAAGTACTTCTACCTGAAAAGACTACTAATATTCTATATATATAAAGACATATTCATATAATAATCTATTAATAGATGCATGTCAATCTATTTATTTTTTTTACTGAAAATCTCATATTTCAAGACTTTCAAGGTATTTCTCATAAGTACCTCCTATAGGCCATTGACCTGTCCTGATAAGCTTCTCCTTCATCTTTTTATTCATCTTTCGCATATAACTTACTTTAGCATAGGCTTCTTTAAAAATGAGGTTAACTTCTTTAAACACTACTTCCACAGGAAAGCGATCAGGATGAGTACTAAAATAAATACCAGTTTTAAATGCCCGGATTTCTATAAGCTCTTTATCCAAATTGCGAGTATTACCCGCATATAGTGTACCGTCAGCACACCTCAAGAAAAATACTGTCCAACCTATATTAGTTAAATCTCTCTTCACTATTTATCTCATTCTCCGTTTACTTATAAATCTTTAAATGCACTATTAGTTACTTTATCGTAAAGACCATTAAAACGAATTATCAAAATATCAACTAATTTTCTAACAAAATCTTTTACGAAAGTTCGGAGAAGAGAGAAGGGCCAGAAAATAACCCATATTCTAATCTTTTTTATATATTTAAGTACTTCAGGCTTCTCTCTAAGGTCGGATTTAAATTGAGTATAAGAAATCCACTCATCACTCAACTTCACCCCTGACTTCTTTGATATCATTTTTTTAAAATCAGTCTCAGGAGTATACTTCTCATCTGGACAATGGAGTTTAAAAAAATCTACCCTCTCTTTTCTTACTCTTTCTGCTATTTCATTAACAAGCAACCACCACTTAACAAAGGACCACAAGAATCCTATAACTGTACAACCTATTAGATACAATAAGGAACTTACAGGATGGAAGAAAAAATATGAAATAACATTAACCTTACCTAAGTAGGAGAGAAATACCACATAGGCAGTTATAGAGATAACGACCCACGCCAAGGATTTACCCTCTGACAAAATAAATGCCCATATAACAAAAGCAATTGTTACAACGAACCACCATAAACTACCGAATACAAATAAAGCTAAAAAGACATCCATCCTCACCTCCTATAGAAAGGGCATATTTTTACTTATATGTTTTTTAAAAGCTGAAAGACTCATAGACTCCCAGCATTTCGCTGGATCCTTATAATTTCCAATACTCATCGAAGAAATATTTTTATACTCCTCTGCTACCCGTTCTGATGCACGTTTACCGGGCTCATCTGAATCAAATACAGTTACAATCCTGTCACAGAATAAATTGAGATAATTGTATTGAGGTTCAGAAAAACCTGCGGTTAAGGAAGCTACCGTATTAGGGAGCACTCTAGATAAAGCCAGGTAATCAAAAGGACCCTCTACAACATAAACTCTATTCTCTTTATAGATATGAGGTAGGGCATCATAAAGGCCAAAAAAGAATCCATCAAGCTTCGCCTTTTCTGTGACAAAAACTTTAAATTCTTTCGTCTCTATTGCTCTCCCGACTAATCCTACAAATCTCCCTATCTCATCTCGATACGGGAAAATAATCTTATTCTGTAACCAACGGCCCCTACCACATTCTTCCATGAAGCGCTTACGGTCGGCACTATCTTCCTCCGGAACTCCTATCAACTTACTGAAACCAAGTTTATAAGTACGAATATCATCCACACTTATCTTTCTTGATTGTAAATAATCAATTGCTTCGGGATAACGGAAGAGTGCCTGGTGAGCATTTTCTATAAGAGTGTCAAGAAACATTATTCTACTGACAAACCCCAACTCTCTCCCGAGAGTTCCAAGTTACCAGGCCTAATCACATCGAGAATCCATTGTTTTATCTGTTTTTCCGACCTACCCGCGAGTTCACCTTCAGCTGCATGCGCTCCTGGTAGATACCATACCTCCCAATATTTCCCGTCTCTTAAATTTCTTCTACTCCTTAAAGCCTCAAAACCAGACAATATTAATCTCTGCGCTTTCTTTTCTCTATTCCCATCATAACCACCAATGGACTGAATATAAAATGCTCGATTACAGTATTTTACACTCTCAGTCTTATCAGGTTCACGAAGTCTTCTTATAGTGGCAGGCTTCCCATCCCATATAGGATCAATATCCTTATCAAAAACTATTGGAGGATTCTTATGAGCTGGAGCTGTCTCTAATACCCCCTGATCATTTACTCTAACCCACTGATGACCAATTAAGGCACACTCTAAGGGAGTTAAATCCTCATTCTTAGTTGCTTCAATTGTTAAGGAGGTCTTTTTTTCCTCGAATGATGTACACGATGTTATTCTCATTAAAATACCTCCTCTTCTTCTTTCAATTCGGATTGAGCACAAGCTAACTTGGCTCTTGAATTCTTAATTCTCCTGATTCCCGCTCTTTTATCTTCCCTTTCCTGCTTCTTTTTAAGTCGGTCCTCTTCATTAATCACTACAACTTCCCCAACCTTGAAGCACACGATCTCTGGTACACCATAGGAGGGGTACTTTTCAGCAAAAAAGGTGACCTGTGACCTAGCGGAACCTATTTTATTGTAAATACGGGCTTCTCGGACGTCCTCTCTCCAAATTTCTCCAGAACCGCTATTGCCTCTACGGTGAAACCATTGACCAGCCTTATTCCGGACGGCATAAAATTCAAGATCTTCGAAATTATTCATCTTATTTCTCCAAAACTACACCAAATTCTTCACCTTTTTTCATGATTTCCCTAAACATCCATTCAGGAACCTTCTCAAAAAAGCGCTCTTCCGTCTCGGGGTCACAATGAAACATAGGAACACCTCTCTCACAAACGCCCTTTTGACCATTTCGGCCTACCAGATCGTGATAAAAGATGGAGATTATGTATTTATTGTCTTCTATGGAAAGTTTTTTCCACTTACCGCTCTTGACCCTAGCTGCTTTGATTAATTTTCCCTTTTTACTTTCCCAATCAATAATTTCTTCAAGCTTTGCTAGCCTGTTTGTTAGGATTAGTTTGGAATCTTTGTGCTTTTTATGGAAATATTCATTAAAAGCACTTGTCAAAAACAGTAGGTCACCAGATTTTAGTTTTTCGCTCATACAGATGATACAGATTTAACGAGGTATAATTAAAGAGAAAAGATTATTAATTATATTTTAGACAGAAATGCTTCAAAATTCGTTTCAGTATTTAAAAGGATCTTTAAGTCCAAGATGGTGTCCTCCGTAATTTTTGGGGAAGTATCTTCAGAGACTTCTTCACAGGATTCTTCCTTATTTGGAATGATAGCCTGTCCACTAAATTGAAGGTTGTATTCCTTTGCTAAGGATCTTGTAAATTCATTGGACAGAATGTCTGTTTTATTGTCGTAGTGGACCACATTACTATTACACTTAGGGCAAACATAAAGCAAAAATTTATATGTTTGATCTTTAACCTCAGCATGAGCTGGACTTCCACATTTCGGACAATTTAATTTGAGGACAATGGTTTTATTACTCATTTGTTATCCGTACTCCGAGACTATGTCTCATTAAAGTTATTGCACTACTATGCAAATAATCATCTCTGGACATTACACAAGGCTCTATAACTGTTACTTCATAACCTCTATTTCGAAGTTCTTCCGCAGTAAAGAGCACTGACGTATGGGTCTCTACCCCTACAATTCCTATATGATTTAAATTTCTTTTTAACAAGATATCTTCAAGAACTGTGCCAAAGAAAGCGTTGTACCTTGTTTTTATTATAGTTGTTTGCCCAAATTTCTTAAAATCTTTATGTATAAAAGAATCAGGCGTGTTTGCTACAGAATGGGTCTTATCGGTGGTAAAAAACTTATCTTCTGTAGCATGTACTTCCCTAAAAAATATTATCTCCTTATTAAAACGAGAAAATAGATCAATTAAACGGACTCTTAATACCTCTGCTTTATCCCCCATGTAAATTCTTCCCTCATTTGAGAAGAAACTATTTTGAGGATTCATTACAAATAAAGTATCCATATTTTTATAACAGTATTAGTTAATTATTACATTCTACTTTTTATCATTCTATACATGGTACACATTTTAGGGGCCAACATTAAAGATATTTCTTTTAAAATTAAAGTTTTCCCAGCTCTGGTTTTGAAGGTGCTGTATGGCTACTACTTTTTCGTCATTCATTATTATCCGGGGACTGGGGGAATCCCAAACAATTTTATGCCATTTCAATCCAATATCATTCAACAACTTTTCGGTCTTCTCCACAGTATACCGTGAAGATTTTGGCCAATTTTCACCTCGATAAGTAGTTATAACTATTATGTATCCTTCATTGTAAGCTTTGTTAATTTTTTCTACTGCATACGGTAAAGCCTCATCAGTTCTTGTATGGATGATAGTCCCGTCCAAATCAACAAAAAAGGTGCCCTTATCTCCCATTATTTTTCCCCTTCTCTGGCCAGAGTTCCTCAAATAACTGCTTTGCCCCCCAATTAATCTTTTTCACACTCAGACCACTCTTTCCGTATTCAAGAGAAACCCACTTATCATCCCGTTTCTTTAAAACTAAATCTTTTTCTAAAGTATCAACAGTATGCTTAAGCTGTTTAATTATAGTTTCCTTAGAACTCGCAACTGAATAAAACTTTAATTCAATCATTTCGTTTTTCATATCGTATCCAACTGATATTTAGATTCAGATGCACGTAGAGCCCTCTTAAAGCGAGGCCCTGCTGAAGGATGAAGGTTTTCCACCACATCCCCTAACCACACTTTATCATACCAATCTGGCTCTATCTCATCAGCATGAGAAAAACTCTCTATCTTTCGTTTCATCTCTACATCATATCGGACATACGACATATGATGACAAAGAATAGACTCCACTGATAAAGAAAACCAGGTATGGCCACTATTTACTTTAATCATTCTATTCTCATTAAAATTTACTGTACCATCTGTACGTGCAATAGTCGGAAAAGAGCCGAAAATCCCCTCTATGATAGTTTCTCTATTTTTCCAGTATATTTGATGATATATTAAATAAGCTGCATGCTCTGAA
>Ga0114918_10000349_pt1 | contig 39917 bp, 62 predicted proteins | sample LantaG_FD_87015 | JGI IMG/M metagenome (GOLD analysis project Ga0114918, IMG submission 87015) | Deep subsurface microbial communities from Baltic Sea to uncover new lineages of life (NeLLi) - Landsort_02402 metaG | ecosystem: Environmental > Aquatic > Marine > Oceanic > Sediment | place...
CCGCATCTAATTCTGCAATCATTCCTAAACGTAAAATCTGCGTATCACGTTCTGTTCCGGGAGGAAGAGCAGCAATCTCACCAGCTTGAACAAATAGTTCTGTTAAAATTTTAGGTTCTTTATTTTCCATAAGAATTTTTTCAGATGCCTCATGTTCTTTAATTTTAATTTTATTTGGTCGTAAATTTGTCTGTTTTAATATATCTAGATAATCAGTCATTTTAATATACTCCTAGTTCTTTAAGATATTTATCCATACCTAAATTTTTCATTTTGATTCTAAAAAATTCAGAAATAGTTGGGTTATATGGTCTTTTACTCATAAACATTTTTGCTTCATTTGGAGTTCGATTTCCTTTTGTATTGTTACATGATCTACATGATGTTATACAGTTCTCAAAAGTTGTTTTTCCTCCTCTTGAAGAAGGCATAATATGATCAATAGTTAAATCTCTTTCTGAACCGCAATATGCACATTCAAAATCATCTCTAATCATAACATTCCTTTTTGTATAAGGAACTTTGTTTTTGTATATCATTCTTATAACTTTTATTAATCTTAATACAAGAGGAACTTTTAGTTCTGAACCATTGGCACAGTGAATTACATATTCGGCATATTTTAAAATTTCTGCTTTTCCTTTTATCCATAAACACATACCTCTCTTCCAACTCACTGTATTTAAAAATGTGTAATCTCCATTTAATACCACACACCTTTCCATGATTCTTCTCCTTTACTTAGTTATTTTTTTTATTCTAGATGATGTAAATGCTCGCATCTTTATAGCATCACCCAAACCAGCCATTCCTGCATCAAGTTTATATTGTAATATAGGTTCAAATCCCTTTTTCATTTTACATTTTATCATAAAATATCCAGACGCCAATCTAGAATCTTGAAATAAACTTAAACTATCACCAATATATTTACTTGGCTTTTTAAATTTAATTTTAATTGGATTACCAAAAGTTAATGTTGCTGGTATTTTATCTTCTAATATATCAATGTTACCATCATATCTCAAATCCTCAAATACATCTTCAAGTGTATCTTCATCTGGAGATCTTATATAATCTATTATTGCTCCTACATATAAATCATCTTTTACATGATTAAAAAATTGAATTACCATAACAATTCCCTTTTTTATATCTTTGATAGCTACAATTAAATATTCACCTTTTAATTTGTTTTTGAAGATTCCTTTCATCGCTTTCCATTTTATAATTGTTGCATAATCTTCCATTAATTAAATCCCCCCGCTATATCTTATTTAAATAACTACTTATTTTGTGTGACCAAATTAAAGTTGTTCCAAAATCTTCAGGTTGCCCTTCCTCTACATCACATGCCTCACCACCAGATGGAATTCTTGAAGCCATACCAGATCTCTCTTCTAATTTTAACTTACTTTTAAACAATATATAAGTTTGTTTTTTAAAGTCTTTATCAATGACACCTGTACTGACCATATGATATAAACCTTTAACTTTCTTTCCTTTGAAGTTTATTACTATATGGCCAGAACTATATTTGACTATTGTACAATCACCTTTATCAAACAATGAAAGTTTTCCTGCACCATACCCATCATCAATTGTTCCCAACATCATTGCTTCTTTCTCTGTATGGTCATGTGTTCTAACAGCAAGTACTTTTTGTCCTGGTTCTGTTGGCACACCTTTTCTTACAGCAAACGATGCCCACACTTTTGAGTTGGGCATGATGAATCTTAAATCGTAATGAAGTCCAGCTCTTTTGGCTTCATGTTTCATTACAACAAATTTAGATTTATCCATTATAAAGTCCCTTGTTCTTCATTGTGTTTTTTTGAAAGTTTTTTAACATATTTTTTAAGCTTTTCTTCCCATCCCTTTGGCATATTTTTCAAAATGTAATCAATACCCGAAAAATCTCCATGATCGGAATTACGCATTTTACTTCTACCTCTGTAATCTCCACCTGTATTTTTTATAAGATTTAGAAGAACTGGTTGAATGGAATGTCTGTTTATATTAATTTCTGACTCGTCGGATTCTCCATCTTTAGATATTAAATGACTCAAAAGATCTCTATCAAAATATTCTTTCCATTTATCCCTTTCATCCCATTCTTTTTCATTTAACTTTTTTAGATAATTATCAATTATTTTCATTATCCTTTAACCTCAGGAACCATACCTGGACTATCTGTGGGTTCATAAGTTTGTGTAATTGCATCAATAAATCTATCAATACGATATTGATAAAAAGGATTCATAGCTGTTTGTTCTTTAAGTTTTCGTAAACAGTTAATTTTATTCTTATTTCCTTCAATCATCATACACTCACGAATCCAATTTGGTTTATCATCACCTTCAACTGGAATATTTGAACCTTGTATTTCTTTTGATATTTGATATGAAGGATCATATAAATAATTAATATAACATTCAACTAAATTAATTTTAATAGACATTTTTATATCCTCTTAACTTTATAACCAAATTTATAAACATTTCTATTCACATAACTTCTAAACTTTTCATAGTCAATATTATTTTCTCTACACCAAACACTTAAAACTTTAATAGTCCAAGTGTTTTTATTAATATCTTGTATTTCATATAAGTGATTGCTTTTTCTTTCTAATTGATCTTTTTTTATTTTGCTTAAATGCCATCCATTTTTATTTCCGTATTTACCTTTTCTTATTTTATCTTTATGTTCTTCTGATAATTTACACCCTGTTCGGTTTGGTAAATTATTATTCAGTTTTGCATACTTATAGCTGCTTTCACTTATTTTTTGTAATGATAAATGATCTTTTTTTGTAAGACCTTTGTTCCAAGGAATATTCCCCATCATTCTTTCTTTTATCTTCTTTCCATATTTCTTTTTGTATTCTTTGCTTTGATTTTTCCACCATTCTTTCTTTTTATTAGATATATTTTTTTTAGTTTCTTTTGTAGGTTTCCATCCTAAATTTCCTTCACCACCCAATGTTAAGTTATATCCATTTGGAAATAAAGTATCATATTGCTTTATAAAATGAAACTCCATTTCATCCATTTCTTCTTTAGATTGACATACCTCTAAAACTGTCCACTCAAAAAATTTTATATATTTTAACAAAGCATTATGAAATGGAAGATTATCTCTTGCGCCTTCGTTTAAGTGTGATTTAATTCGTAATTCTAATTCATACGATGTTTGTCCTATATAACTTCTTTTATTTATTATATTTGTTGCTTTATAAATAATCATTTTGTAAATTTCTTTCTCATCTTTTTAACTGTTTCTCCAGCCTTCTGTTGAGTTTTACCTTTCCCTCTCCAATATGTAGATGCTTCATCACCACCATAGACTTCATCTTTTATTCCAGCACAAAATCCTTCTGGGTTCTCCACTTTTCCTTTCATCTTTTCAACACATTTATCAAAAAATCCCTTAGATTTTGGACCACCTTTCATTTCATCTGATAATGTATTAGCAAATTTTTTAACACTATCTTGGGACCATCCCTTGGGATATTTAGTAAACCCTGCTTCAACGACACTACCCATAACTGACATGTTTTCTCCACAACATACGAGTGGACCTTTACCAGCTTTAGATACTGTAACCACACGACCACAAACTTTACATCTTAGTCGGTCGCTTTTTTTAATTACTGCTTCTCGTTGAATTTTATTCAGGTACTTTTCAACTCCCATTGGACTATCCTCCTTATTGAGGGTTTTTATAATCATGTAATGCCATCCTTGCTAATCCATATGCATCAGCTAAATCATGAACATCAAACTCCACTCCCCATTTTTTATAGGTTTTTAATAATATTAAATCTTTTTTTGCTCGACCATCATCAGTTATAAATTTCTTTAATGTTCCTGGAGCTATTATATTATAATCTATATTTTTTTTACGAAAAAAAATACGAAGGTAATAATGCAATGCTCCCATTTGTAATATGAAAGCTCCATCACTTGAATATGATGGACCTTCCATATAAACAGATTGTAAACCTAAAATTTTTGGAATAAAATCAAACTCTTTTTCAAGAGATATTATCCTATCCTCTGCTTCATCTTTTGTATCTGAAATTAATAATTTTTGCTCAACAATTTTGCCTTCTTGATCAATCACAATTAATCCAAATGAGTTATACGATGGATCAAGCCCAACAAACATTGGGTCTTTTGATTTTTGTCTTTCTGGTTTTGCTTCAGGTTTTTTATCTTCAGTTATAACACCTTTTTTCTTCATATACAATTTCCTTTTTAACCGTGGTCAATTCTGACGTTGGGAATATACAATCTTTCAAGAGTCTCAATAACCTCTCGCTTCAGCTCTTTGCCCTCATCATAAATATCACTCTCAAGTGGAATTTCTCCAAATGGAGTTCGTAAAGTTCCTCCGCCATAACGCTTTCTAATACGACCAATAACCATCATAATATCACCAAGAGCTAATTTTTTATAATATGTATATAAGTCATTTGGTATTCCACTTAGATCTTCAGGTTGTTGTCTTTCATATTCAACTGTTATAACTCCCAAATCTGAACTGTTAAGTGGTGATATTCTCACAATATTTGGATGTTTAAATTCAAATGTATAGTCGAATGATGAAAACATTTTTACTGTCATTGCATTACTTACGGACAACGCCCACCCTTCCAATTCTCCCATTGACATTGGTCCCATTGGTGGATGTCCATGTAAATATAAATTTCCCGATGAAAAATATATTTCAATTACATTTAATATTTCTAAACCTTGCGGTTCAAAAATATAAAATTCATTTGGATTTCCAGGAACTGTACTACCCCCAACTCCTGTATTGACTGTTGTTTTCCATACTTGAGGAACATAATATCCAAATTCTTTCAATGTGTGTTTTATAAAATAATCAACTATTTTTTCATCAGTTAACTCAAGATGCATAAATGGCCACCCTAAATTATCTTTTACATACTCTAGTACCTCAGATTGTGATAGCATTTAATTTACTCCTATATATAAAGAAAATCAACTGAAGATTCTTCAAGAAAAACTCCTGTTTTATTCAAAGCAATTTTTATAGATTCAAGAGGATATACTGTATTGTCATTAATTGTTTTTTCTATTGATTTTCTTTTCTCAATCATTTCAGTTGAGGTTGGATTATCCAATGCTCTAGATATGAGTTCAAATGATACTAGTTTCAGATTATTGCTTATGGTTTTATTTTTAATTTCTTCGTCAACGACCTTCCTCAGTATTTTGTTCACAATGCTGGGGGGGACTGGATCAATTAATGGAAGATTGTTTTCTATTTTTTTATAAATTTCTCCCATATTTCCAGTTAATGCAATCAACTGTTCAAATATTTTTAAGAATCCAGCTGGTCCAACTCCTTTAACACCCTCAACATCATCGCCAGGATCTCCAATTACCGCCATAGCCAATGGCAAATATATATCTTCAATAGTATTTTCTCGTTTCAACATATGAGTCATAACAGTTCCTGGTTTAATTATTTTCTTATGCTTTGCTGACTTAGAAAACACATATGAATCTTTTGCAGCACATTGCCATAAATCATGATCGTTGCTATAAATAATAGATCCAGTTGTCTCATCTCGTGGTATCTTTTTTCTACTCAAACAATAATATGGAATAAAATCTGCTTCTAAATGTGATAATCTAATAACTTTTACCGACGGGAGTTTATTACATGCTTTCTCGATCAACGTAAAATTCGCTTGTAGGACTTGAAAGAATAATTCACGATCTTCTCTTTCAAGTCCATACAAGTCATCTATTCGTCTTGAGATTTTATATTTTTTACTTATATTTTTATGATAAAACGATTGACCGCTTTCAAAGAAAATTATAAAGTTTATATCAATCCCTCGTTTCATTCCATAGATTTTATGAAAACCCAGGAATGAAATAAGGGATGCAAATACAGATGTGTCTTGAAATCTAGTTTGTTTTGAGTTTTCAATTATATTTACAATTGCATGTTGCATATAAGTAGTTTGGAGTGTGTTTTTCAAATCAATGTATATATTTAATTTTTTATAGTTGCCGTAGGATATTATTTCATCTAATATAGAATATGTGGGATAATAACTTAAAAGTGACGATGGATGCATAGATTACTCCTTTATAAACTTGAGATCGGCATCATCTTGAATAAACCAATCTTTCCAATTTTCTCTTTCTTGATTATTTATTGTAAATGTAGCATTGTTATAAAATACATGTTTTGGTCTAACTCCTCTTAAAGTCCCAATTTTATTTATTCTACATGCATTATATGAACTTAAAAAATATACATTTATAACTTCAAGCCATTCTCTACATTCATCACGCAAATGCATCTCATCTGAAGTAAAGAATAAATATCCTATATAATTGTGTTCTCCAAAATCTTTAAATCCATCAACTGGCACTTTTACTTCCATATCTTGAATTATCTTATCTTTTAACTGCCTTGATATAGATTTTTTAATCATCATCTTCAATAATAGCTGAACGTGAATAGATGTTAATTTCAATTGCACCAAGAGTTGTTTCAATTTTATTTAATGAAACATTTTGGTTTGCATCTTTGTACATTTTGAAATCAACATTTTCATCATGTTCAATACCAAATGGTATTGTTGATAAATTGGAAATATAATTTCCGCCAAAGTCAATATTAGTTGGAATACCAATTTTAAATTTTGCAAACTGATCTTTTGACTGAGTTGCTGCAATTATTGATGCTTCATTTCCAGTAAATTTTACTTGTATTGCTGCTGTATTGAAGTTATCAGTAATGATTCTAATTCTTTCTGTGATAATACTTGTTAATGTATCATTGAGAATTATATCCTCTTCTTGCAAACTAAAAATATTTTCTAGTTCATCTTCACTCATAAATTTATTATCCATAAATTCAATTGATGGAAACAAGAATTTAATTGAAGATTGATCATCTGAAATTATAAAATAACTTTCACTTTCAGTTTCGCCCTCAACAACTTCAATAACCACATTCTGACCAGCAAATGTTTTTAGCAAGTCAAGCTTCTTTTTTAAATTTGTAATTGGAATATTTACCCTTGCATTTTCAAGAAGCGATGATAAATCCATTTCAAACACAGAAGTTAAATCATTGCTTCTTTGACGAATAATTCCATTTCTAATATCTACATCATTACAAATTTCTTTCAGGTTTGTTATACATCTTAAAAAATCGTTAAAATTTTCCGCATCAATTGTGATTTGTGTTGACATTCAAAGTTCTCCTTTTAGATTGGTTCGATTTTAGTTTATTTATTTTCACACTTTAAATTTTCCAGCATAGTATAATCTTTTACATGCCTGATATATCTGTCTGGGTCCCATACTTTCTGTCTTTTCTCCATATTCTTTTCTTATTAGAATTAGAACTTCAGGGGTTTTTTCAATAATTGTTTTTCGTATTTTTCTTGCAGCTCTTTTATTCATTTTATACTCCCTTTATTGCTGTCACATATATGAATTTATCTTCTTTTACTTCTTCTGATTTTAAATGATCTAGTGTAATAAAACAGCTTTCAACATTTTCAACTACTTCCATTACTCTTTCAGCTACATTTTTTGCACCTGTATCTTGTGAGTTAATAGGAATAAAAAACACCATCAATACAGCATCTTTATCATTATATTCACAATTAAACATACAAAGATTATTTCCCATTAGTTTATACAATTTTTCTTTTGATGCTGCTTGACAAAAAAGTCCATAATGGTCGATCTTTTTTATAGAGCCATCATACTTAATTCCCGATTCAAGTGTGGTTTCAAAAATTTCTTTCAATCTTTCCTGAATATAACTCATTGTTTTAATTCCTCTCTTAGACTACATACTTTATTGGAGTAACTGATGCACCTCCGAAGTCTTTTCCTGTTTTATTATAATATACATACATTGTATCAATTATATGCCTGTTGTACTTTTTCATCTTTTTATAGTCATCTAATGGTATTCCATTATCTGATAATATTATTATTTCTGGTTTGAATATTTATTCATAGAAAATAATACTGTGAAGAAGAGCTATATATTTTGATGAAAGTGCAGAAGCATACATTTTGACTTTATCTTTTAAATTCAATTTATCATATATGTGTTCTGAAAATATATCAAATATTCCTTCCGCTAAAACAATTGTTTTTGATTTAGCGTTATTTCCAAGTAATTTATAATAATCAAGAAAATTTGAAAACTGAATTTTCATTTTATAATATCTCATTGAATGTGACTCATCTATATTTCTAAATACTACAGTTGTTCCTTGATCTGTTAAAAATCCTACAAAGTTTGTTTGTAGATAATCCTGTATTCTGAAAAGAGATTCTCCAACAGGTATGTGGTTTAATCTTATAAATTCATATACATCAAACACCAATCCTTTTATTTCTGTTGATGGTATGTTTGCAAAACGAAGTCTTCTTTTCATATACATGTCTTTATTAGGGAATTGGTTTATATTTAAAGGAGGCATATAAACATGTTTTAGTTGGGTATCTAAATCTACAAACACTTCCCGCTTTCTTTTTATATTATTTAGAGTTTCAGCATCAATAAATTTATCTGATATATCATGCCCTTCTAGTCTTTTTAATAGCTTTCTTAAAGTTCCACTCTGTTCACATGTTGCATGAAAACAATGAAAAATTGGAGCTTCAAGAGATATATACATATGATAATGATTTTTATCTTCGTTAAACTCACACCAAGGACATGGAATTATTAGATTTTTTGCAGTTTCTTTTACATAACCACCCAACTTATCATGTAGGTAATCAACAAAATTATCTTGATAAATTCCTATCACTTCTTACCTCCCATAACATTTCTTACCCAATCAATCATTCCTGTATCATTACATTTATTACATCCTTTACCATTACAACTTTTACATACATAACTATCATATACTCTATCAAATCCTGTATATCCAAACCCTCTACAAGATTTACAATAATCACCTGGTTGCCATATAGTTATGGTTATATCACTTCCACCCTGAGTTTTTAATCCGCTACCATTACATTTATCACACTTAATAATACTAGTTTGTTCAAATTGGTCTGGAAGTGCATTTTCAAAATTTTTAATAATAGAATGAATCTTATCTCTTAGAGATGCATTTGGAACGTCATACCAAATCATTTTCCCATCACCGCCTGTCTATATGCCTTTAAAGTTTTAATTATATCAAACACCATTGCCATAAAATGCATATGTGGTACAAGTGAATTTTGATGACTGTTTGTATATTTATTGATTATAACTTTTGCAGGAGTTGGGATTTTTTCAGTAAAGAATAATTCTGAATATATATTTCTATATTCAATATCTTGTTGTGATAAAATATCAATAATTGAACTTACAGGCGACCCTATTTTAGAATCCTGTCCTTTTTCAATCATACTAAGTATCTGTAATATAAATGATATAATTTTTCTTTCTGTTGTTATAACAGATTCAATACTTATATCAAGTTTTCCATTTGATGAATTTCTTTGTATTGCATTAGTAATTTTTCTTACATCTGGATATAAATTATTAATTGCTAAGTTGATGTCTTTATCTTCAAATTTAACATTTTCTGCTATTAATATTTTTTGACAATATTCTAAAACAAATTCTTTTGGAATTTGGTTAAATGTATATACATTAAATCTGCTTTGAACTGGATCTGGTATTCTTGATAAGTAATTACATGTAAATATAAAACGCCCATATGCTATCTGATATTTTTCAATAATTGCTCTTAATGAGTCATAACCATCATTTGTAAGTTTATCAGCTTCATCAATAAATACAACTTTATATTTATCTCTTGCTGGAGGATGCTTCAAAAAGGGTTCAATTACTTCGTCAACAAAACCAATACCTCTAGTCTTTTTTGCTGAACCATTAGCTGTTAATAAATTATCTTTTTTATTAAACAATACTCCATTCTCTGAACAAAGCATTCTTGCTAATGTAGTTTTACCACCACCAGGAGGACCAGAAAATAAAAGATTTGGAATTTCACATTTTGCAATCATCTTTCCAAATTCATCTTGATATTTCTGTGGAAGTGCCATATCATTTAATTTTAAAGGTCGATATTTTTCATTCCAAATTGAATCTAACAAATCACCCATTTATTCACTCCTTTTCAACATTCGTAAAAATCCTCTGAGTTTCTTAATATATCTTCATATACTTTATTCATAGAAAAATCTTTTATTGCTGCCATTTTTATTGCCCGATCTATTAAACTAAATGCATCATCACCAAATATTATTTTTTTCTTCTCATCGAAAATAAATGAGTCAGAAACATCAATATCGACAAGTGAATCAATCTCTAATAATAGTAACATATTATTAGCAACTATTTCCGGTCTTGTTGTTGCTTGAAATGCAACAGTCATACTTTTATCTTTCTCTTTTGTGGATATTATCATATCTTCCACTAAAAAAACATATTCTCCATTTTCTATTGGATGTTGATCATAAATATTAATTCCATACTCATTTAACTTAGCTTCAACTTCAGAAATCAATTTTCCCATTAAAGTTCTAACCTCCAACATCTTTTAAATTTATATTATGTTCCAAATAATAAAAAAAGATGCTGGAATGGGGGATTTGATTACTTAAATCCCCCATTTATCTATAAATTATTTACGTGTTTTTTTCTTCTGTTTCTGTTGACCAACCCGAGTTTTATGAGTAGATTTTTCTTCAATAACTACATGTGTGGCTAATCCACAATTACCCATTCTCCATCTAGAGGCAGGATTTATATAAGCGGAACACATACTTGATTCAGCAACTATTTTTGAGCATCCTTTACATTCGTCAACAATAGGAAGTCGTTCTGCCATCAATTTTTCCCGTTGGGATGTTTTCATATTTTCTCCTTTAAATCCATGCATTTGAAATTATCATTAGTTTCTGTTTCGCTCTAGTCACAGCTGTATATAACCATTTTGCATAGTATTCATCAGACCATCTTTGTGTTCGTTGCTCAAATAACAATACTTTATCCCACTCTGACCCTTGGGATTTATGAACAGATACTACATAACCATAATCGAAAAAATCTATTTTATCAAATCCCTGATCTACTGCTTTCTCGTTTATATTTTTATGTTTTGAATCTTTGTTGTACATTGTATATTGTACTTGCCCAAAACATGTATTAGCAACAAGTCTTTCATGAATATCCCCATCAATTTCAACTGTTATTCGATAAGAATCATCATCTGCCATTAACCACAATACTTTTCCTATCTGTCCATTCATAATTTGAGCATAATGATTATTAGATAAACATACTATTTTCTCACCTGGATATGGAGCATGTTCTTTAAATCCAAGATGTTTCCTAATTATATCATTAAGATTTGCTCTCGTAGTATTAAATCCACATAATACTATCAGGTTATCATCATTGAAATCAATTTTACGCTTCCATAATTTTTGACAATGTGGGTGATTCCAATCTAATTTAAAAACTTCAGGTGAATATATTTTTTCTGGTATATATCCCTCCTTTCTAATAAAAGCTGATAGTTTAATAATAGGTGAGTTAAATGCTTGCCTGTGAATTTGAGTTAATTTATAATCCGGTTTTGATATTATATTAAATCCGTTATCTCCGATTGGAGGTAATTGTCCATGATCCCCAATAGCAATTATTGGTTTTTCATAATAATGTAAATCTTTCCATATTTCTTTAGATACCATAGATGCTTCATCAATTATAATAATTTTATTGACTACATCATCTCTATCTTTTTTCTTCCACCCTGTAATAACAAAGGTTTTTAATTTCCTATCCCACCTTACTTCGGGTGCATAAATTAATCCATGAATTGTTCCAACATAGTCGTTAGAAAAAAGAGCATTATTTTCTATTAATTTCTTTTTTAATACAGATGATGCTTTTCCTGTGAATGTTACGAAAGCAACTGATGTTTCAGGTTTCAATTGCTTTCGCAATTCACATATTAGGGTGGTTTTTCCCGTCCCAGCATATCCCCCAACACTCGTTGTAAACAAATCATATTGACCATAATTACTGTGGATTATTTGTTGTTTCAAGTCCTTTATTATTGCTTTCTGCTGGTTCGTCATTTCCACTATTTTCTTCCTCCGATGATTTCTTAGAGTCATCAATGATAGAGCGATATGTTACAAATTTCCCTATACAGTTAAATACAAGGGTTGAATATTCCTTATTTTTACCAACATAAAGATATAAACCTTTTGATATATTTCCATTCGCTTCTTCAAGATGAATCTGAAATACTTTTATCCCACTTTCAATCCCCACATCAATTTCATGAAGATCAGATATTTTTTCAAGACCCAATTTCGGTACCCACTCGGGCATAACTTGCATTAACCCTCTGGCTTGTTTACTACTAATTGACATTGGATTAAATCTTGACTCAATTTCAATCATACCAACAATCAATTCTGGAGACATGTTATAAACCTTTGAAAATTTTACAACATTCTCCGCTATTTCATTAGCAATAATTTTTGGTATGCTTGTATATCGGGTTTTGATGTATTTGGCGATATCTCGTTGCATAAAACCATTCTGATCTTTTATTAATTCTATTGTGTTTTTTAACTTGATAACCTCATTGTTTAAACTTATATATGAATTTTCAACGTCAGTTTTCTCTTCGATACATTTATATAAATCATTTTTAGTATCATTAAGTGTTTGATTATATTTTGTGTTGATTCTATCAAATATAAACCATGAACAAACACATCCAATAATAAAAGCTATTAAAACTATAAATATAACATACTTCCAATTATTATCTTTATCTATTGTTATATTCATAACATCTCCTTTTTATAGTTAAAAGGCCCATTTTATTATAACAGTGGTACCCACTATCCATGGAATTGCAATAAGTGCCATAATAGACCACGCTAAACATGGTAAAAACCATTGATCAAATTTATCTCTTAATATATCAAAGAAATATTTTTCTTTTTCAATATTATTAAAATTATCATTCATTTACAATATCCTCCTTTCTTTTTTATGTTCTAAATTCAAATCAAACATTCCTTCATTTATTAATATATATAGAATAGTGTTTATACTTTAAGAATATTTTTTAATGAATTAGAACAAAAACAAAACTTGAATTATGGAGGATAAAATATGAGCTATGAAGATGAAGCAAGAATAATCATGAACAAATTTGCAAAACAACAACAAGCTATGGCAGAAAATATTAAAGCAAATCCGGGGAAACCAAATGAAAATTTTAGCAGTCCAGCAAATCCAATTGAACAAAGCATTTTAACTAATTTACAAAATAATCCCGCACCAGCTCCTGTATCTTTACCAGATGCATGCCCCCAATGTGGTACAATACACCCACCAATTCCGCAAGGTCAAAAATGCCCAAATGCTTCGTTAAATAATAAGGTTTCTGGGACAGGGTTGAATGATACTATAATAGGATCACATTTGGTTAATATGAGAGATATAATTATAAGCCAAATGAGCATAAAGAAAGTTAAAGATGGTAATAAATTCTTTGCTTATGCAATTCTTGAACTTACTAAAGCATTAGAGAAATATAATGAGTAATGCTTTGGGGGATCAGATGTTTATAAATCCTATTGAAAGTGATGGAGATAAATGGACTGGTCGTGTTGTTGATCTTGGTGTTAATGCCGTCACATATGGAGCCTACCGTGTTTGTGATTTAGTTACATATAATGGTATAGATATAATTAATATGCCGAAATACGAGGGTTCACGAGTCCATAATATAATCTATCAGAACATAAGAAAAATTGAAGGAGTATATTAAATGATAACTTTAAATAGAGAAATGACATATGTAAATGCATATGTACTAGATAAGGAATTTAAATATACAGATAAAGTTAGAGAAGCTATAAATCTTATTGATTATCTTATTAGACAAAAACATAATGATAGAGCTTTAGCAATTCATATCACAAGTCAAAGTTTTATGAAAAAATATAGTCTTGATTTTTCTAAAGAGTTTTTATGGAAAGTATATAGACAAAGATTGGCTCATATTAAAAATGGTAAAGATAAATACAAGAAATATTCTATTGAAAAACGATTAGAAGGTGGACCGGTAGATATAAAATTATGTGCTTGTGGGTGTGGTAACCCAGTTACGAAAGAGAAAAATAAATATTTGAGTGGTCATAATATGAGAAATAAACCTAAAAAACATTATGACACTCAAGCCAAATATATGCGAAAATGTAGGAATGATAAGAAAAATAAGGTTATTCCATTTGAAAGGTAGTTCTTAGGGTTCTTAAGGATCCTTGGGCGCTATAATATATTCATATATTAACATGGAATATTCCATGCTGAAACTAATTAAATAAAAAATGAAAGAAAGATGTAAAAGGAGCTAGTATAATTACATTGACCTGCGCTGTGGCGCAATTACATCTGTTTGCCCTGCGCGGGTGCGGAACCCTGCGGGTTCATCCCAGAGGCTAATAATTTTGTTAGTAACAAAAAAATATAGAGATCAAAAAGCAATGAAAGGAGATTCAGTAATAAATGAACGAGAACACAAAATGGTTTTCACAAACACTTTTAACATTCAAAGACAAGATGTATATGACAGATGGATATTTGAGAATATCAATCTCAAGTAATACAGAAGATTATAAATTCTTCAATCCACCTATACTTAATATTTCAATCACTAATAATTTTCAAAAATCTTATAATCTCAACATTCAGAATTGTGAAGATTTACTTGAGTCATTTACAAAAGCTATGACTCAATTAAATGGAGATGAAACTATAATTGAAAAGAAATATCAAAAAAATACAATTATACTTTTTAAATTTGCTATTGAAAATATAAATCAAACAAGAGTTGTTGTTATAGAAATTATATCAAGCGAAACTGATTCAACTAAAGTTATAATTCCTCTAAAACCTACATTTCAATCTTTTATAAGAAGATTAAAAGCATTTGTTAATAATTATGATGAAATATGTAATCAGTTATTTCTTCAAACAATTCAAACAGAATCAATTCAAATAATTCATCAACTTCCAACTTTAATAAAAGGGATATCATCTCAGATTATATCTAAGATTCCTGACGAAGATACAATCTTAGATTCCCCCGCACGAGAAGAAATCGAGCAAGAAGCTGCCCAGACTATAGAAACAATTGCTGATTTAGATAAATATTTGGGTGATGATATGTCGAACATCAAATTGCCGGAAATTGATAAAGCTGAGACTGTAATACCAATTATTGAAATAGATAGCATTTTGGTTGAAAAGGTGTTAAGAGGAGATTTATTTAATCTTGAAAATAAATTAACAAGTTTTGCAACATCTAAACAACCATTAATTGATATGAAAAATGATCTACAAACATTCTTTGATTTTCCTCTATTACCAGCACTATCTGAAGATGATAGAAAATCACTAGTATATATTTCAACTTTACTTCAAAATTATTACACAAAAGCAAATACAATTAATGATGTACCAATACCAATGAGCACTCCAACTCTTAAATATAAAGGATTGTATAATGAAGAAAATATTGAGTTAGCAAAAGATATATTGCTTATTATTGGATATATGAGAACTCTAAGAAGAAGACTTGAAGCTAAAATTACAAATGCTTATGATAATAAGTCATTAATGTATTTATATTTAAGATGTATGTTAGATCCATTTTGTTTTACTTTTATAGAAGAATTAACTAAAAAAGACATTATATCATCATTGAAAAATAGATATGAGTATTTTGATAAAGATGGATTTTTTGATAAGTATAAACAAATGTTATTAGATAATAATTGTTCTGGTATTGATGTAACAGATATTGTTACATTTGCAGAAGAGATATCAGATAATATTATTAGGAAAACTAATATGATAAATGTGTTGCATCAAGAATCATATGAAAAAGGTCAAATGAAACTTCCTTCTAAGAATACGTTTAGTTTAGAACAAATTACAAATGAGTTCATCCCACTGGAAGTTAATGAAAAAATGGGATTTAATTTTAAAGATAAAGAAGCATTAGCAACTTTAAAAGATAATATAAACCCATCAGATGAAGTTTTAACTTTTTTTATAAAACAACAAAAAATAAATAAAACTATAAATGTTGAAAAGATAACTCCTCTACAAAGATATATTGATAAATATAAGCAAGATATTCCAGATCAATATAGAGATGAAGTTGTAAATCATGTAAAATCTATGCAATATGATGTTTTTGATTTTGATAAATGCCCTTGGCCGCTTGACGAATTTGATGATCGTATTGTAAAAGCATTTTATGTTTGGGATACAGAATCAGACACATCGATGAAAAGCAACTTTACACATTTCGCTTCAATGGTTGAAGAGGAGCAAATGACAAAAGAAGCTATACTGATTTCATCCAAAATTGAAAAATCGGATGGATGGAGTTCTATTTCTGATATGATATGAAGAAGGGGAATTAAGAATGTCATTAAAATTAGGTAAATCGTTTGATCGAAGTTATAATATAAGAATTCCTATTTTAGATGGTCATTATAATATTGGGATGTTCTTTTCTAAGAAATCAACATTTTTATTATTTAAAGTGGATCCTGATTTTACTACAAGTGAGTTTAAACATAATGTTAAAATTAACATGTATAAAAATTTAGAATCATCTAAATTTTGTGAAACCTTTATAAAATTACATAATTATCGAAAAGATACACTAGATATCTCAAATCAATTTGATAAAATTAAAGATGAATATACATCTGATATTTCATTTATTTTAAATGAAACCTTAACACTATCAAAGATTCATTTATATGATAAAGATATATATGACACTTTGAATATTTATGGATTTACAATGACTTCATATAATAATGAATTTGCTTTTATTATAACTGAAAGACATAATGTATTAAAAAGATTAGGTAAAAAAATAGTAAGAACAAGCGGAATACAAATAGCAACTACACCCGCACTAAATTTATTAAATGAATTTCATCAAGAAGGAAAAATGTGCGGTAAAGCTGGGATTGAAATTCGTAAACCCAGCGATGAAATTATAAAATTTTCAGATGCAGAAAAAGAGGCAATTATAGATGACCCAACTTCGAGATAGATATCACTTTATTCATAATGTTTTTGCTCATTTTTATAAAGATGTGCTGGATTGGTTTTCAGAAACTTTATATCCAAGATTTGAGTATCGCGTTGTGGGAACATATGATAAAGCTGTGGAATATATACAAAAAAATTGTCAATATGATCGTGAAACTGATAACCCAATGTTCCCAGCTTTGATATTAAATCCATCTGGAGAATTTACACCCGCTGATGGTAATGCAGGCGGTAGACAATATTGGAGATACCCAAATTTAAATCCGACATTAATTAAAAGGTTATTTGACCCTATTTATAGAGATGATCGAATGATCGTTCATGCTGGGTTTATTCGTATGAAAGGTGAAATTGAATTGATCATGTTATTGAATAGTTTTTATGAATATTGTGATCTAAGAATGATGTTGATAAATATGTTTGGAGGTATGGATAGAATTATATACCCACAATTCTTTTCATCGTTTATTATATTACCACCTGATTTTGTTGATTATGAATATAAAAATGAATATACAGGACAGGATTATAGACTTGATTGGGCATCAGCAAACGCATCAACACAGTTGGTTAGATCAACCGCAAAAAATGAACTTGTATTACCATTAAATGTTAAACCTCAGATTTCATTAACTAGTATGTCAGATGCAAGCAATCGATATGGTGGAACTGACAATGTTGCTGAATGGAAACTTGGTGCTACACTTAACTATGAAATTGAAATGCCAAACTATTTGATAATAGAATCTGATTACTTAGCTGAAGAAGCTGATATAAGCATAAGTTACGGATCAACATATTCAGCATATAATGATTATCAACCACCTGATACAAGAATGTTGTATGATTTTAAATGGGATTGGGGATTAAATTCAGAAACTAATAGCGATAATTTAGGATATATGAATCCAAATGATGCTACAAGCAGTATGGAATATATTGGTGAGTTTGTTTATAATACAAGATATTTTCATACAGTTACAGCAGCTGAGGCAGGCGATTCAACATCAAATATTTATATCACCCTTCCAGAACAAATCTTAAAACCTTATATTTTAATTGTTAACTCAGCTTATGGTCAATTGATTTTCGGTGATAATTATCGTATAATTAATAATGGGTGGACATTAATGATTAAACGAGATACTGTTGATTTTAAAGAAGGAATGATATTAGAATTATATGTATATAAGCAGTTGGAGACTTAATATGAAAACATCAAAAAAATCACTAAAACATCTTGAAATGATGATTGGCGATGAAGATAAAGTTGAAAGAGTTGTCACGGTTGCGGCAGGTATTATCGTTAAAGAGGATGAAAATGGTAATCCAATGGTATTGTTAATTCAACGAGCAGCTGATGATCACTGGCCACTTCATTTTGAGTTTCCACGGGGGAAATGTGATAAACCAATAGGTGAAAAACCAAGACCATGTGTTATAAGAGAAGTAAAAGAAGAAACAGGGCTTGATGTTATAATTGACGAATTTATTGGTAAGTTTGAATATTTAGCAGAGGGCGGGAAACGAAAAAGTATCTGCTATAATTATACATGTGTAATGAAAAATCCAAATCAAAAAGTTAAATTATCAAAAGAGCATAGAACTTATAAATGGATAAGTCAAATGGGTGAAGCAGAAATGATGGTTCACCCAGATCAAAAAAGATTTATTGAAAAAATATTAAGTGTTAATAATCCAATTGTTTCAATTCCACAAAATGACTTTACAAAAAACAATAGGTTAGAGGAATATTTAAAATGGTTATCAAAGAAATAACCGCTTCATATAATAAGATTGAAGATTATCTAAATTTAATTCAACTTGATTATAATTTAATATCCTATGATATTTATTGTGAGTCTTTAGATCTTGTATTTGAAAATAAGTTAACTGAGGGATTTTTTGATAACATAAAAAATATGAGTTTACCAAGAGAATTTCTCAGAGTCTTTAACGATATGCGAACTCAAATTGAAAAAATTGCAAAAGAATTTAAACTTGGATTACCAGATGTTGTTTCTGCATTTAAAGAAAAAACAATTTTATGAGATTCTTAAATCATTTAGGTTTAATATCAGTTTAATATTTAGATGTGTATTTGAGTTATCAAAAGCAGTTAGAGGTGGGTTATTAGCAATTTTTAAAGAATTATATAAAACTGGAGCCATTCAAAAACTAAAATCCGGAGCTATTAAGATAGATGATATTTTAAATAAATATCCAAGATTAAAGATGGTTGGTGGAGTTGTCGTTGCTGGTCTTCTTCTCTATCTATGGTTAAATATGACTTTTATTGGTGATCTTGATTATGATTTTAATTTCTCTGATATTTCAAATGCTCTATCTGGAAGTTTTAGTATTGCTGATTTATTTGTAAGTCCAGAGGGGTTGATGTTACTTACTCTATTCGGAACAGGAGTTGGTTTTGGTTTATCAATACCTTGGTTGGGGAAATCTGCTTATAATTTCACTTTGGCAATTTTCTATACAGTTTATAATAGAAATAAAGGAAAAGATTTTAAATTTAAAGATATAATTGACAGATTTAAGAAAGAGATAAAAATGGAGAGATTAAGATAATGTCTAATTCAGAAGATCAATTCGATGAAATTACAATTAAATTAAGAGACCCAGATGATCAATTAGTTAAGATGATAGATTATATTATGCATATTGCAAATATTGGTCATTCATTTATAACAGTTGTTGATCCTGAATTGAGCGAATATACAAAGAAATTTTCTATGGATGGAGATGGATCATTTTTTATAAAAGAAGTTAAAAAGAATGGTAAAAAAGTTAATGTAAAAGACGATAAAATAATAGAAAGTTATTTGAGAAAAATTCAATGATAACTTTGAAAATAAAGAAACCCGGCCATATAATTGAAATCCCTGGTTTACCAACTTTACGAAGTCCAGTTGATATTGATATAACTAAATTGGATATGCGAAAAGTTGCTATATATTTAAAAACGGCAGGTATAAACCAATATGAGATTATTTCTGAAAAAGAAATAACTAAAAAGGTATATACACATAAAGATTTTGAAAAGAAAAAATCAGAAAAAGAAGAAGTAATACAACTAGATATAGACAAACGATTTAATAAACTAGAAAAGATGATGCTTACCTTACTGACTAAAAAAACTAGTAATGTAGAGTCAGAAAAGGAACAAATTACTGATAAATTGGATAAGCTTGAAAGATTGGTATCTCAAAGATTAAAAACTGGGCAGATGTTAAAATATGAACCAGGCGAACCTGAGATTGAAGAATTGGATTCATTTATTCCCGATATTGATTTAAGTGAAATGACAATTAAATCTGATATAAAAATAGTTAAACGGGATGATGATTTAGAAGATTCTGTAGATATCTTATCTGGTTTAATGAAGAAATAGTGGAGGATATATAATGGTAGAAGAAAAAGCGGTTGATGTGAAAAAAGAAAAACAATCAGTAGTGAGTATTGGATTAGATGTTGGTACAATGCATCTTGTGTGTGCCAGATCTGATAGTGAAGATGTAAAGATAACACGAAATGTTTTTCTAAAGGTTGATAAAGAAGATGTATCAATAAGTCAATTGAGTAATATTAGTTATGTTGAAAATGAAGATCATGAAATGTTTATTATCGGTTCAGATTCTTTTGAGTTCGCTAATATTTTTGGACAAGAAGTTTCAAGACCAATGGAAAAAGGATTAATATCGCCAAAAGAGATTGCTGCAATTGATGTTATAACATTAATGCTTAAAGATTTAATTGGCGATACAAAAAACAAAGAAGTGTATTGCTCATACTCAATTCCTGCTGCTGCAATTGATGAAGGAAGATCTGTAACATATCATGAAAATGTTTTTGCAAGAGTTTTAAATAGTCTTGGAGTTAATCACACATCAGTTAATGAAGCAATGGCAATTATATATTCAGAGTGTGCAAAAGAAAAATTCAGTGGTATTGGAATTAGTTTTGGTGCTGGTATGGCAAATGTTGCAATTTCATACAAGGGTGTTGAAGCATTAACATTTTCAACAGCTAAAGCAGGAGACTGGATTGATAGAATGGTTGCCGCAGATTTAGATATGGTTGCTAATAGAGTTACAAATCTAAAAGAAAAATATATGAGATTGAGTGGTGAGTCGACTGTTAAAAATAAAAAGACTAAAAGAGTATTGGAAGCGCTATTTTATTATCATAAAGCTTTGATTGATTATACAGTTAAAAAGATTATCAAAGAGTTTGATGAAAAGGTTGATATTGAAATTGATGATGAAATACCAATTGTTATTTCAGGTGGTACAAGTTTGCCAGAAGGATTTGTACATTTGTTTAAAACAGTTCTTTCATCATATGAACTTCCATTTGATGTATCAGAGATTAGGAGTGCAAAAAATCCATTAACAGCGGTTGCAAATGGTTTATTGGTTAGAACCATGGCAGATGTCAAAGGGATGGGGAAATGAAAAAACTTGATAAATATTTAACTATGTTACATGAGGAGTTTAATGCTAGGATTGCGATTGCAGATATTGAAGGTGATTTTAATAATGATTGGACTGATTGTTATGAAATAAAATGCCAGCGTAAGATTGAGAACAAATATGAAAAGAATTTTTGTAAAGCACAATGTTATATGTCTGCAGCAAATAAAGCTATTTCAAGATTAAATTCAATTAAAGGTAAATGCTCAGCAGCTACAAATCCAAACTCTTGTGTGAGTACATTAAAAACTGTAGTTGAAAGGTTTCAAAAGAAAATGGTAAACGCTAGAAGTACACAAGCCAAAGCAAGCGCTCAAATGGCAAAATTTAAAGAAGCATAATTAATGAGGATAAAATAATGGCAAAAATAAAATGTCCGGAAGGACACAGATGGTGACCGATTAAAAAGAAATGTATCCCTGCGGGTCAGGGAAAAGGTCAAGGTCAAAAACAACAAAGGGGACAAGGAAAAGGACCAATGGGAACACCAAAACAAGTTCAAGAGGCATATGATTTAGTTGATTCAATTTTAACTGGAAATTATCAATCTTATAAAAAACTACAAGAGATGGATGAGTTTCTAGATGATATTCTTAACGAAGTTGAAAATAAAGTTGATAATGTACCAGATCAAGACATCCCAGAACTACAACAAAGTGTTGAAGATGATATAAGCGGAACAGATAGTGATGAACCGGAGGAAGCATCCGGGAATGACTTATCACAAATTGAGAACATATTATTGAAAACAACAAAAAGATTAATTAAAGAGGAAGATTTTAGAGCATTCTTTAAAGGGATGATGAAGAAATGGAAAATAACATCACCAACCCAACTAAGTGATGAAAAGAAGAAACAGTTTTTTACTGCAGTTGATAAAGGATGGAAGGCAAAAAAAGAAGCATAAAAAATGAATGAAAGGAAGTTAAAGAATGGGATTGAATACAGGATTTGCGTGGCAACCCGAAGCACAATTAACACGAAAAATAAGACCTATTTCAGGAACTAAGTTGAGGGCATTGGGATTATCTAGAAATTTATCAAGGTATGTAAAAGATTTAGAAGAACTAAGAGAATCACCACCCAATATAGTTTTAGCTACAGCCAAAAAAGAACTTGGATTTATACAAAACTATTTTAAACAACAAAAACTTCAAAAGAAAACAACATATGTCATGGGTTTGGGTGTATATCAGCAGTTACATACAGACCAAAAAAGCGGAACGCCAAAATTATTAATTCCAGCAAAATCGAAATTTAAAAATATGTATAGACCTTATATAGGTCAAAATCTAGATGAAAAATCTCTACTTGTTTTTAGAACAGGTGGTATTGGCGATCTTCTGTTTATCCAACCAAATCTTCGTCATCTAAAAGAAAAATACCCCACATGCAAAATTAGATTTGCCTGTGGTCCGCAATATCAAGCAATGGTTGAAACATGGGATTGTATTGATGAAGTTTTAGATCTTCCTTTTGAAATAAAATATTTAAAAATGTCTGATTATCATGCATTATTTGAAGGTGTTATTGAAAGATGTAAATTAGCAGAAACTGTAAATGCATATAATTTATTTTCTGAATGGTTGGGATTAAGTTTGCCAGATGAAATGTTAATCCCAAAACAAACAGTTAAAGAAGATAAACTTAAATTTTGTATTGATAAACTAAATGAATGGCAAGTAACTCAGAAAAAATTTATATTATTACAGGTGAGAGCAAGCTCTCCAATTAGAAGTCCACGTCCACAATTTTGGGTAAATATTATTGACGAGTTGACGGATCGTGGTCATGATGTTGTTTTAACTGATAATCCAAGACAAGCAGATTTTGTTGATGATTTTATTAAAGGTCTTAAAAACCCACATAGAGCATTTAATTTCTGTAGATATTCTTTATCATTAGATTTTTCAATTGCATTAACTAAGTTAGCTCAAGTTACACTATCTACTGACTCAGCAATGTCACATATAGCTGCATCATTAGATGTTCCGTGTTATGGAATATTTGGACCTTTTCCAGGACATATAAGACTTAAAACATATCCAAAAGCAAGATGGGTTGATGCAGTTAGACATTGTGCTCCATGTTATTTACATGGTACAGAATCATGTCCTCAAGCTGGCAGTGATGGTATTAGTCCATGTTATGATAATTTGGATATTAACAAAACTGTAGATGACATTGAGGAGTTTATAAAATGATAAAAATATTTTTGAGCGTTAGAAACAGATTAGCAATTACAAAAAAATGCTTACATGCGTTAGAAATACACTCAGAAATTCCAAACCAAATATACGTTTATAATAATGCCACTAATTATTTACTTGAAAAACATTTTCAATATTTTCAGAAAATGTATACTAATAATAAAATTGCACAGATTACTTTTACAACCATTGAATCAACATTCAATGCATTTAGTAAAGCATCAACTTGTAATTTCTTTGGACTTCAACATGAGCAAGATCCAAACAAAGATTCATATGATTTTTTGTTGATGCTTGATAATGATATAATTGTAACACCTGGTTGGGATACAAGATTGTTAAAAGCATGGAATTTTGTAAAGAAAAATAAATTAAATAATATTAGAGTTATAGGACAAAGACCAGGTGGTATTAAACAAGTAAAGGCAGAACTACATAATATCGATGATATGACTGGAAGAGCTGGTAAACTTGGTGGTTCTGGACTGTGGTCTGTGAGACCATCGTTTTTTAGAGATGTTGGATTTTTAGATCTTAAACAGTTGGTTGGTCATGATAAAAAACATGATCAGATGTATTGGTTGCTTATGGATAAAGTTAATAAAGGCGAACCATATATTTTGGGACTTAATTACAAGTTAGGGATTCATTGTGGAAAACAAGCAGGTTCTGTATGTAATCAATTAACAAGATCTAAAAGAAGTGAAGATAAACTGGAGGCAATTAAATTTATAGGAGCGGAGGAAGCAATAGATAAAGTTAATTTTAATAAATTTTATAAAAGTATAGAAAATAATAAACAATTATTGGGTGATTGGTAATATGGAAAAAGCTATTCTTCTTGGCCCTTTTGTTGGAGAAATGTATTGGGAGGCTGGAAGGTTTGCTCCAATGTTACCATTTCTTCTTCTAAAAAAATATAAAAAACAAAATATTAAATTTATTGTATTAACACGAGAAGAAAGATTTGATTTATATGGCAGGTATGCAGATATATTAATACCATTAAAAATTGATGGAGATTATATTACTAAGAAACCAAACTGTTTTAGATTGGATGGATTACGCCCTCCAGAATATGAAAACATGGCTAAAACTTTTAAAGAACAATATTCAAAAAGATTTCAAATAATTGATCACATATATCCAGATGTTACAAAAGCAAAATTTGTAAACAAAAATCAATTTTCAACTAAGCAAATGATATTTCAATATAAACCACGAATGGAAAATTATGAATTGGTTAATTCTTATATACCAAATGGAAAACCTCTTGTTGTTTTAGCACCAAGATATAGAAATGGGTTTAGAAGAAATTGGTCAAACTGGAAAGGATTTTATGACAAACTTTCAACTGATGAAGATTTAATGACATATTTTAATTTTGTCATTTGTGGTAAAAAAGGAGAGTATGTTCCTGATGAAAAAAATAGATTTTATGATATGAACAATATACAACTAGGAGAAAAATCATCTACAATTGGTTTATTATTGGTTATATTGCAAAAGTCTATTTTTACATTTGGGTCACAAAGTGCAATTCCAAATATATCATTATTATATGGGATTGAAGTTTTAGAATTTGGGTGTCAAAAAGCGTTACATACAAAAACATATAATATAAAAAACACACCCATAACATTTATAGAAGATAGGCAATATAAAATTGAAGTTTCAAAGATTTATCAACATTTCAAAAATCTACTTCAAAAGAAAAAGGGAGAAATAAAATGAGAAACACATGGGTAGCAATAAACAGCGAAAAATTAGCAGCAATGAAGCTTTTTTTAACAGAGTGTGAATACAAACCAGAGTATGATAATTTTCCAATTAGAAAAATTCAACTTCTTTTAAATGGTTTAGAAGCAGAGGTTAATAAATTATACAATGAGATTGTAGCATTAAAAAGAGCCAATGCTAAGAAAGAAGAATAAAGCTTTTTTGGTTGGTCCTTTTATCGGAGAGTTATCATGGGAGTTTTATAGATTTGCTCCTTATATAATTAATCTTAAAAAAAAGAATCCAACTAAAAAAATAATTGTTTTTACAAGACCATCACGGTTTGATTTATATGGGGTGTATGCGGATATTTTAGTTCCATTGAAATTAATAAGTGATGATTCTGGCAATCATAATTGTTTTACAATTAAAGATTTTAATGGAACGGGATATAGTTTATTATCAAAAGCATTTATCACGAAATATCAAAAAAGATTTAAGGTAATTGATCATATTCATCCAGATATTTCTAGATTTTATTATAAAGTTAAATGGCAGTTTCCAAGAGATTTAATGGATTATGATTTTAAACCAAGAATTGTTAATACTAAATATGTTGAAAAATATAATAGTGGTAATTTGATATTTTACAATGTTTATAATAGAACACATCCGCAATGCCTGAGAAAATATGATGTAGAATTTGCTAATACATTTTATGAAGAACTTTCATTCAACTATGATAATCAAAATATAACTTCAGTTGGATGTCTTATTGAGTTAATTAAAAAATGTAAATTTGTTATAAGTTCGTTTGATTCGTTTGTGTCTCACTTAGCATTATTATTAAAAATTCCTGTAATAGCACCGAGAGAAAATATAAGCGAAGACAAGATACATTTACTCAATCCTTTAAATACACCAGTTATATTATATGATGAATTAGAAAGGGGGATTGAATGTTATGAAAATAATTTTTGATTTAAGATCCACTGGTTTGGGTGATAATGGTGGAAGTTCGACTCTTATAAAATCAGGAAATGCTTTAGTTGATTTGGGACACGAAGTATTTTTTATTGATACATTTCGGAATATGAATACATGGACTCCTTTAAATGCTAAACATATACTTGTAAAAAATAAAAAAGAAATACCCGATGCTGATGCTATTATTGCAACAGGGTATAAATCAGTCGAATTAACGAGTCAAGCTCCTAAGCGATGTGGTTTAAAAATACATTGGATAAGAGCTTGGGAAACTTGGCAGGGTTCTCAGAGTTGGATAATTGAAAAAATTCTGAAAGCACCAACTTTAAAATTAGTTAACGGGATTGGATTACAAGAAAAGCTAAAAGAGCTTGGATTTGAATCCAAGTTAATTAGACCTGGATATGATTTACATGAATTGTATCCAACTGGAAAAAGGGGTAATAGCGATAATATTGTAATCGGTGGGTTATATCATCAAAAGCATTTTAGAATTAAAAGAGTTTCTTGGTTGTTGGATGTGGCATCTTATCTAAAATCTAAAAGAAAGGATGTGAAACTTCATTTGATGGGGGCTACAAAATTCCCATCAGTAACCATTGATAAGTATATAACAAACCCAACAACCAAGGATAAAAATTGTTTTTATAATGAAATTGATATTTGGATGGCGCCTGCAATGCAAGAGGGTTTACATATGCCTCCTGCTGAAGCAATGCTAACAGGATGTCCAATTGTTACAACAAATAATCTAATGTCTGGAACAAAAGATTATGCGATTCATGGAAAAAATGGATTGGTGTCAAACGATGATTATTTATCATTTCAAAGTTATGTTGAGTTATTAGTTAATGATGAAGATTCAAGGGATTTGATGGGAAAAGAAGCAAGAAATACAATTATAAAACTAGGTTCCAGAAAAGAAAATATGACCAAATTAATTCAATTCATCATGGAAAATAAATAATGAATTTTTTAAAAGTACAAGATATATTTGATAAGTTAGAAAATTGTATTGAGTATAAATTGCCATTTTCGCATATAAGATTTGGTGATGGAGGTATAAAATTTATTCATTCTCTTTTGTTTAAAGATATAGATCAACTCAATATAATTGTACAAAAAGAAGGATTACCATCAGATAAATTGGTTGAGATATTTGAACTTTGGGGATATTATGCAAGAAAGGCAGATTGTATTGATACTCCCCAAGTATATTTTGATGGTACGTTTTGGCCAAGAATAAAGAAACCGAATAAACCAATTAATTCTGAAACCGAATATAAGATGAAAATATGGAAAGATCTTTATAACCGTTCAGAATTTGATAATGATACATATTGTAATCCAGAATCTAATTGTTTGATGATATTAGATATACCCGGAAGACGAACCCTACTTGACTTAATGAAAAATAGAAAGGTATGTATCATAACAGCACGACCAGAAATAAAATCTATGTTACCAGAAGTTGATATAATTCCAATTGTTGGACAATATGAAAATCAATATGAAAATTCATTTTTTGAAGTTGTGAAGCGTATAAAAAATACAGCGAAAGATTATGATTTTTGGTTGGTAGCAGCGGGAGAATTGGGAAGAATATATACTGGAATGATTAAAGAGTATGGTGGTCGTGCTGTAGATATTGGTTTTGTTATAGAGTTTTGGTTAGATGGTTATTTACATCCTCGCTTTCATTTATTTATTGCAACAACAATTGATAATAATTTTACAATGCGACTTACACCAGAAGGAAAAAAATATGAAAAGTTTATCTAACCCAATCGATATTACAATGGTCGCTGTTTTAAGACCTGGTGTTATTGAAGAAACTCTTACTTCTATAAATGATAATATAATAAGAGGAGAAAAACACAGATATAGACTTATAATTAATATTGATCCAATTGGTGAAACAGTTAAACCTATGAAAATTATTAAAATAGCAGCACGATTTTTTGATAGAATAACATATAATATTGCGGATGTACCATCATTTGCAAAAGCCGTAAAGTGGGTGTGGAGTCGTGTTGAAGCAGATTATGTTTTTCATATTGAGGATGATTGGTCAATTTTAAGAAAAATAAACATCAATAATATGATCAACATACTCAACAAATATCCAAAACTATCATCGTTAAGATTATATAAAGAACAAACCCCAAACATAAAAAGAATTAAAACTTTTTCATGTAGATGGAATTATAATGAAGATGGTTTTTATTTAGCAGAAGGTTGGCAAAAACAATTTGGATTAAATCCAATATTAATTAAAAGAGAGTTTATTGAAGAAGCTGTACCACGAATGGTTGATACAGTTAATCCTGAAAAACAATTTAGAATGTCTCAAAAATACATGCGCCCTGTTATACAAAAATGGGAATATGGTTTATATACAAAACCAGGCGCCTCAAGATTGGTTTATGGTAAACGTGGATTGAGATGGAGAGAAGAGCAGAATATGAAAAAACCCGGAGAAGGACAAACCTTTTTAACATGGGTTCCGAAATAAGGAGAAAAAAGATGAAACAGAATAATATACACCCATCTTTCAAACATGGCAAAAATTTAAAACTAGGAAGTTTTAATGTAATAGAAGAAGATGTAATTGTTGGAGATAATGTTGATATTCAAAATTTTGTATTGTTGAAAAAAGGAACTAGAATAGGGAATGACTGTTATGTTGATAGTTATTTTCGTTCTTCTGGGGATAACTTTATTGGAGATAATGTTACGTTGAGGTTTGGTTCAACTATTGCTAGAAAGGTAATGGTTGAGAATAATGTATTTATTTCACCAAATGTAATGACAGTTTATAGTTTACCTGATGGACAAAAGAGTTCAGGAACCTTTATTGGAGAAAATGCTTTTATTGGAACAGCTGCAGTTTTAGCTCCTAATATCTCAATTAGACCTGGTTCTATTGTTGGAGCAAATTCATTTGTAAATAAATCAATATTGGAGAAAGGTATCTATGCTGGAAACCCTGCTAAACTTATTCGCAAACTATAAAAAGACCTGCCCAATAACTAAGGTTCGTTCTGGATGTGTCACATTTGCAAGAGATGAAAGCTATCTCAAATATTTATATTTAACTGATAAAATGAGAGATGCTTGGGTTATTGTTCCATGGGATATGTCAACGCCTAGTTCTTCAAGTGGCAATATAAAATATTATCATTCTAAGTATCCTGAATATGAATTTACGCTATTTCATAATCATTTAAATAAAGATAAGACATATAAAATTGCTTCTATTGCTCCAAATTGTAAGATACATGAAACCGTCTTAGTTGGCGTTGAGGGGTTGAAAGTTGTTAATACACCTGATGGGTCAAAGATTCAATTTATTCATACTGGGCGCGTTGATATTGAGGAGAATGTTGAAATTGGTCCGTATTCTGTAATACATCGTGGAACTATGGAGAATACATTAATAAGAAAAGGTTGTAGATTCGGAGTATATACAAACATAGGTCATAATTGTAACATAGGCGAGAATACAGTTATGGCTGCTGGTGTAATATTGAATGGTGGAGTTAAACTCGGAAAAAATTGTTGGTTTGCATCTGGTGTATTGGTAAGACATTATGTCAATATATGTGATAATGTAGTAATAGGACTTGGTTCTGTAGTTGTTAAAGATATAACCGAACCTGGTATATATGTTGGTAACCCTGCAAGGTATTTAAAACCAATAACAGAAGGGTGGAATTTCTAATGAAGATATTAGTTATTGCAGCACATTATGATGATGCAGAGATAGGATGTGGTGGAACAATAATGAAACATATTAGTGATGGAGATGAGATATTTTATGCAATCACAAGTTCAGATGAATATAGAACTGGATTCCCAGAAGAAAGACTTGCAGAACAATGTGATGTTTTAAAAAGAATGGGAATACCCACAACATCAATGACTTTGTTTTCATATAAAGATAATCTTCATACAATTATTGGTTCTTTGGATTCTCTTAAACCTGATATTGTGTTCACACATTTTGAAAATGATACTCATCAAGATCATGTAAGAGCAAGTACAATTGGGCAGGCAGTTGGAAGAAAAAGATATACCACTACAGTATTTTATGATAGTGGATCATCATATAACTTTAGTGCTAATGTTTTTTCAATAATTGATTTTGAAGAAAAAATGTATCTTTTAGAATTTTATAAAAGTCAAATTAATGCAGGAGCTATCAGCTTAGATATTATTAAAAGAAAAAATGCATATTGGTCATCATTAATTACAAATAACCCAGATGGTTATGCAGAAGGATTTGTAGTAAGGAAAATGAAATGGATAATTTAAATTCTCACTCAGATGTATTACTACATTTATTAAAAAACAGACCACATGCAGTAGGTGCTGAAATTGGAGTCCATACTGGAACTACAACGGGTGTTTTGTTAAATGGATTAAAAACAATTCAAAAATATTATGCAATTGATCCATGGAAATCATATAAACAATATGATGGAAGTATATATAGAAAACCTGGCAATAAAAAAATAAAGACGTGGGGCGATGCCTACCAAGAGTATTTAAAAACAATCTCTCCATTTGATTGTGTTATTACTATAAAATCAACAAGTGTTGAAGCATGTAAGAAAGTTTATGATAAAGAATTAGATTGGGTATTTATAGATGCTAATCATGAGTATGAATATATCAAAGAAAATTTAAAGCTATGGATACCAAAGGTAAAGAAAGGTGGATTTGTTTCTGGACATGATTATGGAAATAAATGGAGTGGAATAAAAAAAAGCAGTTGATGAAACAGTTCCAACTGATACTACATTAAATATTGAAGATTTTTATATATGGTGGTTTATAAAGTGACCAAAAAAAGAATGAGGGTAAGTAATACCCCCACTCTTTTCTTCTACTAATTAACCGTTTATCGTTTTACCGATAAACCAGTCATACCCAGGTTTGACGAAATCAAATGCTTCAGTATCAGTTTCAATTTTTACTTCGATCCCTGAATCTACATTGATCACCTTAACTTCAATGTGGTAAAAACCAGGAACCATATCATTCAATTTACTTTTTGCTTCATCAGACATCATGAAATCATTGGTATAAATACCAAAGTTTCCATCTGAATATTTAGATATTGCAAATTTTCTCGATTCAGCTTTATGAATTTCTTCAACGGGGGCGGAACCAAGAATAACACCTTGAGGAATAGCATTTGATTGAGCATCAGCAAGTTGTTTTTCCAGTTCGGCAATACGGTCGGTCAGCGAATTATTTTCATCGATAAGGGCATCATTTTCTATTTCTAGTTCAGATACCTGATATTGAAGTTCGATGTTTATGCTAGAACACTCTTCTGCTTGAACTTTCCATCCATGTCTGTTTTGATGTTGGTTTTGATGTCTGTTGTTTTGATCTTGTTTCCAAGATGCTTTGCCATTTGAATTGGCATTATTTCCGGCGGGGTTGATTGCTGTATTTTTGTCATTACCAGCAAATGCAATACTGTTAAAAGATACGAACATAACCATAACCATAATTGCGATAATCGAGATATTTTTTCTCATGATAGTTGGTCTCCTTTTCCGGATTGGCATTTTATAATGCACACGTACTGTTGTCCGGAGACTAAGATTAATAATATACTCTGCTAGTTTTTTATCCTATCCCCAGCAGCTTCGGATAGTCGCGTTTTTGATTTAAAAGTCTTCGCAATGACTTTGCTTACATGAATTAATATATATAGCATTTAAATATATAACTGAGGAGACGAATGAAAATATTAATGTTAAGCCCTAATCAAATAAGTAGATATAACTGGGGGCATCAATTATTCAGAGATGAGTTTGGAAGACAGACTCCAACTAAATATTATGGGAATGGATTTCTGGGATTTAATTCAAAACTAACAGTCCAACAAATTATTAGAAATCACTGTGATTGGAAACCTGATTTGATTATGACTTATGGATGGAGATACTCAAAAGATTTTAAAGGACTTGGAAAAATTAATGATATTCCAAAGGTTCATATTACTGTTGATTATGGTCGCCCAGAAGGAATCCCAATTCAGAATGCATTTTTTAAACAAAATAAGTACGACCTTGTTTTTGCTATTACTTTAAATGCTTGGAGATTATTAAGAAAAAATAAAGTATGTGATATGATAGAAATTTCTCCATTTTCAGTTGATACAACAAAATACGTATCATTAGGATTAAAAAAGAAAGATCAGGTACTTGCTGCATTTACAACTCGATCTGATATATATCCTGACAGAACTAAAGTTCAACAAATTATAAAATCAATGGGGTATCCTGTTGTTACTAGAAGAATAGTTCATCAAGAATTAATAAAATCAATAAACAGGTCAAAAATTATTGTAACCAGCAATAATATATTCAGATCGGTAAGTATGAGATATACAGAAACAATGTCATGTGGAGGATTTCTGTTAGCTGATGAACCTGAAGATATGGATTTTTTGGGATACATTGATGGAAAACATTTTGTTGTATATAGAGACATGAGAGATTTGCAAAGAAAAATTAGATACTATATGACTCATGATAGACAAAGGGAAAAAATTGCAAAGCAAGGAATGGAGTTTGTTAGAGAAACATATAGTAATGAAAAACGCGTTCAGGATATGATTAAATTAATGAAACAGAGGTTATATTCATGAGTATAATGATTGCAACTCAAAATATTATGAGAAAAGTTGCATTACAAAAAATACCTTTAACAAAGAGTACTATTTTTGAGTTAGGGTGCTCAGATGGTAATTTTGCAAGCTTGTTAGTAGATAGATATTCTGAATATACTGGAGCTGATATTTTAAAACATAAAATTGACATTGCTAGGACTCGTTTTCCTAAAATGAAATTCCTACAAATAAATATATGTAACAATTTAGATATATTAAAGTGTGTAAATGTATTCATTTCATTTCAAGCACTTGAACATATACCATGCGATCTTAAAATATTTGAATCGTTATTAAAAGGAACTATTGTTATATTTTCAGTCCCAAATAGTCCATATAAAGATCAGCATTTGAGGTGGTTTGAAATCGAAGGTTGGAAAGAAAGGTATTCTTCCTTTATAGATTTTGATTATGAACTTACAATACAGCATCCAAAAAAAGAAGCAAAAAGAGCATTTCTATTTAAGGGAGTTAGAATATGACAACAAAAATTGAGTCAACAGCAATCATAGAACCTGGTGCAATAATTGGAGATGATTGTTATATTGGACATTATACAATCATAAGACCAAAAGCAGTTATTGGAAATAACTCACATGTAAGAGCTCATTGTTTTATTGCAGAGGGAGCAATAATAGGAAATGATGTTCATGTAATGCAGTATTCAAATATATGTAGAGATTGCATTATAGAAGATAAAGTATTCATTGGTATGGGTTGTATGACAACAAACACAAGAAAGATTGCATATTTAAGAAATTATAAAGATATATCCGAGGCACCTGTTATTAAATATGGAGCAAGAATAGGAGCAAGAGTTTTAATTCTTCCTGGAGTTATAATTGGAAGAAATTCATTAATTGGGGCTGGTTCTGTTATTTCAAAAAATACAATTGATGGGTGGGTGTATATTGGAAGCCCTGCAAAACCAATTAGAATAGTTTCTAAAGATGAGGTACTGCCATGAGTTGTGATTGTTTACAAAGTGGATTTTGTGATTTTCAACTTTTTGGTGGCGGTGCGACTATAGAGTGTCCTTGCAGAATATGTTTAGTTAAGTCAATGTGTAAAGAATTAATATGTGAAATAAGGGATGAACATCACTTAAAAATATTTGGGTATATTAATGCACATCCTCCGGAGGAAAAATAATGAATTTTGGTTTAATTGGAGCAGCTGGATTTGTAGCACCTCGACACATACAAGCAATCAAAGATACTGAAAATGATTTGAAAGTAGCTCTTGATCCACACGATTCAGTTGGTATTCTTGATAAATATTTTTCCGAGTGTAAATTTTTTACAGAGGTTGAAAGGTTTGATAGACATATAATGAGAGAAGAGGCTCTTGATTATATGTCAATTTGTTCTCCAAATTATTTACACGAATCACATATTAAACTTGGATTAAGATTGGGGTGTAATATTATATGTGAAAAACCATTAGTTACCCACCCGAGAAATATACCACAACTTGAAGAAGTCTCAGATCAAATGGGGAAACAAATATATACAATACTTCAATTAAGATTACACCCAAGTATCCGTTTATTAAAAAGTATGGTTGATCCAAAACATTATTATGATGTTATACTTGATTATGTGACTCCGAGAGGACCATGGTATTTTCACAGTTGGAAAGGAAAAGTTGGGCAATCTGGCGGAATCGAAACAAACATTGGTATTCATTTTTTTGATATGTTGATTTGGTTATTTGGAAAATGTGAAACATTTAATATTATTTTTAGAGATGAAAGCTGTTCAAGGGGGGAGTTGTATTTAGAGAGAGCTAAGGTGGTATGGAATTTATCATTAAATAAGAAACATCTTCCAAATAAATTATTATCATTTTATAGATGTATGAAAGTAGATGGTACAGAAATTAGATTTGATAATGTATTTTCAGATCTACACACAGAATCATATAAAGAAATTTTAGATGGTAATGGATTTGGTATTAAAGAATCATACGACTCAATAGATTTAGTAACTAAGATAAGGGAGAGTTAAAATGTGTGTATTTTTAGTGGGTGGAACAAGACCAAATTTTATGAAGATTGCCCCTATATCTAGAGCGTTTGAAAAGTATAATATTTCATATGATATTATACATACAGGACAGCATTATGACTATAATATGAATCAGGTATTTTTTGATGAGTTTGGGTTAAAAGAACCTCTAGTTCATTTAGAAGTTGGTTCTGGACCACATGGTGAACAAACAGGAAAAATAATGGAACGATTTGAAAGATTATGTTTTGATGCAAGACCTGATATAGTGTTTACTGTTGGTGATGTTAATTCTACTATGGCTGCTGCCTTGGTTGCTGCTAAACTTCATATTCCTTTAGCACATCAAGAAGCTGGAATGAGATCTGGTGATAAAAAAATGCCAGAGGAAATAAATAGAATTGTAACAGATCATATATCAGATTGGTTATTTCCCATATCTCCACAAGATAGACGCAATTTATATAATGAAGGAATTGATCCGAAACATACATTTTTAGTTGGGGATGTTATGATTGACAACCTTCTTTATTACACAAATGATACTAAACCAGAACATACTAATGAAAAACATATACTGGTAGAAATTCATCGACCTGCAAATGTTGATAACAAAGAGAATCTAACTGAGATTATAATAGCTCTTGCACAGCTATCTGAAGAACATCAAGTTATATTTTCACTTCATCCAAGAACTCGTAAAATGATTGATGAATTTGATTTATGGCAATATATGCACACAATAGATTATTGTGAACCAATGGGTTATTTTGAGTTTGTAAAATATATGAAAGAAGCTGGTTGTGTTATAACAGATTCAGATGGAGTTCAGCAAGAAACATCAGTTTTAAATATTCCATGTGTGTCAATTAGAGATACAACAAATATTGAATATACTATTAAATATGGAACAAATACTTTAGTTTCCCCCAATAGAGATTTAATATATACACAATCAATATATCCTTTTTATAATAAACATATTGATAGTAATTATCCAGAACAATTAAAACAGTTAAATGATGGAAATGCTTCAGAAAGGATTGCAAAGGTATTGATTAGTTAATGATAAGGAAACAAATCAATGGAAACTTATTTTGGTCAAGAGGATTTAAGATCTATTGCCCATGGAGCTATTCTTGATATGTTATCTTATAATGTTAGTAAAAAAGAAGCATATAAATATTTAACAAATCAAATTGATATTATAAAGGGAAGCTATGAGCTACAATGCTGTATTTATGATTTAGATCCAATATTATATATCAGAGAGTGTGATAAAGTATTAAAGGAGTGTCGAGTATGAGCTGTGATGATTATGACTATCTTTGTTCGGACTGCGTCGATGCTTGGGATCTTTCTCGAGATTCAATTTGTACAACATCACCAAATCCTTTACAGAATTTAAATGATGTTAAGGTTGGTGATTTAGTTGAGTTTAATCAAGGTGGCGAAAGAATTTGGGGAGTAATTGTTGAAATCTGTCCGTGTGATTTAATAGTTGAAGTAATAAGTGATTTAGAATTATCTCACCCATTTAATAAAGGCGATAAGATAATGATTACAGTTCAACATATTTATAATTGGGTTGGTAAATAGAACAAACTATAAAGGGGGATATTATGACACAAGTCGCTGTGTACATGTGTGATAAGGGGCATCTACATTATGGAGATGATCCACCCAAAACTTGTCATATCTGTGGAAGTAGGAATTTTGGACAAATTACAGGTGTAAGTGTAGATACGGAGGAAGAATATGGGATATCCGACGAATCCGGATACGATAATTCTTAAAAATAAATTCTATTCAAAAGGTTTAACAGAGCTAGATATTTGGAATTATTATCAAAGTGTGAAGCGTTCGATATTAGATGAAACTAAAAGTAGAGATGTTATGTTTGTAATTATGGTTGAACTTAATAAACCTGTAATAAGAAGGCGTGGTAAGGAAAGTAAAGTAATAAGATTAACACCAACGAATTATGATGATGTTATTACAGGAAGAACACTAAGTATACATTCTGCTATGGGATCATATGAAACCTTTGGAATTATAGATATTGATATTCACCCATCAGATGGATTCAAATGGGCGCAAGAAGTAACACGTAGAGTTTATGATTATGTAATGGATAAGATGCCAATGGTTAGAACTGCAACCATCCGTTATACAGGAAAACAATCATTCCATATAAAATGTGATTTTGGAAGAAAAATGAAGATAGACACAGTTCGTTTTCTACTTACGAAATTTTTAAGAGAATCAGAACTATCTAAAGTTTATACAGTTGAAGGAAAAAGAAGAGCTGGGGTTCCTAATTTAGATATGGCACCAAATAAATATAGGGGAAATTATATTACACTTAATGCATTATCTACATGGGGATTGAGATGTACAGATGTACCATATTCATCTCTTATGAGTTTTAACCCAATAAAAGCAATCATTAAGTAATGGAGATAAATAAAATGATATATTGTGATAATATTATAGAAGGACCTAAACCAGATAAAGAAACTACAAAGAAACAAAAACCAAAAGTACCAATAAATAAACATCCTTTAACTTACAGATCAGATCCAGAAGATAACCGAGATTATCAATTTAAAAATAATTTTGCTTCCGTTAAAGATATGATAGCTACAACTCCTGTTTTTGTTGATCATACACCCGAAATGTCTTCTATTAAGGATCAAGGTTATTTAGGAAGTTGTGTTGGTTTTGCTGTTACAGCAATGAAAGAATGGCAAGAAGAAAAAGAACATAAAGAAGAAGTTTTAGAAGGAAAAAAAGATATTAGAGAAGGAAAAGAATACGATCTATCTGAATCATGGTTATATTGGAATTGTAAAAAGATTGATATATGGCCAGGAGAGGAAGGAACATCAATTAGATATGCAATGACAGTATTAAATAAAATTGGTGTACCAACAGAGAAAGCATGGCCATATGATGATGTTAATATTGGTAAACCAAAATCCTGGGCAGCAATGATTTCTAAATGGGCATTGATACATTCATATTGGAGAATTAATAATTTAATAGAACTGAAAGCTGCTTTAAAAGATGGACCGGTCCCAATTGGTATTGCTTGTTTTCTTGAAATTTTTTATGTAGGTTTTGATGGAGTTATTAAATATCCTGCAAATCCGAATGAAATATATGGCGGGCATGCTGTATGTGCTGTTGGATTTGATGATAATAGTAAACGAATAAAATTCAAAAATAGTTGGGGTAAAGATTGGGGTGATAGAGGATATGGTTATATTAGCTATGACTATATTAATGATTTTATGTGGGATGCATGGGCATGTAAAGATCTTGCTGTAACAAGTGAAATGCTGAAAGGAACTCGGGAGTTGGTATAATGAATCTTTCTGAGTATATAGCATTTATTACAGAAGATATAGATAATATTCGAGTATTTCATATTAGTAATAATATTATTAAAATTCTTCAACCAAAAATTCCTAATAATTTTTATACAAAAATGGGTTGGGAAGATGGAAAAATAAAGCGAATATCTGTTGCACCTGATATTGATCATTGTATTTTATCAATAGGAAATAATAAGGTTGCAGAAAATCCAAAAATATATAGAGTATATGAACCCATTGATTATGATAAAATTAAAGTAATGACAAATCAAGAGCTTATAAGAAGAAATCTTGTTCCTGATGCGAAACAAACAAAAGAATTTTGGTTATTATCAACAACTCGTGTTAAAGAGATTGCAAAAATAAAAGTATTAAAAATGAATGAAAAATATGTTACTGTTCCATATGGACCAGAAGGAAAGCAAACTCCAGCAAGAAACAGAAGAGCATACTTTTGGGACTGGAAACTAATTGAAGGAACTATATAATAATTAATAAAAACAAGAGGTAAAATGAATTTAAAAAGCGTAAAATATATAAATAAGTTTAGACGCCTTCCATATCCAAAAAATCAAATGCTTATAATTGGAAGTGGTGCAATGGCAGTATTGGGATTAAAACGAAATAAAGATTTAGATATTTGGGCAACTGATAATGTCATTAAAAAAGTAGCAAAAGATAAAAATTTTATTGCAAAAAAAAGTAATCTGGATGGTAGTAAATTATATGAAACTAAAGATGGAAAAATTGAAATTGTTCCAAACCTTGGTATAAAGGATGAAGATATAAAAGAACATTTAAAACGAGCGGTTATATTATATGGTATTCATTTTCATTCCCCAGAAGATGTTTTGAAATGGAAGAAAGCTGTTAATCGACCAAAGGATAAAAAAGATATTGAGTTACTTGAGAAATATCTAAGAAATAAAGTAGTTGAAAATTATTTAGCTACTATACAAATATTAAAATAAGAAGGACCTGGCAAGTGGACGGACACCGTATAATTTGGTTGTCAGAAATAGTAATCTTCTGATCGGGGTGGGCCAGAGTGAGGGGCTACTGGATTTGCCAAAAGAATAATATTAAAATAAAGGAAATTAATAATGAGAAGATTTTGGTTATTTAGATCGAACATTAGAAATTTAGAATACTACCATGAGTTTAAAGACTTAAAGACATTTGAAGAAAAATGTCATGATTTTTATATGTTATACCCCATATGGCTTTTGAGAAATAACTATTTTGATGAAGTAACC
>Ga0114918_10000350_pt1 | contig 39915 bp, 60 predicted proteins | sample LantaG_FD_87015 | JGI IMG/M metagenome (GOLD analysis project Ga0114918, IMG submission 87015) | Deep subsurface microbial communities from Baltic Sea to uncover new lineages of life (NeLLi) - Landsort_02402 metaG | ecosystem: Environmental > Aquatic > Marine > Oceanic > Sediment | place...
GGTTTCCTTTCACAGACTGACTCCCTTGGTTAAGGTTTCCTTTCACAGACTGTTCCCATTGGTTAAGGTTTCCTTTCACAGACTGACTCCTTTGGTCAAGGTTTCCTTTCACAGACTGACTCCTTTGGTAAAGGTTTCCTTTCACAGACTGACTCCTTTGGTTAAGGTTTCCTTTCACAGACTGTTCCCATTGGTAAAGGTTTCCTTTCACAGACTGACTCCCTTGGTTAAGGTTTCCTTTCACAGACTGACTCCTTTGGTCAAGGTTTCCTTTCACAGACTGACTCCTTTGGTCAAGGTTTCCTTTCACAGACTGACTCCTTTGGTCAAGGTTTCCTTTCACAGACTGTTCCCATTGGTTAAGGTTTCCTTTCACAGACTGACTCCTTTGGTTAAGGTTTCCTTTCCATTTTACATGAGAATATAGCTCTCCGTTTGTTACAAACCACTTCAAAACCTGCAGTTCATTACCTTGTAACCATTGCTTAACAAACCTGACGTACTTAGCTTTAGGCTTGTTCTGCTTAGTCAATAAACCATGTTTGTTATAAACTTCAATGCAGACACTATCTCCACTATCCCACACAGGCTTTAAATAATCAGGTAACAGTACTTCAAAGTCTAAGCACTTGTCTTGTTCACTAGGCTTTAAACCTGCCTTTTTCTTGGTTTCATCATGGCTTCTTAACCCACAACAAAACACTTTTCCTTCTTCATTAACGCTCATAGCTAAACCTTTACACATTCACTTCAACTCCTTCTCTTCTAGTTTGTCCTTCTTGTTTATCATAGCGCGCACCTTTTGATTTTGTTTTTGAATATGCAGGTGTGGGGGGTGGGTTTCCAGGTTTCGTAGGCGCTGACTACTCGGTTCATGGTGGGGTAGTTGAAGAGCAGGTCTTCGTGGGTTAGTGTTTCATCGCTCATAGGTTCGACGTAGATTATGCCTTGGGTGGTGTTGACTGCTAGGATGGCGTGCGCGTTGATGGGTTGCCAGTAGATTATAGCTATGTGGGAGTCGAAGCCCCATGGTTTCAGTTGTTTTGATAGGAGGGCGGCGAAGTCGGTGCAGAGAAAGGTTTGATTGTATTGCCTGGTTTCGATGGTGGTGGCGTGGAGAGCTAGTTTGAGTCTGTCGAGTGTGGGGGGTTTTTTATTTGACAGAGGTGGAGGAGTGATAGGTTTCTGGTATTCTTCTAGTTGTTCCATGCAAGCGAACAAATCGATGGCAAGTTCTTCTCTTGCTTGCTGGGTGGAGGTTAACTGGGTTTGAGTTGCTACTAGAGTAGATTGGGTTTGGTTTAGTTGGATTTCTAGTCGTTCGAGTTCTATTTGTTTTTGGTTGTAAGCGTCTGCTGTGTTCACCCATAAAGCCAGGGCGATTATCAACAGAGTTGCGAATACTATTGAGAGTATTTCTTCATCTTCCATTACTTTCACTTCCTTTTAACTGGGCGCGAGTGTAGCTGTATCCCGCAAGCCGTTTAACGAGCCAAGTTCCCCGCGCAGGTGAGTGCGCTCTACGGTTTGGCTCGGAAGAGTGCCAATGCTGGTGGGGTGGGCTTGCGTTCTACCTTAGCCCTCGCGCCCTTGTTCCTCGCGTTGCGTGTGACCGAACCCGCGCAGGTTTAACGTCGCTGAAAAAGGGAGCTGGTTCCACTCCCGTCACGTTTTACGACGACTACCAAGTGCGTTGGAGGTGGGTAGGAGTGTTCATCCTGCGTGTCTAACTTTAGCCCGTAACGCGAGGTCACTTGTATTTTTCTATGAGGTGTAAGACTTCGCTGGGCTGGTAGTCTTCATTGTCCAAGTGTTCTGCTATGATTATCCAAGTGGCTTTGAGAACTTCTTTTACTTGGGCTATGGAGAGGTTGGTGTTCCCGCCTTCCATTATCGTGATTTCCCTAGCGAGGTCGTTCTGGTTTATCATGGTTTTTTCACCTCCTCAGTCACAGCTTTTGCATTGTCTGCGTTTGTTTTTTTGTGCTTGGGTTATTGCTATCAGGTTTGAGTCTTTGATTCTTTTGACTCTCCAACATTCAGGCTCGTGGTAGACTTTGCTTCTTTTGGTTCCTACGAACTTTGTGGTTTTTTCTTCGGGTTCTTCTGGTTGTGTGACTAGGGGGACTTCTCTTTTTGGCTCTGGTTCAGGTGTTGGCTCCTCTTCCTGTTTTGGTTCTGGTTTGGGTTTTGGGGGTGCTTCAACTGGCTTCATTGTGGCATAGAGTAATAGCCGTGTCCCTCCTCCACCGAAGTGTTCTATGTTATCTGGAAGGCAGTTCGAGTTTATCATTGAATCTGGGAGCTTGCATGCATATTCTACATGGTTGCCTTCTTGTTTTGTTATCTTGCAAAAATTTGCTCCCGAATGTTCGGATATTTTCCAGCTTTCTACTGTTTTGCTGTGAGAGTAGGAGTGCAGGTTTTTGGTTTCTTCTCCAGTGTAGTCGTAGGTGAAGACTGTGGAATGTCCATCGCAATCTCCTTTCCGGTAGTAAAGCAGTTGGTCTATCATGTCTATTCTTGGTCGGCCTGTTTGGCTGACTGCGAATGTCGTTTTTCGTATTTCCATTTTATTTTCCTCCTTTAATTTATTAGTTTTTCATCCCATGGTTGAGTGGTTTTTATCGGTATTATCCTGCATGGGTATGAGCGTGATTTTTCTATGATGCTTTCAGGGGGTTCGGTTTTAACTATTTCGATAGCAACGGGAATGTCTACGACGAAGATGTCTGCTCTGCCTGCTCCGATTAGTTCTGCTTCGGTGTAGAATTCAATTCCTTGTTTTTTGAGGAAGTAGCATACTTCGGTTTTTTTGAGTTCGTGTTCGAGCGAGTTGTGAGTGTTTAGGTAGATGACGTTTCTTCTGGCGTTATGTCGATGGGAGAAGGTCATCATCCTGCGGTTTTTCGTGCGTTGGATTATCAATTCTCGTTTATTCATTTCTGCTCCTGTTTTTCATGTGTTTATCTGTTATTGTTCCGTTTTTTTGGTGGCGTTCCTTGCTCGTGAAGCATGAAACAGTTTGCCCGTTTGGTTGCCATGTTGCCATAACAACCAGCATCGTGATTGCAAGTATATGCATGGGGGTGATACCATTCACAATGACTGGCGTGTTGGCATCTGCCTGTTAACACTTCCCGAATCTTCGCGAGAAACATCATTACTTTTCGCCTTTTTTGTGTTGGTCTATCCTTTTTTTAGCTGTTTCGATTGAATCCAAGCTTGTCTCGATTCCTTTTCCTTGGGGGGTTATGACCCCGTAAACCGTTTCTTCATAGATTGTATATTCTTTATATTTCATTTTTCCACTTCCTCCGTTGGCTGGTAGAGCGAATAAAGCTCGCGCGGGTTCTGTAAATATTTTCTATCGACTTGGTATGCGGTGCTACCGTTATCGAAATGTTTTATCTCGCTGGAATGAGGAACCAAGGCCGAGCGAATCCAACCATGAATTTCCAAGAAAATAATATCCTGATCCCAGTTCACAAACTTAGTTGATTCGAACAAATAAGCTTCCGCTATACTGTCCTTCCATTGCTTCGCGTTAATCAAAAAATCCTTGCTGGCTTTAATATCGAAACGAATGGGATTGCCTATTCTCCTTTTTTGTTTCATGTCCACTGCCATCTCCGTATCAAATCCTTTATCCACGTTCCGGCCTTGAGTCAACACGGGGAACGGCTGCTTGTAAGCGAATGCGTGAGCGAACTCTACTTCGAAACCTTTGATGTCGGCTTGCAACTCGTCCCCTTGAGTGAACTTATCCGGGTTGCCTCCTCTGCGCTCGAAAACTTGGGTAGCGAAGGCTCGCGCTTCTTCTATTACCTTTCGGGGAATGCGGATCTTGAGCAGTTTCATTTCTTTTTCTCCTTTTTTATCTCGTCAAGCATCTCTTCGAGTTCTGCTTCAGATAAATCTATCTCTGCTTCTCCCTCGATTTCACCACCTTGCCATCCTGAGATGGTGACTGGCTGTTCCCATGAGTATCTCCACTCACCTTCTTCGGTTTTATAGCTTCCCATCAGTCAATCACCACCAAAATTCGAGCTGGACCTGAATCACTCACTCTTGTCGGTTTGGTTCCTTCTTTCTCTTCGTTGTCTATATTCAGTTCATACCAACTCTCGTGAGGCTCTACACAATAATGGGCTACTCCTTCTCGTTTTTCTAGTTCATCCACCAAGTCGCATGTTGGTATTGCTCTTAGTTTCGTCATTTCATCTCCTCCCTGGGAAGTCTCTCATGTTCGTCTTCTTATACAACTGCAACAACTTCTGATTGAACAATAAACTCCGCTCAGAAAACAAAGCAACAAACACATCCACTCGATACTTCCTCTCCGCTAAGGGAGTGTCCTTCGTCAGCAAACCCACTAATCCAATCGCTTCCTTCGCAATCAACTCCGGGTCCGGTTTTTGTTTCAACTCTTCTTCTAAAAGCCCTATCTCTTGTTCGAGTAGAGTGGTTTTCTTTTGTAACGAAGATGGAGTTGGCGGTTTCGCTGGCTTGAAACTTGTGTTGCCTATGCTGTCTAAATGGATGTTCGTGAACTCCCCTCTAGTGTAGGTCTCGAAGGTAGTATCTTGGTTTATTTTTAATTTATCAAGCGCGGCTTCTACCTCGGTTTTGTGGAAGTCGCTGAGGCCGTATTCTTGGCCGTTCACGGTAACCGAGGCCACATACAGTTTCCACGATTTACCGTCTTTCTCACCCGTTTTTATCTCGATGGGGGTTGTCTCTTCAACAGTTCCAGTTACATTAACGTTCGTTTTAATCTCCTTCCTTTTGGATTAGAAGCATAACCTCTTCCGCCGCATCTTTGAGCTTCCGCATATCATCACTCATCATATACTCCAACCGTTCAATCGACACGCCACTCAAATTAATCGAAATAAACGGAGAAAGAGGAACCGCGCCAGAAGCTCCGATAGGAAGCTTTAACTGTTTATTCAACTCCACGGCTAGTTTAACGCGCTGTTGTCTAGAGCATCCTTCGCAAGAGAGGACGAGGTTCATTGGACTCGCCTCTCGTCCGGAGGGAGCTTGCTGATGTAAACCCGGTCTTCGAAACAACGGACCGTGGCTTTCGCTCCGCTGACAGATACTTCGACTTCGCTTCCGGAGGGGAGTAAACGGTTGATTTCTTGCGCTCCGGCGTTCTTGATCGCGTCAGTCATTTCTTTAATGGAGGTGTCCTGGCTGAACACGAGGTGGCTTTCTTTCGAGATTGATTTTATTGTCATTTATCTCACCATTTCGAGTGTCAACTTCGATTAAGTTAACAATATAACCATGTAAGGTCTGGCCTGTTTCAACTGCTTTTATCTTGACCTTCTTGTGCAGGGAGTCGTCGAGTTTTAAAGGAAATGTTATCATTTCAAGTCCCTCTTACCTTAGTTAGAGTTATAACAGAGGTTATATATATACTTTGTGGTTTTATTGGACACTTCCGGTACTCTTATACTTCAACATGAACAAACGCGCTTCTTCCAAATTATAGAACCGAGCGAGAGGCTTCCTGGTATAACTCTGCTCACACTTAAAGCACCGGACGGTCAGCTTCCCGTTCTCATCGGTCTTTCTGAGGGATAGCTGATGCCACCCACAGTGCTTGCAACGCATCGCGCTTATAATTTTATGTTCAGACATTCTTCTGCCCTCATCTTGGCATGGGCCTCTTTGTGGTGTTCATGGCATAACAAATCCATGTCATCTATCGTCACATCTGGCCCATACCTTTTGTGGTGGATATACAAAACACCTTGCAAGGTCCCACAAACTTTGCACTCGTTTTTCAAAGTGTTTCTTATAATCATGGCATACTCGTCAGCTCGGCGAGGCATGATTAATCACCCACCATTTTCACGAACCCAAGCGGGACCATGTTTCTGTCCGCGACGAGCTTGGTTGAGAGTTGGATTTGTTCGCCTTTTTTGAAAGTGTGCCCATCGATGGTCATTTCTTTCAAGGTTTCGTAGGTTTTCATGTCGGTGAACTGAGTGTCTTCTTTCAGTTCGGTGGTCTTCTTCGTGGTGTGTTTTTCGAGTTTTTCCATGTATGCCACGGTTTCGTCTATTTGCGCGTCAATGTCGCGGGTTTGTCTTTTCATTTTTAGTATTTTTCGTTTTAGGTTTTCGAAGCTGATGCCTCTGGTCTCATCGTCCATCTAATCCCTCCGTTTGTATGTATTGCACAGACAACACATAAGGCTATCCACGCAGTTATGTATACATCACACATATATATAATACTTTCTATTCTTCTTCTATCTTCTATCTTCTACGAATACCGGAAGTTTAGGGGGTGCGATTTGTCCTCGGAAAATCAGGGCTTCCTAAGAGCTATTCGAACCACGGAGCGTGCGACAAAAAGAAGGGGGTTTATTGTGTGGGGTTGGGCTTGCGCGGTGGTGGGGTGGGGGTGTTGTTGAGTGTTTTTTCGATGGTTTGGGTAAGGTTTTTCGCTGAGTTTTCCCAAGTGTAGTTTTCTGTTCTTTGTTTTGCTACCATTCCTTCGTTCCTTGTTACGTTTTGGACGGTGTAAACTTCTCTCATGGTTTTTTGGAGTTCTTTTTGGTCGGTTTCCCACCATTTTGCTTCTTCATAAATTGGGTTGGGGTCTCCGGGGGTGATGTATTTTCCTTTTTTGATTGGCCAGCCGTGAGCGAAGTCTTCGTGTCCGTTGTGAGTGGAGTAGATTAGAGGGAGTCCGCAGGCCATCGCTTCTAGTGCGGGGAGGTCGAAAGCGTCTCCTTTGGAACAAGCCACGAAAACATCTCCGCTGGTGTAGATTCCGGCGAGTTCTTTTTCTGGTAGGATCTCGAAATTGGCCATTATGCTCTTTTTGTGCGGGCCTTCCAGTTTGAGGTCGCGGATGGCTTGGTTATAATCTTTGTTGGCGTAAGAGGGGTTGATTTTGACTATGGCTTTGACTTTGTCTTTTTCTGTGAACTCGGTGGTAAAGGCTCTTAAAAATATTTCTAGTCCTGATCGGTCTTTTTCTCCGATGGCCCAGCCTTTACACCAAACGAACCTGAACTCGTCTTTTGTTTTGGGAAGTAGGGGTGTGGCGGTTGGGTTGAAGATTTTAGTGTCGACTCCGTGAGGAATGACTGAGATGGGCTTGTTTACTCCCGCGCGCGTGATGGATTGTTTGGTGTGTTTGCTGGGGGCGATTATTTCGGTTATCCATGGTTGGGAGAGGGCGTGTTTCCAGGAGGTGGGGATTTGAGTTCCTTCGAAGATTGCGTATTGGAAGATGTTTTTTCTTTGGCCTGATTTGGTGTAGGCTTGGGGGGGTGGGGTTATCATTACTTGGTTTTCAGCATCTCGATTATCTTTTAGGATTAATCTTCGTAGTTCGGGAGTGACTTGGTCTTGCCAGTTGGGGTCGGGGATGAAGGTTTCGAATCCTACGTCTACTCCGAGCTTGTCTAAGGCTAGTCCGAGGTTTCTAGCGTGGATGGCGTATCCTGAGTATCCGAGGACGGGAGCGATTATGTTCACTTTCATGGTTTCACCTTGGTTATTTGTAGCATTTTGGGGGTAAACTTTTTCTTCTCCCATAGATATTCGAACTTTTTGTGGAATCGCTTGTCTGCTCTTTGGACTTGGTCTATGTAATCAGGTGAACGCACTCCCCCTGATTGGCAGGTGTTGTGCCAGGCGATTGCTCCGGTGTCGGTGAGGAGGCGATAGCCTTTCATCAACAGTTTAAGACAGAAGTCTGTTTCTTCTCTGAACCCGACTGTGCCGTATTCGGTGGAGAAACCTTTTACTTCCAGAGCGGCTTTCCGGTTGAACATGAAGGAGCTGCGTAGGTGGTGGGAGGGGAGGATTGTGTTGGGGGTGTATTGGTATCCTCCGTCGTCGGACATTTCGAGTTTTCCTTTGTTGAATTTGACTTGGTTGAAAATGCCTTTCAAAACATCGGGGTTTCTGTATGCAGGGGGAGCAGCCCATTGTGGTACTACTCCTCCTACTCCCCCGATGTTGTTTCCTCTTGACAGGTCGTGAAGTCGTTGCAAGTAGTCTGGCTCGAGTATTGAGTCATCGTCGATACGGACTATTTTATCTACTTCCCATTTATCTTCGAATAAAGCTCTGTTACGGGCTTGGCATACTCCCAGGGGAACATCCTCTGTAATGTATTGGATTCCGTGTCCTTCACAGGACAGACGGTTTAAGCAGTCTTTGACGAACTTCGTGTTTTCCAGGGGGGAGGGCTTGCTGCCGTCCACGATTACTAGATCCCAGTCTTTGAATGTTTGCATTCTCAAGGTGGTGAGTAGTTGAGCGAGTTCTGTTGCCCTATCGCGCGTTGCTATGTGGACGCTGACTCTCATTAAAGTCTCCTCGCTAACCAATGTCCGATATGATAGCCAAGAGCTATTCCGATTGGGATGCCTAAAAGAAAAAATGGATTCATGCGTATTCCCTCACTTGCATTTCCAAGCCTTCTTCAAGCGTTACTTTCGCCTCGAAGCCCAAGGCTAATCGGGCAGAACTAGTGTTCGCGCAGGTCTTTGCCACATAGTTTTTAAGTGGATTTACCTTTTTGTAGTCTATTTCTAGTGGCGTGAGTTTTTGTATCATTTCTGCGACTTCCGTGAAGCTGGTTTCCCTTCCGGTTCCGACATTGTAGATTAAGTCTCCTGGAAGTTTAACTTCTTTTCCTGCTAGAATCAACGCGCGGACTACATCGTTGACGTGAGTGAAGTCTCTGGTTTGGGTTCCGTTTCCGTATATCGTGAATTTCTTTTTTAGAATCATTTGAGTGATGACATTGGCGTAGTCTCCTTTTGCTTTCTCTCTGGGACCGTAGACACTGAAAAACCTGAGTCCTATCGAGGGGAGGTCGTAGAGCTGGGAATACATCTCAGCGAGTCTTTCCATTGAATACCTGGCTTCCGTGTAATAATCCAACGGGTATGGCTTGAGGTTTTCGGTGTGGGGTAGGTCGTGGCCGTTGTAGATTGAAGAGGAAGAGGCATAGACGAGGGGGGTTTTATGTTTCACGCAATAGTCTAGGATGTAGATAAATTCGCCTATCGCGCTCGCGGTTTTCGAGTGCTGTTCTTTGTAGATGGGGCTGGAGCTGGGAATGCCAAGATGGTAGATGAGGTCCAGGGGGTTTGATTTGAATTTTTGTTTTTCTCTTGCGAGTTCGAAACCCGAAAAAAGGTTCCTGTAAATCTTCCTGTCTTCAGGAATGTCACAGTCAGCCAAGTTTTCTTCGTTTCCTGTGGAAAGGTCGTCTATTATCCAGACTTTGTTTCCTTGTTTTTCCAAGGCTTTCACTAGGTTGCTTCCGATGAACCCGCAACCTCCCGTAACGAGTATGTTGGACATTTCATCTTCTCCGTTTTGTGTTGAATGGGACCCCTATCGGGCCTTTCCTTTTTCCGGTTCCGAGTCCTCTTCCTTTCCCTTTGGACCGGGTTTTGCTTCCGGGGCATGGTTTTGCTGTCATAATGTTTTCCTCCTATATACTCGCGCGAGTACGCCCGCGCTTTCGTAGATGTTGTTTTTTCTGATTATCGATTCACATGTAAAGCCGTGTTGAGTGAACAGGAAGTCCCACCATCTTTTGGAGTGGACTTGGATGTGGGTTTTGTCGTTTCTGGAGACTGGTAGGATGTAGTCTTCTCCTTCTTTCTGTGAGACAGGCAGACGGATTATGATTCTCTTGGGTTTGGATTGTTCTAGGATTTTGAAGATGTTTTCTATTTCGTATAAGGGCATGTGTTCGAGGACGTCTAGGAAGAGGATGAAGTCTATGTGGGGTTCTGTGAGCATGTTTCGGTTGTAGTATTCTAAGAGTTCGGGGTTGTAGTTGTTTTTTCCGTGCGCGATGCTCCATTGGCTTATGTCGGTTCCTTTGATGTCTGTGATGCCGTGAGAGTGGAGTTGATGGACTAAAGCTCCGGTGCCGCATCCGAAATCTCTGATGAGCAGGTTTATGTGGCCGTGGATGTCGAACATGGTTGTGATTAAATCAAGGGCTAGGGCTTCGAACTTTCTTTTACGATAATCTTTGAAGTTAGACTTAGTCGCTCCTACGAAATACTTTTTATCGAATAACTCGACTTTGTCTTCTGTGACTTCAGATGAAACTATCATGCTGGCTCTCCTCTAAAACGGTTTGGATTAACTGGTTTTGGCTGGCGAAAAAACACTTTCCTTCTTCACACCCGCTTGTGTTGAATGGAGCGACGTTGGTCCAGATGTCTTTTATTTCGCTCATGTGGCCCATTCGGAATCTTATGGGGAATTTTCTTTCAAGCAGAGCGCAAGCACTGCATCGGTAGATGAATCCGTCTGCGTTCAAAAATGGTTTGAGGTATCCCCACCAGCACTTTTCTGGGATGGAATAAGGCTTCGATTGCGCGAAGAAACCGTCTTGGGTTATCTTGGGGGCTATCTTTTGTTTGAAGAACTCTTGGCTGGTTGTGGACAGGCAGTCGGGAACGATGCGGACGTAGTCGGCGTTGTATTTTTCTTTGTAGGCTGCGAGCGTTGCTAGTGCTGTCTTGGGGTCTGTGTAGTCGTTCCACACATAAGAAAAGCCTAGAGTGCCTTTAATCTGGGGTATTTGGACGCTGTTCACATAGTCGAGCGAGTTGAGTGAAACGCGCAGCCATTCGAGCTTGTCGAGATTTTTGTTTCTTATGTTGGAGAGGGCTATGCCGTTGGTGATTAAACCAATAGACCAGGTGGTGTTGGTGCTTATCCATTCGATTAACTGGTTTATTTTGGGGTATAGCGTGGGGTCGCCTCCTCCGGTTAACTCGATTGATTTGAGTCCGAGGAATTTGAAGTCTTCTAGCACTGGGATTAGTTCGTTATATTGGAGTTTTTGGGTTTTGTCTCTGTTTTTGACTGAGCAAAAAACACAATCGAGGTTGCATTTGTTGGTTGGGGCTAGTTCTAAAGTAATAGGTTTCCACACTCCGAGTTTTATTTCTGCGAGCCTGTCGGGGTGTTTCAGGAGTTTCGAGTCTGTTGCTGTATAGGTTTCTTCTAGTTCGTTCATATCAAAAACCTGTTCAGTTTTAAAGCTGAGGGGAGTTCTTCTGTTCTTTGTTTGATTGGGTAGTTGCCTGTGAGGACTTGCGTGATATACCTTTGGAATTGGTGGGGGGTGTGCATCTCCCAGGTTTTAGAGTTAGTATCCCACTTGCGGGTCATATAGGACAACAGTCCTTTCAAGTAGCCGAAGTGATGGAGGTAAGTGCGTTCTGTGGGTTGGGCTTGCATGTCTTCCGGTAGCATGATTATTCCGTGCATTGTGTTTGGGGGGTATCTTAAACTTGGGTCGTTTTTGATTAATCTTCTTAAGAATAAATGGTCTTGGACTGTCGCGTCTACGGCTTCTAGACTATAAACATAATGAACCCCTTTGACATCCCAAGCCAACACTTCAGGCTGGGCTTCCACTTCTTTTTTCAATAAGAAACTGTCATCGGATAAGACTTCATCCGCATCTAAGGTGAGGATGTAATCGCTGGAACATTGGTCTAGAGCATAGTTTTTGTTGGTCGTGTAGTCTCTGGGTTTCGTGAAAGGCCTTGAAAACACCTTGATTTTAGTGTTTCTCGGAAACCACTCCCAGACAGCCTCTCTAGTTCCATCCGCACTCCCTCCGTCCACTATTATTATTTCGTCTGCTTGGAAATAATTTAACGCGCTGTCTAAACAGGCTTTGAACACGGGGTTGTTTTCGTTCTGGCAGATTATCGCTACTGAGTATGTTGTCATGGTTTCACTTCTTGTATTTTACTAGAGTCAAGGTCATGTTGTCGTTTTTGATGTCTTTATGAGTTCCTTTGAACCACCCGGTGACTCCGGCTCCTTCGGAATTGTAATCGCGCGCCATGAAAAAATCGAAGGAACTGTCGTTGAAATAGTTGACGTGGGTGGGGTCTATCCAAGCCCATTTTCCGGTTATGAGTGGGACAGAGATTAATAGTTTTTTGTTGGGTTTGAGGACTCGGTGGAATTCGTTCATCACGAAAACGAGGTCGTGGATGTGTTCGAGTGTTTGTTCGCAGAGGATGGTGTCTATGCTGTTGTCGTCGAATGGCAGTCCTTTCTCTATATCTCGCAGTAGGTCTGGCTTGTGCATGGGGTTCTTGTCTATGTTTATCCATCCTACGAGTTTTTTGGTTCCGCATCCGATATTCAACTGTTTCATGCTACCACCTTGTCGAAATAATCCATCCACTGCCGCGCGACACCATGAGGGCCATCCCAACTATAAAACTTTTTAACTCTTTTCCTGCCGTTCTGTCCCATCTTCTTGCGTATTTTAGGAGAATTATATAATGCTTCCATCGCGTCTGCGAACTTGAAATGGTCTACGAATCCTCTGTAGACATCCCAGGTTCCAGGGACTTCAGTAGCGATAGGCACTCCGATTCCACATTCTCCCATCTGGATCTCTTTCCTGTCAACAAAACGGAAATGCCCGTCCTCGATAGGTGGGAGGGGGTATCCGTACAACTCTGGGGTGGTGGTATAATCTACGTTGATGTTGGGGATTTCACAGGACATGGATTCAATCGAGCAGATTCCGAATCCTTCTCCGGTACTCGAGGACATTCTCACGTCCATTGCGTTGTAGACTTCTACCATCGTGGACAGGGGGAAGCCTTTATGGAAGCTCATGCCAGTGGGTTTTATCCTGTCTATCACGTTGCATCGTTTGCTTAGGTTGATTAAATCAGTGTGTGCGGCTACGTCGTTGAAGTCTGTGTGTAGTAACAAGTAGGCGTCGGCTTTCGGGTTGTTTTTCAAAAATTCTGCGAACGCGAGTATCTCATAGCCCATCATTTTCCTGCCCTGGTTTCGGCTGACATCTCCGAACACGAAAGCATCTTTGGGTATCCCGAACTTGGCTTTGCAACGCTTTTTTTCTTCTTCGTTGAAAGGCTTGAAAATATCGGGGTGGGTGGCATGGGGGATATAATCGCTTCGGATGTCGAATAGGCTGGAGACTTGCTGTTGCGCGAACATGCTCATGGCTACCGTGTGGTCGAATTTTCTCAAGACGTTTTCGCATCCTTTCGGGAAGTATTCTCCATCGCTTGGATAATACATGATTGAGGTGGCTGGCGCGAAGTTGTGTTGGAACACCCAGGGGAATAGCATGAAAGTGTCGAGGAGGAGCCAGAGGATGTCTGGGTTTTCTTCTCTTAGGTAGTGGGGGAGGACGTCTTGAGCGTATGGTTGTCTGCCTCCAGTGAGGATGGGCATGTTGAGTCGTTCGCCTCCCATCAGCAAGGTGTTTTGGATGGGTTGGCCTGAGTAGTTCCAGCCGAGAGTGTGAGCATCATAGCCTTGCGCGACTAGGCGTTTCGATAACTCCCTCGTGATGTTTTTGCTTTGTGAAAATCAAGGTCTTCACAAATTTGCAAAGCCAGTGGGAGTTAAGATGTTGTCACTGAGCATTAAGAGTTTCAAGTTTCTTCAGCTCCTCCTTCTATTTTGTTGTGGCAGTGAACGCAGACTGTCATCAGGTTGTTGGGTTCGTTCTTCCTGCACACTTTGAATGGGATGATGTGGTGGACAACATTGCCAGGTTGTCCGCAAATATGACAGGTGTGATTATCCCTCTCAAGGACTTCTTCCCGTTTGTAATGCCAGTCCGGCCCATAGTAACCTATCTTGCCTCCAGTCCACCCGGGATTATGTTTTCCGATGAGCCGCGGGTCGAGTGGCTTGAAGGAAGTGGGATTTTCCTTGTGCTTTTTATATTTCAAGCCCTTGGGCCTTTGCCTACTTTCCCTTTGTTCCATGGAACTTTCCCATTGCGAGCTTCGGACATTTTTTTCCTAACTTCTGGTCGCTTGTTTGAGAAGGCCATCCAGGGGTGTGGCTGTTGTTGGTAGCATTTCTGTGAACAGTATTTTGCATAGCGCCAATCTTGCACTTCAAAAGAGTGTCCACATCCGTTGCATACTTGCTGCACAATCAAGCGACCACCGTGTAGGTTATTTGCGCGCCTGAGTGGGATTCTTCGAGCGTGAGTTCGGTTAAATCGGGGAAGTTTTTAGTGAAATCGATGGGAAGCTTAACCCCATAATAGTCAGTTCCAGAATAAGACTTATATCTCGACGCGCGCATGGGTAAGGATACGAGGTTTAGATATAAAAGCCTTTCGGTCTAAATGGTGGGTTTGGGTGGGGTGAACTAGGTAAAAGTACCGCTTCAGTGCGGGTTGGGCTGGTCTTTATTTCTGTGCGTCTCTGAGACCTATGAGTGAAAGACCGCCCAATACCATAGCGAGAGCCTCTGTTTCAGGCAAAAGTCCAGTCGCCAGGCAGTAGAGGCCGGTGAGGAATAAGAGGAAACCGCCCCATATTCCTTTACTTTTTACTAGGTCTCCGAGGTCGTGCTTAAATCCTTTCATGGTTTTTAACCTCCGGTGAATATCAATTTTATGAGGATGTTGACGATGATGGTGATGCCTGCGAGAGTGATTCCGAGAACTGCTATGAGCTTGTTGAATTGGTTTTTGTGTTCTGTGGAGTGGATTCCCCGATAGTTGGTGTTTAATGCGGTTTCAGTGGAGATGGTGTTTAGGTGTGTTTGGATGCTCCTGTTCCACCGCTTGCATTCTTTCACATCGTCATGTACGTTCTCTATTTTAGTTTCTATTCTTCCCATCCATTTCCTGTCATCGCCGTTCATATTCTCCCTCCTATTTTCGAGATTTTAATGAAGTCACTGGTCTTGTCTGCTTGGAAGTCGAGTTTAGCGCGGTCTGTTCTGAATTGTGAATAACTTTTTTTGTTGTTGTAGGCGAACCAGATGTTAGAGCCAGTGACGCCTATGTCATCTGATAAGTCGTTGCTAGTGGGATATTTTGTCAGGTCTTTCCCAGCATATCCTCCAGTGGAATTGAGGTGATACCAAGTAATGAAATCATCTGCCAGAACATAAACGGTAGAATGGCCGCCTTTCTGGTCGTTGGTCATCCCTGCTACGTTTCTGAGTCTTCCGCTTGGGAGTCCGCCAGCAAGCAAACGAGATGAGAGGAGATGCCCCCAGTCCTCACAATCTCCTTTCTTGAGTTCCATTAATTCAGATGGATAGAGCCATTGTTCTGAGATTCCGAATTGGTGGATGTCTCTGGCATACTTAAATTCTTTCATTTGCGCGCGATAGATCAGGGCTATTTGGTTGTTGCATTTCCAGGGGTCGTCGATGAATAGTTTGCGGTTTCTCGCCCAGTTGTAGATTCTCCAGTCTTGGGGGGTGAGGAAGTTTCGCACGTCTTCGGAGTATCTTTTGTCTGTGCCTGCTATGGTCCTTCCGGTGTAGGCTACTTGCGCGGGGGGGTATTTTATGTTCCAGTATTGGACTTTGGGGGGGGTTATTTGTTGGGGTGGGACTGAAAGCAGGGAATTTTTGAGGTCGATGATTTCTTCTTTTTGTTTTTCGTTTTTGGTTAGGCAGGAGGTTTGTTGGGCTTGCATGTTTGTCAGTGTTTTGGCTGCTTTGTCTACGGAATCAGAGAGGAATGTGATGTTTTGTTGGCAGGAATCGTAGTCTCTGAGGCATTGAAGGTATTCGGGGTCTGTGTCGCAGACCATGTCTTGAATCCATTTTAGTAGTTCCATTTCAATCTTCTCCTAGACTTGGTAGTATGTGGCCACTCCCGCGTTTCCGTTGGACCCGGCGGTTCCTGTGCCACTTGAAGTTCCTCCTGTTCCTGCGGTAACGCTGGTAGTGAATGGAGTGGATGCGTCTTCTCCGAATGTGAGGATATAGCCTCCATTGCCTCCTGCTCCGCCTCCGGTGTTGATTTGGCCTGCTCCTCCGTTACCTGCATCTACTGATAACGTTCCAGTTCCAGTGGTTTTGTTGGCAATGACTAAAATAATTCCTCCACTGCCACCTGCTCCGCCTCCTGCTGTTCCAGAAGCTCCTACTCCTCCATCCGCGCTGACTGTGCAACCGGCACCGATGTCGACTTCGTCAGCTATCAGTATAATCCCTCCGCCACCGTTACCTCCAGCGTTGGGAGCAGCTTGGCCAGAGCCTCCTTTCGCGCCTTCCAAGTAACCAGAATGGCCGTTGTAGTTGAATATTGTGGAGTTGATTCCGTTCCACTGTCCTCCAACGCATTGAGCGATTCTTGAAGCAGCTCGGTTTCCGTAGTTGGCTGATTTGCCTGCTGCGGTTCCAGCAGTGTAGCCTACTCCGCCTGCGCAGGTTTCTCCTTCTGCTCCACTACTGCCTGCGACACTTGCGGTTCCGCCTCCAGCGTTCCCTGCTATCGTAGCATAGGTGATTGAGGTTCCTTTGGTGTTTGCTGAGATGTCTCCGTTTATGTCTATCTTGTTAGCGATTATCACTGCCCTGGCGTCTATTGTAAGTGTTTTGGTCGCGTCGACTGTGAATAAATCGGCTGCATAGAATCCAGTAGTGTAGGTGGTGTTCGCGCTTATGGTGGTGTCTGATAGTCCGTTGGATTTCAGTAGTCTACCAGCGATTGACGAGATGTTGCTGTAGAACAGCTCGTTTAAGTCGCTTGAATAGACTATGTCTCCTGCCGTTTTGGGCCATACTCCTGCTGCTGCCATTTTTCATCCCTCTGCAAATATTATTTTATGGTCGAAGTAAACTTCAATATCAGCTGTTTTCGACAATCCTGAAACGTTGTTGCGCGTGAAAACGCTGCCTCCGCTTGATATGGGAAAGGTTCCTACTTCGTTGAGTGTGAGGCCGGTGGCTTGCACGCTGGTCAAATATAATGTCAGTGTGGTTTCGTATGAGCTTGTGTCGTCTGCGGTGTCGACTGCGTTTCTGACTACTTCGCTGCCTAGCGTGGTTTGGTTTCCTGAGAGGGCTGCGCTGCCCACTCCTACTGCCATGTGGGTGATGTATGCTGTAGAGCCTCCGCTTAACAGGTTTCTCATCGCGTTTTTGCCTGTGTTTGTCAGTACCATTCGTTCACCTGAAGTTACTGTAAAATTCATGCCATGTGCTTCCGCACCAGTCGTATCTTGTTCCTGTTCCGTCGAGAGTGTGGGTTGGGTGGTCGTAAATGGCTGTGCTGCCGATGTCTCTTGTTCTGACTCGGTTGGAGGTTGTTGCGTTTATTGTGTCTGAGGTGTTCACGTTTTTGAATACAGGGCTTCCTATCAGTGGAGCGGATTCGAGGTCTTTGATTCTCCTGTCGAGGTCTTTTTCCCAACTGTATCCTTTTTGGATTTCGTCTCCTACTGTGACCATCGAGTTCAAGCCTTTTTTAGAACCGTAGTTGATTTCGACTGAGTGGATGGTGTAAGTGCCGGAGATGGTTTGGTTGGCTTTGGAATCTACTACTCCGATGGTCCTGCCTGCGCGCATATCGGGGTCGACTGTGTGGGTTTTTAGTGTTCCTTTGGTGGTGGGGTCTTTTCTTGCGTCTACAATGGATTTGGCTATTTTCCTGGCGTCTGTTCTGGTGGTGGCGGTTTTATCGTGGTGGGCTGATGGTTCGTGTATTCCGTATGATCCTATGCTGTCGGCGTCTTCGTAGGTGATGGTGATGTCGGGGGTTTCTCCTACTACTGTTAATTTGTTTATCAGTTTGCTTTCGGAGTGTACCCATTTACCGAGTTTTTCGCAGTTGCTTCCGATGATAAGTGTTTTGCCTGAACTGGTTGTGCCTTTGGGTTCTAGGTAGAACTCGTCTAGTGGGGTGACGTATTGCTGCCAAGCGAGCGTCTTGTTGATTTTATCTAATGCGTCTTGGACTGAGTCTTCTGCTCTAAATTCTGTCATGGTGGCTGAGTTGTCTACAATGTTGGTGATGTCGAAGGGGGAGTATAGTTGGACGAGGCTTCCGGCGATAGTGGTCAGCTTGGCTCCTGAGTAGACATCTGATGCTCTTACTCGAGATAATTTTTTACCGTTGGAAACGCATTTGAGTTCGTAGTTTATTTCATCGGTGTAGGTTTCTATGTAGCCGTTGAAGTGTTTGCTTCCGTTGATGGCGAGGCTGACGTATTGGTCTTGTGTTATAGCGGCTCCTGAGTGGTTTCGGGTTAAAGTCATTTTCATGGTTTCGACTGCTTCCAAGTCGTCTTTATAGTTTAGGTTGTAGGTGTTGGCGGTTACGTCTTGGCTTCCGATTTCAACTGTCACGGTAGTCATCCCCATACCACCCCTTCAAGGAATCTTATCATAAACTCTTTTGTGACAACGTTCCCTGCTTCAGAACGATGTCTCCAAACGGCTATGCCACTGATGGCTGTGCGTCCTGGCAGAGAGAGTGATAGCGAGGAGCTGCCGCCACTGGTGTTGAAAAAGTATGTGTCGAGTTGTTCTATTTTGCTGCCGTTGTTGGTTATAGACTCCCATCCCCCTCCACTGCCTAGACCTACTCCGTCTATTAGCAGTCCTTTGAGAGTGATGGTTTTTCTTCTTCCTCCGAAATCCATTATTTGAACTTGGCTGGAATCTTGTAGAGGCATGTTCATCGGGTCGAAGTCTGCGTCTATCACTTCGTCTTTATTGGATATGACAGACCAGTAGGCGGTTCTGCTTCCGCAGGTTATGCTTACATCAGACCCCATGCTTTATCCCTCCTGCTCTCTGCCATTCCAGTTCTTCCACGATGTCTTTGGCGAGCGTGTCTATGTCTCTGCGGTCTTTGATTTCCACGTTATCGAAGTTTACGTTTATGGTATAATTGTTTGTGGTCGCGCCCATGCCCGCTCCTGCTGGGACGACTGTTTCGCCTTTATGGACTATTGCTAGACCTGTTTGGGCTATGTATCCGCCTGATTGGATTCCTGGAATCCACGGACCTTTCCCTATTGAGGGGAGTTTGATGTTTTCCAGCCAGTTTGTTATGGTGGTTGTTATGGTGTCCCAGATGGACAGGATTTCTGTTTTAAGCCATTCGACTTTTGAGAGGATGTCAGTTACGAATGATTGGATTTTTGAGTCTGCGTCTGTTCCGAACAGAGCTTCGCCTAGTGAAGAGAATATGCCTTGTTCTCCTTCTGTTGTAGAGAACAGAGCATCCCATAATCGGGGGAACCATCCTGTCTTGCCTTCTTCTGTTGAAAACAGGGCATTCCACAGAGAAACAAACCAACCTTCTTTGTTCTCTTCTGTTGAAAACAGTGCATCCCATAGAGAAGAGAACCAGCCTTTTGTTTCTCCTGAAGAAAACAGGGCGTTCCAGAGAGAGGAGAAGACTCCTGTTTGTTCTGTATCCCCAAAGAGAGCTTCCCAGACAGAAGAGAACACTCCTTGGTTTTCTTCGCTCCCGAATAGAGCTGCCCAGATATTTTGGAACGCGCCCGTCTTTTCAGTAGTCCCGAAGAGTGCTTCCCATACGCCACTGAAGATAGGACCAGCATTAGCTCCGAATAGAGTGTCCAAGAGACTAGCACCAGTTTCTCCGAGCAACCCATCGAACATCGCTCCGAACTGGGCTTGCATTCCTTCCATTCCAGCTTGGAGATACATTTTCGGGAAGTCTTGGATTCCAGCACCTTCTCCCATCTGGGTTTGCAGGCTTTCTCGGAAGGCTTTGATGAATGGCATGAAAAAGCGTAAGAGTATCCTCACTAGGGGGGTCAAAAGAATGAGTAGGGGTAATAGGGCGGCGGAGAGTATCAAGTCTAAGGGCTTGAGTATGAGTGAGAGAACTTTCAGGATTTGACTGAACGTTTTGAGTGTTTGAGCGAAACCGGACATGAGCGCGTTTATTATTGCATCTAAGAGTTTTTTGAGGATGCTGAGTATTGCCATTCCTACGGCAACCGCCGCGCCTATGCCTGCGGTTAATGCTGCTGAGCTGGCTCCTCCAGCCATAGCTCCTCCTGCTGCTCCTCCTTCTAGACCACCACCACCCCCGCCTGCTCCGATTGCTTTGGTCAGCCCGCCTGTTTTCGCATCCAGTCCTGCTTTCAGTTTGGATGTGAGGCCGCCTAGTTGTTTCTCTGCATCCCCCGTTAACAAGCGGAGGTGAGCTGATAGTGTGAAATCGTCGGGCATGTTACATTCCTCTTGCTTCTATCATCGCGCGTAACCGGGTTTCTTGGATTTTGTTGGCAACTACCATTGTCTTTTGGAGCTGGACGTTGGGTTGTTTGTTAACCTCCTCTTGAGTCCAGCCGAAGTCTAGGGCGCAGATGGCGTAGGTGAGGTCTTTTGTGATGTCTTGTCTTGTGGTGCCGTGTTCTGCTGCCCAGAGGAGGTCTCTTTTTCCTGGTCATCGAAGGAGTTGAAGGTGTTTATTTGGTCGAAGAGTTTGAGAGCTAGGGGTGAGGGCAGTTTTCGGATGTTTTGGATGGTTATGTCGAAGGGGGCTTCCATGATTCCTTTCAGTAGCATAAGTTCTCTTACTGGTTTGCTGTGGATGTCTCCTTCTCTTTTGTTTCCTCTTATTTTCAGGTTTGCTGTTTGTGATTCTAGTTCGTTAAATTCTTCGTAGGTCAACTGTCTTATCACAAAGACCAGTTTTTTCCCGCTCCATTCTATGTTTATTTTTTTGTTTTCACATTCGGGTACTTCTCCCATGTTATTACCTGCCTAGTGCGGGGCTTCCCCCGTTCACATAAGTCGCGCTTCCGCAATACATCGCGTGCATCACTACATCTTCCACTACCATGTCTTCAGGACTGGATGGGATGGTGTTTTCGTCTACCCATGCGCTTCCCAGGTTGAATTGTAGGATGTTTTGGTTTGTGCCTGAACCGCCTTGGTCGTATTTAATGGTTAGGTAGGGGGTTGGGTCTGGGTTGACTGCTAGTCCTGTGGTGTTTCCGCATATCCTGTCAAGGAATTCAGTGGTGTCTTTGAAGGCGGTGGTTGCTCGGACAGAGTAGGTTCTTGCTCCTGGCTTGTAATTGGTGGGTACTTGGCTGCCTATCCCCCACACCATTTCCCCTCCCTGGGTCATGGCTAGTTCCATGCTTTGGACTTCAGCAATGGTGCTGCCTGCGACATTCAAAGTGGCTCCTGCGAACGTCATGGGTTCATAGGACTCGCTTATTCCAGCGGCTTGCAAGGTTGTGCTTCGGGTTTTGTTAGCGTATGGGATTTCGAACCTGGCTCTGACAGGTTCTCCTAGTGTTGCCGTTAAGGTAGCGGATTCCATCACACCTCCGAATATCATTTGACCTGAGTCTGTTGTAAGGTTGTGGTCGTAGCCTATTGTCATGGAAGGGAGATGGTCTGCTTCAGCATATTCGTGGGTGTAATAGGCTACTGGAGAGCCTGTCCATGCGGTGCTGCCGAAACTGCCTAGCATGTATCTAAGCCACCATCCGTTCGTCATGTCACATTCAACAGATAGGTTTCCTTCGATTTTCATGGGTGCCATGGTTTTGAAATTTCTGCCTGTGCCATAACCTTTCTTGAAGTTTCTCCTCATCACGTCTGTGATTCTGTTGTTGTAGCCGAATGGAGTGTCTAACGGGCTGCCAGAGGTTCCCAAAGCGAGATAGCCTTCGTCCGCGTATGCTATTGATGCGCGTACTCCTGCGATGATTTCTTTCTGTGCCATTTTTTTCACCTCTTTTATTTGTTTAGATTGAATTTTGCGATTGCATCGAGGTTTCGGACGTGGACGCTTTCGTGTCTTCCGGGTTCTGTTCCCATCGGCCCGAAGCCTGCTGGATGAATATAATTTACATAAGCGAAGTCGTCTCCGCCTGCGATTAAACCGCTTCTGATTTGGTCTAGGATGTCATTGACTTGATGCGCGCCTGATGCGTAGACTGTCCATGTGACCATGTAGTCGGTCATCGTGGCGGTGGTGCCTAGTCCTGCGGGAGTTTCAGTAGACGCGATCACGTCTACTGCAACGCGCGGGTAGTTGGTTTGGGAGAGGTCTTTTCTGGGATAGTCGGGGTAAACCCAAGTATCGCCGTGGTTGTAGTTTATGGTTATGGAGCCTCCGCTTGTGGGGGTGGTTATGAATTGGACTCTTGCGGGAGAGCCTGTGGTTCTTAGTTTGAGAGAGTAGTCTGTGCCGTAGTCTTGGTCTGTTCCGTCTATGTCTATTCCGCTGATGAATTTTACTGCGTGGGTTGTGGATGGGAGGTATGCGTTTTCTGCTCCGTCTCCTATGTGAACTTTGGAAGCATAAGTGCCTCTGTCTTGTGGGTCTGTGACGTTCCTGCGGGTCCAGTGAACTAGCTCTTGGACTACATGATGGAGGCTGGTGACGGTCATGTGAACTCCTCTTTAATCAGTTTTTTGATTAAAGGCTTTGATTTGAACACGGTAGGCCGGAGGAATGGTTGGGCTGGAGTGCCGTGTTTCTGGATTTTCTTGGCGATAGCCCATTCAGCTCCAGCCATGCCATGCCTGCGCGCCCATCCTTCCAAGGCTTCAACAGGAGGCATCTTCCCTGGGTTTCTCCCATATTCTACGTTAGGAGCGTATAGTGCGCGCGCGCCTATGGTTATGGTGTTTCCGTGGATCTCGTAGTCTATTGAGTCTCTTAGGAATCCGATGTCTTTTGGAGCGGCTTCTTTGACTTTTTGGGTTGTGAGGATCGCGATTTTTTTGAGGAGGCGGGGTTTGAGTGTTTTGGCGATGAACGTGGCGGTGAGTTCTGGCATCATGTTCCCTCCGTTACTTTGTTAAGTCTGGCCCAGGAGTAGATTCTTTGGTTGTTCCACCTGCGGGTGTCGTAGTGTTGGACTTCGTATTGCAGCCCGCTTAAGGTGATTATGTCTTTTTCGTTGAAGGTGACGCTGCCGTTCAATACGCACATGGCATCGGAATCTATGAAATCACCTTCTTTCCCCAGAGCATGTTTGGTTGGATTGTTGATGAAAAAACCGGTGTGGGTTGTGGCTGTGCCAGTGGTGTTGATTTCATCCCCATAGAGGTTGTCGGTTGTTTGACTGGCAGCGTTGATGGTCACGGTGGTTCCATGTCTTTCGATAGCTAGTGCCATTTGGTCTTGCAGTTGGCTTCCTATTGTCATCTGTAAATCATCTGAGTTCCACACTTCTTGCAAGTCGGAGGTTCATCTGCTTTAACCAAGTTCCCGCATTTAGGACACGCGCAGTTCTTATCAGGTTCTCGGTCAAACGCTTTAACAGGCGCGTCTGCTTGGCTGGCTTGTTCTTTGAAAGCGAGCATGAGGACTGCAATAGCATTGTTTATTTTCGCGCGGTTCTTGGCTTTTTTCTCTTCTTTGATTAACTGGTCTAGTTCTGTGAAAGAGAGTTGGTCTTCGCGCAGGTCTTTGAGTAACGAGGAGGTGTTTTGCGCGAGATAGTTTTCGATTTGATTGTCGTCTAGCATTGGTTTCATCCCATTACTTTTTTATATTTTATTCGACGGCCTATGTTTCTCATGCTTTTTTCGGCCATGTTGATGTGGTGTTGGAGTTGAGTGTTTCTGACTTGGCTTTCTTGTCCTCTGGAGATGGAGAACTCTCCTTGGGTTATGTTGAAGTCGACTCCTACTCCCATTTGGTAGGATAGCGTGTAGGAGCAGGCGAGGTTTATTAGAATGTTTTGATATTTCCCTCCCACGTCGTCTTTGTTGATTGAGTCTCCGGTATAGTTTTGCACGTCTTGGAGAGAATCTTCGAGATAACCTTCTATCATTGAGTCAGAGATGCTGGAGTCGAGGTTGTTGATTCTTTCTTTGACTTTGTTCGTGAGAGTGGCTATGGAGACTGTCATCATAATTGCCTCGGTTCTTTCACTCGGAAAACCTCGACGTTTCGAGTGGGAAGGTTGTTGACGCTTCCGGTCCAGTCTATCCTCCAGAAGCCTAGCGAGCCGGTGGGGGGGATGGTGGTTTCCCAGTAATAGATTCCAGTCCCGCTTGCAGTAGCACTGCTGGTGCTGCCTATCATGTTGCTGTTGACGTCGGTAAGGTTAGCCCATACGCCTGAAGCGTTGGATGCTGTTTCTGTGACATCTTTGAACAGCGTTTCGAAGCGGACTGAGGTGCCTCTGATATGTTCGCTGTGGACTGCCATGAATATACCTCTTGGTTTTCAGGTTGCCACTTGGCGTTTAAATAGTTCTTGTTCAAACTATTTAACACTAGTGGTTTTTATTTACTACTTACTGTGGTTGTTGGTTGTGAATCGGTGAGCGTGATGGAAGGAGCAGTGGCGGTGAGCGTTGTCTTGTTTTTTTCTTCTGATAGAGTGGCTTTTCCTCTTCCTCCTAGTTGTGAAAGCCATATTGCTTTGATTTCATCGAGTGTCAGGATTCCGTTGTATAACCGGATGTCGTCTATGATTCCGTCATACTCGACGCCAGTGGAATACGCGCCGACTTCTAGGTCGTGGGTGTTTGTGATTGTGCCTATGCTTGCGTTTGTGTTTGTTCTGTCGAGCGCGCCGTCTATGTAGAATTTGGCTGTTCCTGTGGTTCCGTCGTAGGATAAGGCAATGTGATGCCAGTGGTCATCTCCGACCGTGGTGATAGAGGGAATTCTGAGGTAATTCCCGCTTCCGTCTGTTATCGTGTAAGCAGCTTTCCCGCTCCCCCAACTCCCTCCTGCGTGTGTGTATCCTGTTCCCAGAACCCACCCAGCTTCAGCGCCGGATTCTGATTGGAGTGTTCCGTGCAGTTTTTGGATTAGTGTGCCGGTGGTTGTTTGCACGCCCATTTTCGCCCAGACCATCACAGTGAAACTGGAAAGCGAGAGTTCGGAAACGTGAGTGATTACTCCTCTTTCGTCATCTGCGGCTACTCCGCTGAACTCGAAAGCTCCTTCCACTTTCCCATCCACCCAGTTAGTATTATCGGTGTTAACGAACGTGATGTCGTTGTTGTTGGTGGTGGCGTCTTCTCCAGTGGTTCCGCTGGCGTCGTCTAAGGGCCAATGGCCTACTAAGGATACGATTGTGGTGATGTGAGAGTTGCTTACAATGGAGTGGTAGGTGGCTCCGCGGATGTGGGAGTTTAAAGTTATTGATTGGGAGGCAGAAGCTTTGATGTAAGAATTGCTGGCGATAGATTGGGTTTGGGTTTTCTTGATTGTCGAATCGCTGGTAAGGGACTGGTAGACTGTTTTCTTGATGGTTGAGTTTGAATTGAGGGAATGGCCTGTCTTGGTTTTCACATGCGAGTTAGATGTGATGGATTGGATGGATTGTGTTTGGACCCAAGAGTTTGAGAGGAGGGATTGTTTCGATGTTTTTTTGACTGTTGCGTTGCTTTGGATGCTCTGGCCCTGGGTTTTCTTTATGTTTGAGTTTGAGTTGATTGATTGAGTGACTGGGCCTTTTATCCATGAACTTGAAGTTGTGCTTTGGCTGGTTCGCGCGCGTATCCATGAGTTTGATTTTAGGCTGTTGGTTTGAGTGTGTTGAATCCATGAGTCGCTGGTGAGAGAGAGTTTCTGGGTTTTCTTTATGTTTGAGTTGCTGGTTGTGGATTGGCTGGGGGTTTTCTTGATGTTTGAATTCGAGTTGATTGATTGGTGTGTGGCGGCGGTTCCTGATTTTATTTCAGAGTTTGATGTGATGCTTTGGTGGACTGTTTTTTTAATCCATGAATTGCTGGTTAGGGACTGGTAGGAGGTTTTTTTGATATTTGAATTTGAAGAGAGTGATTGGTTTGTTTGAGTTTTCACCCATGAATTAGAAGTAAGGGATTGGGTGTTCTGCGCGCGGATTGCAGTATTTGATTGGAGTGATTGTCCGGGGGATTTTTTGACGTTTGAGTTTGAGGTCAGCGAGTGGCCTGCTTGGGTTTTTATCCAGGAGGTTGAGGGGAGGGAGTGAATGGCGTGTGTTTTAATCCTTGAGTTGCTGGTTATGCTTTGTCCTTGGGTTTTTTTGATTGTGGAATTTGAGGAGATGGATTGGTAGAGCCTTATTCTAATCCGTATTTTTCCTCCAGTCCGTTCAGCCATTTTTGTCTCCTATGTTATCTGCCAGAGAGGTTCGTAGGTGTTGCATGGGGGGCTGACTCCTGAAGTGTCTGCCCAGATGCATATTTGTTGGCAGGTGTTTTTGGCAAGGCTTGCGTGGATTTGCTGGTAGGTGGTGTTTAAGGTGGTGGCTCCGTCTGCTGTGTAGTCATCATCGGCTTCTATTGTAAAAGTTCCTGCGTCACAGCTTATCGTTGCGTTGAGTTTCATGTCTACGTCTCCAGCGTAGGTGCCGTTGTTGCAGGCTCTGTAGATGCATTGGGAGGTTCCAGCGTCTTGGTTTGTGGGTTCGCAGTCACTTTCGGTCTGGCCGCACACGAACTCTATCCAAGTGCTAGTGGTGTATTCCGCCCAAGCTGCACCATTCCAGTAGCTGATGTTTAAATCGGGAACATAGTTACTGCAGCTTCCAGCTCCATCGCATAGGCAGTTAGTTCCTTCGCATCCTGTGCTTCCAGTGCATTCATCCAGATCGGCTGTTTCAACGGATACGTTCGCACTACAACTCAAGTCTCCTGTTCCTGCTCCACATACTTTGCAGACAGCACAAGCAGCGTCTACTCCTCCACTGTCTCCTGCCGTCCACACTCCAACTCCATTACAATATTTGCTCGCATATTCATCGCATTGTCCTGTTGGACTAGCACATCCCGCACCACCAAGGTCATCTCCTTTACAAATATAAGCTGTTGCTCCGGGGTCATAAACATCCCCAGTATCATATCCAGTGGCATAACCACTTCGACTGCACTCCTTGTCAGCAGGCGCGCAGTAGTCTACTGCTTCGTTAATCGCTTCCACACAATTAGAATTTGTGCAATCATCATCCGTGTCGCAGGCTTCGCCATCAGCCGCGCCAGCCCCAGACCATGAGCAAGGTGATGCAAGAATACAACAGGCTTCGGTTGAAATATCGGAACATGAGGGGTAGCCAGGATATATGTAGAGACAACTGGTTCCGCCTAACCACTTGCATCTCGCTGACCACATAACACAGCAAGCTTCCTCGCCGTTAAAATCACCGCAGGGGGGTGAAGAAATAGACCCATCACAAGAACCTCCGGGGTCTGCCCAGTATAACACAGTGGATTTTTCTTGTCCGGTTACTAGACTGCCTGCTTGTATTCCTAGAGTGATTGGTGCGTTGGGTTCTGAATTGGATTTTACTTGAACTAAATAGGTTAAGTTGGGGTTCCATTTCAATCGTAGGCTTCCTCTGTCTTGGATAACATACTTGGCTTCTGACATGTTTGTGTAAGTGACATCTAAAGTGTTGTTTAAGAAATAGTTTGTGCCGTTGATGTAGAGCCGGTCATTCGCATAATCATTGGATACTTTTATGTCGTTGAGTTTCCAAGCAAACCCCACATTAAAAGGAATGTTCTCGAAAGCTTTGATATATGGTTGGACTCCGAGGCTGTGATAGCCGTCTACACTGCAATTGGTGGTGTTTACTTCAATCAGAAAATAGCGTAATCCCATTCTGAAATCATATCCTTGGTAGGTCAAATCTTTCCATAAAGTAATATTGAGGTAGGTTTGGTTGTCGGTGGTGATTTGTTTGTTGAAGCCGGAAAGTTCATCAACGCACTTGATTTTATGCCAGCTCCCGCCTTGATAATATCCTAAACAAAAAAGGTTATGGGACCACCATTTTTGATAATGGTTGGACCATTGCATGCTTGAACTGGCATTGAAATAATAATCGTCTATTGAGTTCCACGTGTGTAGTACTGTGTTATTATCCAAAAATTCGTATCCTATGGGGGTGTCGATTCCGTTCCAATAGGGGTCTATCTCGACGTAGGAAGTGTCGCCTTCACCGAGCTCGAAGGACCATTTCACTGTCTGGGTGGGTTTTTTGTGTCCGACTAGATGTATCCTGTTGACTTTTCCTCTTTCCCAGCAGTCGCCGTCTTTTAGCGGTCTCCACTTTTTGCCGTATGTTGGAACAAGCCAGTCGACTGGTACTTCTGGGGAAGTGGTGATTATGTTTTTCACGTTGTTCAAGTTTACCCAGAGTGTGCGCCCGTAGACGGCTTTTTTGTAGAGGATAGTGTCAGGGGATTCTCCGATGGTTGACCTTGCGAGGGGCGCGCCTGGAAGGTAGATTTGCTGGGTTTTGGGTGGGTGTTCGAAGCAGATGCGCCAGTAGTCGGTTGTGATGTTCACATAGGAACTGCAGTTTTCGGCGCAGGTGATGTCTCCGGAGTGGGTGTGGCTGACGCCTTTAAGCTGGAACAGGATGCCAAACAAGTCGGTGTAGGTGACAACTCCAGTTGCTGCGACCATGAGCATCAGGGATATTGCCAGTTTTTGCCAGGTTTTTTTAGCGGTTGTCATGGATTTCCACGTCTCCGTTTGGATTGATTTCGATTAAGCGGGTGATGTTATGGCCATAATAGAGTTCCTGCCAGCCGATGAAATAATGAATGTCCTGGATTCCGTCTGTTTTAATAAAGTTTCTTCTGAAGAAAACGAGTTTTCTGTTGGGGTTGATTTCCACTGAAAACTTTCTATCCCCACCGTTCAGCTCGAATCGTCTTAGCTTGTGCTGGTCGATGCTTCCGAATAGGTGTTCCTTCTCTCCTTCGAACTGAGAGAGGCTTGTGCCGTCCCTGTAACGGGCAGTCCATTGCATTTCATTGCCACCTTACTTATGTTTTTCCTGTGTTCCCAAAACTTGTTTTCGGGATGTGGATGCAATTTCTTATGACAACTTGCACAAACCACCATGAGATTTGCAAGGGAGTTGTTCTCCCTGTTCCCGTCCTTGTGATGGATATGCAAATTGGATACTCTTATTTTTACTTCGGGCCTCCCGCAAATTTCACACTTTTCGAACCGACCCGTTCTCTTCAAGTGCTTTCTGTATGCATACTTCCCATGCTTGTATCTCGGATGCTTTTCTAACCAAAACTGAGGGAATTGCGCGCCTGTACGCTTTTCCCTCATCATTTGTTTCCATTCTTCGGATTTTGGTTTTCCGGTTTGGGTATTGTGTTTTCCGCTTCTTGCTTCTGAAGCGGAACGGTTAGGGATTCCCAATTCGCGCATATATCTTGAAACGGTATGTTGGCTTGTACCCATCTCCTCGGCTACCTGCCGCTGTCCCTTTCCTTCAACCCAGTACTTCTGGTACAACGCTTCCCGAACTCCTCCTGATGCCATGTATAAGTCTACGATGAACTAGTATTTAAATCTTTCATCGTATACTAGGCTTCATCATAGACGAAACACAGCGTCTTCTGGTTGACCGCGCCGGCGGGAGTCGAAGCTGAGGTCGTGTTCTGCATCACACAATAATCACTGAAGCCGTAGGTAGTCAAGCTCCCAGTCACCGAGTTGCCGATGCTCACGTTCGCGCTCGCGGGGAGCGTGGCGGGAAGACTGCCTAGCGCCCAAGGTGATGTCGTTGCGATTGGACCCCAGTAGGTCGAGTTGCTTCCGGCTATCGTCCAGCTTCCACCGAAAACAATCTGTTCTCCTGTTTTGTAATCCCCGCCGCTTTTGTAGAAGCGGATGTTGGTTACGGCGGTGAATGTTCCGGAAAATTCTCCTCTGAAGAACGATTCATAGGATTTGCTGCCTGCGGTTATCGGGTTGCTTCCGGGGTCTACGTCTACTCCTGAAGGAGTCGAGACCAGGTTCAGGTTGGTGCATGTGGCGACTGTGCCAGGACTGCCTGAGTGGGTTTGTTTCCATGCGAATGTTGCTGCCATTTTTTATCACCTATTTGCTTTTCTGTTGTTTACCATCTCTAAAGCTTTGAGGCATTGCCTTTTTTTCTTTTCTGAGAGAAGATAGGGGTATAGTGATAGGATGGTTTCAGTGAATTTGGTGTATGCTCCACTCGTTAGTAACCTGTAGATTTTTTTGGGATGCCTGCTTATTGTTAACTCTTTTCTTGTGTGGATATTTCCACCTAAAACTTCTTGGCATTTTTCTAGTAGGCACCTATCAGTATTGCATATTTCTATGTTCACTACAGGATATCCGTCATGGGAGCTACTATTAATGCAGCCTTCTCCTTCTATCATTCCCACTACAAATCCCAAATCAAAACCGTTGGTTTCCTCAAACTTTTTCATGGTATCCCTGATGGTTAGGGCTTGTGCCAGTAAACATGTATTGTAGCGCCTACTGACAAGCTGGTCCCGCTTCCCCATCCGCTTCCTGCGAAGTAGAGGGGTTGGTTTCCCACCGCGTAGTGGGTTAGGACATTACCTCCGCTCAGCCCGTCTAGCTGAGTCGCGGTGTTGTTTTGGACATACCTTCGTGGATAGGCTACTATGGTAGTCGTTCCAGTTAACGCGGTTTTGGTTATGATTACTTCTTCTCCTGAAATTCCAAGCCACGCGCTTCCGTTGTTAGCGATTCCTGAAGCGGTGGTTATGTCCATCGAGACTTTGTCGATGAGTCCGCGTATTTGGTAGTCTTGTTCTGCTAGGTATGTGGTGGGGACTACGGGTAGCCCTGAGTTGTTCACGTCGAACGTGATTTCGTTTATTTGGCCCATGCTATACACCTCTTTATGGAGAGAGAGAAAAACCGTTTGGTTTCTCAGACTCTCCCTGACCCGACGCAAATCCAGTGGATTTTCTTCGCGGCGGTTTCGCCTGTGAAGAGTACGCTACCTGCTGCATACGGGCTTCCTGCTACATCTCCAAGAGTTGTGTCGCAGTAACTGGCTGTGCAGAATGGTGCTGCGGCGAATGCTGTGGGGAAGACTACCCAGATGGTTGAGCCTGCTCCTACTGTCGCCACGTTCGCTTGCACGCACTTCCCGCCTGCACTCGGAGAACCTGTTGTGATGGTTCCGAATCCAGTTGAGACTTTTGTGCCTGAACACTGACCGCCTGAAATGTTGACGTTCAGTATCCCACCAGACCCGATTTCCGCTGCTTCGATTACCGTGGTGGTTCCACTGAGGTCATCTGTCACAAACTGTTCTGTCTTAAGTCCGTCTTTCATAGTAATCACTCCAGACGAGCTTAAGATGTGGTCAGTTTGGCGATTGCATCAGCGCGCAGGTATCTGACTTTGATTCTTTGCGTGACGGTTGCTCCACTCAGGTCGTGGATTGTGTCGTCGTAGTTTTCTACGGTGACAGGCCTCTTTTCTGCTATGCAGAATGCTTGGTTTCTGTCTATGACATAGGCGTATTTGCTGTATGTCGTAGATGGAGCTACGTTCGCTGAGAACCTCCAGACATTCATCCCATAGATGTTTCCTCTGAACCCAGTGGTCAGCATGGAACTGTCTCCGCTCTTGTCGACTTCTGTTAGAGTGTCGATGTTTCGGAGGTCGTTCAATACTTCAGGTCCGACGAGAATGTCTGTGGGAGTGTAGTCTGCATCTTCCAGGTACTGCATCATGCGCGTTAGATTGGCGATGGTTGCGGCTGCTCCACCTGACACGGTGTTGGATGCGCTGTCCAGCGCGTTTTGTAGGATGAGCAGGTCTAGGTTTTCAGCCATTTCGATTCCAGCGGTCTTGATGTTGTGTTCTATCAGGTTCCATTTACCGTCTTCTATCATTTCTTTGGTAACGGGAATCCGGACGCCGTACTTAACTGGCTTCATGTTGAAGCTGGTGTAAGCTTCTACGTCTATTGGAATGCTCGCGCCTTCTGCTATCTCGTAGACTCTCATCGAGTCTTTTGTCACTAAGTCGATGTCTATGGAACTGCCTGGTATCTGCGAACTAGGTATGTCTATCGCGGCGAGTTGTCGTCCGATAAGCCTTTTTTCTACTGCATCCCAGAGCGTGTCAAAGATTTTCTTTTCTATGAGCAAGCTCCCTTCGGTGCCAGTAGCGGTTGTTAAGAGTTCTTTCAGTCTTATTTCTCTTGTCATCTCTTTCACCTATCCTATGTTGAGTTCTACGAGCGTGAAGTTGTTGGTTCCGCTTGTTTGAGCAGTTAGTCCTATGCCGATAACGTCGCTTGCGTTGAATGATGGACTTCCAGCGGCTGCGTCTGCAACACATCCTTCGCCTGCTGTGACGTAAGATGCTGCGACGTTTCCACCTTCGGTGATTGTGCCGTTAGCTGGGCATATAACTTTTCCCCGCGTGAGGATTGCTACTGAACTTCCACTGGCTGCGTTGTTTAACGCCATTCCAAGAGGTCGTGTCGTTCCACTTCCGCCAAGGTCTACGCAGACCATGTCGGTATTGAATACAGGCTCTCCGCCTGACAGCGATAGAGTCGCTGCTGCTGTGTTACTTCCTGCGGAAACCCAGTCTCCACCACTAACGTAAGTTCCATGTACCTTTACGGTGAACGTGGAAATTCCGTCGTCGTCGACGAGACCGTGGTATCCTCTACTTGTGCTTGCCATTCAAATCACTCCCTCTCCCTCCAGAAAGAAGTGCCTTTACTGGTTTTTTCGACAACGAAGGTTCCTTTGTTGTCTACCATCTTAAGGCGGTTTCCTTCTCGAGTTATTTTGTGAGAGGTGTTCGGCCTGACCAGTCCTCTGCCTTTCGGCTTGGTTCTGGCCTCTATCAGTTTTACTTGGTTCTGAAGCCTGTAGAGTGTTTTCTTCAGGCTTTCAACCGGGGCTTCCATTGGAGCTTCTTCGACTGGCACTGGAGGCGGTGGGACGATTTCTTCGTCTGCCGCTGCTGGTGCTTCAGCTGATGGTTCTGTTTCTGCTTGGATTGCTGCATCTTCTAGACCGCTTACTGTTGCAGTGGCGGCTTCTAGTGCAGCGCGTAGTTCAGCGAGCTTTGCTTCTAGTGCTTCGATTTCAGCTACGAGTTTTGCAGATTCGTCTTCTGTTGGTTCTTCTGGTTCTTCTGCTGGGAGTGCTGGAGGAGCTTCCGGTTCTTGCATTTTTACTCGTTTAGGCATTTTTTCACCTCGTTTAAGTTTTTCTGCTATTTTGAGCGCTTGAGTTATTGCAGCATTAGGATCGCCTGGGATGGCTACGAAAGACAGTTCTAAAAATTCAAGGTCTTTCACTCTTTCGTATTCTTTCCCATCCAAGCTTTCTTTAGTAAGGTCTCCTACGCTCGCGCCTATGGAGACGTTTGAAATCCGCCCATCGTTTATCATCTCTTGGGTTTTCTCGTCCATGATTTTGCCTTCGAATTGGACTGTGCCGTCTTTGAAAAAGGCGTTGGAGATTCTTCCTACGATGGCATCTACTTCTTCCTTATGGTCTTTTAGAATTGGTTTGCCGATTAGAGAGCGAGCGGCTTGTTGTAGTTCTTCTTTGGGGTAGTAGATTTCGTTGCGGGTGATTCCTTCGTTGATGGCTACTCCTGAAATTTTCATGGGTTTTTCAGGGGTTCCGAGAGATTCTCGTATGAAGGGGATGGTGTAGTGGACGTGGAAACTTTCGCCTTCTATCTTCTTTTTGATTTCCGCGCAGTATGCTTCCGGGTTGTCTGCGTCTTGATTTTTAGAAACACAGTCTTTGAAATCTTTGTATTCACCGAATGGCATTATTCTTTCACCTCTATGAATTCCTGATGTTTTCTGAGCCTGTGAGTGGACGTCCTGTCCCCATGAACGTTCCGCTGGTGAACCTTATGCCCTAAAACGCTCGCGCGGGTTCCCCATACTTTGTTTTCGATTCCTTGGAGGTAGGGGGTTGAGACGTTGCCTGAGCCGGTGTAGTCTTCCCAGTCGCCCATTTTTGGGATGCTGTCGTTTTGGAGGGCTGGGCTGGAGGAGGTGCAGTCATGGGTTACGTCTGTAGAATATTTCCCGATGACTACTCTCTTTTTGCAATGAGGGCAGATGGTGAGGGGCATCAAGAGTATTAAGCGTTGGCTAGGATATTTAAAACAAGTAGTTTTTAAATAGTATTTACACTAGTCTTCCGTTCTCTGGGTTTATCTCGCGCAAGTTATAGTGATGTTTAGAGTGTTCCGACTTGGTCATCAATTCAAAGTTTTCCAAACGATTATCCAACCTATCCCCATTCTTGTGATGTAAGACATAGCCTTGTGGGATATTCCTGCCTGCCTTCTTCCAAAGGTAATGATGTTCTTTCATCCAGCCTCTGCCAGACAGGTAAATCAGCCAATAACCACGTTTATCGATGCGCCTGTTGAAGTATCCTCTGGCTTCGCGCGCGCGGGTTCGTCGCTTGGCAGCTTCGTGAGCTGCTTCTGTTGTTTTGAAACGGTCTCTCCTCCCATCGAGGTATTGTTGTTTCATATCTTCTGAAGTTTTTTGTTTGTTTTTGGGTTGCTTCATGTGGTGTTCTTTTCCTGATTTGAAACTTCCAGAATGTTTGAAACCTTTTAGCCCTTTATTCCATGCTATATTTCCTTTTTTGAATGCCATGGATAGGTTATACACGAACTAGTATATAACACTTACATCAAAATACTCCTGCGAGTGTACAACGACAACTGGGGTGGAGAGGGGGTATTTGAGTGGGGTTGTTGACTTCGAACACTCGTCCTTGCAGGGCCGCGCATTCTGGGCATCTGTTCATATCGCTTATTGTAACCCACCTGTATCTGTCTATTCCTGCTTCCTTGTAATCTTCTAGCAGAGCATGACTGGTGGCGCGTACGACTTCTGTTCTAGCGATTCTTTCTGCTTTATATTTGTCGTTGGTCAAAGCAGTGATTTTATCGGTGAGTGATTTGAGGCTGGTGTTTTGGGTTAGTCCTTTTTTCAGGATGGTTCTCAGCGCGTTTTTTTGCCCGAGGTTTAGTGTGGAGATGTCGTTGAAGTTCCAGTCGTCTAGCCATGAATTAGCTTTTTGTAGTATCGTGCCTTCTCCTAGTCCTTGAATGTCAAGTTTTCGGCTGGTCCATTGTTCTATCGTAAGGTTTAGGTCTTTTTTGGGTAGGGGATATTGTTCGTGGGCTTGGTAGGGACTGGCCTGTTTTTTTTTATCTGAGGGGAAGGGGTTTTGTTGGGTTGGGAGTTGGGGTTGTTGAGTGGGTTGGGGGAGGTCTTCTGGGACGTAGTCTTCTATTCCGAACAAAACGGCTAGCTTGGTTTCGAGTTCTTTTCTCATGGGTTCGCTGACTACTTGAGTGGACATGACTAAAACGATTCTTTCAGCTTCTCTCCATCTGTCTTCTTCTGTTTGTGGTTCCCAGTCTATCTCTACTTTGGGAATGGAACGGAGTCCGTGTTCATCCGGAGCGTATATCCTGGAAGCTTTGAGGATTCTTTGGAAGATTTTTTCTTCTGTCGTATGCTCTATCAATAACCGGATGGAGTTGATTCTTCTGTGAAACGCCTCCATTTGAGTAGTGGCAAGTCCTTCGGGGATATTGCCTCTTCCGAGCAAGACAATAGGAACTTCCAGAGCATAGACAATCTGGTTTTCAAAGTGTTCTAGGAACGGTTCGAACGTGGTCTGGCCTTTACCCCCGAAATCAAGCACGTTCATTTCAACGTTATGGCCTGTCACCCATTCAGTCTCTTCATCTATGGCGTGAAGTTCGTTGCCGAATCCATCGATGTCTGCTTGCTGGGCGGGATTTTCTTCAGTACCCAGTTTGATGTGGAACGGGACGTTGGCTTTGCGTTCCATCAACTTCATCATAGCTTTTTCCGCGCGCAGCTTGTTTCCGAGGATTTGTTCTATTGGCGCGATGATGGAGTATCCGTATGCTGAGTCTCCCACGCAATTATATTTGTAGTGAGCTATGTCATCTATTCCGAAAGAGATGGGAGTCATTTCTGTGGTTAGTTTCTGAGAATACCCCTGGACCACACCGTACTCATCTCTTTTAACGAACATGGTTTTGGGGTTTAATATCTTGAGGTCTGAGATGGTTTGACTGCCTTCATCTTTGATTAGTTCGACAAAACAGTTTCCGAATATCAAAAGGTCTTTCGCCACTCCTCTCAAAAACATATCGAACGTATGGTCGTCCATGAACTTTGTGATGGCTTCTTTGGCGCGCGGGTCTTCGCTGTTCGCGCTGAAGTCTGAGGAGACGGTTACGTCTACTGTTTTGTTTATCGCGCCTGAAACAATCGGGACTTTCTTATAGACTTCTTCTAGTAGTTCGAAGTCGGTTGGGTGTTCTTCTCCTATGTCCCTGGTAAGCATGTCTTTGCTTTTTTCTGTTTTACCTTTTGCTTGTTCTGTTATCTTGGGAGAGGGAGCGTAAGAAGTTAGTTGTCGTGGTCTGGCTATGTGTATCGGAGCGCGTGTTGGAGCCGGTTTTGCCGGCTTGAAAAAGCTGGTGATTCCCATGAGCGCGAGGTTGAAAGGGAAGCGACACCTCACAGTCGCTTCCCCCAGAGAAAAGCACGAAAGGCGAACAAGTCCCCCAGGAGGTGCCTTTTCTCTTGGTTATGAGAGATTCTTTCTCTCGAAGAAAGCAATGGTTAATAGTCAAATAAACGTTTATAATGGTTTCGTTTTAAAATAGTATTTATCTTGCAATCAATCCGAATCCCACTGATTTTTTGAATGTGGCGAGAGCGTATCTTAGGGCGTCGCAGGCATGATCATCTACTTTAACTGGAAGTTCTTGCACTGGTTTTTCTTCTTTTTCTTCGGGGTATCGGTAGTTGAGGAGTTCTTCGGATAGGTGTTTGCATTTCTTGTCGATGAGCAGGTGGTCTCTGTGGAATTGTTCTCCTACTGCATTGATTCCGTATCTCACATCGTTGTTTGCTCCTATCGCTGAAAGCCCGGCGCGTTGGAATTGAGTGATGAATTGGGGTTCGCTGGGGTCGCAGTAGAATGTGGTGATGTGGTAGGTTTGAGCGAGTTGTTGAGCGGCGTGGGTGGTTTCTTCTATGAGCTTGTTTTTATGATACCATTCTTGTATGACGTTGAAGTGGTCGTCTGCATCTATCCCGATGACTTCTATGCAGGACGGGTTGGTGTATCCCCAGTCGACTCCTGCGATGGTGCGGGGGTAGTGTTTTTCAGGAATGTCTTTTAAGTGGATTAATGGGTTGTAGGTTTTGTAGACGAGGCCAGTGGCGAGGATGAACTTGGCTTCTAGTTCTTGCTGGAAGAAATCTTCGGTGTAGATCTGTTTCATTCGTTCTATCTCTTCCTTTGGAAAATAGGGGTTGTCGGTGCTTCTGAAGATAACAACATCGTATTCTTTCAGTTTTTCTTCAAACTTTTTGTAAACTTCCTTATACAACCAGTTGTATCCTTTGGGAGTGGTAGTCAGCCAAGCAATCCCTCCCTTCTGGCTGATTCGTCCTAACAGTATATCGTATGCTGATTTTTTGGCTATGGCTGCTTCATCCATCCAAAACCAGTTCAAATCCAAACCCCTCAACCGTTCGGGGTTGTCCGCGCTCCTGAACAAGATGATAGACCCGTTGGCCAGAACGGCTTTGAACTCTGCTGCACTGAACTGAACTAAAAGGTCTTCAGGACAGAACTTAAAGAACTCAGGCAGGACCACATCTCTGAGCATGGGATAAGTAGCGGCTACGATAGCTCCGACGTTTCTCTGTGGGACGAACGGGGGTTTGCCGTTTAAGGATACTCTGATGGCTTCGTTCATCCCTGCAACTGTTTTGCCTCCTCGGATTCCTGAAAGAATCAAACGGATGCGTGCGTTGCTTTCGTGGAATCTTGTTTGATGTTCGTGCGGGTAATAGTTTATAGTGTAAGCCATTAGCGTGATTGAGCGAGAGAAGCGGTCTTCGTGGTTTCTTTTGGTGGAGTGTCTAACCATTTGACTTCTACTGTTTTGGTTTGATTGGAGAGCATGGTCTGTTGGGTTAAATTAATTCCTTTGCTGTGTCTGCCGTTCACCCAATCATCGAGTTGTAGCGCGAGGCGGGTGGCTTGTGGTTCTTTGCCTTTTTCTAATAGTTTTTTAATGGCTTTTTGGTGGGTGGAGTAGATTTGGAGGGGGCTTATTCTTTTCACTGATTCGGGGACGTTTTCTCGCAAGTGTTGTATGTCTCTTGTGATTTGAGCGGGGTTAACATGGAATTTTTTGCCCATTTCTGTTCTGCTCACGAAATCTTCGTGGCCCAGGCGCAATATTTCGGAGAGTATGAACGCGCGTCTTTCTTTTAGAGGAACTCTTTTGGGTTGGGGGGGGGGTGGTTTGTCCGCGAGGTTCTTGCGTTTTTTGCATGGTGTCATTTTATCATCTTGCTGTGAATTGGCTTGGAGCGTGCCTTTGTAAGGTTATGGTGGTAGTGGCTCCGCATTCACTACAGGTAATGGTCCGGGTCTTAACGGTTTCTCCTGGCTGGAATTCTACTGTGAGCTTCCATTTTTGCCCGCAACTGGAACAAGTTGCTTCCGGGAAAGTGTAGACGGTCTTGTCTATTTCTCTGGTTTTCTCTCGGTCTGTTCGCTGGGGGTATGCCATGGCATTGACACCGTTACTCCGTGGCCTCTAGGGCATTTGTAATCGATGAGTTTTTCTGGTATCGGGTTTTTCTTTGATTCTGGGAACTCAGCTTCTCTCAGTATCTCGTATTCTAAATCAAGATAATGTTTTATTGGTTGTTGTTGTCCGTTGTCGTAGTCTTGTTTCAAGCAGCGTAAACAGATGGGCTTGTTGGTTTTTCTGGCTTGTTCAATAGCCTTTTTCTGTAGGATCGCAAAATCTCTGAAACGCGCTTTTGTGGTCGAAACATTGATGGTCTTTTCCGTATCCATATTTTCACTTCCTCTCGGTTTTTTTCTTCGACTTGAGCGTAGAAAAGGAGCATGTTGAAGACTTGCTGGGGTTTCATGCCGTGGATGGTGAAGGAATAGTTTTGTTTAGAAACAGTGTCGTAGACTTGGACTCGTACTCCTGTCAGCCCGGCTTTCTTACCTTTCCTCTTCCCAACTCGCATAACCGAGTAAAATAACGAGTAACTACTATTTAAGTTTATCATCGATTTTGCATTGTTCGGTGGTGTATCCGCATCGGGGGCAGCGGACCCAGTAGGTTTCGGTGTTGTGGTGTTCTGTCATTGTTATTGCTCGTGATTCTTTCAAACATTTCGGGCAGAGGATGATTCTCACTCCTTATCAAGCTCCGCAAGCAACTCATCTAATAAACCTAACTTTGTGATGGCTTCATGAGAGGCTTTCTTTGTATATTTTGGTTTCAATAAAAGTGCCATCTTCGCCTTATAAGAAGCCCGCAAATCCTCTTTTATTTTATCTATTTGCTGGTTGTGCATCTCAGCTAGAGCATTCTGACCCATATACTTGAGCATAGTATCAGCAACACCTTGACTGTCCTCTGTCTTGTTCTTATCCCACTTATACTTATCAAAATCAAGTTTCATTCACTTCACTTCCTTATCTTTTTCAAGCTCGGAAAGCAACTCACGAGGTATTCTAAAGCCACTTGTTCTTTGTTTAATCAACAAACACTTGGGGGATAACTCAAATCTAAAACACCCAGATTCAGTAAAATCATAGCCTTCTCTTTCTAATTCTGTCGCTATTTTCAATACTTCTTTTACTGACCAAGGAGGAACTACCCCTTTGCCTAGATAAATCTCTTCAAAACAATTCATCTCATAAACTCTCTTTTCTAAACTCCTAAGTTTCATTTACTTCTCCTCTTTTCCTTGTTCGTAAACGTATTTTGTGTATTCTTCAAAAGTGTCCTTTTTATCGTTCTCATGGAGTTCTGAAAAACTATCAAGCATTTTTTGAGTGAACTTGTTCCCATGTTTTGTTCCACCAATAAACCACTTTCCTTTCACAGACTGCCTCCCTTGGTAAAGGCTTCCTTCCACAGACTGCCTCCCTTGGTAAAGGCTTCCTTTCACAGACTGCCTCCCTTGGTAAAGGCTTCCTTTCACAGACTGCCTCCCTTGGTAAAGGCTTCCTTTCACAGACTGTTCCCATTGGTCAAGGTTTCCTTTCACAGACTGACTCCATTGGTCAAGGTTTCCTTTCACAGACTGACTCCTTTGGTAAAGGTTTCCTTTCACAGACTGACTCCTTTGGTTAAGGTTTCCTTTCACAGACTGACTCCTTTGGTAAAGGTTTCCTTTCACAGACTGACTCCCTTGGTTAAGGTTTCCTTTCACAGACTGTTCCCATTGGTTAAGGTTTCCTTTCACAGACTGACTCCTTTGGTCAAGGTTTCCTTTCACAGA
>Ga0114918_10000351_pt1 | contig 39884 bp, 42 predicted proteins | sample LantaG_FD_87015 | JGI IMG/M metagenome (GOLD analysis project Ga0114918, IMG submission 87015) | Deep subsurface microbial communities from Baltic Sea to uncover new lineages of life (NeLLi) - Landsort_02402 metaG | ecosystem: Environmental > Aquatic > Marine > Oceanic > Sediment | place...
AACCAAGCCAGATGACGAGAGGCCGAGATTGGTGGCGATAGAGGATTTGAATGTATCCGGGATGCTGAAGAACCATTGCTTGGCTCAAGCTATTAGCGATGTGGGGATGGGCGAGTTTAGGCGGCAAGTGGAGTACAAGGCGACCTGGAATGGCGAGATGCTTTTCGTCGCTGATAGATTCTTTCCTTCTTCGCGTTTATGCCCGAATTGTGGTTGTGTCAATTCTGAATTGAGATTGTCTGATAGAGTTTGGACTTGTGATTGCGGTGCGGTTCACGACAGAGATCGGAACGCGGCCTACAATCTGAGAGATTTAGCAATCCGTACCCTGAGTTCCAAGGAAACGGGCCCAAGTGGCGAAACGCCTGTGGAGAGTGACATAAGACCGACAGCAGCACCGTCGGCAGCGTCGGTGAAACAGGAACCAAGCATAGAACCTCAATTGAGGTTTTAGTAGGTATTGGAGAACGGGGTGATCAGTGAACTTTGCCGTAGATCCCATGAGCGCTGGATCAGGTCCGCGGATGTAGCCATCTGTAGAGAGCGAGGCCCGCGAAACCAGCCCCCCGCGCAGCAGCAGGTGTTGCTTTTCTAGATGGCTCTTATACTACAGTATGGTCTTCACGGCCTCCAGCACTACACCGTTGTCCTTGACTGCCCACTCGTCGCCTGTCCATCTGTAGAGAGCGAGGCCCGCGAAACCAGCCTCCCGCGCAGCAGCATAGGCTGCGTGAATCACCTCTGCGGCCCGCGCATCAGTCACCCATCCGATATCCCCAACCGCCTCAGATGTTTTCCATAGATGATTGAACTCGGTGACATAGACAGGCAGCTCCGCGTATTGTTCAGGCAGATATGAAAGCAGCGCCGTGATACACCCCGGATAGTTGAGATACTGCCATGTCAGCGGGTGGTCAGTGAACTTTGCCACAGATCCCACAAGGGACGGATCGGGACCGCGGACATAGCCATGGGCTGCCACAAAGGCGGCATCATGGATACCGCCGAAGATTCCCATGAGCCAGTCGCGCGGATCTCCTGCAATGGCATTAAAAGGGTCTAGGGCACCGGGAGACAATCGCGCACCGTTACAGCGCTCATATATGTAGTTGTAAGTCAGCACAACATCCTGGGGCGTTAAGGGGCCAGCCAGAGGGACCTCCCGCGGTGCGTTGTACTCGTTACCGATCGTCCATCCCCAAACACCGCGAGAGTTGTTGATCGTATTGACCGCGGCGTCCACAAACGCCCCCCATTCATTCGTGTAGGGCTTCGGTAACGTCCCGGCGCCCCCGCAGTCTGTCGACCAAGAATAGCGTAGATTGACGATAGTACGAATGCCCTTTGCCTCAAGTTCCGAGGCGTCAATGTTCCACGCAGCCCCGCCAATAAATGCGGGCTGTAGTAGAAATCCAAGGCTACACGTGACCGCATCGACATTGTCAGATAGAAACCTGGCCGCGCCACCCCCGACGCCCTCGTGATCATTGAATCCGATATAGGGTTCTCTGGTTAATTCCGGCTCGGGTTCTGGATCAAGATTGAAACGATAGTCAAGCATCGCGAAGATTGATTTCTCTAGCGAACCGCGATTGTATTTTTGCATCAGGAGACACATCTCGCCAGTCCACGGGTCCATGATCCACAGATCACCATCTTCCTCATGGGTCGCTACGACAAAGTGGGAGTCCAGATCGTTGTCTGTCGAGTCGTAGTCTACCTGGATAATGACCGGGCCACGTGCCAGCGCTTCCCGCACCAGCATCATATCTGCGTCTTGGCTGTCTAGCCGCCACAGGTGGTAACCGGCATATTCAAGCCCGTCAATGAACGCTGTTGGCTTGGTGATAAGCATGCGCCCATCGTCAGCAAAGCCGCCGTTGGCATTCATCCATGTTACCAGCTTGAGCGGGTCCATCTCTGGGTCCAGCACGGCGCCCACCGATGCAACCGCCGTGACGAGGCAGCCGCTGCCATACATGGTTTCGTTACTTGTCCCCAGTTTGATGCTGGACCACCGCGGATCTCGCTGCGAGAACTGCTTGAGGGGCGGTATGGGTAGCACGGGCGGTACAGAGGGTGCAGCATCTCCGTTCTGTCTGTTCACTACGCTCTTGGCGTACTCAATGAACCACGGATAGAGCGCCTTGAATGCTGTATTGTACTTCTTCTCAGTGCCCACATCACTCACCGTGTATATCTGCGCCATCGCGTAGGGATCCTCAGCGAGCCACTGGTCCGTCACAATGATCCATTCTTTGAGGTCAAAGGTCGGGTCATCAAACAAATGCCGCCATGGACCACACTCGGTCAGCACCATCGGGATATCAAGCTGGCGCGGAAGAATATAGTCGCTGTATAGGAACCGATAGCGCGTCAGGTGCCACACAAGATCGTCTTCAACGCGGTGGTCGTGGTAGCTGTGGAACGCTAGCGCATCGCCACGTGCCGCGATCAACTCAAAGACACCGGTATCCGCGATTGGCTTCCAGTATTCAAGCTCCGGATTGCCGGTGCCGAAGGAGAAGTGTGCGATTCTCAACCACGTGGGGGCAACTTCCATTGCGCGGATAGAGTAGCGTGCGATCATCTCCGCGTGTGCGAGATCGGGGATGTCCTGCTCATTGCACAACTCAGTCCATTTGAATTGCCCCGCATAGGGAGCCAGCGCACGGACAAGATCTGCAACCCGCTTCTCTGCTTGTGCTTCTGGATTGCCGTTATAGTCAAAGCTCTGAAAGTCAACAGATTCACCACTGGGAGTCTTGTCGATTAGCCGCACCATCGGGTAAGAACACGGCATATATTGGATGTCCTTGATTGCCGTCACCAGTTTGATCGTCGGAGCGATCATATTGGAACCGTAGATGCCATAGTCAATCCCGCCAATGGTATTAGGCATATTCGCAAGCCCACAGTTTCCGGTGGCGTGCCAGCCCAGCTTGATGCCAGTCGGAACGAAGGCAGCCGGTTTCCAAGAAGACTGAGGAGGATCTGGACCAGGATCAGGTATTACGCCGCCATGGATGTAATCAACCAGCGCATCTTCTAAGTCATCAGGGTTTTGGGCATTGAAGACAATATACTCGATTCCTGGATAGTACTCATCGAAGAACGCCTCAAGACTGGTTGGCCAACCGCCAGGATTCACGGCGATTACCTTCCGCACCTCTGGGCCAATCCCAGCATCGTCAGCGCTTCCGCCTACGGTGTAGCGTCGGCTGTCCCAAGTGGCACGGAGTGCGGCGATGGGCCAAGCATCGTTGCAGTCAGGAGGCATGAGTACGAATGTCCGCTCATACTGCTCTCGTCCGCTCGTCCACCCGGAAGGTACTGGCTCTTCCGGGTCTTCCGGGTTGTCCGGGTCTTCGGTATAACCAGTCAGGCCCACACTCGCAATGTAGGCGTCGACGTGGGCGAACCCGTAATCATTGTCGGCACGGACAAAAACAGTGGCGAGGGCACCTGGATCAAGAACACACACAGAAACCAAATCATGCTTATCGAAGATGTTATCCCACGCCCATTTTACTGAATCAGCCCAGGGATCTGTCCCGCCAGTAGGATCGATACCGATCCACAGGCGCATGCCCTCAGTGACCAAGTAGTAGTTACCGTCGGCGGCCTTGTACAGGCTGGGCATTGGGGCATCGCTTTGTGAGTACCATGCATGCCCATTTAATGACGCCCATAGCTCCGTGATGCCAGCGGGGACAGTAGCCTGTTTATAGTATCCAGCGTCAATCTTGGCCCATTGTTTGAAGATTTTTAGAGCCCGTCCTTTCTCGTTCAGTCGCATAACGGGCTCAAGGTAATTCGGGTTCGCTTTATCGACCACATGCATTTCTGGGGGGAGATGCCCGCCGGTCTCGCTTCTGAACGGGATCCAGCCAGCGACTGTGGTGATCTCATTTACTGGTACGCCGTCGGGTTTGATCCACTTGCGGATCGTCCCGGTGAAGTCCTCAAAAAATAGCTCGTACTCAGACATGCCCCCCCCTTATAACTTACTTCATATCCTTTGCGTGGATTACCTGAGAACCAGCGTAGACCACGGAAGACAGGTAGAGAATCAGATTCGCCCAGCCCTCGAAGTCAAACGGGAGTGTAGTATAGCCGAGGCTGGCGTAGATAGCATACGTACCGACACTCAGCCCTACAGACAGCAGCATCGCAAGAGCGCGCTTCACCACGCTCAGACTCAGGCCCAGTTGCAACTGGAAGAACTCCTCTGATTTCTTGAGCCACGCATTCAAGAAGGGTCGCTCCAGCAGCCAGTAGACGCCCACCATGGGCAGTCCGCGAGTGAACACGAATTCGAGCAAGTCTTTGAAAGTCATTGTTTTTCCTCTCCATAGTTTTAGTGAATAACACCATACAGTCTAGCCAGACATCCACGCATATGTGGATGCGAGGCAGTCCGCGAGTGAACACGAATTCTAGCAAATCCAGACATCCACGCATATGTGGATGCGAGACAGTTGTCACACAACCATCTCCCTCCGAGGCTGATGCCTCACAGCTGCTCAGTTCCTGGTTCATAGTAAGGCCTTAATCTGCCCTAACTCCCCAGGCAATCCTCGCCGACTTGGCGATTCCGACCCAATGCAGCCAAGTTAAGGGCCGCATTCAAATCTCAATCTAGCTTCATAGTAGCATAGTCGGCAGCAGGGTTCAAGCTTAGAGCGTACAATCAGTGCAAGTGATCCCCGTGTCCATAGCCGGGACGTGCATCCTCAGCCCTATCTCGGCTAACGATTTCACTTCTCTCTCTGTCCCAACCGTTACAGCTTGCACCACACGACTCTGGTCCCGATACACGGTCGTTGACTTACAGCCAAGGTCGTAAGCCAGCATGAGAGCGCCCTCTACGTCTTCTACCGTGGCGGAGTTAGGGAGATTGATCGATTTGGAAACTGCGTTTTCTAAATGCTCTTGCCACGCTGCTTGTATCTGCACATGTCGCCGCCAGGGGATCTCGTTAGCTGTCCTGAAGAGCCGTTTGACATCTTGCGGAATTCCATCTATAGACTGGAGGCTGCCAGCCGCAGCGACACGCCTCATGATTTCCTCTGAGTAGAAGCCGCGTTCTTTTGCAATCCTCTCAAAGTCTGGGTTTACTTCAGTAGTTTGTCCCAACACAGTGTTCTTCACAAACGTGACCCCGAAGATGGGCTCGATTGAATATGAGCACCCCGCAAGCGTGGCAATGCTTCCCGTCGGCGCGATAGAAGTGACTGTCATGTTGCGCCGGGTGCCGTGTTCTTCGGAGTACGCATCTGCAGCCCTGTCAGCAAAAACTCTCAGCATCAAGCCGATCTGGTCGGAGACTTTCACAGCTTCGTCGCTGTCATAGGGGATACCGTTGCGGATCAGATAGTCGGCAAAGCCCATCACACCCAGTCCAATGTTCCTACACCTCATGGTGTTCTCGCGCACTGTGTCCAGGGGGAACCAAGCGTGATCAAGCGAATCATTCAGGAAATAGATGCCTGTCTTGACAGCTATCTCAAATTCGCGCAATCCGATCCAATTCTCAAGATCCATATCAGCGAGATTCACGCTGCCAAGATTGCAAGAGAAGTTGTTTGGCATTTGCATTTCGCCGCATGGATTGCATGCCTCAATCGGCTCATCAAATGGGTTGTTCCTGTTAACCGTATCCATGAAGATCACGCCAGGCTCACCGTTACCCCACGCATGCTTTGCAAGCTCCTTGAACAACCACCGCGCCCGCATCTTCTCGTACACTTTGCCGTTAAAGACAAGTTCCCATTGCCCGTCGTCCTTCACCGCTTGCATAAAGTCGTCAGTGAGCGCCACGCTGATGTTGAAGTTCACCATATCCGTTTCTGCATCCTTGAGATGGATGAACTTTACGATGTCGGGGTGGTTCACGTTGAGGACCGCCATCTGCGCGCCAGACTTGAGGCCAGAACGTGTGATGCACTTGGTAGCAGCGTTATAGAGTTGCATGAATGAACATGGACCCGAGGAGAAACCTCTTGTCGTTGAGATGAGATTCCCTTCTGGTCGCAGTCGCGAGAAATTGTAGCCGGTTCCTCCGCCGAAAGCCTGAACCTCAGCCATATCTGTTAGCACAGAGAAAATGCTCTCGCGACTGTCCTCAATAGGCCCAAGTACGAAGCAAGAGGAGCAGAATGGTTTCTGCCCCGCCATATATGGCATTCGACTCGGGACAAAAGTCCCCTTGCTGATGATGTCGTAATACCACTGCCGACGCTCTTCATTCTCTGGCGCGGCATGGCGTGCCACGCGATGGATCAAGTCTTCCCATGTGTGTTCTCCATCAGCAAGATAACGCTCGCGCAGCAAATGTTGCGCATATGATGACAGTTCCATTGTATGACTCCTTTTTATGTGACGACTCTCCCCACTAAAGTGGGAAGCTTCTCGGGACACGCACAGCGCCATCGCTCACGTTATGTCCCGAAGGCCCCGTCCGGGCCAGATTGAGAATGTTGATTGCGGCGTTATGATCTCGGTCAAGAACCAGATTGCAGTGAGGGCATTGATGGACACGAACGCTCAGATCTTTGGGCACAATCACACCACAACCAGAGCACATCTGGGACGTGTAAGCTGGGGACACGGCAATGACTTGGGAAGCAGTTTCTTCCACTTTCTCCTCAAGGAGTTGCCGGAACATCCCCAGCCCAGCGTCGTGTGCGCTCAGGGCGAGATGATGATTGTGCGTCATAAACGAAAGGTTCAGATCCTCGATCGCGAGCAGAGAATATGTGTTTGCGAGGTCGCGTGTAACCTTGTGCCAGAAGTCCCGGCGCTGATTCGTGATATGTTCGTGCATTTTGGCAACCTGAAAGGCCGCACGGCGTCGCCTGCTAGACCCCTTTTTGCGCCGGGCCAGACGCCGCTGTTTGGTTCGCAGTTCTGCAAGACTCGATCGCAACCAACGAGGGTTATCAACCAGAGTGCCGTCGGACAGAGCCAGCAGGCTATGCAGACCGACGTCAACGCCAATCTCTGGGCCAGCGTGCTCGGCAATATCTGGTTCGGGCAAATCGATCTGGAAACAAACATACCATTTGCCAAGACTGCGCTTCACAATTACGTGTTTGATCTTGGCGTTCTCTGGAATATCTCGGTGGTACTTAATCTTGATCTCTCCGACGTTCCGGATGTAAAGCAGCGCGCGCCCGCTATCGTCAAATCTAAGCTTGCAGCCGTCTCCGTAGCTGAACTCAATACTCTTCCAGCGATTGTGACTTTTGAATCTCGGGAATCCGGCCTTTTCGCCCGCCTTAACGCGCCTGAAGAATGCTCTGTAAGCCTTGTCCAAACGCCGAAGCGTCTGTTGCATACAGGTGGCATTCAAGAGGCCCAAACCAGCGGGATCACTGCGTCGCAGATCACGAAAGTGCGTCCATTGCGTAGGGTATGTGATGCCGTCGCCAGTTTCTTTGTAGACAGAGATTCGTTGCTCAAGGGCAGCATTATACACGCGGCGCGACAACTCAAGAAGATAGTCCATCTTCTCGGCTTGCTTGGCATGCGGATAAAAGCGGTACTTGAACGAACGGATCATCTAGCGACCTTTTTGCTGTTCGATGTAATGCTGGATAGTTTCAGCAGAAACATGCCCTGCGGTTCCAGAGTAGTAACTACGAGTCCACAAAGATGGGAGGCGACTTTTGAGCTCGGGAAACTCCTCACGCAGTTGGTGGCTGGTTGATCCCTTAATACGATGCATGATTTGGTTTATTGCTATTGTTGGCGGGAATGAAGCGAACAGATGCACATGATCGGGCTGCACAACAAGTTCCAGGGTTTGGCCACTGATCTCTTGTATGATTAGCGGTATTAGTTCAGACAATCGTTCACCGATTTTCCCAGAAAGGACAGGACGCCGAAACTTTGGGCACCACACGAGATGATAACTAATCTGATAAACCGCATGCCTAGTTCGTTTTGTATTCATAAACGAATTATACCATGTCTTAGTAGGAATGCAAGGGTTAATCTGAATACATCCAGACCGCATTCCTCTCCCCCTTAAAAGGGGGAGTACCCTGCGGGAGATTCTATGGATAAATGGGAGGCATCCTCCGTGTTATACGGAAGATGCCTCCAGCTTTATCGGGCTACAACAAACTTCAGTGCTGTATACCCGAATGAATCCCTTGCCTTGCCATGCCTGGCCGCGCCCCGCCCCGCATTGCCTTTCCCCGCCTTACCCGACCGTGCCATGCCCAGCCTTTTCATACATAGCTTTCCCACACTACCTCAAACCTACCAAAGCGTGGGCGCCAATCCATCAGCCCCACCTGCTCCCCAGCGACTTGTGCCCACCGTTGGATATCGTCCTCGTTGAGCAGCTTTTCATTAAATTCCACCACGATCTTGGCAGACCATTCCCTAAAGATCGGGCGTGTGCGTTTAATCGTTGCCCGCTGGATTCGCACCAGCGCCTGTGACACGAATCGCTTGTCTATCCACAATGCGTCCGGGTCTCTCGGGCCATCATACAACAGTGCGGAATCATCAACTATCCATAAAGCAGCCGCAGCTTCTTTACCAGCACGCTCCATTCGCGCAGAACCTCCACGCCCCATGATACTTGCTTCCATCACCAAGCCCGGGATAACGGGCTCATTATTCTCTCCAAGGTAGAGACCTCCCAAGAATTCCAGCCTCGCTAGTTCTTCGTGATCGGCGACGGTCTTGTTCCTCTTCGAGGTCACTTCCTTCATCGCCAGCACATAGGGGTCGCTGTTGTCTGCCAACCTCCCGTTGTGCATCAACAAGGGTGCTATACCCTTGATTGTAAATCGTAGCTTTTTCATTCTCTTTCTCCTCTGGTTTTGGCGCTCTTAATCCAATATCACCATCGCGTTCTGGGTGAGCATTTCTCGCTGAATAGCGTTCGCTCCGTATCGCGTCCGTGAGGATTGTATGGCACCTAGTACATACTGTGATTAAATCATCCATGGTCTCTTCCCCATATCTCTCGTAGGTTATATGATGCACCTCCAAATCGCCAGAACATGGCTTCCCGCTCAAGCGGGCTATCCCAAACAACTTTGACAATTGACATTCGCAACCATCCAGCTCAAATCTTTCTTGCCGTCTTTTCCTATCCATACATAGTCTCTGCCTCCCCTAACACAAAAACCCGTCCGCCTGCTGTCGGCACTTGCTTAGGGTGCGGGACGCTTGCAAACGAACGGGGCTTTGTGTCCGACAAAAAACATCCCGGTCACCCTAAGCATCCATATCTTACCACAATGGGATACAGGGATCAAGTCGGGAATCATGGATGGCCCGCTGTCTGTTTCTTGATATTATTTGAAGGCATGTCTTAGATGTCCCCCGAGTAGAATGTCCACCTCAGCCCCACGGCCAACAACGCCCCACCGCTCCGCGGTTTTGTAGCCAACCTCCGCGCAAATATTATTACGCTGCATCCAGGCAGAGGTCTCGGCGTGGCCAGAACAATCAGCGACCAAGAACGACTCCCAGTCACCCCCGTTGTAGCGCATCCAGACTATCTCTCCGATGCGCGAACAGTCTTCCACAGCGATGAACCCATCAGTCGGAGGCAGAGGATCGGGCAGATTCATCGCCGTTACCCGTGCCTGGCGCACGGCAATGACGTTGCCCATAATGCCAGGCGCGTATTGGGAAGCTACGCAAGACATGAGGATAACCGAAAGAAGCACGCGCGCCATCCTAGCCCTCCGGATCCCACGACCGAACTCCGCGGTCAACATCCGCACTTGCTTTCTCCAGCGCCATCTCCATTAGATCACCCGCACTGTCGTAGTCATACTCACCCAGCGCCTCTGCCAGACAGCACGCCACAACGACTATATCAGCCAACTCAGACATCGCGTCCTGTGGTGATTCGATAGCAGCCTTTGCCCAAGAACTCGCGTCAAACGCATCTCGTGCCTGATTAGCCGTGGCACGCAAGGACCACTCAAAGGGGCTGTCTGCAAACCCGAACTGGTGGATGTGTCGTGCCAACTCACCCAGTTCCTCTGTTAGTTTCGCCACCTGCCGAGCAGCGAATTGTTCTGCTGTCCATCCCTTGCGGTAGCCCCTGGCAACCACTGCCTCGTAGATTTCACGCTGTATCATGGTTTCCCTCCTTGTCCTAATCGCGCCCAGTCTATAGATAGACTAACCTATACATGCAACTCAAAGAAACTCGTAGATGCGCTCCAGCCGCGGGGAAGTCTGAGATCCGCACGGTATTAGCATTACACCACCGGACACAAGAAGACCGTCCAGTCCACATTCTCGCAAACACGGACCGGTCAAGCCTATGTCGCACACCACGAAGGTGTAGCGCGTACTTTTATATGACATTCCGACGACCATCCCGCTTGGAAAACTGGCATCCATCAGCGTGCCCGCGAAGGACTTCTTGTCGAAGTAGCTACCCGGATCATAGAAAGGAATGCCAATGACACTGTCGGTCGGGCAATATAACACGCTGACATACATGACGCTCGTCGCGTTGGCCCGTCTGCGAAACCCGGTTTTCCCGCGGACAGTCGGTTCCGGCATCAAAACTTGTTCTCCCACATGTCAGCGGTCTTGACCCCGTTGCTCGGCACCGTGTCTTCTGTCTGAATGTCCGCCGGATCATAGCGCCGCTGCTCTTCCAGTCGTAGATACTGTGGCGCAAAGTGCAGGCCCCAGGTTTTACGCCCAGCGTCACCGCGCTGTTTGAGCATCTGCATTATCAGCAGCGTAGCGGTGATGTCTAGCACCGCCGTCCGATTGTCCTCGGTAAACTCAATCTCGATAGGCGCAGCATCTGGCGGTTCAGTTTGGATTGGCCGCCATAGTCCAAATAGTTTATCTGCCGCTTGTTCAATACTGCTTCCCCACTGGCAATCATACGGTTGCGGCACCTTGAACTTTCGCTCGTCAACCTGTCTGGACGCTTGAACTCCGCACACCGCAGGAACACCAACACGCATAGCTAATTCCTTGATAAGCGGAGGCGCCTCCAGCACTTGCTCCATTCTGTTCCGTGCGTTCGCCACCGGAATGAGTTGCAGATAATCAAAGAGCAGCAGCACCGGTTTGATACCGTAGTCGCTCTGCATTGACTCGATAGCCCCCAGCACGGCAGGCAGCGTCATTCGCGGCATAGGTAGACCTGCACGGGCAATACTGTGCCCGATAGTCCACACCGGAAACGCCGCGCGCTTGACCAACCGCTTAGCGACCTCCGCATACGGGACTCTGCCCCACGCGATGTCGGACGCCGACCATTGTCCATCACTGAGGAAAAACGTCTCGATGTCCTCTGCGCTGCTTTCCCAGGTCACGTAAACAACAACCTCCTCGTCTACTTTGCCACGCTCTATGATGCGCTTTGCTTCTGTGCGGGCAAAATAGGCCAGCAGAGAACTCTTCCCGTGGCCCGGTCTCGCCACGATGCCAACCAAATCGCCCGGTCGCATCGGGATCACGTACTTGTCGATGATCGGGATTCCCCAGGGAATGCCCGGTTCCGAGAGCATGCGCTTGTACCAGCTAGCGTAGGCCGCGCTCAGTTCGGCGGGGCTGTTTACCAGCATTGAGAATTTGCCGTCGTGGTTGCTGCTCATACTCGTATCTTCAATGGACCGATAAGGTCAGTGTTTGTGTTGTCATAATCGCCATCCAATGCCTTCCTCCAATTGTCATCGTTCACAAGAAACCATCCAACCTTGCACCAACTGCCCTTGTTGCAGAACGTTGACTTTGATGCTCGCGTTATGGCAGCACGCCAATTTTCTCTGAATTCTGATTCTTTTAGCCTGATCTTTAGCTTCTTTCGCAATGTCTTGTTGGAGTGTGTTGGTTGAGGCTTGTGTGGAAATACTACTGCCCAATGGCTGAGGATTTCTAGGAAAACTGTATTGATAGCTTCTTCTGTCTTTTCCCCCGTAGACATATATATTGATGATTCTTTGATGGTTAATGACGGTTCTTCTAAAACAGCTGTTTTAGTTCTGTTATATAAATCTTTGGGTTCAGAAGTAAAGCACGCTTTACTTAAAAGACTTTGGGTTATCGCTTCCTGCTGCTCTGCATTGAATCGCATTTTGCGGATACCGGCGCACTTTTCGTCGTCCGTCATCTCTACGAGGATAAGATATCTATTGCCCTCTCTGCGGTTGTGCTTCACAAGAAGTTCCCCCGCTTTCTCAATACGTGTCGTGATGTTGATTACAGACTGCGGTGTCATTCGGATCTTCGCTGCGAGATACTCTATGCCTGGCCAACAATATCCATCGTCGTCCGCATTGTCCGCGAGTGCTAATAAAAGCAGCAGATCCGTTCCCTTGCACTCCGATTTCTTCCAGACGCGGTTCATAATTCCGATGCTCATACCTTTTTCCCCTGTGCCAAGAACGCCTCAATGTCATTCCTCGTCGCCCCGTACTTCACCACCATATCATCGAGCTTGTCGGGCAGAATCACCACGCGGCCTCGCCCCTCGAATAGCCCGGCGATCTCCGCAGCCTGCGCCGTGGCATCCGGATCTAGCGCCACATACACGAGTGGGAAGCGCTCAAACTTAACGCCCCACGCCTTGTTGAAACCCGTTTTGCCCATGATGCCGACGTTCTGGAAGCCGACCTGCGCGGCGATGATGCTCTTCTTCTCGCCTTCCGTAATGAGGATGCGATGGTTGTCCTGGTAGAGATAATCGGCGTTGAAGAGCACCGATGGCAGCCCCGCCATCTGAGGCCGGTACTTGTCGCCGTTGTCAGCTCCTATCAGCCGGTGGCGGATGTTGTAGAGCTTGCCGCCAATCATCACCGGGATGGTGTAGCTGGCGCGGCCCTCGTGATCAGTCGGACAGCGGGGGCAGTAACCCAACATGTAGTCGTCAATGGTCTGCAGCTCCATGCCCTCGTTGCACCAATATTCAATGGCGTCACCGTTGGCACCGAGGTTGTGGAAGTAGCGGATATGATCAGTGCTTTTGTGCATCAGTTCGAGGTTGGAGAGACGGCGTGCGTGGTCAACCTGCTTGCGTTCTATTGCAGCCAAGCGAGACTCAATAGCGCGTTGACGGCGCTCTTCCGATGTAGCGCGTTCGCCTGATAGTTCGTCAGCGAAGCCTTCTCGTCCACAATGCCCCGGTCCTGGTCTGCACCAGTAGTTGCCCTTGTCGCGCCATACCCTGAACCGGTCCTCGCCCCCGCAGAACGGGCATGGTCCAGCGTACTCATCCCCGCCCACGTGCTTCAGTTCAAGACCGTACTGTGTCTCGAAATAGCTTACGGCATCAGTATCCATAGCAGTCGAGCTTGGTCGCAAGCCCTGCCAACCTCTCAGCCAGTCCGAGGAACGCTAACGCCAGTTGCATCACGATTCTGTGTATCACGGCAGCCTCCCTCTTGGTAACGAAGGGCGCCAGTATCAATACGACGCCCACTACTATCATAGCAAAGTCTGGGTCCCAAGTCAATCAGCAACTTTGCGCTATTTATCATTCGCCCTCCCGTCTATCTATAGATTTCTTCTTCCGCAGTCGCCCCAACACACCGCGATCGCGCCAGGGATTCAAGACCCGCTGGCTCTCCTCGCTGTCCAGATACACAGTGGGCACCAGTGAATCTAGGATCTCCACAACGCTCTGTTGTCCCCGCCGGTTCATATCACGCTCATGTATAAGTATATCGCGCAGGGAAACGACTAGCACTTGTGTTTTCCCCTTTTCGTTGATATTCGCAGAATCGATCTGCTTTTCGCGTGCCATCAGAAAGACATGCCCACGCTTATGTGCAGACATCCTCACGGCAACGGAAACGGGGACGTAGTATGGGTTGTTCCAATCGGGCATGTATCCTCCAATTCAGACTCCCTTCTAGTGTATCACAAAGAGGGACTTCGCGTCAAGAGAGGTTGGCCCAGAAGGGCCGCTGGAGCCACTTGACAATGAGTTGGGATCTGATATACTAGAGATGCTAAGGGTTTGAGGGCATTCCATGTCGGACATATAAGCCCGCTCGTTTGTTGATGTCCCGCACCCTTAGCAAGTGCCGACAGCAAGCGAGCGGGCTTTTGTGTTGTAAGAATAGGAGATGCGATGGAGAAGCTGGTAATTGATCCCGAATTCAGAGCTGCAATCCCGACGCTGTCAGAAGAGGAGCTTTCACAACTTCGCGAGAACATCCTCGCTGAGGGTATCCGCGACCCACTGGTACTTTGGGCTGAACACAACACCATCCTTGATGGACACAACCGCTACGACATAGCGTGTGACTATGCGCTGTCGTTCCAGACGGCAGAGGTGCAACTGCCCGACAGAGATGCGGCGATGCTGTGGATTATCCGCAATCAGCTAGGACGGCGCAATCTACACCCAGATGCCGCGAGCCTGCTGCGTGGACGGATGTACAACATGCAGAAGCAAGGCCACGGGGGACAGATTCCAGCATCGAGGGATCAAAGTGATCCCACCATAAGAACCGCCGACCGCCTCGCCTCAGAGTTCGGCGTGTCTGCTCCCACTATCAAGCGCGACGGAAAGTTTGCCGAGGCCGTTGATGCGCTGGCGGCCTTCGTACCGGACATCTCGGCACAAGCTATGGCGGGCGATCTGCCGTCACGCAAGGACGTTATCGAGGCAGCGAAGGATCCGCAGAAGTTCTATGAGACTCACCAACTCATCTCGCAGTCCAACTCAAACGAGTGGTATACACCTGCTGAATATGTGGAAGCTGCCCGCCGTGTTATGGGAAGTATTGATACAGATCCCGCCACGAATCCTACTGCACAATTGTGGATCAAAGCCGGAACTCACTATACTCAAGACAATGATGGGCTGCAACATGCCTGGTATGGCAATGTGTGGATGAATCCGCCATGGGGACAGCTCACCGGGAAGTTTGTCGGGCATCTCGCAGACGAATTGGCAATGGGCCGCATTGCGCAAGCCATCGTCTTGGTCAATGCGCACGCCACAGATACCAGCTGGTTTACGCCGCTATGGGAAGGACTGCTGTGCTTCACTGATCATCGGATTGACTACAAATCCCCAGAGGAAACCAAGTCCACTAGTACACATGGCAGCGTCTTTGTATACTTTGGGCCTAACAAGGCGACATTCTGTCGAGAGTTCGCGCGATGGGGGACTATTGTCGAAAGAGTGACCTATGACGATTAGGAACAAAAAGAATTACATGGCGCAACTCTGGGACTGGGGTTTCCTAGACGATTGCTTCGGCGGCACACAGATCAAGGTGTCTGATCTGGATGGTATTGTTGAACGGAACGGACATTTTCTAGTCATTGAGGCAAAAGGGCCAGGCGCCCCGGTCCCGCAAGGTCAGTCAATCATGTTCTCGCAAATGGCTGCAAATCCAGCACTGACCGTTCTGGTCGTATGGGGAGAGCCAAATAAGCCGGACCATGCACAGGTTTGGGGCAGAGAGCGGGTTAAAGCAGACGAAGCAAAAATAAAACGGCTTGTATCCCGCTGGTATCAGTACGCCAATGAGGGATGATCCAAAAGAAGCCTAACGCCTACATAACTAACGCAACCCAAACAACAATCGCTGGATATGGGTTGACACAGAGAGCGCCGCTGTGCTATACTATAGATGTAAATGGATGAGGGGAGGGAATACATGAATGTGAAGTCTGTCAAAAAGATTACCATGATTGCCATCGGGCTGCTGGTATTCGCAGCCATCTGTTTCAGTATGTTTAACGTGCAAAAGCGTCCGGTGCTTCAGGTGGCAGTATACCGGAAGTGCGACTTCATCTCCATCAGCGGTTCTACAAAGGTCGTCTGCGGAGACAATTCGCAGTGGATGGCTATCGAGCTGACTCCCGCTGAATCTCTGCCAGTATCCACGCCAGTAGATACCAGGGATAGTAGCGACGCGCTTGGCCAGGCGCTTGGTGTAGCTCCGGTTGCTGCGGCCCCAGCTGACATCGTTCCAGTCACCGTATCGCCAGTCGCTGCGATCCCAACCGTAGACACCTCTATACTAGTGCGCTACTCTCATTTCTGGCCGCCGCTCGGTCCTCCGAACTGCTCCAACTTCGTGGACGGCGTGTGCGTATCCGCTATGGCCTCGGGGGAGCCGTGGGCGTCCTATATTGGTACAGCGGCAGCGTGCCCGCCCGAGTGGGCCTTCGGCACCACTGTTGAGCTAGACGGTCATATCTGGACGTGTCTTGATCGTGGGGGCGCTATCCGATATGTAGATAGTGTTCCGTGGGTTGATTTCCTTGAGGCAACTGGCAAATATGTACACGGCAGCATTGTGGCTGTTCATGTTGTGTATCCATGACCCGTATTCATAAAGGATAGGAGAGATTATGGAAGAGCAGTATTTCGTTATCACGCCAGGCGAGGGCGAAGCTAGCATTGATGCTATTGACCGCTTTGAACTAGAACAGCGTCTCAGAAAACACGAAGACGGCGATTGCTATTACGGGAGCGACCTCGTCTTCAAGAAGACTGTACTGGGACAGGGCGATATCGCCTACTGGGGCGACCGGGACATCCTGATCATCAAGGGGAAAGTTGTTGTCCCAGAACCCGTATCGGTCGTCGAAACATACAAGTTCATATAAGAGGAGAAACATGAGGATAGTTGAGATTTCTGATTCCGCTGTCGCCCTGAGTGCCGGGGTCCGCAAAAGTGTTAACGAGGTCATGTGGAACTACCGCAGTGAATGCTGCCAGGCCCCTCTTGACTTCGTGGGCGGCGTACTCATCTGTGCCTATTGCGGCACAAGCGAGGGGTTTGAGATTGTCCACAAGTCAGCGATTGTCAGTGGGGGAATCCAGATCGCCGACGCCATCAACGCCTTGCCCGAAGCCGCCCGCGATCGCGCAACAAAAGGGTATTACGGGGCAATTGATGACCCTAGTATTAAGCTGGTCCATGTGTTTGATCTAGGCGGCGAATACGAGCTGCCAGACCTACTGCAAGAAATGAGGAGATAGTAAGATGCCTATTTTAGGAAAAACCGATCGTGCATCGGCCCCCCGCAGATGGATGCGGCTGGGGACTATCCGCAAGGGGACGCGAGACAAAGAGGGAAACCCGATTGATCTTGACTACTTCAGATTCGTGCCCAAGAAAGGCCCAGACGCAGAAGCCTTACAGAAAATCTGGGATGAAGTCTATGGGCCGGAACCAACGAAGATAGAGATCTTTCTGCCCTTTGATGATGTTGAGAGCAATTGGCAGACATGGAAAGAATCCTATGGAACAACCGGTCTAAAGTTCCGCTGCAACGGCAAGTACTGGGTGCAGTGGCTCAAAGAGGATCTAACCTATGAGCTTGACTACGCAACAGCACAACAGCGACTGTGCCCGTACTGCTCGGGAGAACAACCGCGCACCAAGAAGAATCCCGGTGATGATGAAGTTGGCTATCTGACGGCTTTCCTGATTCCGTTTTTTGAACGCGACTACATGGGAACGGTCACGGTGATAACTACCTCCGTCAACGATGTGATGTCGATTACGGGCAGCCTGTTCGCGATCGAAGACGAAGCCAAGGCAAGTGGGGCTTCGATCCGGAACATCGCGTTCAATCTTGTCCGTGTCAAGGAAGAGATCACGCAGAGGTTCACCGACAAAGAGGGCACCCCACACAGAACGCGTGGCACGAAGTCCATGGTGCATCTGATGCCAGATCCCCGGTGGGTGCTGCAGAGCAAACTTGCCAGCCGCCAGAAGGCCTTTGCTGCGATTGACGGCGGAGTAATCGAAGACGACTCTCTCGAAACCCCCTATCAGCTTATAGATGAGGCGGCTATCGAAGGGGAATTCAACGAACTTCCGCCAGAGCCAGAACCCCCGCCCACAGTGACGGCGCCGCAAGCATCTCCTGGAACCAGAAAGCCATTGGCGCCCATGCGCGTGATGGAAACGCTCCAGGAGCACATTGAGCGTCGCAGAGGCAGTAACTTCGAATACGAGAAGGGGGAGGATAGGCATAGGTTTGAATACAAGATCCACAAAACTCTTGAGGGTATTTTTGATAACGAACTAGATGCTCAGCTGTTCTTGCAATTCGTCGTCAGAGAATCCAGCTTTGATCTCATGGATGATGCAGAGATCGAGACTCTACGCAAGTATTTCCTCACTCGCAAAGTAGATGACAAATGGATCCTGGATGCTGCGGTAGAGCAAGAGATCAAGGATATCGTGTCCCACCAGCGCGATGAAACTGGTCAGAAGCCATTGTTTGAGGAAGACGAGGAGAGCGAAGATGCTGAGGCGGAACAGGAACCGCTGTTCCCCGATGAGGAAGAGGGAGTTGAGGACAGCATTTTCTTAGAAGGGTGGGGGAATCTTAGTACCTCCAAGAAACGGAAATATGCTGAGGTCCTATTCAAAGAGGCGAAGGCGCGGGGATTGAAGCCGATGTCCTTCACCGACGAGACAATTGACACATTCATCGCGACCGCGGAGGCGATGCTCAAAGCCCAGGAAGGTCAAACTTCTCCTCAATAAATCGGGGAGCTTATGAGAGGCCAATCTCATAAGCAAGAGTTGACTAGCCTAAGTCCTACGAGGACTACGCATTGCAGAGACAATCACGTCGGGACGCTCGCCCAATCCTGACCACTGAAAGGCCCATTGGTCTTGGGAGGTCTGAAAAGACAACACAATCTGCAATAGCATTGGCGAGGGTGCATATACAGGAGCTACGCCTGGTCGTTTATCGGCGAAATCGTAGCAGGGACAAAGATGCGTATATCAGTAGTTTCACAAGACGGGAAGCCCTTGATGCCCACCTCCTCCTCGCGGTGTCGCAAGATGCTGCGTGATGGAGTAGCAGAGAAGCACTGGAGCAAGGAGGGGGTATTCTATATTCAGATGCTTGTTCCTGTGGGCGAGGAAACTCAAGAGATGTGCCTCGCCATTGACCCGGGCAGCAAGTTTGATGGATATGCAGTATCAGGGGCGCAAGAAATGGCGTTGCAGGGGATGGCGGTTTTGCCGAGGCTGGTTCGGAAGCGCATGGAAACCAGGAGAATGCTTAGGCGAAGCAGACGTGGTCGTAACTGTCGCAGGCGCGAGGCAAGATTAAACAACCGAAAGAAAAAAGCGGGCTGGATAGCGCCGAGTCAGCTCGCCAAAGTACAGTTGAGAATTCGATTGATGGAGAGACTTTGCAGGCTATTTCCAATAACGGACATTGTGATCGAGGATGTTCGTTTTGATCATTGGAAGAAACGATGGGGGAAATATTTCTCAACTGTAGAAATTGGCAAGACAAAAGTTTACGAAGCAGCAAGGAAACTCGCCAGGCTTTGGCTGCCAAGAGGATGGGACACCGCACAAGCCAGAAGTGATTACAGAATCAAAAAGTGTAGTCAAAAGGGCAGGTTGGCCCCAGAATCTCATGCGAACGATGCTTGGGCAATGATCTGCTGGCTGTTTGGAGAGAAGCCAGAGAACACAACAGGTGAATTCTATATTTGGCGACGACAAGAGTGTTCAAGACGACAGTTGCATCTGCAAAATCCAACTAAGGGCGGAAAGCGCAAATCGTATGGAGGCACAACATATCCAAACAGCGACTTACGAAAAGGGGATGTGATCCGCTATGCGGACAAAAGCACGGGGTATGTTGGGGGTTGGGCAAGCAGTGGAAAAGTAGTCAGTTTGATTGGCAGTGATGGCAAACGTATTCGACAGGCGAGCACAAATAAAATAGAGTTCTTGGCTCATGCCCCACATATCTTAACAGAAAGGAGAAAAGCATATTCATCCCCCGCTTGAAAGCGGGAGTATCCTATGCCGGGTTTTATGACTGAAGATAACACCGACGAAGAGGTTCGGGTAACTGAGCCTCTTCGCGCCGAGTTGAAAGAGGCCCCTCTCTTGGGTATTTCTATGAGAGCCCACAGGGCCTCATGGCGGCTGGGAGGAGCGCCCAGGTTCTTTGAAGAATGTTTCGAGATTGGCATTGATGTTGATTCGTTCAAGAAGCTTGATGATCTATATAAAGAATTTGTGAGGATGGAAACATGCCTGAGGAGATCCAGATAGTACCAATGACACTTGACCTCAGTCGAGAGGTTAGCTACGAGCAGCTTGAGTATGACCTCAAGCGGGCAGCCCAAGCGGAGGGCATGGCCGCGAGGATGACACAGACATATTTCTCGATCATCCTCCTGCAAGAGCGGTGGCGGGAGGCCTGCATCTGGGTCGACGTGGACAGTGAGGAACTCCATGACAATCCCTATGATGTTCCGGAGGAGATCGAGCGGCTGGTCAAAACAGACACGCCACGCTTCGCGACGCCTACCGAGTGGATGAACCACATGGAACAAATGCCAGGCTTTGCGCGATCCACGTGCTATGCGCGTCACCGTGAGATCGTCAGGCAGATGCAGACATTGGGGCGCACATTCGAGGAAGCAGTAAGGGGCGTCTTGCTCTCAAAAGGCTACGGTCGTCTGATGATGGGCGTGGTCGCCAACGAAGACACGGGCGTCTTCCTGCCAGAACAAGTGGTTCAGATCCTCCCAGAGCCGCTGCGCGAGGCTGCCCTGGAAGACATTGAGGAGCGTGGGGCGGCAGCCTGTCGCGAGATCGTTCTCAATAAAATGTGCGCAGATGAGATCCGACTAGAAAGCGGCGAAGATCCGAGATCTGTCATTGGAGACTTGCGCTCAACACTTATTGATGCGGCAAAGTACAGAATTGCAAGACATCCGCGCTTCTTGAACGCATTCGTAGTCCGCGTTGAGGAAGAGGGGGAACAGGAGACGTATCTGCTGTTACTTGAGGATGTGGACCACAAGCCAGCGCCTCAGCCGGTTGTGACCTGGCTGGCGTCGCGACTCAAGGTCATCTAAATATTCCAACCGTCCATGCTAGCGCGGATTTCCTCTAGGCGATCGCGTCCCTGGTAGGCGGCTCCCCTGAAAATTGCACTCCCATCAGGTTCAATGAAAATGGGCGTGATCGCATTTGCGGTTCCGCCGATTTCGTATTCCACTAATGCCGCCCCGTTTTGCCACTGATCGGTCTTGGTACTCCCCGGTACACGCCCGTCTGTCCAGCATGCGCAACCTGGGCAGAACGCAGTGACGCGCACTGGCCCATCGTATGAGTGGATCGTCTTATCCATCATTTCCCTGCGGTGGATGTGACCGAAGACGTGTGTCTCGTGGGCATCTTGGACAACACGCTTAACTGTATTGCCAGGGGACAATGCTCTTGCGCCGTGCTCAAATGCAACACCGCGATTTGCCCAGTCCTTGTCATTGGGATAGTCAGGGATCCACTCGATCTGCAGCGTGTGCAAGGCCAGTAGCTTTTGTACTGACAGCGCTGGGGGCATGTCCAATTCGTCGACGGCCTTCAGTCCATATGCAGCGGGCAGATGTGTTTTGATGGCGCTCTCAAGTCGCAGGTCGTGATTGCCCTGGTGCATTCTTATCTCTGCCAGTGGTGCCGCTGCGCGGATCTGTGCTAGCTGCCAGGCCCCCTCTAGCAATGCGGGCTGCGTGGTCCAGTAGAATTCTGGATCCCTCATGAATCTATCGGTCCACTCAGCCATGTCTAGCCAGTCTCCCAGAATGTCGACGCGATCAGGCTTGACTTCTGCGATTAGCTGCACGCACATATCTAAGACACGGCGATTGTGGAACGGGGTCAGTTTCGCGGTTTTCAGATCCTTGACAAATCCGAAGTGGGCATCTGGAACGACGAATGAAACACCGAGACCCTCGCGCCTTGGTTCTGGCGGTCTGTCGAAAGACACGGACATCTCAACGGGGAAAATAACGGGGAAGATCGGGACAGGGTTCTTCTTGATGAATTGTGCTTTGACCTGGTGGTTCTGGAAGTACTCAAAACCGTCAGCCCCGCGACGGGCACGCGGGGTGGTCCACACATTGTGCGTTACTGGGCCGTGCTGGAGCCAGATATTGAGGTCAATCTGGTGAGATGCTACAAGACCGTCAAGCGTGCTGATGGGATCCCCTTTGGAGACCCATTCAAGTGACGCTTCGTTGCCGTCCTCAATGAATGAGGATCTGTCTACGCCTATGTCATCGTCGTCTACTGGGCTCTGGGCATAGTCGTCTATTTCGCCGATGGAACGTAGATGCCGCAGCTTCCTCGCGAAGCTGGTTCCCAATAGCCCGTATGCTGTGGCTACTGCCCACTTGTCCTCGCCTCTGAAAACTCGCTCTACTGCTTCGTGTTGTTGCTCATGCGTTAGGTCAGACCATACCGCCATGGGCGAGCCCTCAGATTATCTGCGAGATCAAATAGGCGGTTACGAGTGCTTGACTAATTGCCAAGATCGTTTTTGCGATCTCGGCCCAGTTTGCGTTACGCTTCCTCGCATCTGTTTCAAGTGTCTCGGTGCGATGTCCTAGTGCCACGATATCGTCCCCTCTCTTTACACAGGGCAACTTGCCAGACCCCTCTTGCAGTCCGTTTATATCCTTCTGGATAATAGCGATGTTCGTATTGATAGCAGGGATCAACTCTCGCATCACTTTACGCACATCGGTATGAATCGCATCTAGTGTTTCTAGTGCCCTAGCATCAAATGACATGGTTCTCCTTGTAAGCTAATTGGTGGTCTCTAGGATTCGTCGGATATGGTCTCTTCAGCTTCGTCGGATTCTTGAGCAACCGCAGCCCGCATGATTCGCTGTTCATATTGTACAGCATCTGCACGCCACCTTCAACTCTACTCCCACCGCCCCCCCGGCCACATTTGCACCAGCCAGCGCGTGATATAGCCGCCCACTAGCAGTAGCATGCCGCCGCCTAGCATCAGCGCGTGAGCCGCAAGCAGCGTCGCTACGTTGTGCCAGGTGTGCAGCGCTAGCCCATAAGCCAGCGTAATTAGCCCCAGCTTCTCAAGTAATGTCATTGCCTCTCTCCTTTTAGAAATTACGCTGATGCGTTTGTTCATTCGCTCGCCGATGCACTAGCTGATTCACTTGCAGACCCACTTGCTGATTCACTAACACTCTCACTGGCGGATCCAGAAATGGATTCGCTTGCTGATGGAGACTGGCTGGCGGACCCAGAAACCGACTCACTAGCGGACGGTGACTGGCTCGCGCTCTCACTTACTGACTCACTAGCTGATCCACTGGCGCTGCCACTTATTGTGGGCGATTCACTAGCTGACCCACTTGCAGACGGTGACTGGCTCGCCGACGGTGACAAGCTAGCCGACGGCGACAAGCTGGCTGACGGCGAAAGACTCGCACTACCACTAGCTGATTCACTAGCAGACGGTGATTGACTTGCGCTTCCGCTAACGGACTCACTGGCTGATCCGCTTACGGATTCGCTTGCGGACGGTGATTGACTTGCACTCCCACTTATGGACTCGCTAGCTGATGGTGAAAGGCTTGTACTTCCGCTAGCAGATTCACTAGCCGATTCACTTGCGGATTCACTTGCTGATTCACTCGCGCTACCACTAATGGTGGTTGATGCACTGGCCGATGCGCTAGCCGATGGCGACAGGCTAGCTGATTCACTAGCTGATGGTGACAGGCTTGCGCTGCCACTAATCGACTCGCTTGCTGACGGTGATTGACTCGCGGACGGCGATTGGCTTGCCGATCCACTTGCACTTGTCTCTGCAAGATTAGCAGCCTTCAATAGTTCAATTGTCACTATCTGAGAAGTTTTTGTATTGCCCGCAGCGGCGGTCCCCCAAGTAGCAGTTACATCTATAAGAAGCTGTGCCGTCGTGTCAATTGTCGTAGTGCTTGTTTTGGTCATTCGATGACCAGAGTCATCGTTATATTCAAACATCCCCGATGCAACTACTGTTCCTGATCCTCCTACTGTTCGACACACAATGTCTACATTTAGCGACCAGCCCAATTCAGCTATCCCACTTAGAAGAGTTACCACACCCGTACTACATACTTCTGTGCCTCCAAGTTTGGCTATGATATTTAGTGTGGGCGTTCCGGTGTCACTTAAATAACCGTATAGCGTTAGGCGAATAATTGTACCGATATCAAGTTCATTCGCGAGTAAGAATTTGTTCCCACGACCAGTGCCTAGCAGGGTGGTTTCATTTATAGTATCAGCAATTGTTTTATTCTCGGTTTGAGAGAACAACAGCCTGATTGTGCCGGTCTCTGATACTGTTACTCGTGCTGCAAGTTGATCTAGCGCATCATCGGCGTCCCCTGGATCTGCGTCTCCATCCCAGTCGGTGTCATCGTTTGGCGTATAGGTTAAAACAGAAGAATCTAAAGCATTAACTCGTTGCCAGTTTGTACCATCAGAACTTGCTATACCGCCCACCGCGCCAGGCAGCGGCAGGTGAATTTGCAAAGCACCGTCTTCCCAGTCAGAAGCATGGAGTGTAGGATCAGCTATCGACTGAGTAGCACGCGAGCCTTGCAGATCCGTTCCTCTTGTTTCAGGCATCTAAGTCTCCAACATTATGCTACCAGATACATTCTGCTATCATCCTATGTTGCTTTCCCGAAGATCACATCGCCGATATAGATTGCTGCGGCGGGTGATGGTGGCGTACTCCCGCTACTAATTGAATCTAGTTCATAAATGTCTTCTATGACATCAGTTATATCTACACTGGTCCAATCCGTCCCATTAGCAGAATAAGCAAGGTTGTACGGCCTGGCTACTGCTGTATATCCCCCCACAACCCAAATTAGCGTTGCTCCTATATAGGCGTGCGACACTACTAAACCGGCACCGATGGCAATGGCACCGAGTCCAATAAAGTCTTCTCCATTATTGGAGGTAGCAAGCGTGTGTGCCGTTGTTGAAGGTGTTGCGCAAGCAACAAATAGGTCGTTTGCCAAATCCAAAGAAAGGCATCGTTTGTCAAAGGGATCAAGTCCCCATCCTCCCCATGAAGACGGCGGATCTCCAGCAATGTAACCTAGTGTATTGTGTCTGTAAGCGCTGTCGTAGCCACTCACAATCCATCTGCTCTCGTTTTCGTCCCAGAGCATATCCGTCATGTAATCGTAGAATGGCCGAGTGGCGGAGTTATACCAGCCGGGGACTGCTGTCCAATTGATGCCATTGTAGGAATAATATAGATACCAACAGGTATTACCGGTAGCCAAGAAGTAGCTGCCGTTCCAACGAATTTTGTTACAGAAAGCGTTGAAAGCAGTAGTTCCGTCCGGTTCGTAGGTCCAGTTTATTCCATCATAGGAGTAGGCTATATTATGAGAACCGTACTCCTCGTCTACGTATCCTTCGCCACCAACTACCCATATAGACCCATTCCAGCAAACGGCGTTGGCACCTTCTGGGAATATATCACGACCAAGACCGACCCAGTCTATTCCGTTATAAGAATAGGCCAGTGTATTCCCGCCTTCTGTCCAATCCCATCCAGCCGCAACCCACAGTTCTCCATTGTAAGCAACTCCATAACAGGCATTATCAAATATACCGGCACCAGTTACAGCCCAATCCACACCATTCGTGGAGTAGGCTATGTTGCCAGCGCCAATCCCCTGTTTGCCCACAGCTACAAATAATGCTTCCATGTTATTCTGTATAATACGGCAGCAAAGCTGTCGTCCCCCTTGCTATCCCCGACCAGTGATAGAAGTCGCCAGAGCTGACGTACACAGCATATCCCGCGCTCCCTGTCTCTGCCAACAGCTCCGCATCATGGGCGTCGATACGTCCGCCGTTCGCCATGTACACAGCATACGCCACGCCGGTTGCGTTCGCTACGTCAATAGTCACATTAACGAGTGTCATCGTGATGTCGCCCACGCCTTCGACAAGCCCATAGATTGCGCCCGCGTCATCCTCGCTGCGGGCAATGCGTAGGTTCTCAAGGGCTGTTGCGTCGCCACCAGTGAGTTGCCCATCAAGAGTTGAACCCTCGCGGGACAGCCCGATCAACTTGCCGTTCGCCAGTGTCCAGGGGCCGCCAGTGATTGTGCCTGCTGGTAGTTCTAGTACATCCCCCGCTGCCATAGCTGCAAGGGCGCTTGTGAGTCCGCCATCGGTGAATGCGTATTCCGCTACCGGATCTCCGCCAGAGTCATACAGCAGGAGCGTGTCTCCGCCCAGACCCCACGTAATGCCGCTGACGACATCAAGCCCGGGCCCTTCGACCATAGTGCCTGGCGCGATATCTACCCAATTCGTGCCGTCGTAGAACAACAGCAGCACTCTGTCGCCGGTGAGCACAAAGTCGTATCCGCCGGTGATGACGATATTCCCTGTCCCGTTCTTGACGGTGATCGTGTCCCCGGCGTCTGCAGAAATGGCCAGCGGCTGTCCGGTGAGTCCTCCGTTAATGGTCACCAGATCATCAGTGACGCCAGCTTCGGCGGCAATGATATAATAGTTCAGGGCAACCGTGATAACACCCACTGCGATTGTAAGCGTGCTCGCGTCAAACAGGCGGATGAGGTCTGCAGAAGGCGCAGAGCCATAGCCCCCGCCCCCGAAGTAGCTCATGAGGGGGTCTACGTCACCCCTGACATTGCGTTTCTTAACGGGGAACATGGTTTATAGTACCGACCATTGAGCTAGGAGGGCATCCAAGCGATCGTCTTCTGTGTCCAAGACAACGCGCAGACTTGGGGTTGAGTCGTCATATTCCAATGTCATCATCTGTCCAACTCGCTTTCTGTCCCAAGAAGATGAGAACAAGTCCGGCGTGGGGAACAGGTCGTTAATGCGTAGATACCCACCCCCACGTTTAATGGGATACCACAAGGGCCACTTCGATCCGTAATTGTCGCGAATGTGCGGAGATGTGATAGGCATAGCACGTTTTAAAAGAGGCAACTTCTGTTTGTTGAGTATCAGATCCCGATATTGATCTGCGGCGTCGGACGTTAGCAGCCCTCCCGTAGCCGCAATTTCTCTTGTCCAGAAATCAGACTGGCTATCAGAGTCAGAAGCCCAAGTGGTTAGAGTTTGCTCGTTCCCAACAATGTCTCTGTAAATAACAATCACGCGATTCGCGAGGTCTTCTATGTTTCTCTCTTGAGTAACGCCGTTGCCGCCCAGATTCGCCTTTACTATCTGCCAGTTAAATGTCCCGTCATCTACCTGCGCCCGGAAGAATGGTATAGGTTTTTGCGGCGTAACACCGTTAAACGCAGCACTGCGCATCCAATAATTCCACTGGCTGTAACTGGAATCACTCATTTCAGAGAGCTTCTTGATAACATCGCCTGGATAAAGTCCGTAGTCAGAAAGATCCCAATTCCCGTCCTCGCTTAGCGAGAACGAAGTTTCGTCGATATTGCTATGATCGTCACTAGCTACATCAACGAAGTTCGTTAGTGACGCTTTGATAATAGCACTAGATGTTTGCGATAATGAATAGTCCGTATCGTCGAACTCGTCAAAGTGTCTAAACCACGCGCCGCGACATAATACAGTGCAGCCAAATGGAGCTATTGCAATTCCATATATCCAACTGTCAGCAACTGGGTAATCAAGATATTGGTCAAGTGTTACCACACGCTTACCGAGGTTATCCTTATAGAACTGATAAGCAGAAACAGGATCAAGGGCATAATCGAACTCTACGGCCTGTACTCCTCCTGGGATCTCCCACAATATCCGCGTGCCACTACAGTGAGGCGAAAGATCCTTTTTGTAGACAGGTGTGTTTAAGTCGTTTGTGTAGAGATAGTTAAACAAAGGCATTACGTTGTACCCAATAGGAATCTAGATCTAGGGCGATATCTGATTGCAACCAAAATGTAGTTATTTAAGAACCAGCGATTTGTATCGCTCGTGTCCTCTAGGATAAATGTGAACTGGTTATCGCTAACGGGTGAAAGGCTAGGAACCTCTCCCAGTAGCGTATAAGACGACTTATATCCAGATCCCGATCCGCCATAAGTTACCTGTTTTTCTGAGTCCATATATACATTTGCGAAATCTGTTCCGCCAGAATCAAGAATCATGAAAGTAGGTGCAGTCAGCATAAAAAAGTCTATCCTGACATCCCCAGTCGCAGAGCCGGATGAACGCATGGCTTGCACACGAACAATAGTGGTGTCGAAATTAGACTGGCCTCCAATCTCTGCGGGGTCCGTGATGTCAACGATGCCGCTATACTGGACTAGCCACTTGAGGCGCGTTTCAGATTCTGCCTTCTCGCTATACTCGAACGACGCTTCAGATCCCTTTTGAATACCGATTCTGTAGTAAAGAGAACCGTCACTCCCATCGTCGTATACACGAGCAAAAGCAGCGAACTTTCCATTATAGACTCCTCTGGTTGAGCTTAGTGTTTTTGACGCCAGTGTAGTCCAAGAAGTAGCCACGGACACAGCTGAATATTCATCACCCAGAGACGAAACGTCCGCAGTCCCGCTTTCATCCTGAATAAAATCGTCAGACTCGCTCCATGCGCCTACATCGCGGATCACGTAAACCCTGTCTGTGTTATTGCTGCTGGGGCACGAAAACTTTGTGAGGGCATCTATGTCACCAGGGACATCCGTGACAACAATGAAGTTCTCTTCATTTTCTGTCTCGTCCCAAACATTTCCAGCATAGTAGCGGCTTGACCATGCCGTTGGTATACTTGTGTCTCCAATATAGGCGTAAACCTTATCAACAGAGAAGGTTGTCGCCTCAGATGCGTCACCGCTGTCCCGATAACATAGCATCTGGAATGCGCCAGTGTCATTGACTTGCCCTGTTACGGTTAAGCGCCTCCATGTGTCCCCTGCTGCGTCAACGACAGTTACTGTCGACGCTCCATATGTAGCAGACCCCAGATTAACGCTACCCGACCCACTGCCAATACTAACAGATCGCGCCTCAAGTGTAATTTCATCTGCGCCGTCGCTGCGGTAAACCCAAGCATATAGGAGGAAATCTGTTCCAGACGATCCTGTCCAATACGCATTATTCCCATCACCGCCAATACCTTCTGTGGACGAATCGTCCGTAACAACCTTTTGACTTTGCCAACCAACAAGATAATTCGTCGTGTCTATGCTTGTTGTGGGGGAGCCTGTTTCTTTCCAACCGTTCGCGAGCCCGTCAGAGTCAGTATCTTTAACAAACCCAGGGTTAGAAACATAATTATAGAGGAGCTCTTCGTCCCCATAGCCATACGGTTTTGTTTCAAGTGTGATAGTAATCTCCCCGTCACCGCGACGCCTGTGGAACTCGTCCAAAAGAGATTGCCCGTTAGGAGCGGCTGTGACAACGTCGTAATACGTCGCGTTCGTCGCACCATCCATTTTGATGTAGAGGCAAACCTTGTCTATATCTCCTATGGTGTTTGATCTCTCAGCCTGAGACATCAGCTTTCCAAATTCGGTAATAGAGTTTGCCAATGTGTCTGCCTTGGTTGCGCTGTCCTCGTCTCCGCACTTGAATCTCATGGGCCATAAGCGATTACCGTCTCTGTGACGAACCATGTCGTCGCCATCCTGCCAAGCGCTCTTGTGCATTACGTTCTCTGGCTCAGGAACGCCCATCTCAGTCCCAGGGACGAGTAATTGGAAGTTATCCGTATCAGCAGATAAGGAAAGCTTTGGCGTGGTTGTTTCCTCACCTACAAAAAAGTAAATGTTGTCTGCCATTATGACGGAACCCTCCTATATGAAATCAACCGCGACAACTCCTCAGACATCGACTTCGCGAATGCTTGCCCAACCTGCATATTAGGAACAACGATCTGTCTTATTTCAACCAGCGGACCAGATGACATGATTGTATCTGTGCCCTCTGGGGCAGAGAGAGCCACGTCGGCAGCCGCGCCGCCGTCCAGCGCAGAGAAGTCGCCAATCATGCCGCCGACCCACGAGCCTACCGCCCTGCTCGTCTCTGAAATCATGTCGTCGAACGACTGCACGATAGCGGAGTTCATGTCAGGGATGATAGAACCCCCAACAACTTCATCCTGAAGTTCCCGGAATTTCCGCAACATGTTATCAATCATCCAGTTGATTTCCATGAGTACCCTGTCAACCGTAGTCTCGAAGTCAAGCACGCCCAGTTCCATTGCCTCAAAAGCGGTGACCACAGCCGTTTCCAGATCTTCGGTCGCGGTCGTGAAGAGTTCATAAAAGCCACCGGGGCCAATGATATTGTCCACTACTGTCCCGATAGCTGTATCCAAATCGTCCCAACTGGTGATCATGTCCACGGAGGCTGTATCGGTGTCGTCTCTCAGGATCCCGGTGTCTTTTCCGAGGGTGTCAATATATCCAGACGTGTTGGCTTGCGCCGTATTGATATCTTGATCTAGCGTGCCCCAGTCCAAGCCAAGATCTGTGAGCAAGGTTGCTGCGTCTGCGCCAAATGTGCTAAGCACAGTACCCATATCTGTAATGGCGGTGCTGGACTCGACAGTCTTTCCAGAACTGATGCGTGCATATGCCTCCCAGTCTGAGCCTGTGACAACAAGATCTTTCGAGATGTCAGAAGTTGCTCCCGCGGTCTCGCTCTCCAAGCTGGCAATGGTGCCCATAATCCCAGCCAGGGAGCCACCAAAGATGCTCTCTAGGCCCCCAGCTTCGGCGCCAATATCCCCAAGATCCCCTTGGATGTCCCCAGAAGCGTCAGAGGCGGCTGTGCGCAAGTCGCCGAATCCAATCCCGATCCCCCCAAGTGCTGTGGCGGCTGTGGTTTCTGCAGTCTTTGCGTCTGTTCCAAGAGTTGATAGCGATACCCCAACATGTCCAGAGGACGTCTCTGCCTCTGTCGCCAATCCGCTCCAGTCTATACCGAGTGCCTTGAGAACGCCGCCGAGAACATCCCACAAAATTATGGCTTTCTCGACAACCCAGTCCTTGGCCTTTGTCATCCACTCGTTAATTTTGTTGGCCCCTACAGCAAACGCGGCAACAACGCCTACAAAGATATCCTCCGAGCCAGGCACAAGCCAGTTGGCGAGGGACCCAATAAAAGCACTCGCCCAGCCCAAGACGGCACCGAAAACGGTTAGTATTCCACCCGCAACGAGTTGGAACATTCCTTTCATGAAAGTCCAGGTGCTCGATAATACCGCGGCTGCGCTTGAGCGGAATCCTTCTATGTCGCCGGTGATAATCGCCCATATCATCTTGAGAGCATTAGAGAAGAAGCCTATGACACCCGCAAGAATATTGACAATGCCCGTCACAAACATAATAAGACCTGGCAGGGCCGTTGCGATTGCCCCCGTTATAGTCTTCACAATGATTGTCATGATGCCAACGATGCCGCGCCACAGTAGATAGAGGATGGGCGCAACAACATCCCAGAGATCAGCGAATGCCTGTCCGAGAGCGACAAGCGCCTCTCCAAGCTCTGGGGCGGCCAGGGTGTCTCCCAACTCCTTAAATACACGGGAGAACCAATCCAGGTTTTCAACGATTCCTGTTACAAGCCCCCCGATGGCGATTGCCGCGATAGCTATCCCGGCAATCAGTAACACAAAGGCCAGCAAAGCCACGCCGACAACAGTTCCCAGGTTTAGCCCAAGCGCCGCCAATCCTGTGGAAATTTTTCCTATCGTCGTCACAAATGCTACGATCGGTCCGATATTGGAGATAATTTTGATAAGCCCCGCGATTCCAAGCGCGAAGAGTGCAATTGCAACAGCTATACCAAGAATGTCGCCGATATGCTCCTTTATTGGATCAAAGATAGCCCCTATCCCTCCACCATCTTCTCCGCCACTGAGCGCATCCTTAATGCGCCCCATTCCAGTCTCAATGCCAGTCTCAATGCCAAGCACGAACGTGTCAAATCCGGTCTTAATCTCGTCAAATATGCCCCAAAGTGTGCGCCCGAAATCATAGGCGTCGCCCACTTCTTTGCTGGCGAACCAATCTTCTGCGGAGAGGGGATAACCTTCGGGTATTTTTCCGCCGCCGAGTGCCCAGAAGAAGGTCTCGATTGCTTTCTTGCCTTCTGCGGAGGTTGCGACAGAAAGTTCAATTCCCTTCATAAGCTCTTCCCAGTCGCGGATAAACTCCTCAAAGTCCCCAAGGTCACCGCCAAGGTCAATACCGGACAATGCGCCCGCGAATTCACCCGCAGCGCCAGCCGCAGCTTTCAGTGCTTTAGCCATAGCCCCCGCCGCACCAGCTTGGCTATCCATCAGTGCTTTTTGATCTGCGAGCAAATCCAGTTCGTCTAAGTAATAGTCTACCAGTCCCTCATGGGTATTTAGTTGCCCTTGTAGAACATCAAGCTGGTCCTCTGCCGCATCGACAACACCCTCCTGCGCGGTCTCCTCGTCTTCTAGGGTTACCAATTGCTCGTCGCGTTCGTAGCGCGCCTGAACGATTGAGGATAGTTGCTGCAGTAGTGGCTTGCCGCTCTTTGTGATCGCCCGCACCTGGCGATCATAGGTCTTGTTGATCCCCTCACGCAAATCGCGGATCTGTTCAAGCTTATCAATCTCTTGATCGTAGACTTTCTGTGCGGCGTTGACTCTAAGTTGCAGTTCCAGGTATCTTGCAACCATGTCGCCCATCTCGCCCATGCCACTGGAGATCTTGTCCAATACGCTCTGTGAGATTTCCCCGGTTGCTTGGAAGACAGACAGGAGTTCCGTAAACGCATGCCTGATATTTAGGATCCCTGGGATGACTTTTTTCTCGTCAATCATACCGAGCTTCCCGAGATTGCGGAAATATCCTCCGATGAGGGAGGTCACATCCGCAATTGCAGAGAAGTCAGCACTCTTGAAGCCCTTGATATAGGTATCAATCAGGTTCTTGCCCCAGTTCAGGATCTCGGACAGCGGCCCCTTCTTTGGTGGCGAGAACGAAGCAAAGAATTGCGCGATTGCGTTGGCGATGGTGATGGCAGCGTTGATGACAGCAGCCATGCCACTCAACATCCCGGATGCAAAGTTGCCGATCAGGTTGCTTCCCCAAGATTGTGCCGCCTCAGCATAGGAGAGGAATGTGTCGCGCACGTTCTTCATGGCGTCTTCTGCTATGAACGCAAGTCCAACCAGTGCGACGCCAATCCCCGCCACGAGTCCTATGAGAGGCAGGAGAGAGCTTCCCATAGCAGCAATGCCGACAACGAAGTTCCCAATCGCAGAGATAGCAATACCGATAGAGAATGCTAGCGTGCCTAGGATCATCGTCAGCGGCCCCATGATGGCGAGGAACGCTGCCCCCGCCAGGATTGCAAGGCGCACGGGCGCATCCAGCCCAGCGAAGGCCTCGGTGGCCATCTGCACTGCTGGCACGACGTATTTCAAAAGCGTGTTGATGATCGGCAGGAAGGTGTCTCCTAGCGTGACGCCAAGCACCTTGAGGTTGTTCTGCAGTACGCCAATCATTGCCTCGGTGGAGGACATAGCCTTAACGTACTCATCTATGAGGCTGGTGCCGGTCTGGAACTCCTCGCGTGCCGCTTCGAGGTTCGGGATCAGCTTTTCCTCAAGTTGCGCAGAAAGAAGCGCGACGCCCTTCATGCCCCTGACGCCAAAGATCTCATACGCGATGTCCATCCGCTCGCCTGCGCTCTCCACTTCGCGAACCGCCCGGAGAACCCCTAGCAAGCCGCCGACGAAGTCTTTATCAAATGACTCGCGTATCTGGCTTACGCTCAGACCTGTCATGTCTGCGAGGTCTTGGATCTTTGTGGTTACATATGTGGTCATCCTAGAGAACATCGTACCGGCTTCTAGGGAGCCGATACCCACCTGGTAGAGTGTCGCGATGAACGCAGCGAGATCTGCCCCGGCGATATTGAAGCCCGCGGCTGCGGAAATTGCGTTCGTCATGCCGTCGGCGATGTTTTTCGCAGAGCCGAGCGTGGTATTTTCCAGCATGTTGACTGTGCTTGCCAGCTGGAGCATATAAGACCCGGCCTCTTCAGCTCCGATACCCAGAGCGTCCGTGAGGCGCCCGAAGGCTTCTATCGCCTCATTTGCTGCGATGTCGGTGGTTTGCCCCATGATCTCGGCCATGCGGACGAATTTGAGGATGTTGTCCACGCCACGCACGCCAAGTTGTCCTGCCTGCTCAGCTAGTTCGCCCAGGGTTTCAAGGGGGGTCGCAACATCCTGCGCCATGCGACGTAGTTCGCCACTCAGTGTGCCAGTAGCGCCTGACAGACGCCCAACTTGTGAATCAAGGAGGTCTGTGGTTTTCTGTGCTCTGACTAGCGCCGCGTCAAATACAATCGCGGCATCTGCAGCCCCCTTGAGCATCATCGTGATAGGAATGGAGATAAATGCAGTGGCAAGGAACGAAACACCCTGGAGCGCCTGTCCCATTTGGCGGAGACCGACGCCCAGGTTTGTGATAGGGGTCATCAGAAGGTTAAGAGAAGTCCCGAACTGCGACGTGGTTTTTGTCGCGCCTCCCGCAGTTTTCTGAACCCCCTGGATAGCCTTCTGTGTTTGGTTAAGGCCCGCAACCGCACCTTGCGCCTGCGAACCAATAACGATGACGATTTCAGGGCTCTGTGCTGGCATCTACATCCTTAGCTTTCCTACAAGTTCTTCGCTGGCTTTTAAAGCTTTATCGCCCGCTGTCTGCGCGGATTGCCCCCTGAGCGCTTTAAGCCGTTCAAGCTTGCTGCTCTTGTCCCATGGAGTCATTGCGCTCACGTTGTCGTGCAACTTGCGAACGTAGTTCCTCAAGCCTTTGCCGGATTTCTTGCTCATCGGAGAGCGTGCCGCCTGGGCAACGTTGACCGCCCAGTGCATATCACGCGCCCGATCGGACAAGATTCGCTTGTAGGCGCCTATAACCCACTCGTCACCGAACTCCTCGATCTGGGTCACTATTTCGCAATCCGTCCATCCATATCCGGTGCGGATTACGTGAAAAACCTCTTCAGCTCCCTCTACTAGCCGAGTCTTCCAAAAAAACCCTGGGTGAGCCTCCGGATCGCCGGCTGATGTTTGATGATCTTTCCTGCGGCATCAAGCAACCAACCGATGTCGAAGTGTTCTTCAACGAAGGCCTCCTCGCGCATGGTGAGTACACAGCCAAGTTCGAGAAGTGCTTGCGGATCTAGGAGCTGCAAGATCATGTCAATGCCAACCTTCTCTGCGTTGTCATCTTTCTTTGATTTCCCGGCACTCTCCATGAGGGGACGCGCCCAGACATTCAGCCAGTCTCGCAAGAGACCGATTTGATCTAGCTGGGGTCTGCCACGCTGTAGCAACTTAATGCGCTCATCCCCCAGCAAGATCTCTGTTTCAACTCCACAATCCCAGTAGGGTAGTTCCTCCTCTTCTACTGGGACGACCTCGTTGATTGCCTCGCGCATCTCAACGAGATTTTCAATCGTTACTCCGCCAGAGCGGAGGTATTCCAAAACCTCTGCGTATTCCATTCTGATTCTCCTATCCTGCTAGTTTATGCGCTTGGTGCCCACTCCACTTGTCCATCAGACTCGCCGCTGATGTCGATAGTGCTGTAATCATCCACGCTGGTTGTATGTGAGACATCAACCCAGAAGTTGCCGATCCAGTATTTAGTTGTCGCATCACAGTGCGGATACAGGATCACTGCGAGATGGGCGTCACCCAGCGCAGCGTCAATCGGTGAATCGTCGCTGTCATCGTACAGCGCGGAAATGCTGAAGGAGCCGCTGAAGTATCCGCCAGACCGCTCGGTCCATGCCGAAGCGGCGAGGGACGGACAGACGAAGGAATGTGGCGCCTCCATCTTTTCTTGTTCGATGTCCAACGACCATTCGTTAGCCAGGGGGACTTTTGTGCCCCCGATGTAGCAGAGAGCGTTTGTGCCTCGTACTGAAGCCATACTAACCTCCTAAGTGATACGGGTTAACATCTGTTTAATATTTTCCAAGTATGTCCGCCCGTTAATCCTCATGCGCGCTTCTTGAGCTTTCTTGGCTCTTAGCTCGGGGCGCCGGGTGTAGTATGCAACCAATTCTTGTAGTTCCGCAGGCTCATCCATCGAAAACCTCGGAACACTGTCTCCGAACACTTCAGCCGTTTCTCCTCTAGTATTATCCGATATTTGGAATGCACCTGTGGCAGCGATTTCACAGGCCCTGTTATTCATCGACCAGGCATCCTTAATCTTGAAGTTCGCACGCTCCTTTGCGTATGTCGTCGGAGTGTCGCGTTCAAAGACCACGATCTCGCCCTCTTGCCGATGAATGTTCAAGCAAATGTCTGAGGATCTATAATCCTCCACTACCCCCTCGTTCTTTACCAGCCCCTCTGTGTAATACGGCCACAGCGGCGATGATTCGTCAAGATCGGGCCACAGCCCCTTGAGCGTAAAATCGCTCCCCGTTGCGTCCCAATCAACTTGCGACAATATCTCTATGCGTGACATGAACCCGCTCCCGCAGAAATAAGTGCCGTAGCGCCTCTCTCTTTCTTCTGGCGTGTGTATCAGATCGTCATACGCCTGCGGCATATACCACGTCCGCGGCTGGAAATTCCTGAGCCGCCCAACAAAGTCGCGCTCGTTTGTGAAGATGTAGTCGCTCCACTGTGCCAGTTCCAGTTCCTCCGATGGCCTGTATGGACTCTCTGTGTAGATGGTAACAATCTTGTATGGATGCTTCAGATTCTTGCGAAAGTCCCAGAGCCACTTCCACGCCCCTTTATATAAATCCAGCCCATTTACAATTATTATAACAGAAGGAAACGTAGATGCAACATATCCCATCAACATCCTGTTAGATAGCAGAATTGCCTCACCGTCGTAAGACACATCCTGCGTTCCCCTGAAGGCGTTGATGGCCAGATTCTGCAGGATCAGTTCTTGACTGTATTTGAAACCCGCGACTTCAACATTTAGGCGCTTTAGCGCTCTGCCCACCATCCACGCTGTATTAAACGTGGAATTTGTGTGGCTCGGAAAAATCTGGAGGATTCTCATCCTGCGACCTCGCCCCACTTCTCTCTGTACTTCCGCTCGTTCCGCAGCACCGCCTCTGACGGATTCTCCGACGTGTGTGCGGATGGATGATGCGCCAGTGCGAATCGGTTCAGGCACATGCTTCTCTTGTTTATGAAGCAGCGCCGTCCAAAATCAATGTCCTCAAAGCCGTGCCCCGGCGAATCCGCGGTACCGTTGAAGGTGTCTGCGTCAAAGCCTTCTAGGCCGAAGAACACGTCTCGCCGGATAGCCAGATTCCCTGACCAGCACCAGTTCCACAGTGCCTGATCTTCATGTATGTAAAACGTCGTTCTGTCGTCTGTGCTCGGGCGCCACTTTTCACGCGGCAATAATCCCAGCGACATATCGTACATCTCCAGCGCCAGCGAATGCGCAGCAAGGCACAGGCCGTGAGGTGTTACGTCGTCGTCAAGGAACAGGATCTTCTTCCTTGTTGTCAATTTCGCCCCTTCGTTTCTGCACGTCGACGCTCGGTTTCCGTCGTGAACATGTGTGTACAGCCTTACTCTTGGCGGCAGTAGCTCGCTTAGGCTTGGCAATGTTCCGTCGTCTGCCACTACCACTTCTAGGCCTTGCGGGAGCAGGCTCAATAACGACGGGAGCCGCTGCGGCTTGTTATACGTCAGGATTACTACGCTCAGATCGCTTGGAACATACCTTGTATCCATTCCATTCCTCCACAAACTTGAAATCTAAATCCCACAGCGGTTATCTCGCGCTTCCGGTCCTCATCTGCTCATCTGCGACGATGTTGAAAGTAATCGACACCCATGTGCTGTTGTTCTCTATGTTTTCCCATGGTACGGGAGATCCGATGCTCTCAATACGTGCTGATGGAACAGCGTCAGAAAGCCGCGTGTCGGGGAGCAATGATGCCTGAATCGCGGTCACGACTGTGCGGATGTTGTCGTCAAGCAAGTTTACGCCCTCGCTGTAGAAGATACCTACGGTGAGCGCGATATTATGCTCCCAGATCCCCCGGCCCTGATTCTGTCCACCGGCGTAGTCTGTCCAAGCAAAGAAGTCAACATTGCTGTCGCTCAGCGCGAACAGAAATACAGAGTCAACATCGTGGGCCTTCATATTTTCTGCCGTGAATTCGTCGACGTCAGCAATCAATTGACTGACGAGTGCTGCCTCTACTGTTGCAAAGTCAAGTGGATTAGCCAATTTTTCTCGTTCTCCATGTGTCGCCAGCTGTAATGTAGCTCACTACTCCTTGTCCGATTTGTCTTGCCCAGCCCGGCATATCCTTGGCGTGCTTATCCAGAACCCATTCTGGATATTCAAACTGAGCTGTGCCGTGCCTTTGGATTCCTTTCGCGATCGCGCCAGCCATGTCCCTTGAATATCCGCGAGAAATCGCCCAGGCTATAATCGGTGTCGGGAAGCCCTTGTATGGTCCGGTAGTTCCTCGCCGGATGAACATCTCGTGTTTGGCAGACTGCGTTATACCAACGGAGTCCGCGTTGATATCGTGTTGCCCAAAGCCGCTGGCCATGTCGCCTGTGTAGCGCCTGGCACCAGAGAATTCTTGCTTCATGTCCGCGATCAGCACATCGGCGATGTCGCGCAGCGCCGGAAGAACCGCGCTGCGGCTCAGCTTGGCCTGGGTCCATATCGCATGCGCCATTCGTTTGGCAACGGCGTTTTTTATGACAGTAAATTTCATGGCGAAACTCCTCAAACAGTCACTGTCCAAAGATTGTAGTCCCCATCCGCATCGTCATCGTTTTCAAGTTTGTACTCGTACTCCAGCCCCGTACTCGGCGCCGCGCTGTACTGGTACACGCCGCCCGGAGCAGCGTTTGTGCCGCCGATGAGTAGCTCTGGCGTCGCGTCGGTGAATGCCGTTCTCTTGTTGTAGATGCCGAGTAGTACAGCGTCCACGGCAGCTTGCGACATCCCGTTGTCGGTAGCGCTGGCGACCGCAAGTGCCTTCAGCATGGAGAGGTCGAGTGATGTAAGTGCGTTTGTGGACACATTCAGATTCGTGAGCCACGCTGCCAATGGAGCCAGAGTAGACCCCGCTGCCCCGATAAGGTTATTGGTGTTGAGATCAATCTGTGTCACGTGTCCACCAGTCACAGTAACCCCTTGCCAGTTGTTGACAACAGGATCGGTTAGCCAATTTGTGGCACTTGTCCAGGCTGCCCCACCGGTCGCATTATAGAAACGGATTAGAGCATTCGCTTCTATCTGCAAAACGTCAGTGGGCACAAAATCGTATCGTTCCTGGTCCAGCAGCCCCCCCCAAGCACCTGATAGCATTGACATGGTGTTTTCCTATACCTTTGCGGTGTTCCCGCGCCCGTTGGCTATTTCGCTTAGGATCTCCGAGAATCTACCCAAAGTCTGTCCCCAGCCTGGGACTTCATCAGCCATGGTCCAGCCTTTAGTAAATCTCTGGTTACGGAACTCCTCTTTGCGCCACCGGCTGCGGGTCAAGTTCTTACCGTGCCGGATATCGATGTTCGGCAGTTCTGACAACCACGTATCTGATTTGAGGTCGTCGACGCGCTCTGCGCGACCATGAGTGCCTGGTTCGTATCCCATCCGCCTGGTGAAGCCGTTCGCCTCTACCATCGCGACACGTTTGCGGTAATGTTTCAGAAGCACGTCCCGATAAGCACAAAGTCCACTGGTTGCACTTGAATAATAGAACAGTGCTTCGCCAGTTTCAGCATTGACCCGCCACGCATTTTGGTTGTAGTAGACCTTGTCCGGCTCTGGCGGCGTGAAGTCAAAATGCTCGTGACTGTATAAAACGTCATGTTCGCTAAAGAAGACCACGGTCGTGTCCATCGCTTCCAGGCCAGCCAGGATCTGCTTAAACATCGTCAGCGGTCCGCGCTCTGCGTCCAATACGATATTATGACCGAAGTCCAATGGCTTAAGGGACACGCTGGTTATGGGCAAGCCCACCTTCTCTAGCTGTGACTGGCAGGCGTCCATAATGACCGGGTCTAGGCGGTTATCTGTGTAATACAAGATGCCCTTGGTGGGTTCTGCTTCGTCTATCACTGTCACTGCATGTACCTCTGGCTGTACAGAAATAGCT
>Ga0114918_10000354_pt1 | contig 39752 bp, 37 predicted proteins | sample LantaG_FD_87015 | JGI IMG/M metagenome (GOLD analysis project Ga0114918, IMG submission 87015) | Deep subsurface microbial communities from Baltic Sea to uncover new lineages of life (NeLLi) - Landsort_02402 metaG | ecosystem: Environmental > Aquatic > Marine > Oceanic > Sediment | place...
AAGAAAGAAAGAAAGAAAGAAAGAAAGAAAGAAAGAAAGAAAGAAAGGAGGACTTTTTTTCTCTCTCACCTCTCTCTTCCCTCTCTCTCTCACGTCTCCTTCCCCCCCCCCCGGAAAACAACAGGAGCCCTCCCCTTCTTCCTCGGCGGCGGCAGCGGCGGCGACCCTCTCGGCGCAGCAGGCGCAGGTCACGCTCGAGCGCAGGAGGAGGGACATCGGGAGGCCGCTGTCGCTGGTCGCGCCGGCGCCGCAGGTGAGAGAGAGGAAGAGAGAAGGGGGAGAGGTTTTTTTTTTTGAAGAAAAAAGAGGGAGGCGAGAGGTCGCGCGAAAACGAAAAACGAAAAGAAAAAACTCTAGACCTTTCTCAACCTCTCCCCCGGTTTCAAAACAAAACAAACCCCTCCCCCGTCACACCAGATCCTCCTCGACGCCCGCCCCGACGAGGAAGCCGCCTCGCGCTGCAGGTTGAGCCGCAACGCGTCGGTGGCAGTCCAGGCAGAGGCGGCGGAGGTCTCGTGCTTCGGGGTCGGCACTGCCGAGACGGCGACGGCCGGCGCCGGCACGCAGACCGACGCCGCGAGGGGCAACGGGGCGCTGCCGCGGGCGCTAGTGGCGAAGATAATGAGTAGGTCGGGCGCTGAGGAGGAGGGTGGTGGAGGTGGGGAAGACGGTGAGGCAGAGACGGAAACGGCAGCGATGACGACAGCAGCGACAACAACGGGAGACGAAACAGCGGCAGAAACGTCTTCTTCCGCTTTCGCCTCCGCTTCCGTCTCCGCCGCCGCTCTCGCCGCCCACCGCCGCCAGCTCGACCGCGATCCCTCGCTCGTCTCTGCCGTGGCGGCCGCGTCCAGGGCCGCCGCGGCGGCGCTGAGGGAGAACAGGGCGCTCGACGTCTTCGAGAGCGCGGTCGCCGTCGTGCTGCCTGCTTCGAGGCTTCCTCCTCTTCCGTCGTCGTCGGCAGCGACGCTTTCGTCTTCTTCGTCTTCTTCTTCTGCTGCTGTCGCTGCTCCAAAAGCGGCCTCTAAGGTTTACTTTGCTTCTGACGCCACATCCGCATTAACGAGGAGCAGTTATACCAGGAGGAACAGGAGCAGAATCATCCGCAGCGGCGGGATCGGGATCGGAATCGGAAGCGAGGCCGCGGCGGCCCCGCCGCTCCGCCGCGCCGCTGCGTTCTCCGCCGCTGCCGCCGCTCCGGGCTCTTCTCCTCGCTCTTCTTCTTCCTCCTCCTTCTCTCACCCCGTCTCCGCGCTCGCCTGGGCCCCCGACGGCTCCGGGAAGCTCGCCGTCGCCAGGGCGCCCTGGGACCTCTGCTACGGGGGCAGAGGAAGAGCGGGACGAAGAGGAGGGGAAGGAGAAGAGCCGCTGCTGTCGCTGTGGGAGGCTGCGGGTTCTTCTTCTCTCTCCCTCTCTTCGCCGTCGTCGTCGTCCTCCTCGACCTCTTCTTCTTCTTCCTTCTCCTCGATTCGTCAACTCGCCGCCTTCCGCACCCCTGCTCCTCCCACGGCCCTCGCCCTGCCTCCGAGAGGGGAGACCAATCTGTTGCTGGCCGGCTTGGCGGACGGGAGGCTTGCCCTCTTCGACGCGAGAGTCGTAGGAGGAGGAAAGAACAACAGCGCCGCCGTCGCCGTTTCGCCCACCGCTCTCTCCCATGGCGGCGCTTCGTCCTCGTCGTCGTCGGTCCGCGCTCTCGTGTGGCCCCCGTCGCGCAACCCTTCCGACGTGGCCTCGGCCGGGGACGACGGTCGCATCCTGTGGTGGGACGCGAGGGAACTCGCCAGGGGTCCGCTGGACTCTCAGTCCGGGAAGAGCAGCAGCGAAAGCAGCGGAAGCAGCGGAAGCGGCGGAAGCGGGAAAGCTTCTTCGGCGGCGGCGGCGGTGCCGGCCGCGGCCGCGACGAGAGCCGCCTCCTCTGCCGCCGCCTCTCTGAGCAAACTCCCGCCACCGCCTCCGCCTGCCTTTGGCGCCCTCGTCGCCTGCGGCCCGGGGACTGGAAGGCTCCTTGCGGCCACGGACCAGGGCTACCTGCTCCCCGTCTCCCGAGCGGCACGCGGAGGCGGCGGAGGAGGAGGAAACGGAGGTGGAGGTGGAGGTGGAGGAAATCAACCTTCGTCGTCGTCGGCGTCGTCGTCGGAGCGCCTCGGCCCCGCGCTCGCCGGCGCAGGCGGCCACTTCGGCCCCGTCGCCTCCCTGCAGGCTCACCCCTCGGCGCCCCGGGTCTACCTTACGGCGGAGGACGGCGGCTGGGCCCGCGTGTGGTCCGAGGACGCGAGGGGCCCGCTGCTGTGCCCGCCGCGGCCCCCGCGGGTCTTCTCTGGCGGGGAGAAGGGGGCTGCGGCGAACGCGGCGGCAAACGCGGCGAAAACCTCTTCGCTTCCTCCGCTCCTCCCTTTCGCCGCCGCCGTCGCGGCCAGGTGGTCGCCCACGCGCCCCTCAATCTACTTCCTCCTGATGTCCGACGGCAGGCTCTCGGCGCACGACCTGAGGCAGCGCGTGGGCTCGGCGCCGGAGGCGGCGCTGAGGGTCGTTGGCGGAAGCGGAGGAAGCGGAGGAGGGAGCGGCGGCGGCAACAGCAACAACGCCGAAGTCCGAGCGACGGCCCTGGCGGTTCACGGCTCCGGCTCCCTCCTCGCCGCGGGCTTCGGGGATGGCAGCGTCGAGCTCGTCGAGGTCGGACCGGCCCTCGCGGAGGCCGAGGCGAGCGAGCGCGCGAGCGTGGCTGCGGTAAGGAGAGAGAGAGAGAGAAAGAGAAAGAGATATTTCAAATTTTTTATCAGGTTTTTTTTTCTTCATTCTTTCTTTCGCCCCTCTTCTTCTTCCTCCTCCTCACTGCGATTTCACCGCTTCCTTCTTTTCTTTCCTCCTTCCACAATTCAAAACAAACAGATCATCGAGAAGGAGACCGCCCGCGAGCGCTTCCTCGAAAAATCGGCGCGGGACTCTCGCGCGCGAGCCCGAAGGCGCGACGAAGAAGAAGCCACGTCGAGCGGAGCGGCGGAGCGGCGGAGCGCGCGAGCTGCCAGGGCCGTTTCTCGCTTCGAGGCTGAGTTCTTGGAAGCCATTCGGTGAGAATGAGAGAGAAAGAGAGAGAGAGAGAGACGCGCACATAAATGGGAGTTCTAACTTGTTTTGTTTTAATAAGCACCTACATGGGAGAGAACAAAAGTGAAATGCGATTTTTTGGTCTTGTTTTTTTGTTTTTTGGGAGCCCCGAGCAAATGTTGAGTAAAAAAAATGAGGGAACAGAAAAACAACGCAGAAAGAAGAATGGAGAAGGAAAAAGAGGGCCGAGAGGGCTCTCTTTCTCTCTCTTTGAACGGTTTCCTATATGACAGAGCAGCGAGCGAAGAAGGAGGAGAAAGCGAGAGAGAGAGAGACAGCTTTTTTCCTGTCTCCCTTCTTCTTCGAGAGGAAGAAGAAGGAGAGAAAAAAAACAAGAATTGAAAAAAAAACTATCTTCTCTCTTTTCTTTTTTCTTTTTCTCTTTCTCTCGCTAATAAGGCCGGTACCTCCCCTCGGACCTCCCCGCCACGGCGACGCCTGAGGGCCTGCCCGAGGCGCGCGGGGCGTAGGAGGGCTGTTGTTGAGCAGGGGCGGCGGCGGCGGCGGTGGTGATGGCTGTCGCTTCTGCCGGAGCAGCGGAAGCAGAAGCCGGAGGAGCGGCGGCGGCGGCGGCGGCGACGGCGGCTTGCTCTTGCTGCTTCGCGGCAGCGGCGGCAGCAGCAGCAGCGGCGGCAGCGTGCGACGGCGACGGAGGGTAGAAGGTCGTCCCTCCGGCGGTCGTGACGACGGGGTAAGCGGGAGGATTTTGAGGCTGAGGAGGCAGCGCGCCGGCTGCTCCCGCCGCCCTCGCCGCCGCCGTCGCCGGAAGCGCATGCTGCTGCAGAAGCTGCGGCTGCTGCTGGTAGTAGCCAGCTGCATAGCTGTGGAAGCCGGCCGCGGCGGCGGCAGCGGCAGCGGCGGCGGGGTCCGAGTAGACCACCTGTTGCTGCTGCGGGTGCTGCTGAGGAGGAGGGAGAGCGAGCGCGGGGGCTTGTTGCCCCTCTTGCCCCTGAGGCATCAGAGGGACGACGACGGGGGGCATTCCGGGCCCGCCCGGCTGCACGAGCAGCGCGCCTCCGGGGGGGAGGCCGCCGCCCCAGCCCAGCGCCGCTGCGTAGGCAGCCAGGGCGGCGGGGTCCATCTGAACGCCGCCGCCCTGCTGCGGAGGGAGGTGCTGCATCTGCATCTGCATTTGCATCTGCGGCGGCTGCGGCTGCGGCGGGGAGAAGCTCATGAACTGTGTCTGCGGCTGCGGCGGCGAGAGTTGTTGCTGGTGTTGAACTTGAACTTGCTGCATTTGCTGCTGCCGCGCGGCCACCGCCGCTGCCGCTGCGGCGTGCGCTGCGCTATAAGGGTGCTCCTGCTGCTGCTGCTGGTAGCCCGGGTAGGGCTGGTGCTGCTGTTGCCCCTGGAAGAGTTGCCTCGCCCCTCCTCCTCCGGTTCCGCTCCAGCTCCGCTGACGACTCCCTGCCCCTCCTCCTCCGGGCCCGGCGAGGATCAAGCTCCCGGGGGGAGGCCTCACGGCGGTGCACCTGTTGCACGCCTCCCTCCAGCCGTAGTTCTTGTTGCGGCAGTCCGGGGCCGGGCAGAGCCAGTCGGGCTGGCGGTGTTGCTGTTGCGGGTGGTGGTAGGGATGGGGTTGCTGCTGGTGGTGGGAAGGGTGCGAGGAGTAAACCCCGCCGCCGCCTCCTCCGCCGCCGCCGCCAACGCCGCCGCCTCTGCCGCCGCCGCTGCTCCCGCTGCTCCGCATCGGCCCGCCGGCGCCTCCGGACCCAGCCGCGTGCCTCCCCGAGGAGGTGGCGCCGCTCGTGGCGTCGTCGTCGTCGCCGCCGCCATCGCCGTCGCCGCGGGCGCCCGAGAACGACGAGCGCTGCTGCTGATGCTGCTGATGCTGCTGATGCTGCTGCCTCCGGCTCGAGGCGGCGTGGGCGGCGGCCGCGGCAGCCGCAGCGGCGTGCACCTGCGCCGCCGCCACGGCGGCCGCGGCGTGAGCGGCAGCGACGGCGGCGGCGTGCGCCATGTCCTCCTTGCGGACGGCGCGCTTGAGCTCGACCTGCCTGCCGTTGAGGGTGTGCTGTTTGTTTTTTTTTTTAAGTTTTCATTTTTCGAGATTTTTCGAGATTTTTCGAGCGTGAGTCGTTTTGTGCGTGTGTGGAAAGAAGGAGGTCGAGAAAAACGACAAGTAGAACTCCCTTATTCTTCTTCATCTTTCGCTCGTGCTGCTGAAGAGGCACAAAAAAGAGGAAGAAAGAAGAAAAAGAAACAAACGAAAAAGCAACAACGCACCGCGACGGCCAGCGCCTTTTCGACCGCGCTCTCCTCGGTAAACGTCACGAAGCCGAAGCCTCGCGAGATGCCGTCCTTCCGCAGCACCACGCAGTCCTCGATGTCGCCGAATTGCGCAAAATGGTCGCGGAAGGTGTCGTCGTCGATCTCGCCCGTGCCGCCGACGAAGAGCTTGCGGCCCAGCGCGGCGGCGGCGGCGGCGTTGGTCGCGGCCGACGAGTTGCTGTTGCCCGCCGAAGGGGGGACGGTTGATTCTTTCGCGTTCGCTGCCGCCGCTGCAGGAGAAGCGACGACAGGGACGTCAGTAGCGGGAGCATTGGCAGCGGCGGTGGCGTTCCCGCCGCCGGAGCGCGGCACTGCGGTCTTGGCGTCGACGCGCTTGCCGTTGATAGAGTGCGGGCCGCTCTGTTTTTTTTTTCCGATTTTCGGGGGTTTTTTTTGGAAAATGAGAAAAGAGGTATGGAGGTTGAGTTTTTTCTTTCACTGTTTGTTTTTCTTCCCGTTGAGCTCTCTCTATATAGCTGATTCTGTGTCTTCGAGACCAGAGGAAGCCTCGAGCTCTTCTGGACCGTCCAAGTGCTCTTTTGGCTTTTTTTCTTTTCTTGGAAAGGTCCCTGCTTTGCTCTCTATGGCTCTTCTGAAGAAAAAAAATGAAAAAAAAACTCATGCCCTCCTTCGATGATCTCGCCCCCTTCTCGGTCCCCTCCAGGCGTCTCTGCCGCCTTCCAACCGCATCATTGGAAGTCCCTCGCTCGCCTCTCGCCCTCGGAGGTAACAAAGGGCGCTCGATCGGGCGGGATGGGAGCGCGCGGGCGCCTTGTCGCAAAGTATCAAGAAGCAAGCAATTCGCGTCGCGAGCGAGCAAGAGCGAGCGAGAGGCGAGCTTGCTTTCTCTCCGCATTCGCCCTTCTCTCCCAGCCTCTCTCTCTTCTTCTTCTCTCTTGCTCGCGTGCAAGCCAGCACAACCACCTATTCCCAAATTCTCACCTCCAGAAACGCCTGCGCGTGCCTCGGGTCCGCGAAGGTGACGAACGCAAACCCGCGCCCTTCCATCACCGCGACGTCGGCGAGCGAGCCGAACTTGGAGGCGTATTCTCGCAGGACCTCGGCCGTGGTCCCGTCAGGGACGCCGCCGATGAAGAGCTTGCCCGCCTTGTGTGCGTGTGGTTTGGGTGAGGGTTTGGGGGAAGGCAGGAGGGAGGAAGGAAAGGGTGAGGAGGATGGCAAATCGCGAAAGAGAGAGTCGATGGCCGAGGTCGCTCGAGGGCGAGAATGCGGAAAGAAAGAAAGAGAAATTGGCAAGCTCTTTTCAACGCCTTCCGCCGCGCCACCCTCCCTCCCGTGGGGCTGTCGTCGTTTCCTCTCACCTGCATCTCAGTCCAGCTGCGCTGCTGCTGCTGCTGGTCCGATGGAGGCTTCTTGCTCACGGGCGGCTCTGCTTCTGTTTGGTCGTTGTCGTCATCATCACCGCCCTGCTCTTCTTCAGATGCCTCCGCTTCTTCGGCGTCGGCGTCGGTGTCGGCGTCGTCGTTCTCTTTCTCTTCCTTCTCGGCTGCTGCTGCTGCTGCTGCCTTGCTCTCCTTCGCCGGAGACCCCGAGGGCACAAAGGGCTTGGCGTCAGCTGCGAGGGGGGACCTGGGAGGCGTCCGCCTGTCCGCTGCGGCGACGGCGACGGCTCCGGTCGGCATGGAGCGAGAGAACGAACGAGGGCTCTCTTCTCTCTCTCGTCGAAGAGAGAAGCGAAAAAAGTGAAGAACAAGTTTGTCCGCTCTCTCACTGAAAATCATTCTTCTTCTTCGGAGGAGGAGGAGCATCAAAACAGGCCACGCTTCCTCTCTCTCTCTCTTTCTCTCTCTGCGTGCCGCCTTTCCTCGCTCCAACTCTCCCTCTGAGAGCAAGCTCTCGACGTGTTCTTCGTCGAAGCACTGAAGAAAAAAGCTCCGGAAGACAGAAGAACAAAGAAAAGAAGAAAGAAGAAAAGAACGAAGGTTCGAATGCTCCGCCTGATCGCCGCTCGCCTCTCGCCGCTCGGCGTCGCCGCGCTCGCGGCCCCTCCGGCAGCGGCCGCCCTCGCCGCCGTGGCCGACCCGGACGCGGCCTACGCGGCCGCCCAGGCCCCCGTCAGGCTCGCGAGGAGCGTCTCGACGGCGGTGTCCGTGGCCTCGGACTACAAGAGGACGCAGGCGCGGGTGAAGAGGGAGAGAGAGAGTTCTTCTTCTTCCTCGACCTCTTCTTCGACCTCTTCTTCGACCTCTTCTGACGAAGACGAACAGAGAGAGCTCAAGGCCTGCCACCGCCGCGGCGCCTCGCGCCTGCGCGACCTCTGCCACGCCAACGGGGGGATCTACATCAAGCTCGGGCAGCACCTGGCGACGCTGGACCACTTGCTGCCGGAGGAGTATGTGAGTGAAATGGAATCGGGGGGGAGGAATTTCGATCTTTTTTCTTTTTTTGATTTTTTCCCCGAAATCGGGTTTTTTCTCTCTCTTTCTCTCCGTCTCTTTTTCTCCGCCTTCCCGACCTCCGTTTCCCTCCGTTGTTCCACCGCTCTGCTCGCCTTCTCCCCTCTTCCTCTCTATATTTCTCCTTTTTTGATCGAATCACACTCAAAACCTCCAGGTGGGGCTCATGAAGTCCACGATGCTCAACACCTGCCCCGTCTCGCCCTACGAGGGCGTCGCCAAGACGATCGAGGAGGACCTCGGCCAGCGCCCCGAGCAGCTTTTTGCTTACTTCGACAAGACTCCCGTGGCCTCGGCGAGCCTCGCGCAGGTCCATAAAGCCGTCACCAAGGACGGGAGGACCCTGGCAGTCAAAGTGCAGCACCGAGGGTTGAGGGAGGCCTGCAAGGCAGACGTCGCCACCGTCGCTGCCATCGCCTCTGCCGCCAAACTGCTCTTCGACGGCTTCGACCTTTCGTGGCTGGTGGACGAGATCGAGGCGAACTTACCGAAGGAGCTGGATTTTTTGTCCGAGGCCGAGAACGCAGAGAGGTGCCAGAGGAATCTGGATTCCGATCGCTCGAGCGTCAACAAGCAGAAGAAGAGTTTCTTTTCTCTTCTTTTTTCTCCTTCTTCCTCCTCTCCCAAACCTTCTTCTTACCCTCGCGTCCGCGTCCCAAAGCCTGCCCCCGACCTTTCGTCCCCGAGGATGCTCTGCATGGAGTGGATCGAGGGGATCCCCGTCGCGGACAGGGAGCGAATTCTCGAAAACGGCCTCGACCCCGCTGAGGTCGCCTCCCTCGTCGCCAAGACTTTCGCGGAGATGACCTTCAAGTTCGGGTTCGTGCACTCTGACGCGCACCCGGGCAACGCGCTGGTGCAGGCCGTGAGCGAGGAGGACGGGGGGCGGGTGGTGGAGCTGGTGGAGAGCGAAGAAGGAGAAGGAATGGGAGCAGAGGGAGAGAAGAAGAAGAAGAAGAAGAAACGAAAGAGGCGCAAGCGTCTCCTCCGCGCCTCCGTCGTCCTCCTCGACCACGGCCTCTACCGCGACCTCTCCGACCCATTTCGAGTTCAGTACGCTGCTTTGTGGGCCGCCATCTTGGCCGGAGACGAAGCTTCTATTTTGAGGCACGCGAGGGACATGCGTGCGGGAGAGGCGGGCCCTCTGTTCGCATCGATGCTGACGATGAAGCCCTGGAGGGCGATCTCGGGCAACGACAACGTCTTTTTGGGGGAGGGAGGGGCCGTGAAGAAGAGTGAGGTGGAAAAAGCGGTTGTTCTTTCGGATTCTGAGTCGCCGTCTTGCCCCTTCAGCGGCGCGAAAGAAAGGCCGCCGACGACGACGGAGGCGCTCGAGACTTCTTCAAACTCTTCTTCTCCTCCTTCTTCTTCAGCTTCGACAACGACCGATTCCTCTTTCGCCGACCGCCTGGCCGCCACGGACGCCGACGCCGCCGAGGCCCGCGCCTACGCTTCGGAGCACGCGGGAGACATCAACGCTTTACTCGCCCGGCTGCCGCGCGAGCTGCTGCTGCTGCTCAAGACCAACGACTGCCTCCGGTCGCTCGACAGGAGTCTCGGCGTCTCCCCCGCAAATTCGTTCGTGGCGACGGCGGCGGCGGTGAAGGAGGCGCTGTTCGAGGCAGGGCGCGGGGACGAGTGGGGGGTTGGGGGGAAGGGTGGGGGTGGGGTGAGGAGGAGGGTGGTGTTGGCTGCCGCGGGCCTCTACTCTCGCTGGTGGCAGAGTTGAAGATCTGGTTTTTTTCGTTTCTTTTCATTCTTTTCATTCTTTCTTCATTGTTTTCTCTTTTCTCTCTTTTCTCTTTTCTTTCTTTAGGTGGGAAAGCAATGCAGAGGGAAGGAGCAACAGGGGATGATTTGATTTGATTTGAATGTCTACAAAAACTATAAGAGTAAAAAAAGAATTAGAAAGAGACTTGCTCGGTGGGGAAAAAAAGAATTTTCAAGCAGAGTCCCCACCACTCCCACCACCCATCCCTCCCTCCTCTTCTCTCGCCATCTGCTCCTTCGCCCCCCGCAGCAGCTCCCTCACCTCCCCAGGCTTGACCTCCCCATGCCTCATCTTCTCCACCAGAGCTGTGGCCTCGGGCCTCCTCAACAGCCCCTTCACGTTCCGCAACCCCGTCCCGAAGCAGACGCCGCAGACGCGGCTTCCGCGGCCGTAGCACTGCGGGCACTCGACGAACTCGTAGGTGTCTTTCGTGCGCTTGCGGTTGAGGGCGCGCCACTTTCCCGTGCCTCCACACCTGTTTTGGAGTTGGGGTTGGGGGGGTTGGAAGGGAGGGTTGAGGGGGGAAAAGTGGAAGTGGAGGTGAGAAGAGGGTCGGAAGGCGAAGAAGAAAAAGATAGGATAGTTTCGTTCGAAGACGATCTGCTTCTTCCAATTTCGGTTTCTTTTCAAACCAGGAAACCAACTCACATGTCGCAGGGAGTGACGCCCGTGCCGGCGCACTCGCGGCACTTGGCCGGCTCGACGGAGGCGGCGGTTGGAGGAGCGTCGCCGTCCGCGCCGGCCGCGGAGGCCCGCGACGGGACCGCCAGCGCGGCGACGAGCGACGAGAGGGCGCCGGCGGCGGCGAGCAGCGTCGCGGAGCGGCGCGAGGTCGAGGGAGCTGCTGCTGCCGCTGTTGCTGCTTTTTCCGTCGTCATCGAGGGCGTTGCTGTTGCGTGTTGTCATCGGCGTGTGGGGAGAGTGAGTGTGCGTGAGAAAGAGGGGGAAAGAGAAAGAGAGATAAAGAAAGAGAGATGGGCATTGCTCGCCACCGCCGCCGCCTCGAACGAAATCAAAGTCGAATCGAACTGACCATCGTCGCCGTTGCTCGAGGCCTGAGCCGCAGCGAGTGGCCTCCTCCTCGCGGCGAAGAGGCCGCAACGACGAGGAGGCGCTGCGGGTGCTGCCACAGCGGGAGAAACCGTGCCGGCGCCGCGGCAGGAGGGGCAGACGTGATGGGCGTGCATTGGAGTTTTTTTTTCAGAAGTGATTTTTTCGATGCGCTCGACCTCCTCGACCTCGACCTCGACCTCGACCTCCTTCACTCTCTCTTCTCTTTAAAAAAAAACTCAAAACCGCCCCCCCGTGCCTCTTCCCGAGAGAGAGAAAAAACACCACCGCGCCACTTGCTTCTCCCACCGACCGCGCTCGCTCGCGCTCATCGTACGTCTCGACCCTGAACTCGCACTCGCGGCACGCTTCTTCTTTTTCGAAACGCGTTCCCATCAATCAATGCCGCTCGTCGCCCCCGGCGATGAAACTGAAAGAAAGACGGAACGCCCTTTGGCCAAAATCACCATCATCATCGTTTGTCTCGTCTCGCCCGCTTTCAGTACTATTCTCCCCTCTAGTCCCCATCGTAGCTTTGAATCGCAGTCACCATTGTCTTTTTTAGGAAGGAAATCTGCGAAGAAAGGCGATCGCGAAGCTCCTTGGACACCGTCTCGACTTGAATTTTGTTTTTGATTTCTTCTAAGTCTCGTCACCTTTTTGTTTTTTTTTCGCTCGCTCTCTCTCTCGCCCCTCTTCTTCTTCTTCTTCTTTCTCTCACCCTCTCCAAGAAAGAAAACAAAACATAAAACAGAAACAGCTCTCTCTCTCTTCCCCTCCCCAATGGAGCTCCAGGACGTCTACTCGGCCTGGGCCGAGGACGCCTCGGGGATGATGATGATGAGCACGGGAATCGGCAACGGAAGCGGCAACGGAAACGGTCCCTTGAAGATCAGGACCTCGGCCGCCGCCGCCGCCGCCGCTCCTTCTGCTCTGATCCCGAACAACGAGGGAGGAGCCGCCGCCGCCGCCAACGCCTCCAACGCCTCCAACGCCTCCAACGCCGCGGCCCCGCGCCTCTCCTCGGGCTTCGCCCTGACCGCGGACTGCTCCGCCGGCGTGGGGATGGCACCTCGCGCGCCTCAGGCTGCGACGGCGGCGGCTGCGACTGCAGTGGCTGCGACTGCAGTGGCTGCGAACAACAACAACAACAACGACAACAACAACAACAACATCAACAACAACAACAACAACAGTGCCGCCGCCGCTCCCTTCTGCTTCCTCCCCGGAGGAGGAGGAGGAGGAGCGACCGGCGGCGGCGTCCGCTCCCCGGAGTCCGAGGCCACGCGCCTCGCCAACAACTGCGACTTCCAGCAGCACCTGCTGCTCCCTTCCGTCGCCGTGCGAGCCCCGACGACGACGACGACGACGACCTCTTCTCCCGAGGCAGCCTCCGCCGCGCCTCCTGCTCAGTCCGCTGCTGCCACTCCCCCTCCCCCTTCGACCTCGTACGACTTCGCCACCGTCTACGCCCTGCTGGGCTCGCTCTTCGACCCGGCCTGCGCCGGGATCGACCACGCCGCGGCGCTCGCGCAGATGCCGAGAGGCGAGAGGGAGGTGGCGGGGGTGTGGCTGCGGTCGGTGGCGGCGCACCTTCGAGACCCGGCGGCGATGGCCGGGCACGCCGCGGCGCTGACGGAGGCGTCGCTGATGGACAGGGCCGTGGCTGCCGGGTTTCAGCAGCAGCAGCAGCAGCAGCAGCAGCGGCAGCGGCAGCAGCAGCAGCAGCAGACCCAGCAGCAGCAGCAGCAGCAGCAGACCCAGCAGCAGCAACAATGAAGAAAGATGAATAAAAGAAAAGAAAACGAAAAATTGCGCTGCGAAGAACTTTGCGCTTTTCTCTGTTTCTTCCCCCTCTTCACCTCCATTCTTTAGCGTTTTCATCCTAAAAAAACACACCAACTCTGTACCACTTTGATCATAAGCACTCCAAAGAGAGACGAGAAGAGAACGAGGCTGAAAGAGGGAGAGTCCCTCTTGTCAAGAAACAAAAGATCATTTTTTCATCAACCAAACAAAAAAATTAAAGAATTCTTCTTTTCTCTCTCTCTCTTCGTCTGTCTCTCTCTCTTTTCTCTCTTTTCCCTCTCTCCGTCTCTCGATCTACAGCTCCGAAGACCCCACGACGTCAAAGTCGTCCATCATCAGGTAGAGAGGCTTTGTCGGATCGGAAAGAGCCAGCGCTGTGGAAACGGAATTACTCGAAGAAGAAGAATTTCCGTTCAAGACGCCGCCGAGCTCCGAGAGAGCCGCCGCGAGCGCGCCGGCGCTCCCGCTGCGGCCCGAAGCAGCCGCCGCCACGGCCGAGAACACGCGGAGCAGCGCCGCAGCGACCTCAACAGGGTTAGAAGAAGAAACGCTAGCTCCCCCGCCGCCTGTAACCAGGGACAGAGGAGAGGTCGTCGCCCTCGACACCTCGAGGATCCCCGCTCGCTCGCCCTCGGGCACACCGGCCAGCTCCGAAGCGATCGCTATCGCCCTCGAGATGCCCCCCAGCGCGTCCACCAGCCCCCTGTCCAGCGCGTCCTGGCCCGTCCAGACCCTTCCCTGCGCGTGCCGCTGCATCTCCTCCGCCGTCTTGCCGCGAGAAAGGGCAGCCTTGTCACGGAAGGAGGCGTACGCGTGCGCCGCCGAGGCGTCGAAGAGCTCGGCCTCCTCCGGTCTGAAGGGGCGGGCCTCTGTGAAGAGGTCCGCGTACTTGCCCTTGCTGATAAGGGTCTTGGCGTAGCCCACGCGGGAGTAGAGGGAGAGAGAAGGGTCGGCGAAGAAAGAAGAGTTGGAAGAGGTTGAAGAGGTTGAAGGTTGCTGCTCTTGTTCTCCGCGGCTGCCGCCGCCAAAGAGGGCAGCGAGGCCTCCCGGGGCCGCCGCAGAGGCAGAGGAAGAAGCGACGGTTGTAGCAGTCTTCCCGGCGACGCGTCTGATCTCCTCCTCGTCGCCTCCGAGGACGAGCTGGTATTTTGTTTGGAAGAAGAAGAAAGAGAAAAAAAGGTGAGTCTTTTTTTCGATTTTTTAAACTTTTTCGAAGAGAAAAGAAAAAAAACTTCTTCTTCTCCTCCTTCCTCTTACCTTGCCCGTCACGACGCCGATGCTTCCCGTGATCGTCAGAGGCTGCGCGACGATCTTCGAGGCCGCCATGGGGATGTAGTAGCCTCCCGAGGCCGCGACGTCGCCCTGAAATCAAAAGAGAGAGAGCGGGGGCGGAGGAGAGAAAAAGAAGAGGAGGTGAGAGAAAAAAACAAAAAAAATGAAGAGAAAAAAATTCAAAAAAAAAAAAACTTTTTTCCAACTCTCACCATCGACGCGACCACCGGCTTCCTCGCCGAAAGGTTCCTCACGGCCCTCCACACCAGGTCGCTCGCCAGCGCGTCCCCTCCGGGCGAGTCGACCCTGATCACCACCGCAGAGATCCGAGGATCTTTACCTAAAAACTCCAGGGTTTTCACCAAGGGTCCAGCAGTGATCTGCCCGTCGCCGCCGGCAGAGCCGCCGACGATCGCGCCCGAGGCCCTGACCACCGCGATCCTCTTCCTGGAGGTGACGAGGCCGAAGGCCGTGGGGGAGACGAAGGCGTACTTCTTCAACCCGACGGTGCGGAGGGGCAGCTGGGACTCCTTGCTCGGTTTTTTCGCGGGCTCTCCGTCTTTTTCTTTTCCCTCGGCGCTTTTTGGAGAAAAGAGGCTCGCAAACGTCTTTTCGGGTTTGGGTTTCGGGGCGGCCCCCGGCGGGGGCACCTCGGCCCTCCTCTCGGGCTCCAGGCCGGCGGCAGGCCTCAGGACCTCGTTTATCACTTCGTCCTCATAGAGCAGTCCATCGACCCAGCCTCCTTTCAAAAAGGTTTCGTTCTCGAAGACTCCGGCGTCGAGGAGCTCCTCGACCTCGCGCGTCGTCTTCCCCCGCCGCTTGGCCACGGTTTCCGTGAAATGGGCGTAAACGGCGTCGACGATGGCCTGGAGCTGCTCTCGCTGGTAGGGAGACATGTCCTTGCGGAGGAGCGGGTCGCCGGCGCTGTGGGAAGGGAAGGAGGGGGGAAGGGGGGGAAGAGAAAGAGAAAGAAAAGGGTAGGAAGAAGGGTGAGATGACGGATTTTTTGAAACTCTCCTGCTTCTCTTTCCTCTTCCTCTCTTTCTCCGTCTCTCTCTCGCTCTCTCTCTCTCTCTCTCTCCATTCTCCCTTACCTTTTGTAGTTCCCGATGCGCCTGATCTCGGGAGTGATCCCAAACTTGTCGAAGACCCCCCTCAGGAAGGTGCCCGCGACGCCGACGCCGCGCAGGCTGAGGCTGGCGCTGGGAGCGATGAAGACTTTGGAGCACGCCGAGGCCAAATAGTACTCTTTCTCGCCCCCGCGCTCCAGGAACGCGATCGAGCTTTTACCGGAGGCGTTGAACAGCTCAAGATATTCTGAGATCTCCTGCAGCTTCGCCCAGCCCACGGAAAGAATATCGATTTTCAAGTAAACGGCCTTGATGCGGGGGTCGTACGCTGCTTTTTCCAGGGCGCGAGTGAGCTGTTTTTTGACGTATTCATGTAGTTTCCGAAAGCGGATGCGCGGAGGGGAGAAAAAAAAAAAGAGGAAAGCGGAAAAAGAAGGGCAGTGGAGAAAGAAAAGAAAATGGAGAATGAAAAATCTCTTTCTCACCTGGGGCATCGTCAGCGCCGATGGGGCGAACCTCCCCGCCCTCTTCTCCCCGATCCCTCCCGCCACCTCCAGCACCAGCACGCTGTCGCTCTTGAAGCGGCGCCAAGGGAGCGCGAACGCGAGGCGGAACTTGGTCGCCCCTTTCGCGCCGGCGGTCTTTTCGTCGAAGGTGGGTTTTCCGAGGGGCAGCTTGTCGTTGTCGATAAAGGTGAACTTCGAAGAAGAGGAAGAAGAGGAGGAGGAGGAAGAGGGATCGGCGACGGCGGTGGTCTTCGCGTCGTCGTCGTCATCGTTCTCGGAGGCGCGGGCGACGAAGGAAGGGGAAGGAGACGAGCGGCGTTGCTGTTGGTGGAGGAGCGGTGAGCGAAGCGTCGGCGTCGGCGTCGACGTCGAGAGCGCTGGCCTTTGACGAGGAGCGCCGATGATCGCCAGCGGTCGGATCGGAACTCGGCCAGGTCTCGCCGCTGCGGCGCTAATGCTGCTGCTGCTGCTGCTGCGAACAACGAGAGAGGACTGCATCGCCTTCATGTGCGTAATCGGCAACAGGGAGCGAGGAAAGAGGAGCAGGAGGCAAGAGAAAGCAGGAGCGGAAAGCGGGGGGCAGGAATCGAAGGCCAAGAAAAAAAAGAAAAAAAGTGAAAGCGAAGGTTGGAGCGCGTGGCCAAAAAAAAATGGAAAATGGAAACCTCCACACTGGCGAGCTCTGCTCTCTCTCTCTTCTCTTCTCTTTACACGAATCGCCGTGAGCTTCCGCCGCCGTCGTCTCTATCCTCTCTTTGCAAACAGTAATCAAATGAGAAAAAAGGCAAAAAAATCAAGTTTAAGAGGGGGGGCAAGTTCTTCTAAAAGTACAAGTCATTTTCGTTATTTTTTTCTCCTCTTTCTCTTCTCCGTCCGTCGCTTCTAATACGAAGACACGCCGTAGATGGGGCCGCGGATCCTCCTCGCGAGCTGCAGGTCCTTGGGCACTGTTGTGTGAGTTGGTGTGGAGTTTGGGGGTTGAAAAAAGAGAAGAAGAAGAAGAGGAAGAAGAAGAAGAAGAAGAAGAAGAAGAAGAAGAAGAAGAAGAAGAAGAAGAAGAAGAAGAAGAAGAAGAAGAAGAAGAAGAAGAAGAGAGGAAGAAGGGAAGAGGTTAGTCGAGAGAGAGAACGAGAGAGAACGAGAGAGAGAGAAAAGAGACGAAAAGGAAAAAAACTTCAAAACTTTCGAGACTCACTAATCGTCACGCGCTTGGCGTGGATCGCGCACAGGTTGGTGTCCTCGAACAGGTGCACGATAAAGTCCTCCGTCGCCTTTTTTTGGATTGGTGGTGTGTGTGTGTGTTTTGTGAAAGGGAAGAGAAGACAAGTGAGAGAGAGAGAACGACGACGACTCGTCGTCGAAGAAAAAGAAAAAAGCGACGAAAGGCAAAAAAACTCCCTCACCTCCTGCAGCGCCAGCAGCGCCTCGGCCGTCCACCGGAAGGGTTCCGGGGCCACGCCGTTGGTGATCTCTCGCGCCTGGAGGGTAGTGAGATGGTGGTGATGGTGGTGTTTTAGATAAAGGTTGGAGAGAAAGTGAGAGAGAGCGAAAAAAACCCGACTTCGAACAAGCAAACGAAAAAAGAAAAAACTCCTCACCAGCCTCGCAAACAGCAGCTTCCTGATCAGCAGCTCGGTCGAGCGCTGGTACTTGCGGATCTCGCGCAGGGCCACGGCCCCGGGGCGGTAGCGTCTCTTGGCTGTTTGAGGGGGAGGGGGGGGGGAAGGGCGTTTGAGAAGAAGGAAAGAGTGAGCGAGTGAGTGAGAGAGAGAGAGAGAGAAAGAGAAAAAGGGAAGAGGAAGAAGAAGAGGGAAAAAAAGTGGCGGTTGAAAAGCGACGCGCGAATGGAAGAAAAAAAGAAAAAAGCACCTCCGCATTTCGTTTTGCGCCTCTCCAACGTCTCCCTCGTTCCTCGCTCTCTCCCCCTGCTCTCCGCGCCGGGCTCTTCGCGCGCTCGCCGCGACCCTCTCGGAGCGAGAAGAAAGCGGAGCGGAGCGCGGGAGGCGCCGGGCGACGAAGAGGAAGGATTGGGAATTGCATTGAAGAGAAAATTTCAACGAGAGCACTCACGCTTTGGCTGCTGCTGCAGCTGCTGCTGCCCGTAGTTCCCCGAGGGACCGGCCGCTCCTCCCTCGTAGGAGCGCGCGTACGCCGCGGCCCTCTTGGGGCTCCTGAGGGGCTGGACGGGACCCTGTTAGTTAGTTGAGAGGTGAGAATTGGGAAGGGGTGTCGAAGGTGAGAGCTGAAGCCGCAGAGAGCCATGGCCTCGAGCAGGAGAGCGAACGTCAAGCAAACTTTGTTCGTCGATTCCTTTCTCGTTCTCCTCTCTCGTACCCCGTGCGTGACGCGGGCCATGGCTGTTGTTGGTGTGAAAGCGGTTTCTCTCGCTCTCTTCTCTTTGTCGCGAGAAGGAGGGGGGGGGGGAAGCGGTGGAGAGTAGAAGTCTAGGGGGGAGAGAAGGTGTCGGGGAAAGGCAAAAGCAGAGAGAGAGAGATTGACGACGACGACAAAAAAAGAAAAGTCGACGGCGAAGGATTTGTGGAAAGCGAGCAAACGAAGAAAAAAATTTGCTGCTTGCACTCTCTTCACAATCCCGACCCCCCTTCTTCACTCCGCGCCTTCATCAGCCTCATCGGCAGGAAGAGCGCCCCAGTCCCTGCCGGCGAAGGCCAGGTCGGCAGCAGTGGTCTTGATCGTCTTCTTCTTTTTCTTCTTCTTCTCGTCTTCTTTTTCGACCTCCTCTCCTTTCACTTTTCCTTTCTCTTCCTCTTCCACCTCTTCCACCTCGATCTCGACCTCTGCCAACGCCTCCGCTGGGACCTCCACCACCCACCCTTCCCTGCGGGCCATCTCACACAGGCTCCTCAGAGCGGGCACCCTCCCCGTCGTCCCTTCGTGGCCCACCACGACCAGCTTGCTCCTCGCGCGGGTCGCTGCGACGTTGACCCTCCTCCAATCGGTGAGAGGTCTCCCGGGCTCGAGCTTCTTGTTGCAGCGGACCAGCGAGAGCAGCACGGCCTCCCTGTCGCGCCCCTGGCACTTGTCGACCGTCAGGGACTCGACAGAGGACCAGCAGTTGTTGGTTGAAGCTTTGGCGAGAGCGGCGACCTGCGTTCTGTAGGGCGAGATGGCGACGATCTCTGACCCAGAAACGCCGCCGGCGAGCAGGCCGCGGGCGACGGCGCCGACGAGCGCCGCCTCTGCCTGGTTCGCAAAACCGTCGCCAGACCTCGAGTCTCCGGCGTGGCCCGCTATTCCGGGAGTGGAGAGGAAGACGACGCGGCGGCGAGGGTCCAGGGCAGCCTTGAGCCAGGGAGGGGAGGCGACAAAGGCGGAAGCAGCAACAGAAACGGAGGGAGAGGAAGAAGAAGGAGAAGGAGAAGTTTTCTCACCGCCAGCAAAGTTCAGCTCCAGCTTCCGGCGTGCCACCTCCTTGGAACCCGCCCGCAGCGCCCCGCAGTAGACCAGCTCGTTCGCGACGCGCTGGATGTCCCGCGACATGCGGTACTGCCGCCTGAGAGGGATGACGGCCTGAGGGTGCGCCTCGCAGAGGCGGCGGAACAGCGACTCCGGGGGGGCTCCGTCGTTTTCGCCACTTTCGCCGTTTCCTCTTTCGCCGCCGCCACTTTCGTTCTCGTCCAAAAAAGGAGCGACGGCGACGGACAGCGGCGGCAGCTGGTAGTGGTCCCCGACCAGAACGAACGACCTCGCCCTCAACAGGGGGCCAAGGACGGCGGGCACGGCCATCTGCCCGGCCTCGTCCACGAGCGCGACGTCGAACCCGGGGGCCCTCCTGAGGAGCTTGTTGTCGCCGGCCGCGAGCGCCGTGACGCCGACGACCAGCGGCGAGCGGCAGACCGAGGCCGAGAGCAGCGCGGCCGCCGAGAAAGAGGTGCTGCTCCCGTTGTTCTCAGCGAACAAACCCAGCGCTGCGCGGCTGCCACCTGGCATCCAGTCCCTCAGGTCCCTGTGCACGCCAGAGGCCCGACCCAGGCGGATCATAGGGATCCCGCCCCCTTCGCCGGCGGTGTCGTCGCAGAGCCTGGCGAGGCGGAGGAGGACGTTGTCGACGGCCGCGTTGGTGTAGGCCGTGACGATGACTCGGCGCTGGTGGAAGGGGGTGGTGGAATTGGAGAAGCAAGAGAAAAAGTGTGAGTTAAAAAAAAGTTTTCGTCGTTTTCGCCCTCTCGACCCTGAAATAAAAACTCTCTCTCTCTCCCTCTCTCTCTCTCTCCCTCTCTCTCTCTCTCTCTCTCTTACTCACCCCGCTCGCAGCCAGAGCCGCCGCAGTCGCAGCCAGCACGGCCGTCTTCCCTGTGCCGGGCATGCCCAGCAAACATAAGTAGTCGGGCCTCGCCAGCGCCCTCGAGACGGCGGCGGACTGTTCGGGATTCAGCATCGAGAGGATCCGCGACGCGGCGACGGTGGCGGAGGCGGCGGCCGAGGGGTCGGCCGCTGCCGGCAGCGACGAGAGCGGGCACGAGAAGAGGCCTCCCGTCTTCGGGGTGTTCTCCTGCGTCTGCTGCGTCTTTTTGGAAGCGACTGCGGGAGTGGCGGGAGAGCGGCCCTTGTTCTCCTTCTGCTGCTGCTGCTGCTGCTGCGACTTTTTCGCCGACGACGAACTCGAGAGCAGCGCCTTTTTCGGGGCTGGGGCCGAGGGCACCTCGAGGTCGATTATCAGCCTCCGCAGCCTCGCAGCCGTGGTTTCGCGAGGGGCGCAGAGCCTGATCAGGGCCTGGCGCTGCTTGACGAAGGTGGTTATGGGCTCGTCCTTGTCGATCCTCCAGCGGCCGGCGTCCAGGTTTTCGTCGCTTCCTCCAACTCCACTTCCAACTCCTCCTTCCTCTTCTCCCTCTCCTCCCGACACCACCCGCTGCTTCGAGCCCAGGTCAACCCTCAGGGGCCCGTCCAGCGCCATGGTCGCCGTGGTCGGGGTCAGCGCGTACACGAGGGCGCGGGACACGCACGGGTGCGCGCCGTCGACGCCCAGGACGCAGATGTCGCCCTCGACGAAGCCGGCGTCGTCGAGCGGCGGGAGCGACGACGACGACGGCGACGAAGGTTTCTTCTTGTCGTCTTCCTCCGCGTTCTCTTTCGACGAAGAAGCCGCCGCTGCTGCCCGCTCGAAGGTGTAGAGCCACTCCCCTGCGGTCCCGCGCTCGACAACGGCGACAGGAGCAGAACCAGAAGAAGAAGAATCAAAAGAAGACTCTTTCACCAGCCTCAGCCCGGCGACGCACCTCCCGCGCCGCTCGCGCTCGCGCGCGCTCAGGGTCCAGATCTCCGCCCTCCGCGCCGAGCTCACTGCCTCCTCGGCGTCGAGCGTGCGCAGCCAGCGGGACAAGAAAGAGACGTGCGGGCGGGTGAGGTGGGCGGTGGCCTCCTCGAAGGTGCCCGGGGCTTGCTGTTGCTGCTGCTGCTGGCTTGCGTTGTTGTTGTTGCCGTTGCCTTTTTGGTTTCCGTTGTTGTTGTTGACGAAGCTCCCCATCCGAGCCGTCGCCGAGCAGCCCCCCTCCAGCGCCAGATGCGTCAGCGCGCAGGCCCTGCGCTGGAAGCACCCTCCGCAGGCCCTGGGGTCCCCAAGCATTGGCGGGGGGCCCACGGGGGCGCGGGAGGTGCCCCAGCTTCCTCCGGGCACGAGACCATCAGCCAGGGCGTTGCGCTTGGCGAGCAGCGACGCTGCCTCCCCGGCGTGGGCCGCAACAGCCTCTGGCGCCAGAGGATCAGCCAAGTACAGCAGTAAGCCGGCGGAGGGTTCGGCACCGTACCTGGCGTTGAGCAGGTTCATGTAGAGAGAGACCTGTGCTCGGTGCGTGGGCCAGCGCTTGCCCGTCTTGAACTCGAGCGGCGCGAGCTCGACGAGGTCGACGTTGAGTTTTTCGGCGTTTTCGGCGTTTTCGTTTCGTCCACAGACGCCTCCGTTGCTGCCTCCCCCACCGCTTCCACTCCCGTACCTCACCGCGACCGTGGCGTCGATAACGCCCTTGATCCCGGCCGCGGGGGCCCAGACGACCTCCTCGATGTCGACGACGGCGGCCAGGGAAGCCGTGCCGTTGCCTTTCGAGGAAGAAGAGCAGCTGCCGCCGCCGACGCCCCGGCCGCCGACGCCGACGATCCGAGCGTCGGGCGGCGGCGGCCCGCTCTTGAGGAAGCGGGACACGAAGGCCGTGAGAGGGGCCGCTGCGTTGCGCAGGGTGGCGGCTGCGCTCTTCTCGTCGAGACCGACCTCGACGAGCTGCTCGGCGTTGCGGGAGGAGCAGGCGGTGGCCTCCGCCGCTGCGAGCAGGGAGGCGGAAGCGGCGGCGGAAGCTTTGGGCCTCTCTCTCTCGGCGCCGAGCACAAAGACGCGCTTGTCGGCTTCTTCTTCTTGCTCTTTTTCTTTTCCCTTCCCCTCGCAGCCGCCCCGCAGCGCCACGCCCAGCAGCTCGTGCGCGAGCGTCCCCTCGGTCGCCGCGAGGCCGGACTCCCCGCCGAACTTCTCCTCGATCGCTGCCTGCCTGACGCAGCGGAGCGCGTTGGTGACGCGGGTTCCCGAGAGGAGGAGGTCGGGCCGGACGATGAGGGTGACCGGCGGAAGAGTCGAAAAAGAAGTCGAAGAAGTTTTGCATTTCCCAGCTACTTCTTTGTCCTCGTCTTCGCCTCCACCTCCGCCGATCGTGATCTTGGGCTCCCCGCGCGGGCCCCTGGAAGAGGCGACGGCCGCGACGTCGACCGAGAGAGCGACGACATCGCCGACACGGGGGACGACCTCTGCCCACGGCCCTCTCGCGACGACGACGACGACTGCGGCGGCAGAAGAAGAAGAAGAAGAAGAAGAAGAAGAAGAAGAAGAAGAAGAAGAAAAAGCTCCTCCTGCGATCCCGCCGTCCCTCTCCCGCAGCAGCCTCAGGGTCAGCTCTCCACCAAAGGCACCCGGGGTGCCCTCCACCTCCAGAACGACGTACCTCGTCGGCAGCGCGGCTGGACCGGGCAGCGGGGGAAGGCCAGGGATCGCCTCGGGCGCCGGAAGCGCCGGCGCGCCAGCGGCCTCCTCCTCGGCAAAGAGGGCGAGCGCGGCGGCGCGGCGTTCGGCCTCCTCCCGCCGCTGCTGCTCCTGGGCCGCGCGCGCGGCGGCGCGGGCGGCGACGGCGCCCTGCTCGAGCTGCAGGGCCAGCTCTGCGTCGAGGGCTTCGAGCTCAAGGTCGAGAGCCTTGTCGTTGCCATTGTTGCCGTAATCGTTGCCGTTGCCGTCGTCGTCGTCGTCAAAGCAGCCGGCGCCAAAGCAGCCAGTCGCTCTCGGAGCTGCTTCGGTTTCGACGACGACGGCAGAGGCGGGAGCAGGAGCAGGGGCAGAAGCATTGTCAGCAGCAGCGTTGTTCGGGTGCGCCAGGGCCTCGACCTGCTCCAGGAGGCTGAGAAGCGCGACCCTCCTCCCGAAGCCCCCTCCGACTCCTACGCCGCCATTTCCGCCGCTCCGCTACTCGCGTTTCCGTTTCCATTTCCGCCGCCTCCGACTCCTCCAACGTTCACGCCCGAGGAGCGCCTCCGCCTGCTCCTGTTGATCCCGCCGCCGCCTCCTCCGGTGGCACCCGTGCCGGTGGAGACAGCAGCAGCACTTCCCCCGCCTCCGCTGTGCGCGCTGCCTCCAGAGAAGCTCGGGCGAGGGAGGAGAGGCGCGGGGCGGCCGGAGAGAGCGGCGGCGTTTGCGCGAGCGAGAGAGGAGCGCCGTTGCTGTTGTTGTTGTTGCCCCTCGCCGCGTCCAGAGGGTCCGGCAGCAGCAGTTCCGTCATCCAGCGAGCTCCTCCTCCTCCTCTCGGCGGCGGCATTCACGGCGTTGTCGTCGAGCTCCCCCAGGAGCTCTTCGAGCAGGGCGTCGTCGGCGTCGGCGTCGTTGGCGCAGCAGCTGCTGTTGTTTTTCGTCCGAGCGGCGGCGGCGGCCGTCGCGGCGGCAGCAGCAGCTCTCGACGCCGAAGAGGCCTGCGCCGCCGCCTTGCCGCCACTGTCGCTGCTCGTCGTCGTCGTCGTTCCCTTCGGTCCCAGCGTCGGCGAAGGGGCGTAGACGACTCGCGCAACGCCGTCGTCGTCCTCGTCGTCGACGACGTCTTGCCGCTGCTGCTGGTTAACGGCGGCGGCGGGCGCGGTGCGGCGAGGAGAGGAGGTGAGAGAGGCGCGGCGCCGCTTCGGCGGAGGAGGAGGAGGCGGGAGGACGGCGGAGGAGGTGGCAGGAGGAGGAGGAGGAGGAGGAGGAGGAGGAGCTGTCGTTGTCTTTTTCGTCGTCGTCGCTGCTGCTGCTGTGGAAGTCGAGGTCGAGGCCTCACTTCCTCCTCCAACTCCTCCTCCAGTTCCTCTGGTTCCCGCAGGCTTCTTCGTCGTGCCTGCCTTGTCGAAGAAGCGCGTGATGACCTGGCCCGCCGGAGGGGGAGGGTTCTTCTTGTTGGCCTGTCGTGGTGGTGGTGGTGGAGGATTTTTTTTTTGGAAGAGGAAGAAGAGAGAGAAAATTGATGAGCGGGGGAAAAAAAAACAGTGCTCTCTGCTGCTGCCGCTTCGCACGCTTCGACGAAGAGCTCTCTCTTCCATCCCCTCTCTCTTCCTCGCTCTCCTCGCCCTTTCCGACGATTCTCTCCAGCCTCGAGCATGTTTACCTTTCCCATGGCTCAGCAGGGATCAAAGAAAGAGCTCAAGAAAGACTGAAAAGGTTCGAATGCGCTCTGCGAAAAGAGGCGAAACTGAAAAAGGAGGTGATGCCTTTCTTCTTTTTTTTGTCGAGTGCTGCTTCTTCTTCTCGTCTGCTTCTTCACGCTTCGCTCGAGGTGTGGGGCTTTGTTGCTCTTCTCTTCAGCAGCCGGAGAAGATCATCGAGGAGCGTCTCGTCGGGGCCTGGGAGGAAGGAGGGAGAGAAGGAGAGAGCAGAGGCGCGCGAGAGAGGGAGAGAATGAAGAGAGAGGGAGAGTGAGTTGTTCAATCTCGTTCTTTGAAAAGTGAGAGCAAAGCGTCGCTCTCTCTCACTTTGACGTCGACGACGACGACGACCCGACGATCGAGGGACGATCGAGGCAGCGCTTCTCTCTCTCTCTCGTCCTCTCCCTCTCTTTCGCGTCCGCTTCCCACTCGCCTCTCTCGAGCTTGGACCCGTCTCCCTCCCTCGACGACGACGATGGGCGGCAGGGGCCCCGGTGACCCGGGACCCAGCAACAGTGCGGGCGGCGGAGCAGCAGCAGGGCGAAGGACTCGTGCCAGCCGAGGTGATGGTTCGTCGATTCTTTTTCTTTTTCATCCTTCTCTCTTTTTCCCCCCACTCTTGCTCCCCCCTCGAATCCGCAGAAGCGGTTCACCAGAGGCAACGCGTCGACGTGATCTATCCGCTGAGACAATGGGCCAGTCGAAGAGACGCGGCGACGTGCCTCTGAAACGCGGCGAGGAGATGTCATGCAACCCCCCTTTTCTGTTTTCTTTCTTTTCGACTTCGACCTTCGACCTTTGACCTCCCCAACTAAAAAAAAAAAACGGAAAACCCAACAAAACAAAAAACAGCCCTGACCGCCCCCTCCAACCCGGCAGACGTGCTCAAGAACGTCGGGAAGCTCGTCAAGGCCCTCAAGAAGGAGCACGCGGCACTTTCCGCGCCCGTGGCCGCCGCGGCCCTGAGGCGCGACGCGGAGGCGCTGGCGGCCGGGAGGGCGGCGCTGCTGCTGAGGAGGAGCGCGAGGGGGGACGAGGAAGAGGAAGAGGAAGAAGAGAGTTCGAGCAGCAGCAGCGACGACGACGGCGACGACGACGGCGACGGCGGCCACAAAGGCCCCTCTTCCTCTTGCTCGTGGCCGATCCTCCCCTTCTCTCTCGATGGCTCCCTGCTCCCGGTCGCCCCGCTGAATTCGCCTTCGTCGCAGGCGGCGGACGATTCCGGAGGCGTGACGGTGTTCCGCGTGCTCCGCGTGCCCCGCGCTCCCACCAACGACGGCGGCGACGGCAGCGGCAACGCAGCACCTACAACCGCCGCCGCCACCACCTCCAATCCCGGCAGTACCAGACGCATCCTCCAGAGCCACCTCCTCTCCTCCACCTCCCCGGCAGCCTTCCTGCCCGCGGTGCGCCCCCCGCCGGACTACAAGGCCTGGGGCTACCTTCAGAGGAACGAGGTCGCGCGGGAGGTCGGCGGCAGGAAGCGGCGGATGTTCTACACCGACAACAAGGGTGAGACGATCCCTGCCTCGGACTCGGACTCGAGCAGCAGCAGCAGCAGCGGCGCGTCCGACGAGGAGGACGACGAAGAAGAGGATGATGAGTTTGACGACGAGGAGGAACACCACCACCACCGTCGCCGTCACGGAAGAGGAGCGAACGGCGACGACGGCGACGACGACGACGAGCTCTTCGCCGCGCTCGAGGGCTCCGTCACCCGCGACAGGGACGAGTTCGTGGTGGCCGGGATCGCCAGGGCGATGCTGCACGCCAACACCGCCGCCGCTGCCGCCGCTGCTGCCGCCGCTGCTCCCGCTCCCGCTCCTGCTCAGCAGCAGCAGCAGCAGCAGCAGCAGCAGCAGCAGCAGCAGCAGCAGCAGCCGCTGCTCCCTCCTCGCGTCTCGGCGAAAGTCATGGCCCGCCACCTCGCCGAGAAGCTGCACCTGCCCCCGACGACGGTCGAGAGGATGCTGCGCAGGGCGCTGGGCAGGCTGAGGAGGGAGGAAGGGAGGAGGAGGAGGAGGAGGCACGCCGCGGCTCCCTCGACGCCTCCCGCTTCGCCGCAGCCGTCGCTGCCGCAAGCTCGGCCTCGACCTCCTCCTCCCCATGCCGCCGCCGCCCTCGACGACCTCGAGGCGGCCTCGGAGGCCGCCGACGCCTTCGACTCCTCCTTCTGCCGCCGCTGCAGGGTCTACAACTGCTCCGCGCACCAGCGGCACCACACATCCAAGCCCTTCCGCGGGCTGCTGTTCGAGCCGCCCAGGCCGTCGGCGGAGACGCTCGCGGCGCTGCTGCCCGCCGGGATCAGGGCTTGGACCTCCGCCGCCGCCGCCGCCGCCGCCGCTGCCGGAGAAGAAGAGGGGGGGAGCGACGACGACGACGCGGGCGCGAAGGCGCTGCTGGCCGCCGCTTCGGACCCCAGGCTCCCGGCCGTGGGGGTCGCCTGTGGCCCCCGGTGCTGGCGCGTGCTCGGGGTGCAGGACGCGGTGGCAGCGGCAGCGGCAGCGGCGGTGGCGGAAGAGGAAGAAGAGAAAGAGAAAGCGGCAACGAAAACGCCGCCGATGAAACAAGACGACAACAACAACAACAACAACAACAACAACAACAACGCTCCCTCTTCCTCTGCCCCTCCCCCCACCTCCGCCGCTGCGACCGCCGCCGCCGCTTCGAGGACGCCAGGCGGGGCCCCTCCTCCTCCCGCCGCCTCGTGGTCGCGCGCCGAGCAGGCCCTCTGCGAGCGCGGCTTCGAGGCGCTGGGCCCGGACCCATGCTCGCTGGCGGCGCTGCTGGGCGGTACCAGGGGCTGCGCGGCCGTGGCCGGGTGGCTAAGGGCGCGGGCTACGGCAAGGGCCGAGGCGGCGGGCGCCGCGGCGGCGGCGGAGGCCGTCGCTGACGCCGCTGACGCGGCAGCTGCCAAGGAGGAGGAGGAGAAGAAAAAGAGGCAGCGTCGCCGCCGCGGCAGCAGCAGCAGCAGCTCCGAGGAGGAGCGCGAGAGCGACGATCTCGCCGCCGCGACGGCCAGGGCCGTGAAGGAGGCCGCGCTCAAGGCGGCCGTGGCGGCGCTGACGAGGCCCGACAAGATGGCCGAGGCCAGGGCGAAGCTCAACGGCGGGGTGAGGAGGAGGAGAAAAAAGTTTCGAGAGTTTTTTTGGGGGGGGGTCTTTTTTCGAAAAGTCAAAACTCACCCCCTCCAACCAACTCAACTCACCCGACCCCACCCACCCCAGCGCACCCGCGGCGGCCTGAGCAGGGCCCAGAAGCGCGCCAAGCTGCAGAGGGCGCTGACGCGGAAGAGGATCAAGCTCGCCGGCGGCGGCGGCGGCGGCGGCGGCACGGGAGGGAGCAGGGACGCCGCGGCCGCCGACGAGGCAGCTCGCCGCGGGCACAGGAAGAGCAGCGCCAACGGCGGCGGCGATGGCGTTGCTGGTGGTTCGAAGAAAGCCGTCAACAACAAGCGCAGCCGGAGCAAGAGCAAGGGCCGCGGGGACGACGAGGAGGGAGAAGACGACGACGACGGCGACGAAGAGAAGAAGACTGCTTCTTCCGCCAACGCCGACGACGACGCCGACAACGACGGCAACGACAACTCCGAAGAAGAAGGCTCCAAAGCCGAAGAAGACGAAGAAGACGAAGAGGGAGACGACGACGGCGAAGACGGCGAAGAAGAAGAAGAAGAGAGGGGCAACGGCAAGACCAACCACGAGGCCGTCCCCTGCTCCTGCCCCGAGGGCAACTGCGACCGCGCCTGCCCCTGCTTCGCGAAAGGAAACTACTGCGAGCGGGGCTGCGGCTGCCCGATCACGTGCCCGTTCCGGTTCCCCGGGTGCGACTGCCGCAGCGGCTGCCAGTCCCAGAGCTGCCCCTGCCTGGCGGCCAGCCGCGAGTGCGACCCGGACCTGTGCAGGAACTGCAGGCTGGCTCCCGCCATCGCCGCCTTTGGGAACGTCGTCGAAGGAGGTGGAGCGAGCAGCAGCAGGCCAGGAGCGACGACGACAATTACAATCGCCGACGTCCTCGCCGCGCGCGCCCCGGCCCCGGTGAAGGCCGCCGTCGCCGCCGCGTCGCTCAGGGGCCACGGCAGCGGCACGGGCGACCGCATGAGCGTCCGGGGCACCGGGCTCAAGAGGAGGCCGGGCGCCCCGCTGGGCCCGGAGCACAGCATGGCGCCAGCCAACGCCGCGGCCGCGCGCGTCAGCTCGTGGGAAGGGTGGCGGGGCGTCGTCTTTGGCGACGGCGGCCTGAGCGCGGACGTCGATGCTTCGGCTGCTTCGGCTTCCGCTGCCGCTGCCGCTGCTGCTGCTGCTGCTCTTCCTCCTGCGGTCGCGGAGAAAGTCGACCGAAGAAAAAGAGCGCCAGCGCCTCCTCCTCCTTCCTCCGCCCTCCCCCCTCCCCCTCCCTCCGTCTCGACCTTCACCAGCAGCGCGCAGCCCTGCCGCAACATGCGCCTCCGCCTCCGGCAGCACCGCCGCCTCGCGATGGGCCGCTCCGCCGTCGCCGGCTGGGGCTGCTTCGTCATGGAGAAGGTCAAAAAAAACGACCTGCTCGGGGAGTATGTCGGGGAACTGATCAACAACCGCGAAGCCGACAGGCGAGGGAAGGCCTACGACCTCGACAACAACTCGTACCTCTTCAACCTGTCCAAAGAGACCGTCATCGACGCTCGGGGCAGAGGGTGCAAGCTCCGGTTCGCCAATCACTCCTCGGACGCCAACTGCACGGCCAAGATCCTGGTGGTGGACGGGGACTCGAGGTGCGCGATCTTCGCCGCGAGGGATTTGGAGCCCGGGGAGGAGCTGTTTTACGATTACATGTACGATGAGCACAACGCGCCGCCGTGGGCGAGGGACTGAGAGTGTAAATTTTGAGAGTGCTGAGTTTTTGATTTTTTTGATTTGAAGGGGGTCGAGGTAGAACATTTTTTCTTTCTTCTGAGAATCTCTCTTTTTCTTCGACACCATTGCCATCATCGCTCGAGAAAAAAGACAGGAAGAAAAAGAAAAGCTCTTCTCCTCCTTCTTCTTCTTCTTCTTCTTCTTCTTCGCCATGCACAAGGCGACTGCGACGACGGCTTCTTCTTCGCCGTCGTCATCGTCTCCATGCGCAAAGCTCTCGAGCGGCAGCCGTCGCGCCTGGAGGGCGACGCAAAGGAACGTCATCGTCGTCGCCGCCGCCGCAGCATCTGGCGGCATCAATAATGGCGACGACAACGCGAACAAAAGCCGCCCGCCGCCGCTCAACGGCTACGCCAAGCCGCTCAACGGCGCCTCGTACGGTAAGAGACGGGTCGAACATCGCTTGCCTGCTTTTTGGAAAGAGTAAAAGCGCATTAGATTTCAACCGGAACAGGCTCACGCATGTCGCTTTTCTTTTTTCTTCAAAACCCATCCCCCTCTCCTAGCCGCAAACGGCCCTCCGACCTTTTCTTCTTCTTCTTCTTCTTCTCCACCTCCTCCCGCCTTCACCTGGGACGCAGACGCGTTCCCGGCCTACCTCCAGTCCGAGGTCGACGACTTCTGCTCCGACTGGGAACTGGCATTAACGGAAGCGGAGCAGCAGCAGCAGATGCGGAAGGACAAGAAGAAGGACAAGGACGACGACGAGGAGGAGGAGGAGGAAGGAGGGGGAGCAACGAGATCTTCGAGCTCTTCCTCGTCGTCTGCTTCTCCAACCACCTCCTCCTCCTCCTCTTCGGCGCCGGTCTCCCCCACCGACCCTGTCTGGCTCGCCATCCGCCGCGAGGCCCAGCGCGACGCCGCAGACGAGCCCTTACTCTCCTCCTTCCTCTACGCCTCGATCCTGTCGCACCCGGGCTTCGCGCGCTCGCTCGCGTTCGTGCTCGCGAACCGGCTCTCGGACGCGACGCTGCTGGCGACCGAGCTGATGGAGGTGTTCGAGTCGGTGCTGGCGGCGTGCCCGTGGGTGCAGAGGGCGGCGCTGCACGACATCGTAGCCGTGAGGGAGAGGGACCCGGCGTGCAGGTAAGGAGAGAAGAGAGAAGAGATTGTTTCGATTTTTTGTTTTAAACTTTTTCGGGGTCCCTTTTTCATCAAAGAAAAAACTCACTCAATCTTTTTCCTCTCTCGATTCCGACCTCTTCCACTCCTTCTTCTTCTCTTTCCCACCAAACCCAGGTCGTACGCCGACGGCATGCTCTACTTCAAGGGCTACCAGGCCGTGCAGGTCCACCGGATCGCGCACGAGCTCTGGCTCGGCGAGAGGAACGAGAAAGATGACGACGACGACGGTGAAGGCGGAGACGGCAACGGCAACGGCAACGAGAAGAAGAAAAAGAAGAGCGGCGTCCGCACCTCCCGGGTCATGGCTCGCATGCTTCAGTCTCGCGTGTCAGAGGTTTTTGCCGTGGACATCCACCCTGCCGCGACGCTGGGGCGAGGGCTGCTGCTGGACCACGGGACGGGGGTCGTCATTGGAGTGAGTTTGAGATATTTTTTTTTCGGGTTTTTTTTCCTTCTTCTAGCGTCGCGCGAGAGAGAGAGGGAAGAAAGAAACAGAAACTCATCACCTTTTTTTCTCTCCTCTCGTTCTCTCCTCCAAAAACAGGAAACCGCCGTCGTAGGAGACAACGTCTCCATCCTCCAGAACGTCACGCTTGGAGGCACGGGCAAGGACGCGGGGGACAGGCACCCTAAAGTAGAGGACAACGTCCTCATCGGCGCCGCCGCGACGATCCTCGGCAACATCACTGTCGGAAGGGGAGCGCAAGTGGCCGCCGGTTCTCTGGTGCTGAAACCGGTCCCGCCTCGCACGGCCGTGGCGGGGTCGCCGGCGCAGGTGGTAGGTCTGGTGAGGGGCAACCCGGCGCTGAAGATGCAACAGTGGGTAGCGAGTTTGGATGGCAAGGCGGCGCCGGCGTGGGAGAGCGCGATGTGCCCTCCTCCGGCTGCTTCTCCGCAGGCTGCTTCTCCGCAGTCTGCGGGGCAGGCTGCTGCTTCTCCGCAAGCCTCCGTGCCCCCGGTCTCGGAGATCAACGCGAGGCTGTACCCGCGGCGCGCCGAGGAGTCGCCGTTCCTGCCTGTCGCCCCCGCCGAGGTCAAGGCGGCGAAGAGTCCAGCTGCGTCTGCGGCGAAGAAGCCTGCTCCTCCTCCTCCACCCCCTCCAAGGCCCAAGCCCAAGCAGCCGCCGCCGAAGAGAGAGCAGGAGCCCGAGTTCTTCATCTGAGGCATTCATTGTAACATTGGCTTTCATTTTTTTTGTATTTCGAAAGCGGAGGAGAGAGAAGAGAGAGAGAGAGAGAAGAGCGAGGTGAAGACCCCCTCGGTCGAGGTCGAGAGAGAGGCGGAGCTCGATCGAGGCAAAATCACAACTCAAAACTTTGCTTCTCTTCTTCAGGAAAAGCTCGTCACGATGGTACGTAGTAGAAGCGTTGCTTCTCTCCTTCTGCTCTCTTCGGAGATGTTGCGCTGATCGGCTGGACGCGTTCCGTCGCGCGGTTGCGGGGAGATTCCGGCGCGGAGAGGGCGGCGATGAGTGCTGCGAAAGTGCGGCGAGCATCATGGACCGACGGCCGCCGAAAACGGCGAAAAGTCGATCGCCGTCCTCCGTCTCTCCTCCGCTTCCCTCCCTCGCCTTGTGCCTCTCTCCCGCTCTTCCGATCGGCGAGACGCGTTTGCTTGTCCGGACGAGAGGAACGAGCAGGAGAAGGCGTCCACAGACCGCATGCCGCGTGATGATGGATGCTCCTTTCCACGTCGATCGGGGCGCGCGCAGCCGCCGCTCGCCTTCCGCTTTGATTGCCCAAGGCCGCCCTCTTTCTGGCGCGGCGCTCTGCCTCTCATTCCCGCTTTCTCGACGCGGACTCGATCTTGGCTTGACGCTGGGGGTGTGCGAATTCGAATCGGAATGGCGCCAGCGCGCTGGACGCTGGAAAGCAAAACGGCCGGAAAATGAAAAAGCTCGCGATCGCTCCCTCTCTCTTTCGCTCACCTCCTCTCTTCCACCTCCTCTCCTCTCTCGCTCAACTTTCCCTCTCAAAACAGCCGTCCCACAAGACCACCATCATCAAGAAGAAGCTCGCGCACGTCGCGAAGCAGAACCGGCCGATCCCGCAGTGGATCCGCTTCCGCACGGGCAACAAGATCAGGTACAACGCCAAGCGCCGCCACTGGAGGCGCACCAAGCTCGGGTTCTAGAAGAGTCGAGGAGGGGGAAGAGAGGAGGGAAGAAGAGAGGAGGTGGAGACGAGAGAGAGAGGGAACGAGTTTTTAGCTTGCTCTCTCTTCTTTCGCCCCGCCGCCGCCCTTCTTCTTCTTCCGCCTTTTTTCTGTTTCTTCTGCGCGCGCGCTTTCTTTGAGGAAGAGTGTGTAACTTTGGAATCCTTTTTTAACTGAAATGTTCTGAAAAAATCGGAAAGAGAAAGAGAAGAGGAAGAGAAAAGAGAGCAAGCGAAAGGGGGAAAAAACTCGTCGTTTGATTTTAATTCTTTTTTTTCTTTCGTGCGTTTATTGGTTTTACAAAGAAAAAGGGGACAGCAGTTTGTTTATAGGGAATGGCAAAAGTCTATTGGTGATTAGTGTGGCGTTTTGTGTAGAAGAAGAAGAAGAAGAAGAAGAAGAAGAAGAAGAAGAAAAAGAAGAAGAAGAAGAAGAAGAAGAAGAAGCGGCGGCAGCAAAAAAAACAAGCGGAAGAAGAAAAACAACGGCAGAAAAAAAAAACTCTTTTTTTTTCTTTCTTTCTTTCTTTCTTTCTTTCTTTTCAGAAAAAGATCCGGTGCACCTGCTTCACCCGCATCGCCTTCCTGCACGTGGGGCACTTGGCCGCCTTGCCCAGGGCCTGCTTGAGGCACGGGTGGCAGAAGGCGTGCCCGCAGGGGCCGCAGGCGGGTTCTTTGATGGGGTCGAGGCAGACGGGGCACTTTGTGTCGGAGAGAGAGCGAGGCTGCTGCCCCGAGGCGCCGGCGCCGGAGCTCGCAGCGGCGGAGGCGTCTGCGGCTGCCGCCGCGTCCGCGACGCGCTTGCGCTGGGCGGCCAGGGTCGCCGCGCGGGCCTGGGCGCGCGCGATCGAGGCCGCCAGCTGGCGCTGGCGGGCCTGCGCCGCCGCGGTCGTCGGAGAGGGGTGGCCCGCGGCGTTGGCGTTGTTCCTGCGGCGCGCGGCGGCGGTCGTCGCCGTTCCTCCCGCTCCTCCGCCGCCGGTGCTCACGCGGCGCCTGATCGCTCCCACCGACGACGCGAGCATGACCCCGATCTGCGCCGAGAGCGTCGCGGGGGGGCGCAGCGGGGGCGGGGGCCTGGTGGGCCCCTGCACGCTGAGCACCTCAAAGCCCTCGTCGGAGTCGTCGTCGGAGTCGTCGTCGTCGTCTTCATCGTCGAAAACCGGCATCGCAGCTCCTCCGCCGCCGCCGCCGCCGCCATTGCGAGCGGCGGCAGCGGCCTGCGCGCGCCTCGCCTGCAGGAGCGCGCTCCCTCGCCCGCGGCGGCCTCCTCCTCTCGAGGCGGCGCGTCCTGCTGCTGCTGCTGCGCGCCTGCGCGCCACCGCCGAGGCGGGGCGGGCCTGTTTGTGCAAGGGAGAATGAAAAAAGAGGTGAGAGAGGTTGAAGATTTCCGTCATCGAGTCATCGATTGCTGCTTTGCTTGCTTTGCTTTTGCTTTGCTCTTTTTCCTCATTTCTTCCTCACCGCTGCTGGCGGCCCCGCTTCGTCCGAGTCCGAGTCCACGATGATTACGACGTCATCGTCGCGCTGCTGCTGGGGAGGAGCAGCAGCAGCAGCCGCAGCACGAGCTGCTCCAGAGGGGGTGGCGCCGGCGTTGCTCCGCCGGCGAATCGCGTGCTGCTGTTGCTGCTGCTGTTGCGCAGCAGCAGCAGCAGCAGCATCGCTCGCCCCTCCCGCCTCGCGGAACAGCGGTTGTCCCAGCTCCTCGGGCATCCTCAGTAGCGCGGCGAGAGGATCGTCTACCGTGGTCGCCATTCGGGGCAGAAAGCAGAGAGGGAGACAGTAGAGAGTGGCGAGGGAAAGAGCCACCTCTTCTTCGAGAAGAAAAAAATGAAAAAAAGTGGAGGAGAAAATTTTCGTCGTTTTTTTCTCTCACTCTCTCTCGACCTCGACCTCGACCTTGACCTCCACGACCTCGCTCTTCTTCTCTTCTTCCGCCTCGTTCACGCCAACGACGAGAGAGAGAGAGAGAGAGGTCGCTTCTCTCTCTCTCTCTCTCTTTCTCTCTTTTTTAATCTACCTGTCTCTCTCATTGTGTTGTGTTGTCTTGCATTTTGGTGGGAAAAAAGAACAAAAAAAACATTCTCTCTCTCTTTCAACTACCCTTTCTCTCTCTTTCTAAAACCAAAAAAAAAAAACTTTTTCAAGCCCTCACCACCTCCCCTTCCTCTTGAAACTCCGCCACCGCGTCCCTCCACCCCTTCTCCACCTCCTTCCCGCCGTAGACTCCGCCCACGGTCTTGCCCGTCACCCCCCTTTTCAGTCCAGCGGAAGACACGATCCCTTTCCAGTCGTTCCCCTTGAACTCTCCTTCGCCTTCACCGTTCTCGGAAACGCCGGCCCACGGTTCCGAAAACGGGACCGAGGATTTCACCTCAAAGGTCGTTCCCGTCGCCTCGGGAAGCTCCAGCAGCGCCACCACCAAGTCAGCCACGTCCTCCCTCGACACTTTACCTCGCACGGTGTCCCCCTGGTCCAGAGACACGGGCATGCCCCTGGGCTCCTCGGTAAGAGCCACGGGCCTGACGATCGCGAAGGGGAGGCCCGAGTCTCGGACCGCGTCTTCCGCAGCGAGCTTGTAATCCAGTAAGCCTCCTAACATGGCGTTCATCTTGACCGCGGGCGGCTCCTCGTCGACGTTGATCCCGGGCCTGTTGGGGCGGGTGACCCCGGCGGAGGAGACGTGGATGAAGGCCGGTTTGCGTTTCAGAGAAGAGCTTGACGAAGGAGAAGAATAGTTCGAAGAATTCGAGTTTCCTTCGAGCGCGACGATCTTCGAGACCCGGAGCTCGAACTCGAAGGCCCCCGGGGTGTGCGTGGGGTTGAGCGCGCCGTCGTACTCGAACTTGGACAGCATTAGCTGCAGGGAGACGATGCGGGAGGTGTCGAGCGGAGGGGCCCCGGCGGCGGAGCGGGCGCGGAAGACGGGCTTGAAGCTCGACCAAGGGATGCGGACAGTTTGGAATTCAGAAGATTTCGTCAAATCTTTGGTGTCGAACGAGGCGCAGTAGGTAAGAGAGTCCCACCCCGGGTCGGTGCGCAGGATCAGCTTGTACCGACGTCCATCTCCTTTGACCCTCATGGCCAGGCAGGAGGACTTGGACAAGTCCAGGGGCGGGTCGCAGTTGCGGCTGCGGACGGAGGCGAAGCCGCCATTGTTGGCGTCGGTCACAGTGCCGCTGAAGACCCCCGCGGCTTTGCCTTCTCCTCCTTCTCCGGCTCCTTTGACGACCTCGAACCGGGACCTGGACACGCCGCCCATGACGACGTCGTCGAGGGCGCCGAGCTCGCCGATCGGCGAAGCCAGGTCCTGGTTGTTGGCGTCGAAGAGAGGCCAGCCTACCTCGGAAGCTCCGAGAGCCCGTGCCGCTTTCTTCAAGATTGCGGAAACTCCACCCAGCTCCACGGCGGCAGGGGAGTCGTCGGCGAGCTCAGGGTCGTAAAACTTGATCCCTTGCAGGTACTTGCTCCTGTCGGGCGTGTCCCCTTCCTTGGGCTGGACTTTCACGGCAGAGCAGGAGAGCACGGCGGAAACTCCTTTACCGGAAGCGGCGTCTTTCTCGAAGAGCGAGTCCGGGATCGTTTTGGGTTGGGCCAGGTCTGCGAAGACGACTTCGAGCTTGCCCCCCGGTCCAACGGGCAGCGCATCTAGTAATTCGGAGGCCTTGGACGGGTCGCGAGCGACGGCGCGGACGTGGCTGCCGCGGGAGAGGAGGCGGGCGATGACGCGGCGGCCGAGCCCGCCCGTCGCGCCCGTGACGACAAAGATCCCATCAGAGGAGTTTGAGTTCGAAGAAGATTTCATCGAAGGAGAGGAGTAGCTGTCTTTCTTCCCTCCGCCAAACTTGAAGATGTTGCCGATGATCCTTGCCGGCGGGTTGAACCACAGGAGCGTGGAGACGAAGCGGCCGAGCTCCCAGGGCTGGCGCTCTGTGGAATTGGAGGTGGTGGGAGGGGGAGGTTGAGAGAGGGGTTGGCAACGAACGAACAAACAAAGCGTCGGAGGAGGAAGAAGAATCGAAAAGCAGATCGTCATCATCGTTCTCCTGCTTAAACCTTACCTTTCTTGCCCTCTTCTCCGCCTGCTGCTCGCACGACGAGCGAGGCGCGTCGAGAAGGTGCTACTGACGAGTGGAGGCGGCGAGCAGAGGCTGAGAGGTGATTGGAAAGAGGGTGTTTGAATTGATGGATGAGTTGTTTTTCATGGGGATCATTCTCGCTTCTTTTCGGCTTTTGCCCGCGCCTCTCCGAAGGAGAAGCAGAAGGCAAAAGACGCTCACCTGCCGAGACGCGAGGAAGACGAGGAGCGGCAGCAGCCCTGGCAAAACTACGAGCCGAGGCAGCAGCAGGAGCGCGCAGGGACGACTGCATGCTTTAAGAAGTCAGAAGAAGAAGAAGAAGAAGAAATGAGGTCTCGAGAAAGCTCTTGCCAAAAAAAGGGGAAAAGGAGGAGTGAGGGCGTGGTCGAGAGGTTCTAGAGAGAGAGGAAAGAGAAATTTTTTGCTTGCCTCTTTCCAATTTCCACTTTTCTCTTTCTTTTTTTCCACCTCGCCCCCCCTCTCCGCCCCCGCGCGCGCACGTTCCGTCCCCCCGCGCGAGCCCCAAACTCCGGCAGCCATGAACCTGAGCTCGACCGCTTCCATCTCCCGCGTGGCGCCGCTGCAGGTCCGTTTTTTGGATGAGAGAGGCGCGCAGACGGGAGAGACTTTTCTTACTAGGAAGGAGGCCCATCTCTCTCTCTTGCTTTCGTCGAAATTGGAGAATTCTTCGAGGCTCTTCGACACCCGCATTGGGATCCATTTTCGGGGTTTTTTTCTTCTGTCTACAGAACTAGATTGAAATGAACGTGTTCTTGCCTCTCGTGCAAAGAGAAAGCAGAAAAACTCTCTGGAAGCGCCCCCGCGGCACGGGGGAAATGTCGTTGCCGTCGTCGCCGCCGTCGGTGCCGCCCGCCGTCGTCGCTCGGCCGACGACTCTTTTCAAGTCCCTCTCTTTCCGCTCCTCGATTGCTTTCAATGGGAGCCTCCGTGTGCTCTCCAACTCCCGAACAAGGCTTGCATTGACCGTGATACTTCCAGCAAGCGGAGTGGCGAGACCTTGCGAGCACGGGACGAGGGCGCATGCGAGCTCGGAAATCATTGACGACGCCAGCAGCCGCCGCCACCTCTCTTTCGTTTCTTTCCTCTCACGACGATGACCACCACCACCTCAACCTCCTCAACCTCCTCAACCTCTCTCAAACCCCCAACAGGCCTCCACCCGCGCCACCACCTCGGCCGCCCGCTCCCCGCTCCTCGTCGAGGCGAAAGTCGCCATCCGCTTCCAGCGCTTCGGCCGCAAGAAGGCGCCCTTCTACCGCCTGGTGGCGATCGACAGCCGCGACCGGAGGGAAGGGCGCCCGCTCGAGCGGCTCGGGTTCTACGACCCGCTGAAGAAGGAAACCAACCTGAACGCTCCCGCTATCAAGAAGTGGCTGGCGGTGGGCGCGCAGCCCAGCGAGACGGTGGCCAACCTGCTGAAGAAGGCGATGGTCCTGGAGGAGTAGAGTAGAGAGAGAGAGAGGAGAGGGTTTTTGGTGGGAGAAGAGGTGGAGAGGAGGTCAGGGAGGTCGAGAGGAAGAAACCCTCTCTCTCTCTCTCTTCCGCTTTCTCTCTTTCTTCTTACTCTTTCGCTCTCCGCCACCGCCACCGTCACCGAAACATCAAGAAACAACAAACCAGCACTGCACTTTTTCTTCTCGTTTTTTCTTCTTGGAGCTTTTTCATTTCGTTTCAAAAATGTCAAAACAACTTGTTCGTGTTTCCTTTTTCTTCTTCTTCATTTTTTTCCTCGTTTTTGACGTAAGGCGAGAGCAGCGATTTCCCCCAAATCTCTCTCTCCCTCCTTCCCAAATGGCGCAGAACGAATATGGTTTGGAAATTCGCACTCTCTGGGCCAAAGAGCTTCTCAGCAAGCGCAAGACAGTAGAATTGAGAAGCTACCCGCTCCCGGAGAGAATCGGTCAGAGAAGAGAACGCGAATTGAGTCTTTTTCTCTCTCCTTCTTCTTCGACCCTCTCTCGCTCTCTCACCTCCCTCCCTCTCTCTCTCTCTCTCTCTTTCACCTCGACCAACCCCCAACCAAACGCGGCGCAGGCTCCAGCCGCGTCTGGCTCCTCGCCACCGACGGCCCCGCAGGCCAGGCAGCCCTCGGGGACACGCTCGACCCCCTCAGAGACGCCAAAAGGGCCCGCGTCGTCGGCTGGGCCCGGTTTGAAAAGGCAAAAGAGAGAACCTATGGGAGCGCGGCAGAGGTCGAGAGCGACAAAGGGAAACACCTGGTCTCTAGCTCTTCCGATCCCGATTCCGATTCTTCCGTCGTCTACGGCTGGAAGGAAGGGGTCACGGAGGTGCTCTATGGCTGGCAGGTGGCGGAAGTCGGGGGGGCCGAGGGGCAGAATCAAAAGAAGCCGCTCGGGCTGTCGCGAGGGGAGAGGCTGCTCCGGTCGGTCTATCTCCTTGAGAGCGCGCCCCAAGAGGCCGAGTGAGGAGAGGGGTTTCGTTTCGCTTTTTCTCTCGCGCGCTCTCGCTAGCGCTCCTGTATCTCCATCTTCTGCTCGTGAATGTAAATCAAAAAGAGGGAGAGGCCTGCTTCGCTCCCCATCAAGGGTCCAACGAGCGAGAAAGGGCTGTTTCGGGGTTTTCCCTTTTTTCCCCCGCGCTCCCCTTCCTGCTGCTCTTGCTCTTTTTCTAAAACTCGTCATCGTTTCTTTCCGTTCTTTTTTTGTGTGTGCTCTGCGTGTTCTCTCTCTCTCTCTCTCTCCGTTTCCCGGAGAGAGAGAAGGGGAAGAAGCGCAAATTACACTTTCCCCCCACTTCACTCCTCACAGAACAAAAAGAAAAGGGGAAGAAGAAAAAAAAACAAAAGAGAAAAAACACTTTTTTTATGAGAAGGATTCGTTTTCATGAAAAGTTGTTTTCTTTACTTTAGGTCTTTTTTTAGGAGTCCCCGCCGTAAAGATAAAGAAAGAAAGAGGGGGGCGGAAGAAGAAGAAGCCATGGAAAGCGCGCGCGCAGAAGACGACGACGACGACACGCAACTCGACCACGTTTTTCCTTTTTTCCCTCCACCTCTCTCTCTCCACCCCTCACAATCTTTATTCCATCTCTTATTCTTTGTTGTTGTTTGGTTGATTGTGGCTGCTTTTTTTTAGAGAGAGATAATCCATAGATAGATGAAGAAGAGAGGGGGAAGAGAGCGAGAGAGCGAGAAAAGATATCACTCTCCGCTTTCTCCCCCCCTCGTTTCTCATCATCTTTCGTTCGTTTTCGTTGATTCGAAGAAAGTTCAAAAATCAAAAAGAGGCATCTCTACTTCTTCTTGTAGGCAGCGATCGCCTTGGCGTAGCGCTCCTTGTCCTTCTCGGCCGCGGCGACGAACTGCTTCTTGTCCGAGTCCGACGCCTTCTTCCACAGCGCGCCGAGCTCCTTGCCGATCTCCCCGATGCCCCACGTCGGGTGCGCCGACTTGATCGCGGCGCGGTGGTGGTTGCAGAAGAAGATGTACGAGCCCGAGGGCTTCTTGGGGGCGTTGGGGTCCTTCTTGGCCTTGACCTTCTTGACCTTGCCGGCCTTGACGGGGGACTTGGCCATTTTGGAGAGAGTTTGGTGGGGTTGG